>SESG01031042.1_pt1 | contig 188047 bp, 207 predicted proteins | sample 3171421 | NCBI WGS metagenome assembly SESG01 (sample SAMN10866946, study PRJNA518727) | freshwater metagenome | biome: subpolar coniferous forest; feature: holomictic lake; material: water; isolation source: holomictic Lake 227, 6 m and 8 m depth | place: Canada: near Kenora, Ontario | collected...
AAAGGAAAAGTAATGAAATTTACTAACAAAATGCTGGCAACGGCACTCATCACACTGGGACTTAGTTCCGGTATCGCATCAGCATCTGATTCTTCTGTAACATTATATGGAATTTTAGATGCCGGTATGCAAGTCTCTACTCAGAGCCTCAGGGACTATTCATCAAGTAATGTTGGATTAGTTAATGGCGTTCAATCAGGCAATCGCTTTGGTATCAAAGGTTCAGAAGATTTAGGTTCAGGTCTTCGTGCTACTTTTGCTCTTGAAGCAGGAGTCAATCTTGGCAGTGGTGCAAGTCAGCAAAATGGTACTTTGTTTGGTCGTCAATCATGGGTTGGCGTTGAAAGCAACACATTAGGTTATGCTCGTTTAGGCAAGCAATATAACTTTGCTACAGACTATGTTGGCGCAATTGATCCATTCCTCTTAGGATTTGGTCAGGCTAATATGGGTACAACATTTGGTTCTGCTAATACCACACGTTATAACAACATGGTTAAGTATCAGTCACCCACATGGAACGGCTTAACAGCTGGTGTTGGTTATTCATTTGCCACAGGGCTTACATCAGTTTATGCTGATCAAGCAGCCTTAGTAGCAGCTAACTCATACAACTATGCCACTATGAATAATGCTCGTGCTATTACAGCTGGTGTTAAATATGTGTCTGGTCCATTGACTGTTGTTGGTTCATATGATGTTATGTATGGTGCTGAAAACATTGTAGGCTCAGGTGCTTCTAATCCATCACAGTGGATCTTAGGTGGTGCGTATGACTTTACAGTTGCTAAAATTGCCGCTGCGTACAGTCAATCACGCAATGGTTGGATCAATGGTCAAGCGTCTGTAGACTCAACATTTAGTGCTAATGCTTATGGTGGTGGTGCGGGTGGTGTGTTGTATGACTCTTCGTTTGGTGCTAACAGCTACTTAGTAGGTGCTACTGTTCCTGTAACAGGTACACAAAAAGTATTTGCGTCATATCAGTATGCTACTCCGCTAGCATCAATGGCTGCTGCTGCTAACTTGTCTATCTATAGCCTAGGCTATCAATATGACTTTTCTAAGCGTACCAATGCGTATGCCTATGCTAGTCAGGCTCAAAACTATGCGTTCTTAGACGGTGCCAAGAGCACAGTTTATGGCCTTGGTTTACGTCATCAGTTCTGAAAGTAAGTAATTCTATTATATAGTGATTAAAAAGCCCTATAAACGGGCTTTTTATTTGACTTATTTTTTAATATCTGTTATCATATATAAGTACATTTTATTAAGGAAATACAAGTGAATAAATTTTTATCAATTATTACATTATTCGTTGCTTCTGCCTCAGCAGTTGCTGGCGGATATGTAACAGCAACCGATGGCAGTATCGTTAAGACCGGAAGTGATTTATGTTTACACACAGGTTATTACAGTTCAGCTGATGCTGTTAAAGGTTGTGATCCAGTAGTAGAAACTAAGAAGCCAGTGCCAGTTACTTTAAATAGCGATGTGTTATTTGCATTTGATTCAGCAAAGTTAACAGCAGCAGGCAAGGCAGCACTAGATACACTAGCACCACAAGTAGCAGGACAGGGCTTCGTTGAAGGACATACTGATCGTATTGGTACTGTTGATTACAACAAAACACTTAGTAATGCTAGAGCAAAGGCAGTGGCTGATTATCTCAGCACTAAAGCCAAAGCTACTTTTGTAGTTAGTGGTATTGGCGCAACACAGCCAAGTGGTAAAACAGCACAATGTATTGGCCCTATGAGCCCACAACTTATTGCTTGTTTAGCACCTGATAGGCGGGTAACTGTAACCGTTATTAAGTAATAAAAATGCCCCACGGGGCATTTTTGCTATTGAGCTATTTTCCAATTTTTATGTGATTTTCTTTTTCCACTACATATCATTGATATAGCTCCGTGATTCACTGGAAAAGTTTTTACAAATTCATGTTGAGTCATACTAATTTTTTGACCCGTAGTTATATTTTCAAAATTATAAATTATTGGATTAAATCTGGGGTTATTTTCTCCGTAGACATTTAAGAACGGATGAGTTCCATTTTCAAACATTTTTTTATTATTGATACGAGTTTGCTCACCACCAAGGAAATTATGAGATCCATTTTTAACTCTTGAATAAACAGGGTTATTTTTAATAAAATTATGAGTTCCATTTTTGATGCGTTCATTTTGGCATCTTTTAGATAATTCCGAAATTTCTGCTGGTGGTTGATTTAGTCTTATCGCAATTCTATGACAAGCAGCCCAATCACCGTGAGCATAGTGTATATCATAATGCTCTTGAATAGTAACTGCTTGTAAGTTTGATGGGTCGTTATTAGAATGATTGCCATCTATATGATGTATTTCATAAGTTCTTCCATTCGCTTCTTTTGGTATAGATCCTATATGATTTTCATAAATTTTGCGATATTTGTTAGTGCTACAATAAGTACACATGCTGATTGCTCCTTTAAGCATTAGAGTAGTTGGGTATTGTCGTACCGCGAACTACAATTCTATTTATTAAAATTAGTTGATTTATTTTTTAATATACTCTATAATAAATATTATCAACACGGTTCAGCCATCTGTAGAAATATACGGTTGGATTCTCGTAGTAAAAAACCCTACCTTGCCTCTCGTAGAAGCACACTCCGGAGGGTTACTCGGGGCACAGAAATGTGCCCCACTTCTTTTCTCACTTGACAATTAATTCGGTAAGATGTAATATTGAGATATGAATAAAAAACTAACAATAGAAGAGGTACAAGAAAAAATTAAAGATAGAGGCATTGAGTTAATTGGTGATTACATCAATAGTAAAACTCACACATTATTTCGTTGTTCAAATAATCATGAGTGGAATGCGATCCCCAAAAATATTTTTAACGGGGATGGATGCCCTATGTGCAGTAATGGTACTAGAAAATTAACAAAAAAACTTATAAATGAAAGACTCAAAGATAGAGGTATTGAAATAATTGGGGAATATGTTACTACCAAGGAAAACACATTATTTCGTTGTTCTAATAACCATGTGTGGGAAACAAATACTGGTGGCGTTTTGAGTGGAAGGGGATGCCACACATGTAGTGGCTGGCGGTTAACAAAAGAAATAATAAACGAAAGAATTAAAGACAGGGGCATTGAATTAATTGGCGATTATATCAATAATCGCATAAAATCATTATTTCGTTGTTCTAATAGTCATACATGGGAGACATTGCCTGCCAGTATAGTTGCCGGATATGGATGCCCTACATGCTCCGGTGTTGAAAAATTAACAAAAGAAATTGTAAACGAAAGAATTAAAGATAAAGGTATTGAGTTAATTGGTGAGTATACTGGAGCAAACAATTCATCATTATTTCGTTGTTTGTATGATCATATATGGGAAACATGTCCAAGTAATGTTTATAGCAATGGCACAGGATGTCCTACATGTAGTGGCAATTTGCCACTAACAAAAGAAATTGTAAACGAAAGAATTAAAGACAGGGGTATTGAATTGATTGGTGAATTTATCAATTCTAGGATACATTCATTATTTCGTTGTTCCAATAACCACAAATGGATGGCAAGACCCAATGATGTTTCGCAAGGTTCAGGGTGTCGTGTGTGTTCAAATATAAGCCTTACACTAACAAAAGAAATTGTAAACGAAAGACTCAAAGATAGGGGTATTAAGTTAATCGGTGAATATATTAATTCCAAACACTATGCATTGTTTCGTGGTACATGTAATCATGAATGGAAAGCGAAACCCCAAGATGTTATGAAAGAAACAGGGTGTCCTACATGTAATCGTAATTTTCTGTTGACAAAAGAAATTGTGAATGAAAGAATTAAAGATAGAGAAATTGTGTTAATTGGTGAATATACTAATATAAACACAAGATCATTGTTTCGTGGGCCATGTAATCATGAATGGGAAACATCTCCTAGCAGTGTTATTGGAGGGACAGGTTGTCCTATATGTAGTGGAAATTTGCCATTAACAAAAGAAATTGTCAACGAAAGACTCAAAGATAGGGGTATTGAATTAATAAGTGACTATATTAATTCAGGCACAAGATCATTGTTTCGTGGGTTATGTAATCATGAGTGGGAATCATCACCAAATAGTATTATGTATGGCTCGGGATGCCCATCATGTTGTGAAGGTGGTGGATTTAAGCTTGATAAGGCAGGACATAGCTATCTATTAGATTTTGGATATTTTATAAAATTTGGAATTAGTAATGTCTTACCACGAAGATTGACTGAACATAAAAGAAATAATGGAAAATTTACAGTTATAAAAACTAAGTTATTTGAAAATGGACAACATGCTTTAGATTGGGAAAACAGCATAAAGAAAAAATATGGAGGTTGGTATGTTACCAAGGATATTCTTCCGGATGGGTACACAGAAACACTTCCTATGTGCTTTAAAGAAACTCTAGTGTCTACGCTTGACAATTAAATCATACAAGCTTACAATATCTATACGATAGGTAATCAAAGATTAAAATGAACATTTTTTATACAAGTAACGACCCAGTACAATGTGCCATAGACCATGTGGACAAACATGTCATTAAAATGATACTGGAATACGCTCAACTTCTTTCTACAGCGCATAGAGTATTAGATGGCAACGAGTCTACCCAGAAATCTTTCACGGGCCGTAATGTCAAACGATGGACTTTAACAGATGAACGAGAGACTCTGCTGTACACAGCAACTCACTTAAATCATCCATCTGCTATCTGGGCAAGACAATCAGATAGTAACTATAAATGGTTAGCCAGTTTGATGCGTGAATTATGTAAAGAATACACCTATCGCTATGGCAAAGTTCATAAATGTGAAAGTGATGGGTTGATGAAAATGCTTAACGATATCGTTCCTCATAATATTTTATCTGGTACATTTACAGAGCCTACTCCAGCAATGCCAGATGAATGTATAGTGCCAAATGATTCAATTTCATCATATAGAAAATACTACATCAATAACAAACGACATATAGCATCCTGGAAAGGTAAAATTAATTCAAGAGAAATTCCTGAATGGTACGTTGACATTTAACTTATATTCAGCTATAATGAAGTAACTAACAAATAGGAATTATAATGGTTACAGTAGAAGGCTTTGAAAATAAATTCTGGACATTTCCAGGTGGTGAGCGTAGTGTTAAACTGACACCTGATGGGCGTGATAACGGATTACCATTTGAAATCAATATGGAATTCAAGAGTTCAGATGATCTAATTGACATGATGTTAGCAGTAAACGCTCTGCGTCATATGTATGGCCAAGGTATTGAGATTAAATTGTTTGTGCCATATTTTCCATTCTCACGGCAAGATCGTGTTATGACTGAAGGCGAATCATTTGGTTTACAAGTAGCTGTTGATATGATCAAGATGTGCAACTTTAGTAAAGTTATTACATGGGATATTCATAGTGATGTATGTGGTGCCATGTTTCCTGCTGGCGTATTTGTTAATCGTACACAAGATCAAATGTGGGGTGATTTGTCTTTTAAGACGGACGGTGAAAAAGCAGTTATCATTAGTCCAGATGCTGGCGCACTAAAGAAAATTTACAAAGTTGCCAAGAAAAGTTCTATGCCAGTTGTTGAAGCTAAAAAAGTTCGTGATGTAGCCACGGGGCAAATCATGCATACTGAGATTGATAGTAGTCAATTAGTAGGCGTAGAAACTGCTATTATTGTTGATGATATATGTGACGGCGGTCGTACATTTATTGAGCTGGCGAAAGTTATTCGTGATGGTGGATTTACAGGTAAACTAATTCTTTGTGTCACACATGGTATCTTTAGCAAAGGACTTGATGCGTTTATAGATTTTGATGTTATCTCTACACAAAACAACATTAACAATGTTGATTTATCAGCGTTTAATCTACGTAGTTGATAATTTATCATGTATATATTGCTAATAATATTATTATCCACATTGATTTCTTATGTGATAGTTGGTTCAATTTTTACAGAAATAGAATTTAGGAATCCTAAATTGGATACCGCACCGTTAGATATGATTCGCATTTTGAGTTGTACTGTCGTAAGCACTGCGTTATGTATTTTAGGTTTTATTGTATTAACTTAATTAAGGAAACTTGTTTGATTTTTCTTCCAAGATTCCATCCAAGATTCTTATAATATAGTTCAAACATTTCTGGTTGTATACGAGTTCTATCGCAACCGTTATTGATCCATATTAAATTTTTCTTGGATGTAACTATATTATTGTCTTTTTTAATGTTCTCTATTTCAATTTCTTCTGTAGTAGGATAATGTATTCTATTTTTAGACGCACGACCCTTTGACAATGCTATTAATTCACCAGAGAGAAATCTTGGATCCTTGTTTGATACTGTCAACCTATTACCATTAATATCTACCACACTGACTTTGCCAACACTAGGGGATTTGAATTTGCCAGAAAGATATCTTGGATCATTAATAGGTACTTTAATAATCACCCCATTATTATCAATTACATTAACTCTACCTTTCATCTTTAATGAAATTTTAGATCCAGCTGTTGGATGTTTTTGTCCGCGTTTAGCATCAGCTCTTTTGCGTTTGTGTTCTTCGGATTGTGATATTCCTGTATGGTCGGCAAAATATAAACCAAATCCCCTTGATACATTTAGAAATTTATTATTAGTGTTAACTTTCAAACGACATAAGACACGATGTTCCCACAGTAAAGCAGTATTTTTATCAGTGAATGTTTTACGAATTTGAATTACATCTGGTTCACCGTGTTGTTGCCTAAACTCAGCAACATGTTTAGATGAAGTGAAATAAGTAACTCATAACTCAGATGTCTTTGATTTTTTAGAAAATCTGACTCCGTAGTACCAAATGTTTAGTTTTGACCACCCTATCAAATAAGTGTAAGGTGTATAGTCGTTGTTATAAATAGTCATTGCTGATGCTCCTCAAAGCGTTAGGGTAGTTGGATACTGACATATCGCGAACTACACTTATTTATACAAACTTCTTGACATTTTATTTTATATACACTATAATTTGTTTTTAACATAAATTAAAGAGGTTTTTCGTGAAACAAACAGCACTCACAAATACAGATTCGTATAAAATTTCCCATTACGCCATGTACCAAGATGGTACTACAAAAGTTTATAGTAATTTTACTCCACGTTCAATGTCGCACTTCAATGTGCCCGAACAATATAAAGCAGACAAGAAAATTGTTTGGTTCGGTCTACAAGGTTTCCTACATGAACTCAATCAAGTTTGGAAAGAAACATTCTTTGATCGTGATGTAGATACAGTATGCGATGAATTCGCAACATTCGTTGCGCCATTCTGTGGACCAAACGGATATGATGTTTCACGCCTTCGTGAACTACACGCAATTGGTCACTTGCCACTTGAAATTAAAGCACTACCAGAAGGCGCTCGTGTTCCTGTTGGTGTACCAGTGTTTACTATTACTAACACAGTAGCATCAGCCTACTGGTTGCCTAATTATCTTGAAACATGGTTGTCCACTGAATTGTGGAAATCAAGCACATCGGCCACAATGGCTCGTGTATATCGTAAAATTATTGATGAATATGCTGATCTTACCGGCGGTAGCAAAGAATTTGTTGCCTTTCAAGGACATGACTTCTCTATGCGTGGTATGTCAGGCATCGCTGATGGAGCTAAGTCAGGCGCAGGTCACTTGCTAAGTTTTCTTGGTACTGATGTACTGTCAGCAGTTAACTACATTAATGATTACTACCATGGCAAATCAACATTTGTTGGTTGTAGTGTGCCAGCGAGTGAACACAGTGTTATGTCTACAGAAACTAAAGAAGAAGAACTTGAAGTATTCCGTCGCTTGATTAAAATGTACCCTAGTGGTGTAGTTAGTCTTGTGTCTGATACATACGACTTCTTTCAGGTTGTTACAAAATTCGCAACAATTCTGAAAGACGATATTCTTAACCGTGTACCAGATTCAATGGGACTTGCTAAAGTTGTGTTTCGTCCTGATTCGGGTAATCCTGTAGATATTATTTGCGGTGATGCTGAAGCACCAGTTGACTCTCCTGAATACAAAGGTGCTGTTGAATGTCTAGCTGATATCTTTGGTACTACTACAAACGACAAAGGTTACAAGACACTTAATCAACGTGTGGGACTTATCTATGGTGACTCAATTACTGTAGAGCGTTGTGAAGCAATTCTTAAGCGATTGGAAGCTAAGGGTTTTGCTAGTGATAACATTGTATTTGGCGTCGGTTCATATACGTATCAATATCAAACCCGGGATACACTTGGCTTTGCGATGAAAGCAACATATCGTGAAACTAATGGTGTTGGTGTACCTATTTTTAAAGATCCAAAGACTGATTCGGGTACTAAAAAGTCAGCTAAGGGTTTGCTGTGTGTTCACAAATCTCCTACTACAGGTGACTATGTATTAATTGATCAAGTTACACCAGAGTTTGAAATGACTGGTGAACTTAAAACTGTTTATTTTAATGGCAACATTTTGGTAGATGACTCAATTGACATTATTCGTAACAGGCTGAACTCTAATGGTTAGAGCATTACTGGCCTTTACCGTATTATTTTGTTTTTTCTATTACGGTATTATTGGGCTTAGGGCAGTTACTAAAAAGCAAGCATGGCAGTTGACTAAACTTTTAACATATAGTACAATATGTTCTGTGCTATCCATCGTAGTATTAACAACTTTCGTTATTTTATTCTAGGAATTATATGAAACAAATTTTTAAACTTGCAGTTGTAGCAGGCCTAATCGCAACCACAGTTGGTTGTCAAAGAATAGAAACCGGAGAAGTAGGGGTACGAGTTGGCTTTGACAAACAGATTAAGCCAGGTGAATTACTGCCAGGTTCATTCAATCAAACTCTTATTGGTGATGTACTGACATTTCCAATTCGTGATGTATCAGTTAAGATTGATGACATGACTCCGTTGGCACGAGACAACAGTACCATGAAAGATATGGATGTAACTGTTATCTATAACATCAACCCCACACAAGTTAGTGAGTTGTATGTTAGCAAGAATCGTAGCTTTCACGTTAAACATGGTGGCGATACTTACTTGATGTACAACTACATTTTCAACGCATCACGCAATGCTGCCTACAAAGCCGCACGTAAGTATGACGCACTGGTTATGAACGATTCTCGTGCTCAAATGGAGCAGGACATGAAAGAGATCATTGCCAAGACACTGGCTGATGAAAATCTGGCGGGATCAATCACAGTAAGTCAAGTTCTTATTCGTGCATTGACTCCAGCAGACTCTGTGGTTGCCAGTGCTAACGAATTGGTTCGTGCTAAAAACGAACTGTTACAAAAGGAAGTTGAAGTTAAAACTGCCGAAGCAGAATCTCGTCGTATGGCAGCACTTACCAATCAGTCGGCTCAATCTATTGCGTATATGCAGGCACAGGCTCTTATGAATATTTCAGAGGGTGTTAAGAATGGTAAAGTACATACTATTGTTGTGCCCACAGATTTCAAAGGCATGGTTAACGTAGGGAAGTAATATGAACGAGAAACTTAAACAACTTGCCGAACAGGCTACGGAAGTGAGTGAATGGTTATCAGGTCATTGTTCTCCAGATGCTCCTGACTTGACAAAGTTCGCCGAGTGATAGTTCGGACAGTGGTCCTAGTTCAGATTGGTAAAAAATAGTAAATTATGGTTGACTTTTAATTAAAAGCCAGTTATAATACAGTTGTAGCATGAAGTTAAGTTTTATTTTATCAACCAACCAGTAAGGCATTATATGAAACAAGAAAAATTGTTTACAGTAGCGGGAACTTCTAATCTTAACGGTGAAGTAAAAGTTCGTTTTGGCAATGATCTAGTAGCACGAATTAAAGTGTTACATAGTCGCGGCAATACTGATGTCAATCTCATTGAACTTCCAAGTCCAATGACTAAGCTTGACGCATTGCTTTATCTTCAAACAGCAGGCCATGCGGTAGGTGACGCAGGAGTTATTATTGCTGCTAAAGTAGCAGAAAAATCTAAAGCAGCAAAAAGTGGCGAAATGACCATTAAAGGCACTAAGCCAACATCCCCAGTACAGTCTGACACCTCTATTGAGACTGTTTAAGCCGTAAAACAAAAGCGGCTTAGGCCGCTTTTGTGTACTAATTCGTCTCTAATAATAAATAATACATGGACGAAAACGATGTAGTTGAACCAATGCGTATAGCCATTATGGAAATTCTAATGGTACTACACAGGCATGGAATTAAAGAAGCGCACATAGGCGCAATAATGCGGTTAGTTGGCGTTGAAGAAAAAGACGCACAGGAATGTGACAATGAGCGCATCTATCTGACTGATGACTTTACAGAGTATGTAAATCAAATGCTAAAATTAACAACAGTTAGCAATATAAATCAAACTTTCCATTAATGTCGGTTTCCGTATTTAAGAATGGTGATGCGTTATATATTATTATATTCAGAGACACAGACGCAAAAACCTTACTACAAAAATGGTTAACATCTAACCGACATGCTCAGGCTAAAGTAGAAGATAATAAACTACACATATATGACCACAATACTTTTAACCTATTTGCCATAACCTGGAAGAACGACTGGGATAATATACTGATATGGGATACATATCTTAAACGGCATATTTACATTTGACCAAAAAGATTGACTCAATAGATAGGTGATGTATAATTAACTATGTCACATAGACATTAACACAAGGAAAAGTAATGACAACTCATGAACAAATAGTAGCCGCATACGAAAACTACTTGGCTGAAAATGCTAAGTTTACCGACAAAGGCGTAAAAGCTGCTGCTGCTCGTGCTCGGAAAGCACTGCAAGAAATTGCTAAGGCTGGCAAAGTTCGCCGTGCTGAAATCACAACTGAAAAAGAAGCATTGACTCCAGCAAAATAATGACTACGCACACACGTATCGTTATGGAAAACCCAGAGAATCCAGAGGAATTAATTCTGGATCTGGGTGAAGAAATTTGTGGTCCCCTCGGATGGAAAGAGGGCGACACAATAGTATGGAAAGATTTAGGAAATGGATCATGGCAGCTAACCAAACAGCAAACGTCACAGCAAATGCCACAGTAACAGTAAGCCCTAGCACAACTACTCTTACCAGTGGTGGTTACGTTATAACTAACCCAAATGGCCCAGCTTATACTTACACCGGAGTTACTGGTGGCGGGTATGTTGGTGGTGGCACTGGTGTTGGTTCATGGAGTTCACAGATTGCATCTAGCCCAGATGGAGTATTACAGTTAAATGGTAAAAATGCTGATATTAAAGTTAACGGTGTCAGCCTAACTGAAAATTTAAAAACTATACAAGAAAGATTAAACATATTGGTTCCTAATTCTAAGTTTGAAAACGAATGGGATGAACTCAAGAAATTGGGTGAACAATATCGCAAGTTGGAAGCTGAACTTGAAGAAAAATCTAGAATGTGGACGGCTTTGAAAAAGACTGAGTGATGAAAATTAAATATTTTTCATTGCTAGTATTGTTAGGATTGAGCGGGTGTTTAACTACACCCGTTCAAGACTCTACTATAACTCAAAGCGACTACGAACTAATAGATTTGTTAATCTACGAAAGAAAACCAAACCCACTAATTAAAGTACCACTGTACTCTCCTACGGACATAGAATGTCTTGCTCGTAATATATATTACGAATCAGGGGCAGAATCACTTGAAGGCAAAGTCGCTGTTGCTGTTGTAACTATCAATCGCTCTAGAGATGAGAGATTTGGGTCAAAGACACTATGTGGCATTATACACTCAAGAACAAACATAGGTAAGGGCGTAATAGTTTGTCAGTTCTCTTGGACATGCGGCACTAAAATACCAATTAAAAAAGATAGCGAACATTGGAAGTTGTCTAAAGAAGTGGCTGAGAATATAGCTCGCGGAGACTATAGTGAATACTCCTACAAATATCGTAAGGCACTGTTCTTTCACGCAATATCAGTAAAGCCATCATGGGCTTATGTTAAGCGTGTGGTTGCTAGGATTGGTGGTCATATATTCTATGAGTAACCATTTTGCCAAATCAATAGACTTATGATATAATACAAACTATAATTAGTTTTCTATTAACCTACAGAATTATAATATGTTTCATTTATTACCGCCTATGTATTCTACAACAGGCAAGAAAAAAGGCAAACACAAATTTGCTTCTGCCGAGCAAAAACGTCAAGCTGAGGAACAAACAGCTGAGTGGGAGCGTAAACTTTCGGCATTCAACAAGCTATCTCCCACAGTAAAAGTAACGAACCGATCTATGTCAAAACTTAAAGCATCATTGCCCCGTATTCCAGTAGGTAGAGGCACTGATAAAATTAAATCTCTAGTAAAAGAATGGGGTCCATGTCTTAAAGTAGAAGATAAGCAATATACAGGTACCGAAGTATTAGGGATTGCAGTTCAACATAAAAGTTGTCTTCAACCAATATTTAATCAGGAAGCCGCTAAAGATTCTGCAAGTATGCGTAGATGATATACTGGTAATATAATGAGTTAAACTGCGACAGTCTTTAAAGACTGATTGCAGTTGCAGTTGCAGTTTCTATTTTATAAAATAACAATGAAAGTAGCAAAACAGTATACTATTGAAGAATTAAATAAAATGTCAGTTCCGGCAGCAAAAAAGAATGCGATTCGTCTAGGTATTCCAAGAACTCCACATCCTCGTCAACACGAGATTGATCATCCAACTTGTAGTAATCAAGGATGTACCAATCCAAAAGCAGTTAATAATTGGCATTGGACTTCTGGACAGCCTGAATATAAAGATGTATGTGTTCCATGCCATCGATCTTTGTATAAATTCGGCAATCAAAAATTCCGCAAAGACTATTGCGAAAACATAGATCGCAGATTAGGATTTGTATGTACCACTACCATTCCAATGTTAGATGGAAAACCATTTGTCGGAATGTTAGATAGGGATCATATAGACGGTAATCCTGATAATGAACCAGAAGATGGCAGTAACTTTCAAACATTATGCAAATGTTGCCATGCTTATAAGACAATTAAGAATAAAGATTATTTGACGCCCGGTCGCAAGAAGATAAAGATGATGAAAGCAGCACAAAAATGGTTTGATGAGCTAAAAGCTAAGATTTTTTTTAGTGTAGCTAAATAAACACTCACACTGGAGTTAATAAACACAATTGAGTAAAACAGACGATGTTATAAAAATGGAAGGCGTAATTACAGAGGTCCTACGCAATACCAATTACCGAGTTAAAATTGAGAATGTTGAAAATGTTATACTTGCTACTCTAAGTGGCAGAATTCGGCAAAACAATATTAAAGTACTTGCCGGAGATAGAGTTCAACTTGAAATATCTCCTTATGATTTATCTCGTGGCAGAATAACACGTAGGTTATGATACTCATAAATAGGTACATGAGAGACTTATTAACGCTAGTAGAAACAGCAACAGTTTCAGCTAAATTGGAAACAACTCCGTTACCTTATGAACATAAGTCGTTAGCTCCAGTAATGAGTGAAGAAACAATAGAATATCACTTTGAACACCTTGCTAAGGGATATGCTAAAAAATACAATTCAGGCGAAGGCAATCCAGAGTTTAATCGTGCCGGTAGCTTTTTACATAACAAATTTTTTCCCCAATTACAAGCTCCTAAGGGTGCCAATCGCCCTAAGGGTTCTGTGCTAGATTTAATAGAGTCCAAGTTTAAAACATATGAAGATTTTAAAATAGCATTCAAAGAAGTAGCAATGAAAATTGAAGGTAGCGGCTGGGTTTACTTAAGCACTAGTGGTGAGATAAAAACAATTAAAAATCATGCTATCCGCAATGATATTTGTGTGTTAGTTGACTGGTGGGAACATGCATGGGCATTGGATTACCAGTGGGATAAAGAAAAGTATCTAGATAATATCTGGAAAATTATTAACTGGACAGTTTGTTCTGAGAGAATATGATAACACTTACCGAAAACGCAGTATCAAAAATCAAAGACCTATTATCGGAAGAAAACAATCCAAAACTAAAACTTCGTGTATTTGTTCAAGGTGGTGGCTGTAGTGGTATGCAAACCGGTTTTACATTAGACGAAGAACAATCAGACGATGACTGGTCTATTGAATCAAACGGTGTCAGCTTGCTCGTAGATAGCATGAGTGGTAACTATTTAAAGGGTTCCACTGTAGATTACCGTGATGATCTGCATGGATCTACATTTGTTATTACCGGTATGGAATCATCAACCACATGCGGCTGTGGCAGTAGTTTCTCACCTTATTAATATTCTCAAAATGATATAGACATTAATTTAGCTAAATAACAAGAGCTAAAGAGGATGGGTATGGCACAACAAATTATCAATGTAGGATCTAGTCCAAACGATGGGGCAGGTGATCCAATACGCACGGCGTTTATTAAAACCAACACTAATTTCACGCAACTATTTGCTTTGCCAAATCCTACACCTCCAACCACATTGGTAGGCAAAGCTGGTGATGTGCCCGGAATGTACGCATATGACTCAAACTATTTTTATTACTGTTTTGGCACTTATAACGGATCAACAGTAATATGGGCAGATATTGCTCAAACTGGCAGCATATCAGTAGCAAATATTGTTAATGGTACTAGTAATGTAATAATTGCATCTGCCAACGCAAATGTAACTATATCAGTAAACAGTGTATCAAATGTGGCAGTTTTTAGTACTTCTGGTGTAAATTTTTCTAGTAATATATATGCCAACGGAACTATCGTGGCAAATAGTAATATAACAGGTGCCAATATTAGAACTGTTGGAGTAGTTTCGGCCACAGGAAACGTATATGGCAACTATATTTCTGGAACATACTTGGCAGGTGATGGATCTAATCTTAGCAATGTCGCAGCATTTGGGTCAAATACACAAGTACAGTTTAACAACAATGGTAGATTAGGTGGATTAGCTTCATTTACATATAATTATGCAACTAATTTATTATCACTTACTGGAAATATTAGAACAGTAGGCACTATATCAACTACCGGTAATGTTACAGCTAACTATATTATAGGCAACGGAAGTCAGTTATCTGGACTTCCAATCGTATATGGTAACGCTAACGTTTCTAATTTTTTACCTATATTTACTGGCAATATCAGTTCAAATAATTCTGGTGTGACAAATAATCTCACAGTTGGCAACACTATTTCAGCAACTGGTAATATTACTACAGCTGGATATTTTGTTGGTACTTTTGTAGGAAACGTTTCTGGCAATTTAGTAGTTCCTGGCTCAAATACACAAATACTATTTAACAATAGTGGTAACGCAGGCGCAGTTGCTTCGTTAACGTATGATTATGGCACTAGTTTATTATCACTTACTGGAAATATTAGAACAGTAGGTACTATATCAACTACCGGCAATATTACAGCTAACTATATCATAGGCAACGGAAGTCAATTAACAGGATTGCCATTAACATACGGTAATGCTAACGTTTCTAACTTTTTACCAGTATTTACTGGCAATATAACTGCAAATAATACTAGCGCAACTGGCAATATAAATGGCAATATTTTAATAGGTAATTACTTATATGGTGATGGAAGTAATCTTTCTAATGTAGCCGGAAGTAATTACAGTAACGCAAACGTGGCTAATTACCTGCCTATATTCAGCGGCAATTTAGCAGCAAATAATATATCAGCTAACATAATTTCTTCTACCGGCAACATCACTACAGCTGAATATTTTGTAGGTAATTTTGTTGGTAATATATCTGGTAACTTAATAGTCCCTGGATCAAATACTCAGGTTTTGTACAATGACAATGGCAATGCAGGAGCTAGTGCTGCCTTAACATTTAACTCGTCATCTAATATATTATCAGCATCTGGTAACATTTATAGTGGAAACTTATCTGCATCTGGCACTACTGTTAGTGCTGGTAATATTATAGCAGGAGCTAGTACAGATAGAATACAGCTTGCTCCCAAGTATTCTGGCACTAATTCTGCTGTGTATATGGGCTCACTGACCTCTGGTGGAAGATTTGGTATTAACTATGATCGTGGATCTAGCACAACTTCATTTATAGGCGGATCAGTAGCAACTCCACTAACATTAGGTGAAATTTATACCACAACTGGTGCGTGGTCGTTAGCTGGTAATATAACTAGTAATTACTTTTTAGGAAATGGTAGTCAATTAACCGGGATTACTACAGTAAATGCTAGCGCAAATACATTGACTGGATCTACATTATCAAGTAATGTTACCACAAGTACATTAACATCAGTTGGCACACTTGGTAATTTAAGTGTTACCGGTAATGTCGTGGCTGCTGGAGTAGTGACTTCTACTGGCACATTTAGGTTGCCTAGTTTTACTACAGCAGCAAGAAATGCGTTATCAGCAGTAGCAGGAGATATGATTTATAATTCAGATTTACAATTAATACAAGCGTATCAGTTGAATCCTGCCACTAGCGCAATGGGATGGGTTAGCTGGACGGTTGCTGTATATCAGTAATGGAATAACTTATGACAGCTCAGCCAATTTGGATTACTCCTCCTGGTAGTTTAGGTGTTGTACCTGAAGGTACATTCTATCAGGTGCCATTACAGGTAATAGACACTGTTACTATTAATATCAACAGTATTGCGGGAGACGGATCTACTGTTACTGCTACCTTTTATACACAACCCACCGCTACATTTCAACCGGGCGATTCAATTATTGTAGCAGGAGTCACTCCTTCTAATTATAATGGTACATTTATTGTTATTAGTTGTACCAAAACTCAAGTTACTTATACTAGTTCTGCTACCGGCACATGGAGTGGCGGAGGTACTATTTCTACAATTCCATCTAATGTATATTTTACTGCTGTCGCTGGATCATTGCCGTCGGGCATAGAATGCACAGAAAACGGAGTTATTCAGGGTGTGCCAGATAACGTAGTTACTGTTGCTGATGAAGCTCTAGTAGCGGGAGTTAATGTTACTAGTAAATTTGCTATCCGAGCATACACAACAAAAACAGTTGGATCGGTTACTGTTATTAATAGATTAGCTGACCGAACATTCACAATAACAGTGGCAGGTCAAAATTTGCCTAGCTGGATTACTCCACCTGGACAAATAGAACAATTATCCATAGGCGAATTACTGCAACCTGGAATACAACTTGAGTATATAAATGATAACCCAAGCGAAGTAATACCTGCTATTAGTTTATATTCAGGACAATTGCCACCTGGGCTAACAGTAAGTGATACGGGACTAATATCCGGATATGTTGAATTAAATCCAGTAATCTCTGCTACCCCTGGATTTAGTGTTAATCAACAAGGATTTAGTTCTTATCCATTTGATTTTAGCGTTAATACACAAAATGCTAATTACGAATTTACCTTGCGAGTAACCGATGGGCGTACTTCTGCATTAAGAACATTTAGTCTTTATGTGTGGAGCACTGAAACATTCAATGCTTCAACGACATTAATTGATGCTGACGATACCTATTTAACAGCCAGCATATCTACAGCTAATGTGCCAGTAATAACAAACCCACAAGGCAGTATTGGTACTGAATCTAACAACACATTCTTTGCGTATCAATTCTTGGCGAAAAATATCACAGGTGATACTATTGGTTTTACAGGTACCTCAATACCACCCGGACTTACTCTTGATTCCACTACTGGCTGGTTAACGGGATATCTTCCTACTGTTGGATTAACGGAAGTAACCTATAACTTTAGTGTTACTGCGTTTATAGAAAATACTCCATCAGTTACTAGCGGCACTTATTCTTATAGCTTAAATGTATCTGGTCCATTAACAACAGACATTACATGGCTTACTCCGTCAAACCTTGGCAGTATTATTAACGGCTCTACCAGCATGTTTTACGTTGAGGCATCTAATACTCTTGGATTGCCATTGCAATATCAGTTAGTATCAGGCAGTAATTCAAGATTGCCACAGGGATTAACATTATTGGCAACAGGTCTTATTATAGGCAGAGTGAGTTTTAATACATTTGCTCTAGATACCGGAACAACTACATTTGACAGTGATACTACAACATTTGATTTATCGTATACATTTACTGTAAATGCATATAGTAGAAATGGTTATATTAGTGTTAATAAAACATTTACTATTAACGTATTAAAAGTATACGATAAGCCATATGAGAATTTATATATTAAGTGTATGCCTCCTGTAAATGACAGACAGTTAGTTACCAACTTCCTACAAAATGTTAATATTTTTACTCCATCATTGCTATATCGTGCTGATGATCCAAACTTTGGACTGAGCAGAAATGTAATGTATTATCATGCGTATGGGCTTAACGCAGAAAGTATAGACACATATATTGATGCATTACAACTTAATCATTATTGGAAAGATTTAATACTAGGTAGTATCAAAACGGCACAGGCAATTGATCCTATAACTGGTAATGTAATTTATGAAGTTGTATATTCAGACATAATAGATACATTAGTCAATAATAGTGGAACTAGCGTTGACAAAGAAGTAGCATTAGCGTATCCAATCGTAAATCAAACTATAGATATAGTTTATCCAAATTCACTTGACAACATGCGGAATCAAGTTATTGATGTAGTGGGACAGGAAAGTTCTATGTTACCATTATGGATGTTATCTAGACAGACTAATGGAAATGTACTGGGATTTACCCCGGCATGGGTAATTGCTTATACTATTCCCGGAGCATCAGGGCAGATTCAATATAACATACAATCACAGTTTGGCATACAGCTAAATCAAGTTGACTTTACTGCTGATCGTTATGAAATAGATAGCGCACTTACTGTTAATTGGGATGGAGATACACAAAGCTGGATTCCAAGTCCACCTGAATCTGTCACATTTGACATTAATTACCATTATGATGTTTCTATAGGATTAGCCGGAACCGGATATGAAGTTGGTGATCAGATTAAGATTCTAGGTACATCATTGGGTGGAGTAACTCCGGTAAATGATTTATTAATTACTGTTAATACTGTAGATGGGGTAGGTGCTATACTTGACGTATTCTACTACGGCACAGCCAGTGTATTAGCGGCTGATAATTCTTATGATAATTTAGCAGGAGTAAATATAATAGGCACAGGCACTGGTGCCAATTGGGATATCACAGTAGTTCCAGGTGTACAGACTGTATTTGACGGTGGAAGTGTCACATTTAACAGTCCGGCTGACATGAATACCAATACCAATGCGTATGATAGATATCTAATGTACCCTAAAAGAAATATATTGGTTTAAAGGTCCTTTGTTCGTTTGAGCCGACCTTTAACAAAATCTGGCCCTGGACAGTCTACACTATATTTGGTAATAGTGCCATTATTCCATGCTGTTTTTCCAACAGTGCTACCAGCAAATTTTGAGGGAAGTCTGCCACGAATAAATTCAGTACCGGGACAATCATTACTAGTAATTTCTATAATTCCGTTATTCCATTTTCTTCTACCAAGACAAGTAGCTACTTGTTCATAAGTTTTTAAGTTACCTAGTACCCACCCATCACCGGGACATTGTATTGACATCTTTAGTTCGGTACCATTATTCCACCAATATGTTCCTTTTGTAATCGCCTTTTTTTCACCAATGTGATGAGATCCTTTAACAAAATTTGAACCTGGACTGTCAAATGCCATTTTAGTAATATTTCCATTAGTCCAAGCAGTCATGCCTTTAATTGGAGCTACTTTACCTATTTTTCGTATAGCTTGAGCATTAGCAGCGGCAAGCCTAAGTTTAGCGTAAAGTCTTCCGGTTATACGAACATTTTTATTTTTACTTAAATATACATCCATCAACCAAGCTGCTGCGCTATCTACTTTATGTTGTGCTTCTTCTGAATCAACCATTTTAGTCAATAACAAATGACACACAAAATGCTCATGTAATGTCAAATCTACTTTATTTGCTGTATCATCCGGATTACCTAGCAGCCATCCTTTCCTACCTTTACGAGTTCTATTTAAATAAAATGACTCCGGAACAATATGATGACTTTCTGTTTTTTTGGTAGTAATACGATTTTTGGCATTATTTACAATTGCGTAATAAATGCGTGTATATTTGTTATCAATAAATATCATTGCTGATTGCTCCGTTTAAGCGTTAGAGTAGTTGGACCGGCAAGTCGCGAACTACAACTATATTTAGTTTAATTAGTGAAATAACTAAAATAACTAAATAATAGAAACAAATAAGGAATAATATAATATGACCAGTGCAATAAATCCCAATAACATCAATGGTGCTTATCCCGTGGCTGGCGCTGATAATAATAGTCAAGGATTTCGGGACAATTTCACGAATACTTCAACTAACTTTGCTTATGCTGCGGATGAAATTACAGATCTTCAAAATAAAGTTATCGTAAGCTCACAATTGACAGGTGGCGCTGCGTTATCTACTCAAAATAATATGTTAAATTCACCATTGACAAACGCATTGGTCGCAAATTTTGCATATACAACAGCTGCGAATGGCACAGTCAGCGGAGCATTTAGTGTAAATTATGCATCTGGTCATTATCAAACTGTTACATTAGGAGCAAGTTCCAGTTTAGGATTTACCAATTGGCCCATATCAGGGCAGGCTGGATTTGTAAACTTACAAGTTACCATAACCAGTACAGCATATACATTAACTCTGCCCGTTGCTGTTAGTGTCAATACTACTGGTATTCAGGGACTAACTCCTAGCACTAATGTAATGAAGTTTGCTGCTACCGGAGTTTACTCATTAACATTCACTAGTAATAATGGTGGAACAACTATTGCATTGTCTCAGGTAAATCAGTTATTACAACCACTTAATGCTAGTAGTCAAACTTTAGCATCTGCTGCTGCCGCTTCTTTAGGAACTACCACAAGTTACTTTACTACAGCTGGAACAGCAACATTAGCTGCCGGGGTAGAGGGACAAATTAAAGTGTTTACTCAAACAGCAGCGTCAGTCTCTATGGTCATTACGGTGGCAGACGCAGGTTGGAAAGCATCTACTCCTGGCACATCGGGTACTATTACACTAGCTAGCAGAGGTGTAGGATGTACCTTACAGTACACAAATTCCGTATGGTATTGTATTGGCAATAATGGTTGTACATTTGCCTAACCAAAATCATTGAATTCTTGTCTTTATTTCTATATAATATAGACATGGAACATCCACTTATTCCCAACATAGATAATCTTAGCACTGATGAACTCAATGCTAAGGTTTCTGAATTAAACAAAAAACTTAGCATAGCCTGGCGTCTAGGCAATCATAACTTGTGCAATCAGCTTAGAATGGCTATTGAGTCCTATCAAAACAAGTATATAGAAAAACTTCGTGCTAGTCAAACTGGCACAGATACTGATGGAATAATTGATATATCATGAATGTTAGAATAAAATTTCCAATTACTTTTACGGCCGGCATTTTTTACAATAATGAATTACAGATGAATAACTACATGGTTAATTTATCTATGCTGACCAATAGTCAAGACGGAGCTACTAATAACATAGCTCTTGACCGAATCAAATACTTCATATACCATGAAATAGAAAGTTCTGTCTTTATTAATTCTGATGACGTTGAACAATGCAAAAAATTTATTGATGCAGGAATCAAAATAACAACAATTCCAGATACTCCGGTTGATCAATTAATTGGTATAATGCTACACTACAAACTATCAGCAATTACTGAAGAAAGACTGCTTATTGAAGAAATAGAAATAAGTTCTAGCATAGGTGAGGGATTAATTTATGTTCATGGAGAACATGAAAATGTAGATGATCTGGCTGTGCCAGATTGGTGGAAGACTGTTGATCTAGTTCATTGTGATGCAGAATTGATTAACAATGATGAAATTGTTACACTTGCTGATCTTACTGTTTGGCGTGATCTAAGTTTAGACTGGCCAGTTGAAGATGAAGAAGAATCAGAATCTGGAAATACTGTTGTATTTGCTGACTTTAAGCTTTTAGATGAAACAAAATAATTACGGTGAAATGATCTTTAATCAAGATGATGTCACGAACTTGCTTATGCAAGGTCGCGAGGTAGAGTCATTGAAGGGTATGTTAGTTGATGAGACTGTTGATATTGAAAAAATAGTCAGATTCGTTGAACATTTTCCGAATACCTTTATTCCATATAGGTGTCTGCCTGATTCTACCTCTATTCCCAACTGGGATTATGAAAAGCAGCAAAATTGGCATATGCCACAATCTTATAAAGATATGGACATAGCAGAGTATATTCTGAATCTATGTAAGACTGACGCTGAGCTACAGAGATGTGGAGAAGAATTACTATTGTACCAGCAGCACAATTTATTCAATCTACTAAGATATTTGAAATATCTAGTTGATGTAATGAAAGAAAACCACGTAATTTGGGGTGTGGGTCGCGGTAGTTCAACTGCTTCGTATATATTATATAAAATGGGAGTTCACAAAATTGACTCTCTCTTCTATAATTTATCCATCACCGAATTTTTACGTTAAATATATGAAATTCAGGAGAATACTATGACACAGAAAATTTATAGAACAGCCAAGGGTAAAACAGTTGATTTTGGGTCTCTGCGACTACAGAATGAACATGTGCGGGCAGTTGGAAATATGGGAGTTAATACTCGTGGCGACAGAATTGATGCCAACGGCAATGTAATTGATTCTGCGAATGATCAATTACAAAGACGGATGCAACGCCAATCAAATGTATCAGACGGTCCGGTTCATACAAGTACAAGGGCACAACAAGAAGAACAAATGTTAGCAGAGGTAGCAATTGCTGCGCCTGCCCCCGTTGCTATTGATCCAATCGCGGCTTTGTTGAATAAGCAATCAGACACTCAAGATACTACCGAAGAAACAGCAACTGGATTAGCAGCAGCAATTGCTCGTTCTAAAACAGTTAAGCAAGAGCTAGAAAAAACAGCTCATGAAAAACAGCAAGATCAACCCGTGAGAAAGATTTAATGAAAGCGCAATACGCACCACATAAAGTAGAAAAGCAACAACTTAAAGCACTACAAAATAATGTACTAGTATCAGACATGGTATTTGATGAACGTATCAGTACAGGCGGTATCGTTCTGTTAAACGACAATGGCAAGGGAAATGGTATTCGCCCACGATGGGGTAGGGTATATGCAGTTGGTCCTGAGCAAAAAGATGTGGCAGTGGGAGATTGGGTATTAGTAGCACATGGTCGTTGGACTAGAGGGCTAGATCTTGAAGACGAATCAGGACAATTAACTATTCGTAAGATTGATCCAAAAGATATTCTGTTAGTTTCTGACGATGAAGAATGTCCTACTGTGGAAGGCATTAGTTCTGCTGTTCATGTAGATAAAAAAGAGATGCCTAACTAAAAGGATAATATGGGAAATGATAACAATTCAAGTTCTACAGAAATAAAGAAATGTGAACTCTGTCGTCGTATCCCATCTGTTACTTGTGATTGGAAACAGGGAAGATGCCCGCATGTTCCTTCTATTTTTGATCTGATTATAACTGATGCGTATAAAACTAGATTTTATCAGTTAATCAAAAAAATTAAATCACTATTTAAATAATTCATTTAACCATTATCATTGTTTAATACTAAGTGTTAATGTATAATACTAGTATTACATAAGGAAAGATAGATGCAACAAGCATGGGCAGATGAATATAGATCAGATACAATTGATGAATATGTTTTTACCAATGATAAACAGCGTGAGCTAATAACCCATTGGATTAAGCAAGGCAGTATTCCACATTGTCTATTCAGTGGTGGATCAGGCACAGGCAAAACAACATTAGCTAAACTTTTAATTAAAGAATTAAAGTTAGACGAGTACGATGTATTAGAAGCTAATGGGTCAAAAGAAGCACGAAGGTTTGAATGGATTGATACATTAATTAATTTTTGTAGTACAATGCCATTTGGTGATTTCAAAGTTGTGCTGATTGATGAGGCAGATTATATGAATATTCATTCTGTACAGCCTGCGCTTCGCAATCTCATGGAAGATTATAGCCGAACTGTTAGATTTATCCTAACATGTAATTATCCTAACAAAATCATGCCTGCCATTCATAGTCGGTGTGAGCAGGGCAGATTACATATTGAAAAACTAGACAAGAATGAATTCATGGCTAGAGTTGCAACAATACTAGTGACTGAAAACATAGAATTTGATCTGGATACACTAGACATTTTTGTTAACGCACGATATCCAGATCTACGAAAATGTATTCATATGGTTCAGGCAAATTCAAACACCGGCAAACTAGTTGCTCCCACTGATAACATTCAAGATGGCAAAGATTGGATGCTAGACGCCGAAGCATTATTTAGAAAAGGTAAGTTTAATGACGCACGAACACTTATGTGTAGTCAAGTAACTCCTGATGATATACAAAGTATGTTTACATGGATGTATAATAATTTAGATTTATGGAGTGATACTCCAGAAGGACAAGACAAAGCAATTATCATTATTCGTAATGCTATTGTAAATTCTGCGTTAGTAGCAGATCAAGAAATTAATTTATCGGCCTGTTTTGCCGAGTTAGGACAACTATGAGATACCTGTTAATTACATATATTAAGAAACCTGATGGACAGGTAGATGAAGCAACTACACTTACTAAATCACTTAAACGAAAGGATCTGGCTTCGGGAAGTGTAATTCTTGACTTTAAAGAAAAGAAAATTATTAAAGCTAGTTTTAGTGGCACACTAGCTGAAAAGAATTGGGATAAAATCAGAGATTTTTATTACGAGTATTATCCCAAGTACATTGATCTGCTAGAGGCAGCCTACGAAACAATAGAAGAGGTTCAAAATCAAGAAGCAACAACAGAAATTAATCCTAACTGACTGTGACGGAGTATGTTTAGACTGGGAATGGGCATTCCATATTTGGATGCAACAGCATGGATTTGAAGAAATTCCTGGCGCCAAACTAAACTATGATATGTCTGTCCGCTACGGAATTCCACGAGATCAGGTAGTCAAACTAATACGTATCTTCAATGAAAGTGCTGCTATCGGATTCCTACCTCCTATGCGTGATGCTATGTATTATATCAAAAAATTATTTGAAAAACATGGATATAAGTTTCATGCTATTACTTCATTAAGTTTAGATCCCAATGCCCAGAAGCTAAGGGAAATGAATCTACATAAGTTATTTGGAGATGCTTTTGAACGAATAATATGTTTAGATACAGGAGCCGATAAAGATGACGCATTAATTGAATATGAAGGTACGGGGTATTATTGGATTGAAGATAAAATTTCCAATGCTGAAACTGGACACAAGTATGGACTAAAACCGTTACTTGTAGAACATGGTCACAATTTTGAGTATGTCCATTCGCATATCAAATTAGTTAAAAATTGGAAACATATTTACAATATAATTACAGGAGAGCTGGATTAAGTTTACAATTATCATTGCTGACTGCTCCTCTAAGCGTTAGAGTCCCTGGGTGTTGGTTCACCGCGAGGGACATCTTTATTTAGTCAGCATACATTTTTAATACATGACTAATAATGGCGTGACGTTGTATATCACGATTATCCATTCCACAAACAGCTATTCCTTTAACACCTCCTTTCAACGCTCTTTCGCAGACATCTGCAAGGCCGTTGATTCCTTTTTTGTGGTCGTTTTGTTCTATATCACCAGTGATAACTATCTTGCTGCCTTCACCGATACGAGTTAATAACATCTTCATTTGAGCAGGTGAGCTATTCTGCATCTCATCGGCAATAATGTATGCGTTTTTAAAGGTTCTACCCCTCATAAACGCCAATGGTGCTATCTCTATTTTTTGATCCTCTAACATACCAGCAATATCTTGCTGTCTGTAATATTCTCTAAGAATATCAGTTAGTGGCCTTACCCATGGATCCATCTTTTGATTTAAATCTCCAGGAAGAAATCCATGCTTTTCGCCTTCAACTTCAACTGCTGGTCGTGTTAATATAATGCGGTCAACCTTTCCTTCACGAAATGCTTTAACCGCAGCTAGCATAGCCAGATAAGTTTTACCTGTGCCGGCTGGACCTGCTGTGATTACAATATGTTGGTCTTCATCTTGCAATGCCAATACCAATTTCTCTTGATTTCGTGTACGAGGCACGATATCAATGGAACGTTGTTTTACTGGCTTTGTTTGAGTGAAGTTTATTGTGTTTTCTTGAAATACCGTATCACGGCGTTGTGATTTTACTGCTCTGTGTCTACTCATAGTGCCTCTTGTAGAAGTTAGATTACTACTAACAGCGCCTTGCTGTCTATAATATTTACAATAACCAATTTTTATATAGTATGAGTACTATAAGATTTGTCAAAAACGATAAATATTTCTCTATGCGTCATATTTTCAAAATGTCAATATTATACCATATTTGAGATTTCACTAAATACATTACTATGGCAAATAAAGCATTCGATTCGGAAATATTCAAAGATCACCAGGATTACTGGCAGGTCGCTAAAAACATCAGAGATATCTATATGTCAGAAGGAACCCTACTGACATTACTGGATTTTGAGCGTGTTTTAGATTCTATGGATTTATACGCATTTAAAAATTGGGAATTAGGTGAACTGGTACAAGGTCCCACAATTACCAAATATAAGGTTTCTTGTATATTCTTGTGGCCAGAGAATCTAATGCCAGATCCACGAGGTGGTCGTCGTTTACTTCCATTTGACTGTGAAGTAAAATACAAGCGAACTAACATGAAAATTCCTCTTAAAATTGAGGATCCTAAAGATTATCGTCCTGGTACTAAGATAGCTAGAATCATTGAGAAAAAGATTTGGCTAGTGGAAATTACCATGCCTAAAGCATTGATGAGTGATATTCGTACCGGCAGTGTTGAGTTAGAAGAACAAGAACTTGAATTAGATGAATTAGATAAAGAGTATTACCATGAGCAAGATGAAACTCAAACCGACGCTACCCAAAGCGCGGAAGCACCACCAACTGACCAACCAAGTGGCATAGAAAATGTACAAGCACAGCCTCAGCTCTAATTTTATATTTGAAACTTTAGAATACAAAGACATGGAAGGTTTAATAAAGCCTACTATTCACGTTGATGAGTTTACCTCAAAAATGGGTGATGATGATGACATCATTGTTCTATCATTCTTTGTTCGTAACCCTGATGCCGCTAAAGACCTAATGAACTGGTTTGAGCGTGGATACGACTTTGTTATTGATGCTGATCGTAGTCCTGGTGAAATTAAAACAAATCGCTATCTAGTATTTGTTGAAATTCGTCGCCGTAGCTCAGCGGGAGCACATGTAAATCAATTGCTAGATGATTTGTCTACTCTAACAGAATACGAGCCAAAAGATTGGACAATAGTCTATGAGGGTGAAGATGTGCCATTTACTCAAGAGGATTTTGAACGTATTGTTCCATTATCTCCAAAAGAATATCGTGATAACCACGAAGGTGAACTAAACGAAATGCGTACAGCTGCAGGATTACCGGTGAAAGCATCTTATGTTCAAGACAACGACATTAAATCAATTCAATCAGCCGCTGGAATATTATAAAGATGAAATGTGCAGACATTATTAGATCGTTAGCAGATGTTATTGAAACAATGGTAACTACAGAAGTGGATTCCGAATTGCAAAAACGCGAGGAAGAAGCTCCTGCCAAGAACCCTGTATATGTCTATATGCCTAATACACATTTGCAAAATCAAATGCCAGATAAACCAGCGCAATCACCAGATACATTATTTGTACCCCCATTACAGCAAAAATTAGAATTACTTAAACGGGCGGTGAATGTGGACAATGTATATGATCATACAGAAGAAATTGAAGCTTCAGCTCAAGCTCAAGAAATGCCCGCCGAACCACAAGATGAAGATGAGCTTGTTAAATTACGACGGTTTGCTGGTATTGTTGACCCCGCTATTATTCAAAAACTTGTTAATGATGAACCTTTGGAAGACTAAGGAGCAACCTTATGTCGACTATTCCAAATAGCCCACCAGCAATACAAAGATTTTTTACCAGTAGGGATAATAATGCTAACTCCGCTACATATGTAGGGCAAGAGCAAAGACTATGGTATGATCCAGTATCTAATGCTATCTATGTCAGCGATGGTAATACCGCGGGTGGTATATTGGTCGGCGGTGGTGGTAGTGGTAATGGTGTCCCAGGTGGCCCAACTAACTCAGTACAGCTTAATGCTGGTAATGGTTCATTTACCGGTACTAGTAATCTAATATTTAATGGTACTACATTAAGCGTAGTTGGTAATGTATCCGGTACTTATTTTATTGGTAATGGTGCTTTACTAACAGGAGTATCTACATCGAGCTATAGTAATACTAATGTAGCGTCTTACCTACAAGTATTAACTACAGATGTATCTACTACAGGTAACATAACTGGTTCGTATATTTTAGGTAATGGTGCACTGTTAACAGGCATCAATGCCAATGCTAATTATAGCAATAGTAATGTAGCCTCCTACTTACAAGTATTAACTTCAAATATATCTACTACCGGTAATGTAAGTGCCAGCTATTATATTGGTAATGGATCTGCACTAACCGGTATAGTAGCTACTAATATTGGCACGTTACCTAGCTTATCAGTTACCGGTAATGCTAATGTAGGCAATCTTAATTCCGCTGGTTTAGTTTCTGCTCCATTAATTGTTGCAAGTTTCTTTGTTGGTAATGGGCAAGGTATAACAGGTGTTGTGGCGCAAACCGGTAATATAACTTATGCTAACACAACACTATTGCCAACTACCACATTAGATAATATTAGATTACAGACTTTTGATAGTGCAAATTCAATAACTAACAATTGGGTATTTGATGCCGCCGGTAATCTGTCTGCTCCTGGTAGTATCACCGCAGTGGGTAACATAACTGGTAATTATTTTATTGGTAATGGTAGTCAGTTAACTGGAATAATAGCAAATACTATCGGTACGTTGGGTAACTTATCGGTTACGGGTAATGCTAATGTAGGTAATGTTAATACTGGTGGCAATATCACCGCAGTGGGTAACATAACTGGTAATTATTTTATTGGTAATGGTAGTCAGTTAACTGGGTTAACCGCAAACACCGGTAATCTGCAATTTAGCAACACTACTATATTTCCAACTACATCATTAGCTAACATTAGATTACAAACTTATGATACCGCTAATTCAATAACAAGTAATTGGGTATTTGGTAAAAACACATTATATCTACCAAACACATCAACCGTTATCAGTAACACCCAAACAACTATCTTAACAGGAGACTTTGCATCCGGCAATTCCTCTCAGATACAACTCATTCCTAGACAGTTTTCAATACTTTCTTCTGATTCGTCTGATCCAGCTAACACAAGTTATGTATCAATGTCTGCGACTTCATTAAAAGGTAATCCGTACTTTGAAATGTCAGTGAGTGATCCCAGCCAATCTACAACACAAAATTGGTCATTTGATAAAACCGGCACATTAAATTTACCATCAGGCGGAGTAATATTTGATACTCCCAATGGAGCATTAGCATTTGGATACCAAGCGGGTGGCGGAAATGCAAATATATCTCAAGGAAATTATGGCATTTCAATAGGAGCATCGTCTGGTGAATATAATCAAGGTGATTATTCCATAGCATTAGGTTATAATGCCGGTAATAATATTCAAGGTACTAACTCTATTGCTATTGGAAAAAATGCAGGCGGTAATAATCAGGGAAGCAATGCTATCTATATAGGCGGCACAGCCAACACAACCATTCAAGTTAACAATAGTATTGTTTTAAATGCTAGTGGAAACTCATTTAACGCTAATGCAGCTGGGTTCTTTGTTAAACCTCTACGTAATGATAATAGTAATATTGGAAATGTTTCCTTTTATAATACTAATACTGGAGAAGTAACATATAGTAATTCTATTAGTGTAACCGGTAATATAACTGCCAACTATATATTTGGTAATGGTATTAATCTTACTGGACTGGCTAATATAACATTTGGCTCAGCCCCACCAGCTAATGCAATTATTGGCGATACTTGGATTGATAGTACAACAGGTATTCAATATGTATATTTTAATGATATTACAGGTGAAATTTGGGCAGAGATGGAGGCGCAGACCTCATATGCGTCAGTTGGTTATGCTAATTTGACAACTAATACCTTAAACACACAAGTATTATACAATGCATCAAATGCTATTGTTGGTAGCAATAATTTAACATTTGATGGAACTACATTATCAGCGCAGGGAGTTACCGTCGGCAATGCATTACAAATATCAGGTAATAGTATTGTATCTAATACAAGTAACGGCAATTTGACTATTAATACTACTGGTAACCGGGCATATATTAATATGCGTGGCGGACTCAAACTTACATCATATAATGGTAATCTGTTGATGGAAACAATAGATGATACTGTTAACTTCTATTCTCCGGTATTAAATTCAACAGAAAGTTCCGTAGATATTATTGGTAGTTTAGATGGTAATTCATTATCACCAAATAATATTGGTGTGATGCTTCACGTTACAGGACAACAGACATTACCTAGTCGCATATATAACGATGCAGCTAATACATATGCTGCATATGTTGGTCGTGCATTTAATGGTAATGTTAATGCACCAACTGCAATTTTAGCCAATACAACAATTAGTCGTATTGGTGCAAATCCGTATAGCAATACTGGTTTTGCACCGTTAACTACGACACGTATTGATATGGAAACTACCGAAAATCAAACAACGACTAATCGTGGTAGTCAAATAACCTTTTGGGCTACGCCAACCGGTAGTAATGTAATTGCACAATTAGTCTCATTGAATTCTACTGCGTTAAGTGTATCTGGCAATATAATTGGCGGCAATGTCAGTACTACTGGTAATGTATATGCTAATAATATTGTTGGAAATACTTCATTTAGCGGGGGATATTATGGTGCATTTCATACTAACTATCAAACTTCCCTTAATGGTGGTATAAATTCAAATTCAACAGCACCTATAGTAGTTACTAGCACAGCAGGTTGGCCAACAACTGGTGCATTGTTAATACAGCAAGAAGTTATTTCGTATACTGGTATTAGTGGTAACACATTTACTGGTATTACTCGTGGAGTATCAGGAACTAGCGGTGCAGTTCATGCCAATAGCACATCAGTAAGTTTTGCCCAAATTGCAGCGGCCAATACAGCAACTACAATGGTATTGGATCAAACTGATTATAGTAATGGAATAACTGTAAATGCGTCACACGAAGTTACCGTAGTTAATGCTGGATTATATAACTGTCAATTTAGTATTCAAACGATGTGTGGTGATAATACGGCTGATGATATTGCTGTTTGGTTTGTGGTTAATGGAACTGCGGTACCTTCTTCCGCAAGTTACGTGACCACACCAGGAGCCCATGCCGGTCATAATGGTACTGCTATCATGACAGTTAACATATTTCATCAGTTTACAGCAGGCCAAATACTTACATTACAATGGGTAACATTAGCTGGTACTAGTGTAATTACCTCATATCCATCTGTAATAAGTCCGGCTATTCCAGCATCGCCTAGTGTAATTCTCACAGTCAATCAAATAGCATAGTTTAATAAAATCACAGTAAATTTACTTTACTGAATCAAATATTTTCTTTTGTTCTATATACCAGTTATTCCAAGCATCCACTTTGTAGCTACATTCATGGTATTTACCGTAATTTGTAGTTACACTAGATATTAAAACACTTAGTTTATCAGTTATAGGAGCAGCAGTAAGCTGTTCACATGCTATTGTCAATGATGACGGAACAGATGGAAAATTTCTTTCAACCGGTGTTGCTACGCATCCTGTTAACAATAATAAAGATAACATTATAACTAATTTCATTTTTTAACTCCTACTACTGCAGCTTGATTTAGTATGTCAATAGCTAACGGATCAACTTTACAAGTTAAGTCAAGTTTAGCGGCGTTTTTGTTAATGCGAGTTTGAACTACATACTGAACTTCTTTCACAACTTTAACACGATCTACATACACCGTTTCAATCTTGCCGTTGGCTTCAGCAGCAGCTTTCTCTGCTTTAGCTACTTTTATCTCAAGTTCAGCAACTCGTGCTGCCCATTTAGCTTCGTTAGCAATTCCACCTTCCATCCAAACTGAAAATATCATCACTACTATACTAATGATACGAATAATTTCTACGTTTGCTGAAATAAATGGTATCATTTTAAGTATATAGCAAGCTCCAAATGCGATTACACTAGCTAATAGCAACAAATGGTAGATAAAGTCAGGAATAAATGAAAGTAGCCACATCATGATTATGACCCTAGTACATGACAAGCATGTTGGTAATGTTGTGTACGTTCTTCTAATCCAAGAGTGCCACCATTAATTCGTTTAGTTAATGTTAAAATATCACCTGCGTCAGCAAATTGATTTAGACCATTAGTTTCCCAGAACCAACATGCGCTTTGAACCGCACCTTCAAATGTACCTAGGTACTCTGGTAATTGTTCAACCGGAGTTTCTATACTTTCAGCGAATCGTGTATAATTATCTTTGCCTGTTAACTGGATAAGACCCTTACCTGCGTAACGCCATCCGTCACCACTTTCTTCTGGACCATTTCCCATACGATCACAATAAGCACGATTTGCTATCATTTCTTGATTATGTGCGTATTGTTCTGCTATAGCAGGTGGAAAACGACTAGGCCATACACGGCTCAATGATGCTGCTGTGTAGTTTAAGTTTTCTTTTAATGCTGTAAAATTAGCACTTTCGTGGGCACATTGAGCTAAAAAAGCAGCTACTCTAGGCACTGTGTTAATTTCGTAATCAGGTAATATGCGTGATACAGCATCATACCACTCTGCTACATACGGATTGTTAGGTATAATTTGTGCCAGTTGTTCTGGTGTAAAGTTGAATGCGAATCCTTGACTCATTTAATTTTTCCTTTATTTTTTAGGTACTAGGTGACCAAACTGAGCTTCAGCACGGCGAGTGCCTGGACCAGTAATTCCATCTGCTGTGATTTTAGCTCCTGCAGCAATTAGCTCTTTTTGACGTTTCTGTACAGCAGGATCAAAACCAGGTGGATTAGCAGAAGGTTTAGTAGATGCCTTAGCAGGCACGGCTGTGCCATCATATTTTTTGTGTACTTTAATAGTGCGACAAGTCTGCTTTGGTGTTCCGTCTTTATTTAATATAACATGGCCAGCTTTATCTTTAATTGGTGTACATACTTGTTTAGTTTCAGCGGCATTAGCAGAAGCTGCCGTTATGCCTAATATAATTACTGCTAATAGAGTTTTCATTATTATTCCTTATAAAGGTGGATCTACTTGTGCTGCTGGACCTGGTTTGCCAGCATACATAGTTTTTGTCGGTGCGCTGTTAAACCCTGGTGATGGACTGTTAAACCCAGTTGTGGGACTATTGAATCCAGATGATGGGCTACCAAATCCAGATGATGGGCTACCAAATCCAGATGATGGACTGTTAAAACCCGTTGACGGATTGCTAAATCCGGAAGATGGGCTACCATATCCAGATGATGGATTATTACCATAACCTGTATTCATTCCGGGAGAGTTTACTCCTGCTAACTTTTCTTGAGTGCGCCCAAATGCGGCTACTCCTATTATTGCACCCATTGCCATATGAAATAGACCTGCTCCTTGAAGAGTGATTGGTTGCCATTGTGTTTCAACATGCCCGCCGTGTGCAGCTTGTATTAAACTCCATAGAATAGGAAATACTACAAAATCACACATACAGACAAACATATACATCCATCCCATCATAGGGCGCCATTTGGCATTCATCCAATCTTCTTTTTTCTTTTCGCTTTCAGATTGTGCTGTTTCCGGCATATTATATCCTTGAATATATGAATATTTATCTATTTTTGATGCCAATAGCTTGACATAAATATCGTTTTATTATACAATAGACCCATGACTACCTTATATCTTATTAAAATATGAGCGATCCTTATGAAACACTAGGTGTTCAACGGAACGCCACCCAAGACGAAATAAAAAAAGCATACAGAAAACTTGCTAGCGCAACTCATCCAGATAAGGGTGGTGATACTAAAAAGTTTCAAGATATTCAATCTGCCTATGCTATACTGAGCGATGAACAAAAACGTGCTCAATATGATAATCCAGCGACAAATGTAGAATTCAACTTCGGACCAGGTGGGTTTGATTTTAATACTATATTCAATATGTTTGGTGGTGGTCACGGCGCACCTCGTCCCGGACAACAACCTAGACAAACTCAAACTCGTATGAGTTTATGGATTACATTACAAGATGTAGCTAAGGGTGGTAATCGTACAGTAAGTGTGGGCACTCAACATGGCACTTCTAATATTGAGATTGAAATACCGCTAGGCATAAACGACGGAGACAATGTTCAATATACAGGAATTGGTCCGGGTGGCACAGATTTGATCATCAATTATCGTATACATCCTAATCCAAAATGGCAAAGAAGTGGACTAACTATAGTAACAGAACATACTGTATCTATTTGGGATTGTCTAGCTGGATGTGATACTGAAGTCGCAGACTTACTTGGCAATCAATATACGGTAAATATTCCTCCGCTAACTCCTCCTGGTAGTTTAATGAGATTAAAAGATAAAGGATTATGTAACAGGCAAGGAAAAAATGGCGATTTCTTAATAAGAATACAGGCTAAGATGCCTAGTATGATCAGTGAAGAATTACTGACTTTGATTAAAGCAGCACAAATTAAATAATTGTATTACTTGACTTTCCCATTAACCAGATATATACTAACAGTACTAAAAGGAATTTATGCATAATAACAAAGAAATTGAACATATTGTCAATCAGTCTATTAAAATAGCAAGAGACAAACATCACGACTATGTTCTTACTGAACATGTGTTGCTGGCACTAATCCGTCATGAGCCTTTTCGCAAGGCATTGGAAGGATTCGGCACCAGTGTAGATCTAATGGATCTAGAATTAGATTCATATCTACATGGTTTGGTAAGTATTGCCAGCAAGAAAAAAGAAGTAAATCCCCGTAAAACTAATGCGCTTGAGCGTTGTTTTAATCGTGCTATGACTGCCGTATTATTCACGGGTCGTCGTACAATGACTACATATGATCTATATCTTGCTATGACCAGTGAACATAACAGTCATGCCAATTACTTTCTTATGAAATATGGCGTTAAAAAACAAGAGTTCAAAGATTATTGGGATGCCAACTACAAATACGAAGAATCTGAAATTTCAACATCAGAAGCAGACGAAATTCTCAATGAATACTGTGTAAATCTAACTAAGATGGCCACGGATGACAAACTAGAACCAATGATCGGTAGATCATCTGAGTTAGATGAAATCATTACCGTACTAGCTCGTAAATTTAAAGCCAACGTACTAATGGTAGGTGATCCAGGAGTGGGTAAGACTGCTATCGCAGAAGGTCTTGCTCAAGAGATTGTAAAAAACAACGTACCCACATTCCTTAACGGGCATGAAGTATGGAGTTTGGAAATCGGTTCATTATTAGCAGGCAGTAAGTATCGTGGTGAGTTTGAGGAAAAATTTAAACAGGTCATCGGCGCATTAGAGGCCAAGAAGAATTGTATTCTATTCGTTGACGAAGCACATACAATGAAAGGTGCTGGCGCAAGTTCGCAATCATCACTAGACTTTGCCAACATGTTAAAGCCTGCTATCACTAAGGGATACCTTAAAGTAATAGCAAGCACTACATGGGAAGAGTACTACGAATCATTTGAAAAAGATCGTGCGTTAATGCGCCGTTTTCATCGTGTGTCTATTGATGAACCGAACGCAGAAGTCACAGAGCAGATTCTTATTGGCTTGTCACCTCGTTTAGAAAAATTTCATGATGTATTGATTAACACTGATGCTATTAAAGCGGCAGTGGATCTGTCGGGTCGTTATATTCATGATCGTAAGAATCCAGATAAATCAATTGATTTGCTTGACGGTGCTTGTGCTAAAGAACGTGTCAAAGATAAGGGCACTGTTACCATCACTAAAGAAATGATCATGGCTCAGTTAAGCCGTGTTACAGAAGTTCCAATGGATCGTTTACAAAATGAGCGTTCTACTAATATCGTCAGTCTTGAAGGTAATATTAAAGAAAAACTGTATGGACAGGATGACGCAGTAGATTCTGTACTTGAGCGTGTATACATTAATTTCTCAGGTATCGGTAACGAGAATCGTCCTATTGCCAGCTTCTTATTTTTAGGTCCTACTGGCACAGGCAAGACTGAATTAGCCAAACTACTATCCGAACACCTTGACATGAAATTGTTAAAGTACGATCTTAGTGAATTCCAAGAGAAACACACAGTTAGTTCATTAATTGGTGCTCCGCCGGGTTATGTTGGTTTTGAAGATGGCAATGTAGGTGGAGGTAAGCTCATTAGTGATTTAAGTAAAAACCCATATAGCATTGTGCTGTTTGACGAAGTAGAAAAAGCTCACCCAGATGTAATTAATATTATGTTACAGATGCTTGATGAAGCTAGAATTACTAGCGCAAATGGCAAAACCGTGACATTAAAAAATTGTATTATAATTATGACTAGCAACTTAGGATCACAAGATAATGAAAATAATAATATTGGATTTGGTCAGGATTTAGTTAAAACAGGCAGCGAAGAAAAAGCAATGAAAAACTTTTTCAAACCAGAATTACGCAACCGTATTGACCAAATTTGCCGATTTAAGAAACTAGATAAGTTAGCAATTAAAAAGGTAGTGTTAAAATTTACAGAACATTTAAAAACAAGTTTATCTTCTAAAAATATTCAACTTAATCTGTCCGAATCGGTTATTGATATGTTAGTGGAAAAAGGATACGATCCAAGAATGGGAGCAAGACCTCTTAATCGTAAGATTGATGAACTTATTAAAGTTCCGTTAAGTAAAAAAATATTATTTGATCGTCTAAGTAACTGTTCTATCTATGCTGATTTGGTAGGAGACAATGTTGAGTTTATAATTAACATGACTCCTGTATTACCAACAGTAGATAGCAATGGAGTCATTGTTATAGAATAACTGACCATCCTTTATATGATTTTCTGCGACCATACCCGTTTATTACTTCTGTAATAATAGAATACCTAAGCTGGTATTGGTCACAAAAATTTCGTTGAGTCATACAAACTGTGGTATTAGATTCTTTATTAAAAAACTTATAAATTTGTTTTAATAATCTTATAGGTGACATGCTCCATCCTTTAAACTCTGAGCTAGATCCATTTATTAAATAGCCCACTGCTGACTTAGAAATATTAGTACTAGTACAAAAATCATGTCTGGTAGATTTAATATGTTCTCCAGATTCTAAATTATAAAAATCATATAATTTATGATCATACCTAGGATTTTTATTTCCAGAAACATCAGCTCGCAATTCTTTGGGTACTGCTCCACCGTATCCATCTTCTAATTTAAGATTCGCCCATTCTTTAGATTCAACAATATTCCAAAGTTTGCTATAATATAATCCAATTGATTTTATGTCATCTTTTCGCTGAGTTTGTAATAATATAGAAGTACTAACATCATTGCCATGAACACGAATGTGATCGCTCCAGTATTTTCCAGAACCCTTATAGGTAAGGGGATTTAGTTTTGTGAATCCTAAATATTTTAATCCTGTTTTATTGTGCGTTTTAATGTAAAGTGTGTAAATACACATGCTGATGCTCATTTAAGCGTTAGAGTAGTTAGATATTATCAGTATCGTGAACTACAATTTTATTTATACTTATTGACTTAATATAAACATTAGATTATAATAATATAACAAACATTGATGATATTTAACTATAAATAATAGACTATGACAACTTTCACAAACGAAGCATTGCTGCCCTCTACAACATACGGAACTCCATCTGGTAATTATGATGGTTCTAGTACCAGTTTTATTGGTAATGCTATTCCAGCTGCTAACTATTATGGTGGTCAGGGTTCAGCTCAGACTGCTATAATTCAAGCAACCGGGTTTGTGGGTGTTGTTACTATTGAAGCTACTCTAAATGATTGGACACAGCAAGCACTATGGTTTGAAGTTGAAACCTATGGTAACGCCAATGTTGCTACTACTGATACACAAGCAATTAACATGATCGGTAATTTTGTATGGTTACGTGCTAAAGTAACCGCTTTTACTGCCGGCACCCTTAACTCAGCTAACGTAGTTTTTTAATGAAAACTTTAGTAATTTATCCTGGTAGATTTCAACCTGGACACCTAGGACACAAATCTAGCTATGATTATCTTGTTAATAAATTTGGCGAAGAAAATGTATATGTAGCTACCAGTGATGTCACTGCTCCGGTTACTAATCCATTTAACTTTGATGATAAAGTACAAGTATTAACCAAGCTAGGAATTCCTGCCAGTCATATTGTCAAGGTACGTAATCCGTATCAAGCACAGGAGATTGTCAAGGATGTTGCTGACCCAGATGATACAGTATTGATATTTGCTGTAAGTGAAAAAGACATGGATGGCGATGCTGCTAGATTTAAGTTTGGCATCAAGAAAAATGGCGAAGCTAGCTATATGCAACCGTATCCAGCAGATGGGAAAAAGTTAAAATCTATGGTTAAACATGCCTATGTCATGATAACTCCTACTGTAGATTTTACAGTAATGGGCAAGGATGCCAATAGCGCCAGTGCTATTCGTAACTTATACGCAAATGGTAATGATAATGATCGTGGATATATTATTCATGATTTATATGGTATGGATGATTATGCTATCAGGGAATTGTTTGATAAGAAACTTGGTGTAGCTAAGAAATTAGCTGATATCGTAATTCAAGAACCAAGCCTTGATGGTGATGTAATAGATCAACCTATGCCTGTAGTAAGAAATGAAAACAAACAACACAGAGCGAAACTGGCAAAATTACTAGAATCAACCCTAGTTGCCGAAAGAGACGCAAATTTAAGCTATAGCATAATTAAAGAAGTCTTAGTTCCTAACTATATTGACGAAAAAACAGGTAAGAAATTTTACTAGTCATGTGCGATAGCGTAAATATCTGTACATAATTTAATGAGGAATTTATGCCAACTACAAACCCTGCCGATACAGCGGCACCCACAACACAAACGCCATCTGTTGCCGCTCCGGTAGATCAAGCACCGCAACAAGGTCAAGTACAAGTCAACATTGACTTCTTAAAAACAACAAGAGTACATATCTGTATGCCATGTTATGGTGGTATGCTTACTGAATCTACTTTTATGAGTTATATTAAATGGGCTAATACAGCTCGTCAGTTAGGCATTGATTGGACTATGGAAACAATGACAAACGAGTCATTGATTTCTCGTGCTCGTAACACACTTACAGCTAAGTTCCTCTCAAATCCAGACTCAACCCACTTAATGTTTATTGATGCTGATATTGGCTGGGAGCCATGGCACTTATTAGTCATGTTAAATCGTGACGTAGACGTTATCGGTGGATTGTATCCTATGAAATCATTGCCTGTTAAATGGTGTGTCAACGGATTTGATGGTGCTGAAGAAGGCCCAGATGGACTACAAGAAGTTACTAAAACTGGTACCGGCTTCTTGCTAATGAAGCGTCATGTATTTGAGAAACTTAATGCTCACCCTGCTGTTAAGCCATTCAATAGTGATATTGGTCTACCCCCAGAATTGAATGTTTACATGAAAACATACTTTGATACAGCAGTTCGTGAGAACCGTTACTATTCAGAAGATTGGACATTCTGTGAAAATTGGCGTGATCTAGGTGGTAAAGTATGGGTTGACAAACGTGTATTGTTACGACACACTGGTACCTATGTATTTGACTATGCGACCCAAGACCAATTATACAAAGAACTACATGCATTAGCTATTCAAAATCAAACACAATCATTGGTAGTACAAACTGCTCCAGTAGTTCCTTCGGTAGCAGATACTTCACCACCACCAGCTCCAGCTGCTCCTGTGGCAAAAGTAATTGCTACAAGTAAAGGTAAGAAAAAGAAGTAATTAGTTCTTTATAAGAAAAAACCGTCATAGTTGATTCTGTGACGGTTTTTGCTTTTTCATAAATATAAGTACAATGAATATCAACCAATTAGAATCCTATAACTTAGCAGATGCGGTCAAGTTTCATGATAATCTTAATCCCTTGTTATGGGATCGTCGTGAGAATTTGCACCCTGAAATACGTGATCAGTTAATGGCAATTGCCTCTGATTTTAGTGAATTTTTAGGTGTCAAAGACCTAGATCTCAAAGATATAACCATATCTGGTAGTAACGCAGCATATTCATATACTCCGCATTCCGACATTGACTTACACTTAATTGTTGATTTATCAAATGTAGAACATGAAGATGTGTATAGAGAGTTGTTTACTGCTAAGAAATCTATTTACAATAAAGAAAATACTATTACTATCAAGGGTATTCCGGTTGAAGTTTATGTGCAAGATGCCACACAAGACCACCATAGTCAAGGAATCTATAGCATACTGAATAACGAATGGATTCAAATTCCTCGCCGTATTCAAGCTGATATAGATGATATGAGTGTCCGTAGCAAATACGAAGATTTAAGTAAGCGTATCAAAAAGGTTATCAAATCAAACGATTTGGAACAGATGAATGCTCTAATGGAAAAAATTAGACAGATGAGAGGTATCGGATTAGCTGAAAAAGGTGAATTTGGACCGGAGAATCTAGCATTCAAATTACTGCGTAATACAGGTGATCTTAAAAAATTACAAGCTGCTAGGCAAGCAGCAAAAGACCAAGAACTAAGTTTAAAAGAACGAGTTCGCAATAGCACCAAATATGGATATGGTACCGATTACATTGAAGAAGTTGGAATGACTCCTGATGGAACAAATCCTACAACTAGTGAGTTTACAAATGAGTCGCAGCTAGATGAAGTTGGATTAACACCTGATGGTACTAATCCTACCACATGCCAGTTTACTAATGAAACTAAAGATGGTAATACTAATATCATCAAAGATTTTATGGAGTTTTGTGCCGATCAGCTTGGCATAGATAAAGATATTAGCCTAAGAATACGCCGTGATCCACAATGGTCAGTTCGTAACAAGACATTTGGCAGATACAATGATGGCACTAATGAACTAGAAGTGGGTATTGGTGGCAGACACATAATGGATGTGTTACGAACGGTGGCACATGAGTTAGTACATCAAAAACAAAATCAACACGAACAAGTACCTGCTGATGCTGGCAAAGATGGCAGCAAATATGAAAATGAAGCTAATGCACAGGCCGGTGTATTGATGCGTAGATATGGTAAATTACATCCTGAATTATTTGCGGTAGGCACTGATTTAGATGAATATCTAGCACACATAACTCCATATGGTTCGTCTGCTGGTGGATTAGGCACGAAAGGCGGTATTAAAGCTAGCGCGGGTGGTATGAGTACAATAGGCGCATATGGTGCGGTTGCTGAGAACAAAGATTTAGCACTAGAAGCTTTGCCTGATCCTTCCGAAGTACAGCGCAAAGCTTATGATGATCATCAAAAGCATCGTGCAAATACAAGTACGAGGTGGAAGGCGGTGGATTTATCTAATAATAAATCACTATATTCATTCTGGATGCCCAAAGCCTGGGGCAAGACCCAAGCCAATAAAATAGTCGTTGACTGGATGAAAGATGGTGGGTTACGTGGACAAACAGTGAAGAAAATTCGTGTTATACCATGGGATCAGACTGTCGAATCAAAAGTATCAAGTCAACGTGTAATAGCTCATGGTTATATGTACAATCGTCAAGATCAACGTGTAGCATGGACCAAAGAATTTGCTAGCGAAGCAGAAGCTAAAGAATGGGCCCATCGTCGTAATGCTACTGTACTAAGTATTGTTCCAAAACAACAATTAACCGAAGATGATAACTCAGACACCGAACGGCGAAATAAATTTAAATTATTAATTCGCGCAGGAAAAGACCGTGGTTATATATTTCAGAAAGAAATTACTACGGTATTTCCAGAGATTACAACTGATGATATTTCATCTCTGTCCGATCAATTTGAAAAAATGGGAATTGTTGTTTACACTCATGAACCAGACGATAATGATTCAAAGCCAAAACCAACACAAACAAAAATTTCCGGTAGCATATCAACATCAACCCCTGAATTTAAAAAATGGTTTGCTAGTAGTAAGGTTGTTGATACCGATGGTAATCCACTGCGAGTGTATCATGCCGCACCCAAGGGGTTTGAAGGAAGTGAGTTTAAGCCTCCTAAAGTAATGGCAAATAATGGCGGAAATAATCCATCAGGTTATTATTTTTCCCCAAGATTAGATGATGCTAATATGTATGTTAAACATCACGAAAATACATCTAGCGAATATGAAACAGGTGCCCAAATAATACCTGTGTATCTAAGCATTAAAAATCCGTATATTAGAGGTGTAAGTATTATGTCTGCACCAATGAGCCAACAATACTATAAAGAGTTGATTGCGGCAAATCAGCACATGAGTGATGAAAAATTAAAATATTATGCGGATTCAAAAGTTAAATCTACTAAAGGTACCCAATTCCCCAAATCTGATTATGTAGGGAACAACGCTGATGCACTAAAAAGAATAATTGAAGCAGGCGGGTTTGATGGTATACTAGATGGTGCTCATTGGGTTGCTTTTTATCCAAATCAAATTAAATCTGTATACAATCAAAAGCCAAGCAATTCAAATAATATCAGTACCGAAGGACTAAATGAAGCATCAGGTTATATTCCTACCGCAGCAGAAGCCGATGACCCACGCTTTGAAATGGCACTATCAGTAGACATTCATCCAGGCTCATTAGGCAAGGCCGCTAACAGTTTCTTATTGAATACTGATAGCCAGGGTCATCCACAAGAATTACGTCCTGACGGATTAGTCAAGCGTATGACTGAAGAATTGGCATTATTTAAAAAAAAACAACCAACCAAGTTAACTGAAAATAAGTTAAAATTCAGTCGTGACAAACTAGACGATCTGTTAAATGATTTATGTGAGAAAGTCATTAAGGGGCAAAAAGAAGCGCCTGACTTTTATGGTATGGTAGCTGCCGCTGTTATTGATCCTACCGGCAGATTAGCAACCGGAATAAACTATCTGTATGGCAATCAGCGTATACATGCCGAACGAGATGCCATTGACAATTATGAAAAAAAATATGGCGAACTACCCTCTGATTCTATTGTAGTTACTACTTTAAGTCCGTGTAATCAAGATACAGGAGACATTAAAGAAATAACATGTACTCAGGTGTTAAACAATAAAAACATCAAAATAGCCTATTGTGGATATATGGATCCAACTCAACATCGTGACGATAATGATTTTAAAATTCTTATTACAAAAAATGAAAAAATAGAGAAAATGTGCAAGGAATTAGCTGATACATTCTTAAAAAAACAAATAAAAGAAAACACTGAGTTAGATGAATTAAAAATTAATAATGTTAATGGACTAGGTGCTACGCCCGGATACGTAGGTACTAAAGTGCTGATGAAACCTAGTGTATTTTTAAAGTTAGCTTTGCCAATACGATCTCTCACTCCTAAAGATAAAGAATCTATAGATTTTATTAAAAAAAGTTTAGATAATCCAGGTATAGCTACTCCATTTTTGCAATTAGATATACCAGAAGATTGGATAAAAAAAGAAAATAATAAAAAACCCGCAAGCGTCAAAGGTCATGAAGGGAGACATCGTATGATGGCTATTCAATCTACTGAAGGTGATATTCCAGTAGAAATATATTTGATTCCTCGTGGTTATGATAATAAACAAGCATTAAAATCACATCCAGAATGGATAGAAGAATTAAATAATGGCTTAATCAATGAATCAGGCCAATATATGACTGGCCCATTCTTTCAAGGTGGAGTCGCTGAAACCAAGGGAATTGGCATTAACGTATACGAAGGTGGAGTTAATCCTATAACTGGCGCAGGTGCTGTCAAGCTTGATGATCCTGCGTTACGCAAGCCTAAGAAAGAGCCATTAGTTAAACCAGTTGCTGCCATCCCAGGTGGCGTAAAAGTTGATATTAAACAGCACAACAAACAATCTCCACAAACTTACAATAAACATGGTAAATTAACTAAAGAAAACTTTGCTGATAAAAAAGGACACGGGCGTCCCGTGGATAGAAAATAATCCACTAAATACAGTATGGCTAAACAATTTGTTCGCATACTGAGTAATATTGATTGTGAATGGGAAGGATTAAGTCCTATTTACCGATTATATGTCAATGATGAACTGTTTAGTGAAAGAACTTGGATTTGGACTGATAGTACACTAGAAGAGAATTTACAGATAGAAGCTGAACCCGGTGTTTATAAGCTATATTATGAGCTATTATCACCAAATTTAGCCAGTTTAAAAGTAGGTAGTTTAAGTGTGGATCATGGTCCCGCTGAAGTTATAGATAACACGCATTTTAGGATAGTATAATGAGATTATTTGAGATTGTTGGCCTAAAAGAAGAAGCCTCAACTGGTTCCACCAGTTCTGGCAGTATTGCCACAGTATCAATGCCGCTCGGTGCTGTCCAGAAAAGAATTCCGCAAGATAGTTTGTTTTTCACTAAATATATTAATGATGAGAATCCAACGCCTAATACGCCGGATTCTTACAAAACATATAAACGGAACAAGTGATGCTATCAGACTTAATGAAAACTTTATTGGCCAGTGACTTCAGTTATTATTTGAAGGCACACTATTTCCATTGGAATGTGGAGGGTAAAGATTTTTATCAATATCACCAGTTTCTTCAAGCAGTGTATGAAGATGCATATGAAGCGGTAGATACAATTGCTGAATTTATTCGCACCCTAGACGAATACGCTCCCGGTAGTCTTACACGTTACAATGAATTAACTCGTATACAAGATCAAACTAAAGTGCCTAGAGCAAAACTAATGTTAGAAGAACTATTAAGTGATTCTCATGTTATGGTTGAACTTCTTAATGAATGTTTTGCTGCTGCAGAAGCAGAGAATAAACAAGACATTGCTAATTTTATCGCTGAAAGATTAACTGCCACAAACAAGTTTATCTGGATGTTATCAAGTTTTTTAAGAGAAGCTAGAGCATAATGACAAACGACATGTACAGTATAATTGAACGATTAGCTATCCTAGAGGGTCGTATTGCCCCCGTAGATAGTAAACCCATTACTGAAACTAAGCAAAAGAAACCTGCCCTTTTCAATAATTTGAAAAAAATTAGTGAAGATGTTACTCCTATGGTAGGTGGTGTAGAATTTGCCGAAGATACAATGGAAGAAGATGTACTGTCAAAAGTTAAGTCAAGTTTAGCTGACTACTTACAATCTGCTGAAGAAGAACTAGCGCAAGATAGAGATTTACTTGCTAAAAAGAAACAAGACTTAGATCTTAAGAAAAAAGAATTAAGAGATTTGGCACTACAAGCTAAGCCTGATCATCGCTTGAAAGACATGGAAGCACAAGACATAGAAGAAGATCCAACTCAAGAACCAGCACAGGGCGAAGCACCCGCTGGGCTAACAGACCCAACATATGCCGAAAGTATAGGCTCAGCTCCTGTCAAAACAATACACGTGCCAGTTGATGAAGAAGTTGGTCTTAGTGGCGGTGGTGGCGCTGTATTAGTAGAAATACACGGAGATGAGCGGGTTGGATTTCGCATTTGCCGCGCAGGAAAAGAATTGCCAAGAAAATTCAAAAGTCTAGCAGAATGTGAAATGGCCTTGGAAATGTATATGGCTCGTCGTAAAGCACAAAAAGTTGCTGATGAGTCTGCTGATTATATTGAGGAAGCATAATGAATTTGTTTGATCTATTTGAAAGTAATCGCAAAGATGTTGACGAAGGACACACAGTTGTTCCTAGCATCAATCGTGAACGTTATACTGATCTAAGCCATGAAGGGCTTGAGGGTCCAATTAGACTAAAATCTGGCAAAGTTGTTTATTATGATCCTAAAGTAGGTCAATATTACGACCGTGATTCTGACATATATATGTCACATGAAGAACACGCGGCCCATGAACTTGAAGAAAAATCAAACAAGTTAGGTTTTAAGTTAAGTCCTACCTTAGTTAATAGACGGCAGGCACATGCTCTTACCACTGGTTTTAAGAAAAATAAATTTAACTTTGAAGAATATGAAAATGAATCATTGGATGATGAATTTGCTAAGTTTAAGAGTAATAAATCATCTATTGGTCGTGCTCAAAATCCATTTGCCAGCGCAGCGCCTGCTCGTGAGATGCCGCGTAAGCCACAGATATCACCCGCAGAAATGGAACAAAGAACTGGTCAATTAAATCGTTGCAAACAATTACTTGACGTAGTTAATGCCGGCGCAAATCCAGATCCAGCATTATCACGTATAGGCAACTATATAGATAAGATAGATGTTAATCACTTTAGTCCTGGCGAGTTGGATAATATAGAAAAATATCTATCCAACTATGTAGCAGGAGCTGTTGCTAAGAAATCACGTAAGGCTAGTAAAAGTGGAAAGGTATCACGAATTGATCCTGCTGATGTTATGGCAGAAAATCAACCTCTTAAAAGAATAGGCCCTGACATGACTAATCCATACGAGCAAGGTTGGTATGCTCATTGGAATGATGCTAATCCTTACCAGAAAGGTACGCCAGACTATGACAGTTGGGCTAAAGGTCAGGATGAGAAAGAGGCACAACGTGATCACTATCTTGAAAGTATAGAAGAAGGTGCTACTCAAGATAAAATTAACGATGATAATAAAAAGAATAAACGTATATATTATAATCGTGACAATTTCATCAAAAATATTGACCCTAGATTATCTGAAATAGCCGTAGATCATGAAAATGCCAGTTCAGATGGGCAATATAATGAAAGTGATGAAGGTTATTGGGCAGGAATGCTTAGAAGTCAAGAATTTGCTTTTGAAATGAGAGCAGAAGAATATGGTATTGATCCAAATCTTTTTTATAATGCTATTAGAACCAATAAGATATCAGAAGGCGGTCGTCTTGATATGAGCAGTCCAGAGGAAAAAGCAGCGCGCAAAGCATATATCAAAGCTAATGGACATCCTCCGCCATTAACTCCAACCAGTGTGGTGGCCAAATATAACCCTGAGAATGATAAAAAAATGAGAGACTATTATCTCAGAAGAAAAGGAGTTCCTCAAGATAAGCTGGATAAAATGAAAGAAGATGGCGTGGCGGAAGGCTCAGAAAAGAAAACAATGAGTCGTGCAGCAAAGGGCAATGAAAAGTATGGCAAAGATGGAATGAAAGCATTAGCCAAAGCTGGGCGAGAAGGCAAAGACTTAGATAAAGTCAGAAACAAGTATAACAAGTATGATGAAAGTATAGAAGAAGGTGCTAAAGTTGACCGTATGGTTCAACATATTAAATCTAGCGAAAAGAAAACTGGAAAATCTTCTAAAGATGCTGAAAACATAGCATGGGCTACAGCTAACAAGCGTGGCATGCTAGATAATAAAAACAAGAAGAAAAATGTAAAAGAAGGTGATATGGCTAGCGCAGCCCATCATCCATCTGGCGCAAAATTTGGCGGATACTATAAAGGCACACAAAAAGGTGCTCCTCGGCCAGGTCAAGGTTTTGGCTCTATGGAAGAGTCTATTAGCTTAAACACTACTGTAAAAGCTATTGCTAATGATATCGGTGAACCAATCACTAGTCTGTATGCTACATTAAAGAAAATGGCTAAACAATACTATGATAACAATGGTGATCTAAAGCGTTTTGGCTTAGTAGCTGCTGGGGTCGGAAGTCGTTGGTTTCAACAATACTATGTTAATAAAATGCAAACAGACTTGTATGATTTAACTAGACAAAGTCCTACTCATGCCGCTGAACTAAAACAGTTTCTTCGTGGCAAAATGATAAAAGATAATCTCGTTATGCCTAAGAGCTTTAGTGATCTTACCAAAGATCTTCCTGAAATTCTTGTTAGAATGGGCAGTAAAATGGGTGCCGAATCACTAGCAAAGAATGCTAAAGCCTGGGTCCATAATAAGCAAGATTATGAGGATTTCATTAATAAGTTGGTAAATGGCAAAGGTGATGATGATGATCAAGATACGCCAGCTACAGTAGATGCTCCTAGCAAGGATGCTCTTTTAGGAAAACAACGTAATCACGCAGAAGAAATCGTTAATGATGTACTACTTAAACTTCCGTCAAGCGTAGCAGGTGATATTCGTAAAGCTATTGCTCGTGCTCCTAACAAATTACAAGCACTACAGCAAGAACTACAAAGACGAAAAATTGTTCCTCCTATAGAAGAAGGGTTGAAACAAAAAGTAGCAGGTGCTGTGTTGGCAGGTGCTGCCGCATTAGGAGCTGGTGGAGCCCAAGCTCAAACTACTGACAAGTACGATCCTGATTGGAACTCCCACAGTATGACACATCATATCAGAAGTGACGTTTCGTCAACTAAAAGTATGAATTCAGCAGACCCAAGCAAAAATACTCATGATTTCCAAAAACGTATTCAAAATGTAACAGGTCCCAATGCTAAGGGTGAATACAAAGTGGTTGTTATGCAAGGTAATGATATAGTTAGTCATTATGTAACAAAAACTCCTCCACCAAATTGGTTGTATAAAGAAGATGAAGAAAGCAAAACAAATGAAGGAATTGCCGGCAACATGAAAGTACGGTCAGATCCATTGACTAACTTAAAACAAGTTACAGATTTGAAAATGAAAAAGCCAGATCCTTTTAAGGGAATGGCTAATCATAACAATCTATCAAGTGCTAAAGCAAGAAATTTAGTTGCGAAAGGTGCTCAAACTGCTGGTCCAGGCACTGGATCTCATAAAAATAAAGCGTTAGATGTTAAGAAAGGTTTAACACGCAACATCAAACATAAAGGTAAAATTGATTTTTCAGAATCAGCAAATTTCTTGACCTGGGCAGTTTCAGCTGGATATAATGTTATCACTAACCCAGCTGTATATGAGAATGCTAAGCAAGTATACAATCGCCTACTAATTGAAAGCAAAGATGACTTAAAGCCCGGTCAATATTACATCTGGACCGTTCATTTTGATAACGGCGATAGTAGTCGCATTAAGATCAAAGATGAAAAATTTGATGTTAAAGCATACTACAAAAAACAAAATAAATCAGTAATAAGTGTTGATTATAATTGGGAACCTCAAGGAAATTAAATGAAAATTGAAAAAATCACAATAACATTATTAATGACATTATTTGCTGGTACAGCAATAGCTCACAATCTTGGTATTTGTCATGGTGAATACGCATTATGTGCTGCTTCGCCAACAACTCCAACTGGTAAAACTATGCTGGTAGACGGAAAAGTATTTAGAGAAGGAATGGCAGTATGTCCTGTGCTCAATGGTACTAGTATTGCTAATCTGGACTTAATGAAAGGTTCATGCGATATTGGTCCTGGCAAGGTATGGTCATTATTTGGTGTTCCAGCGGTAACTGAGTATCCTCAAGCACCTTCATGGGATGTAATTCCTGCCGCATTTAGAAGTTTTACTATCGGTGAAACACAAGACACTGGTATGTCCAATATGTGGAGTTTTCCTTGTTTGAAACAGGAAGTTAAAGTCAATGATGTAACATTAGCATCATGCTATGGTCCTATTATGGAAAGTCCATGGACTAATGATCACGTTAAACCAGGCCAAACAGGATTCACACAAGCTCCAGCCGGGGCAATATATCCTGTTGGCGGCAATGCTCCACGAAAACCGTAATATGTATCCAGTATATCCCGAGCAAGAGGAAGGCGATGATAGTGATTACAAACGTAATCCCTATGCGCCTACTTAAAGAATCCACCTTAGGGTCCGTTTGACGAAACGGTATAGGCGTCCGCGCAATTGAACTGCTCCGCGTAGTGGGCCGAGGGATAAAGTAACCCTCATTTCACCAATTTCTGTTGTATAAAGTTATAATTAGTTTATAATAGTTACTTACAACAGGAGAATTACATGTCAGACAGAACATTTTCAGGCGAACAAACCAAAAAATTAGAATCAATGATTAACGAAGGCATGACAGTCATGCAGGAAATTGAAACCCTTACTGGTGGGTTAAACGACACTATTAAGGCTGTGGCAGAAGAACTTGATATTAAGCCAGGTATTCTTAAGAAAGCAATTCGCTTAGCACATAAAGCTGAGTTCGGCAAAGAACAGCAGGATCATAGTTTGTTAGAAACTATTTTAACACAGACAGGAAAAACTCTGTAAGTGAGTTATGTAGATGCATTATATTCGCGGGATTCAGATCGTATCCATGTAGTAGAACGAGTTGATGGCAAGAGAGTTTATAAAGAATATCCTGCTAATTACATCTATTACTATGACGATCCCAGGGGTAAATTTCAATCAATCTATGGAACTCCAGTATCTAGGTTCTCAACTCGTAACCTAAAAGAGTTTCGCAGAGAAGTTGCTATGAATCAAGGAAAGCAACTGTATGAATCAGATATTAATCCGGTATTTCGTTGTCTTGAAGAAAACTATAAAAACAAAGATGCTCCTGTATTACATGCGGCATTTTTTGATATTGAGGTAGATTTTCATAAAGAGAAAGGATACTCTCCCACATCTGACCCATTCAATGCTATTACCGCTATTTCTGTTTATCTACAATGGATGGAACAGTTAGTTACGTTGGTGATACCTCCTAAACACATGAGCATGGAAACAGCAATTGAAATTGCTGCTGATTTTGGGAATACAATCGTATTTGACAAAGAAGAAGAAATGCTCAAGACATTCTTAGACTTGATTGAAGATGCCGATGTATTATCAGGTTGGAATAGTGAGGGATACGATATTCCATATACGGTAAATCGTATTACCCGTGTACTAAGCAAAGATGATACTCGTAGATTTTGTCTGTGGAATCAACATCCAAAAGCTCGTGACTTTGAACGTTACGGCGCTACTAGCACAACGTATGACTTAATTGGTCGCATTCATATGGACTATATGCAATTATATCGCAAATATACATACGAAGAAAGACACAGTTATAGTTTAGATGCTATTGCTGAGTATGAACTAGGTGAACATAAAACTCAATACGAAGGCACATTAGATCAACTGTATAATCAAAACTTCAAAAAGTTCATTGAATATAACAGACAAGATACAATGATTCTTCATAAGATTGACACTAAGTTAAAATTAATGGACTTGGCAAATGAACTTGCTCATGCTAATACTGTATTGATACCAACTACAATGGGTGCTGTTGCTGTAACTGAACAGGCTATTATCAATGAAGCGCATGAGCGTGGACTTGTTGTGCCAAATCGCAAACATAAGTCAGGTGAAGAAGATACTGCCGCAGCGGGTGCGTATGTAGCTTTCCCAAAGAAAGGCATGCATCCATGGATTGGCGCTGTTGATATTAACTCACTGTATCCATCTGCTATTCGTGCGTTGAACATGGGAATGGAAACTGTTATAGGTCAATTAAGACCAATAATGACAGACAAGTATATAAATGATATCATGTCACAAGGTAAATCGTCAACTGTCGCATGGGAAGGTCTATTCGCATCACTAGAATATACCGCGGTAATGGAACAGAATCGTGGCACAGAAATTACGATTGACTGGCAAGATGGTGATAATACAATACATTCCGCTGCTGAAGTTTGGAATATGATATTCAATAGTAATCAACCGTGGATGCTGACAGCAAACGGCACTATTGTTACATATGAGCGAAAGGGTGTTGTTCCTGGATTGCTAGAGCGTTGGTATTCAGAGCGTAAAGAACTTCAGGCCAAGAAGAAAGCAGCAACAGATCCAAAAGAAATTGCGTTCTGGGATAAACGACAGTTAGTTAAGAAAATTAATCTTAACAGTCTTTACGGTGCTATTTTGAATCAACATTGCCGATTCTTTGATAAACGCATTGGTCAATCAACTACCTTGTCTGGCAGAAGTATTGCTAAACATATGGCAGGTTATATCAATGAATGTATTCTAGGTGTAAAAGATCACGCAGGTGATGCTATTATATACGGTGATAGTGTCACGGGCGATACTATTATTAGAACAAGCGAAGGCGATATCACTATTGCTAAATTATATGATCAATGCTTAGAGCATTCTGTTGTAGGTGAAAAAGAATACGGAGTATGGAACGAAACTAAAGTACTAGGATTCAATGGTGAATATATGGCTCCTGTTACTGCGTCTATTAATTGTGTAATGCGACATAAAACTAAAAAGAAATTATATCGCATTACTACTGAAAATGGTAAGCAGGTTACTGTTACGGAAGATCATAGTATAATGGTAGATAGAGATGGATTCTTAATTGAATGCAAACCCTCGGAATTATTAGAAAATGATTTAGTTATTACACTGGTAACATAAATAGTATGGTGATAGGAGTATCAGCATAATGATAAAATGTTTAGAGTGTGGTGTTGAAGTTAACCGTATCCAGTGGACTCATTTAAAGTATAAATGCACTGGCAAATTAAACAACTGTAAGGAGTATTCTCAGAAGTACCCTGGGGCAAGAACTATAGATAAGGATTTAGCTAAACGGACTGCAGTTACTGAAATAAATTTAATAGCCAAATACGGAGATGTAGAAGGAAAACTTCGTTGGGAAATTTATCGTAAAAAACAATCTGATACTAATACCTTTTCATATAAGCAACAGAAATATGGCTGGACTCAAGAAAAATTTAAGGAATTTAATAAAAGTAGATCAGTTACTATTGAGAACTGCGTACAAAAACATGGTGAAGACAAAGGTCTTGAAATATGGAAACAATACTGTGAAAGACAATCATATACTAACTCAAAAGAATACTTTATAGAAAAATATGGAAATGATGATGGCTTAGCTAAATTTTTGAAGTGTAATTATGCAAAAGGATCATCTGCTAGACCAGTAGATGTTGCCAAAAAACTGAACATATCATTAGAAGAAGCGACAGAATTAGTAATCATACAAAAGAGCAAATTTTTTTATAGTTCAGAACTAGAAAAAGAATTTGTTAGATTAGTTGAAGACAAAATAGGTCAGCTTGAACATTCGTCACTCACTACACCTTTTGGAAAATGGAGCAACGAACTTAATAGTTATGTAGTTTATGACATAAAACATAATGACTGTATTATAGAATTCAATGGTGATTATTGGCATTGCAATCCAAAGTTATATCAAGCAAATGATTTTGGACCTAGAAGAATTTTGGCTAAAGATATATGGGAACGAGATAGAAAAAAGTTACAAACTGCGTTAAACTATGGCTATAGAGTACTTACTGTCTGGGAATCAGATTTTAAGAAAAATAAAGAAATATTAATAGAGGAAGTTATTAAATGGATACAAGCTACACCAAGATAAAATCAGTTGAATGCTTAGGCGAAGTTGATGATTATGTGTATGACATTAGCATTGAAGATCAAGATCCATTCTTTTTTGCCAATGATGTACTTGTCCACAACACTGATAGCTGTTATTTCACAGCATGGCCAGCCATTAAAGATGAAGTTGCCAAGGGCACTATGGAATGGAACAAAGAAATTTGTATTCAATTGTATGATAACATTGCTGATCAAGTTAACGAGTCATTTCCTGCATTCATGGAACAAGCGTTTCATTGTCCTCGTGAAGCGGGTGAATTAATCAAAGCAGGTCGTGAATTAGTAGCATCAAACAGTTTGTTCATTACTAAGAAACGCTATGCTGTATTAATTTATGATCTAGAAGGCAATCGCTTAGATATAGATGGCAAGCCTGGCAAATTGAAAGCTATGGGATTAGATCTAAAACGTAGTGATACTCCCAAAGTTGTACAAGAGTTCTTGTATGAGATTCTACAAAAAGTTCTTACCGGCACTGAAAGAGAAGAAATTATTGAGCGTATACTTGAGTTTAAACTTGAATTCAAAGATCGTCCAGCCTGGGAGAAAGGCACTCCTAAGCGTGTTAATAATCTAACAACATATACAAAGAAAGAAGAAGCAGCAGGCAAAGCTAATCTTCCCGGTCATGTTCGTGCTGCGTTGAACTGGAATAATTTGCGTAGAATGAATGGCGATAATTACAGTATGGCAGTTGTTGATGGTATGAAAACTATTGTATGTAAATTGAAGTCAAATCCATTAGGATGGTCTAGTATTGGTTATCCCACTGATGAACAACGATTGCCGCAATGGTTCAAAGAATTACCATTTGATGATACTTTAATGGAATCAACTATTGTTGATCAAAAAATTGATAATCTATTAAGCGTTCTTAACTGGGATTTAGCAAGTGCCACTAATACAGCAAACACATTTCAATCATTATTTGAGTTTTAAATGACAGTAACCGATTTAGTATTTTTTAAAAATCAATTAGAAAAATTATCAGTGGCTCCTATTTACCAACAGGCGAATACGTCACTAGATAAATTTTTATATTTGGTTGATAAACATTCATCTGAAAATCTTACTAAGTTCATGAATAGACATTATGAAATAAAAGAAGCATTTGATTCTTTTGATAATGAATTCATGACGCTTAGTAAAAAATTAAAAGAAGATATTGAATCAGCAGAAAAAGTACTATTTCAACAAAGTTATAGTTCCTACCATGATGAAAGCATATATGATGCTTTTCATATTCTAGGTCGTAGATGGCAGCCTAATATTAATCTTGATTTGTTCTATGCCAGAGTTAGAAGAAACGTAGATTGGCATTATCCAGCTATGATTCTACGACCTGGTTTTGCAAACTTTATTGATGAATTGGTAGGATATGATCCATTGTATCTTGTTGATATTAGTCATAAATTTATTGAGCCTGTATTAAGCAAATTCAATGAACAATATCAACAAAGATTGCGAGTGTATACTGTTAAAGAAGAGTCAGATCAAGAAATATTAGGCAAAATTCCTAATAATCAATTTGGCATGATAATTGGATGTCATTTTTTTAATTTTAGACCACTTGAAGTAATTAGGCAATACATTGAAGAAATTTACACTAAATTAAGACCAGGTGGAGTGTTTATGATGACATTCAATGATTGTGATCGTTGGAGTGCGGTAAAATTGGTGGAAGAGAAGAAAGACGGCTCGTATACTCCGGGCAGTTTAATATTTGAATTAGCCAAAACAATAGGTTATGAAATTGATTATTGTTGGCATGATGAAGGGCCACAAACCTGGCTAGAATTACGTAAGCCAGGGATACTAACTTCACTACGTGGTGGGCAAACATTGGCTAAAATAATGCCAAAATAATTATCATTATGCCAAAATACTTTAAGTATCAGAAGCATTACGATATAATAAACTTAATAACAAAGGAAATATAAATGCATGATCAACTCTTAGATTTAGTTAGCCACACAAATGGCTTAGGATCTATTAATCAAATTCGGGTAGTAGGAACCGATACAGAAACAAATTTCAATGGTATCGCTGAAGATCGTTCAGTAGTGTTAGAAGGTGGATTAATTAATCCAATGCCTGAGTTTGTTGGTACATTTGGTATGCCAAATTTAGAAAAACTTAAAATTCTCTTGAACTTACAAGAATATAAGCAAGACGCTAAATTGTCAATTAGCCGCAAAGCCACTGGCGAGCCTGATCAAATGAACTTTGAAAACAAAGCAGGCGACTTTAAGAATAGCTATCGTTTCATGGCATCTGAACTTGCAAATGAAAAAATTAAATCACCTAAATTCAAGGGTGTTAAATGGAATGTTGAGTTTGAGCCAACAGCATCTGCTATCGTTCGCTTAAAAATGCAAGCCACAGCAAACGCAGAAGAAACTACATTTCAAGCTAAAGTTGAAGATGGACATTTAAAGTTCTTCTTTGGTGATCATAGTACACATGCTGGTAGTTTCATATTTCAGCATGACGTAGTTGGTGATATCAAACGAGCATGGCCGTGGCCAATCAAAACTGTTATTGCCATCTTAGATTTGGCTGGTGATAAAGTTATGCGTATTAGCGATGAAGGTGCTGCTCAGATTATCGTTAACTCAGGGTTAGCTGTATACACTTATACTATTCCAGCTCAGAACAAATAATATGTTTAAATTTAAAGAAAGAATTCCACGTAGTTTAGTCAAGGTTATTACTTGGCGAATTTTAGTAACCATTACCAACTTTCTTGGAGGCTGGCTTGCCAGTGGAAATCCTTGGGTTGGTCTTGGTGTAGTTAGTTTTGCGTTAGTAGTAAATAGTATTCTTTACTTCTTTCACGAACGTGTATGGAATGCTAGTAATTATGGCAGGACTGTAGTAGATGCAGATTCATCTATTAACATTAACAATAGTAATTAAAAGGAATTAAAATGGGTAAATTGTCTTTCAAACCTAACGAACGTGCCAATCAAACTCTAGAGGATCTTAGTAACTTTCTAGAATTTTGTAGGGAGTACGGTTATCGGTTTAACGAAAACGATTTGTATAACTTTAGAAGTTATGCGTGGCAACAATACAACAAATTTGTTCAAGGTAAAAATGCCAAGAATATGTGGGTTGAAGATGCTAGACGTTTTGGTAAAACAAACTAAAAGCATTGCCTTACTATAAGTAACAGTGGAGGATTATTCCTCCACTTTTTTATTAACTAATTTATTACAATGAAAATCTTAGTCTGTGGTAGTTCCGTAGTAATGCCTGATTTATCAAAGTCATGGACACAACGCACGTGGATACATCATCTACAACAAAAGTTAAACTGTGAAGTTGTGAATATATCACGCTCCGGGTGTGGCAATCAATATATGCATGATGCTGTAGTAGCAGAGATTACTGAACGAGATTATGATCTCGTATTGGTATCATGGAATATAGCAGATCGTATAGAATTTAGAACAAAATACAATCTCAGATTATTTGATTGGGATAGAAATGGAGGAAATCCTCATAGTCAGTATATGCAAAAAGATTGGATTTTCCCACATACTCCTGATAACGTAATGCCATCTGAAGAAGACGCAGAATATAAAAATAAAATCTTCAAGGAATATTTTTATACCCTGCCAAAATATGAAAGAAATCATCAGATAATGTTAACTCATGCGTTATCACTTCAGTCTACTCTTAAGTCATATGGTATACCGTATACCTTTGTTTGGTACAGAACTCTATTAAAACTTAAACAGTTTAAAAATTATTATGACAAGATTGATTGGAATTATGTACATCCTGAAAGCCTGTTTAGACAAGCTAAAAACATGAAAATGTGGGATCAAACGAGTCTACATCCTACCGATGACGCATACAGATGGTATGCTGATGAAATGTATAAATTTCTTAATGACAGGAATCTAATAAAGCCCTAGATATTTTACCAGCTGGACTAAGAGGAATGCTATCTACACATTTAAGTACAGCTGGTTTACAATGTTTTCCTAAACTTACTAAGAAGTTCTTAATACTATCTTCATCACACGTACCTACGTATAAACACTTAACCCGATCAGTGCCAAATATAACACATTCTTTCAATCCGGGAATATTTTGTAATAACTGTCGCTCTATACTTACTGGATTTATTTTAGAACCCTTGACATTGATTTGATCTCTACTACGACCTAATATACGATAATATCCCAGCTCATCTTGATCAGCTAAGTCCCCGGTATCATACCAATCACTATGACAAATATTAAAACCCTTAATCATTAAATGACCATTCTCAATCTTAGCTTCTATTCCATCAGGCAGTCCTACAGTGCCTACTCGTTGCGGCCCTTCAAGTGGATTAGTAAAACAGTGACTCATTGCCTCTGTCATGCCAAAAGCTTCTACTATTGGTATATTAAACTTTGATCTTAACTTATAATACAAATCATGTGACATAGGAGCACTAGCAGAGCGTATGAATCGTAAATTATCAAAATCTAATTCAGCTATAACTCTTAGCACATCAGGTATGGCCGTTATAAAAGTTGGCTTAGTGGAGGGAAACGTCTTGATGTCTTTCATGGTAACATAAGTAGTTTCACATCCTGCTAATTGTGTTGCCCAGTAAAAACCTTGTCCGTGAGCATGCCACAGACTCATAATGCTAGTATATCTATCATTTGCAGACAATTTGTATGATCTTACGATTGTGGCAGCCATGTTGTTTAGCTGTGCTTGTGTGAAACTGCAAAACTTACTATCTCCTGTTGTGCCTGATGTATACCAAAGTACTCGTTCGTTAGGGTAGTCATTACCATTTCTAACTTTTTCTTGATCTTTGGTAATGTATAAACTCCAGTCCGAATTGTCTAAAAGATATCTATTCCTAGCTTCTGGAGCATTGGGATTTATGATCATTATAGAATGATCTTTTAATTGAGGGATAAAGTGTTGTGGATTATCGACACATAGCACGGCACGTTTCATAAAAATATTTATATACCAAAATGATTGTCTAAACATTTTTATTATAGTACAATACAGTATGACTAAAACCATTAACCAATTAATAGTAGTAACAGGAAACGACAATTATATGCCAACACTACATGAAATTTTTGAACGACGGACTTCTACTCAAGAAGAATACGATAGTCTTTATAACTCTGATAACTTGTACATCGCATGGGCAAAGAAAAAAGATGATGATAAATTAGAAAATTTTGTAGAAGCAATTGAAGAGGAATATTACCTGTGGACTAAGCCTCTCGTTGGCAAAACAAAAAGTACATCTAAACTTAAGAATGGTGATACAGATGAGTTACTTCAGGGACATGTGTTTAGTGTCACTCAAAAACAAATGGATCTATTTGAAAAAGTAGCACTGATGCCGTCTATGAAATATGGATATCGGTTTGACAAACATGATATCAATGATCTTAAAGAAAAAGAAAAACAAGCAATGATTGACGCTCTTAGCCGTCCAGATGAGGATATTGATGATTGATCATATTAAAGTAGGAGGCCCGTGGATAGAAGTTACAACTGCTGGCGGTACCCTACCATATGTTCCACCTAGCACTAACCCCATGCAGGGTGCGGTTAGAGTTGTAAATGGACAACAAGAAATTTGGAATGGCACCGCTTGGATGTGCATGTACGGTAGTAGTGTAACAATTAATTTAACTAGACGTGCAGAAGAAATAATAGATTGGGCCTATAAGAAAATGACACAAGAACATAGAGCAGAAGAATTGGCCAAATCTAAACCCGCAGTAGCAGATGCCCTTGCTGCTGCCAAACATGCACACGAGCAACTTGATATTATATTACTATTAACAGAGGAAAATAAATGACACCAATGGTTAAGAACTTTGCCAAGTGTGGATGTGGTCGTACTAGAGACCTAGAAGGCTATTGCGATAGCAGCCACGCACTTACCGAAGAAGAATATGCAGAACTACAGAAAAATGAAGAAATTGATTGGGGCGATGAAGAAGTTAAACCAATGAAAATTATCTTTGAGCCAGGCTGCTTTGATAATTTTGAGGGAACACAGGAAGAATTAGAAGAACTTATGACATCAATTCAGGCAGAGTTTGCAGGCAAAACTCGGGATGAAATTGAAGAGATGGCCAATGTTGTCAATCTAGAAGATTTGATGAAAGATGATCCAGAATTCGCAAAACACATAATGAGTCTTGACAATGAAAGGAAATTACAATGAAATGGGCTAAAAAATTATTGCTTAAATGGGTAGCAGATGCTCAACGTGATCAGTACAATGAACCACACGTTGTAGAAGAATCAGATGTAAAGTTATCATGTGTGTCGGATGAGCATGAAATTAACATGAGCAAGTCTATTAAATTCTCAGTACTACCTGCTCGTGGTGGATGTGTCCTAGAAATTAAATCATGGGATAAAAAAGAACATGAGTGGGACACCGTTACGCATGTTATCCCAGAGGGAGAAGATGTTGCTCATACAGTAGGGCAGTTAGTATCAATGGAAATGCTGCGTAGATGAGCTTAGTAACTTCCATCATAGTAACAAGTAATGGCAGTGGGTATGCCAATACTAATGTTGCTATTAGTTCATTGATATGTGGCAATGCTGTAATTCCGGCAGCAGGCACTATGCGTATGAATATGAATAATACAACAGGCAGAATGGAAACCTGGAATGGCTTAAGATGGATAGTAGTTTCTATGGATTTTTACGGTGATACTGTAAAAGAATATATACAAAATGTTATGAACGATGTTTCTGAACATGTGACTACACTAGCACCCAATAATGTAACTATTAACGATGCGCTTAGTGAGTGGATAGAGGCTTGTGAGCGTTTCAAAGTTATTGTAGCACTCGCGGAGCATAGTAAATAACCTAAAGATTTAAATGATATTCAATGATTTTAATATTAACCTAGCATTACAAGTTGTAACAGGAGATAAAGAGTTATTTGATAAACAAGACGAAAACTATAAGAATTTATTAATAGCATCGCTGCATGATAATAATTCATCTACACTTAGAGAATTAATCATGATGAGATATCTTGGATATGAATCATACTCGGAAAAACTTGGAGCGGATGGAATTGACAACGCAACTGGTACTCTTATAGAAGTAAAACCAAAATATATTCAGCGTAACAAAAAGATGGGAGGAAGTGGAAATTTCAATGATTTAACTATGATGCTTCTTGAAAAGAAAAAAGATTATAGTATAGTGTGCGGAGCAATATATGATATTAAACTGGTATATATTGTTGAATTTCCAATGAGTGTAATCTATAATCATTTACAAAAGCCTATTAACAAAGCAAAAGCTGGAAAAAGAGTAGTGGCTCAGTTTGGATATAAACAATATAACACTGATTTATTAAAGATCCATTATCTAAATGAAGAAATAATTTATGAATGTTTATCCAAACCACATGCTAATATGTTAAAGAAAAGATACAATAGTAAATGATAAAATTAAAAGATGTTCTGAACCAGAGATTCTCTACTAGAAATCTAAGTGATCAAGATTTTGAGTTAGTTGTGCCGTCATTAGCCAAAGAATTGGAACAACTAAGTTTTTATGATAGTTACACAGATGACGAACTTAATCAAGATTGGAAGAAATTGTGTAATTGGACCACAACAGACAATGAGATTCGATCCACCTCAAGAATTGGCATGAAACTTAGTGAGCATTATTGTCAAAACTTTTTTGATATTGAAAATCACAATGGTGTGAGTTTTAGAAAGCTATGGACAGCTACTAATCTAGAAAAAATATTTCGTTGGAATAGAAAAAGTCATTCCACTCCATACATGAGTGAACTTAAACGAGGAATTTATTTTTGCTGTGGTCTTCCAAAGAGTACAATGTATCGTCCACAAATGATGAAATTAGCATGTATTAAATATCAACCATCAACAGTGCTTGATCCGTGTGCTGGATGGGGAGGAAGAATGCTAGGCGCTGTTAGTTACGGAGCAAATTATATAGGATTTGAACCTAACACTACTACCTATGCTAATCTCCAAAAGATAGTTAATTTTTTAGATATACAAGACAAAGTAACTTTAATCTGTGATGATGCTAGAAACATGAATAACTATGATTTACCAAAAGTTGAAATGGTATTAACTAGCCCTCCGTACTTTGACTTGGAAGTATACGCACATGAAGATTCTCAATCAATCACATCAACATCAACCTATCAAGCATGGGCAGATAAATTTTTAAAAGAAATTATTAAGCTAGGAATTGATAGACTAACTGATGATGGAGTAAGTTGCTGGAATGTAGGCAAGGTTCGTGGTCAAGATATGAATGATGATGTCGTAAAATATCATGCAGAATTTGGATACGAGATAAAAAATGTACTTACTGTTAGCAGTAGCATGAGGCAAATCAATCAAACAACCACCACCAAAAACAAAAAAAGTACAGACAATACAAATATTTTCAAGAAGAAATTACAAGAGAAGAGTGATGACAATAGCTAATGAAATGAGGTGTTACAATTGAACAGTTTTGAAAAAATCTGGGCTCGTGCTACCGGGCATTTAATGGGTGAAACAGATCATGATCGCCCTGACATTCCGGTACTTACTCTCCGAGAAGCTCGTATAGCATTATTTTTAAAAACGTTTTGGGTAGGTATACATCTTATTACATGTTGCTTTATTATAGCAGGTATATTAAAACATTGGAATGATTAGAAATTATTAACTACTGATGTTATTCAGTAAATAATTTAAATTACAAAAGGACAGAAATGACTAGTACCACAACCGAATATCAGATCGCAGTACTATTACCCACCAGAGCAAGAACAACAGCATTAAAGCTAAGCATTATTAGTATTTTCAATCGTGTACTTGATTTGGACTCAGTTCAACTACTCTTAGGATTTGACAATGATGATGAAGTAGGACTAAAATACTTCTCTACTGATATACAGCCGTGGCTAGAAGAAAAAGGTGTATCATATAGTGTAGTAATATTTGAGCCTATGGGTTATAATGGATTGAATCGTTATTATAACGGCTTAGCTGAGCACGCAAATGCTGATTGGTTATTTGTATGGAATGATGATGCTCTCATGGAATCTACTGGGTGGGATAAGATCGTAACTAGCCACACCGGTGAATTCAAGTTACTTAAAATTCATGTACATCGTGAACATCCGTATTCTATATTTCCTATCTATCCAAAAGAATGGTATGACTTGTTTGGATTTGTTTCTCGCCATCAAATGACCGATGCTGAACTTAGTCAAATTGCTTATATGTTAGACATTATGGAAATTGTAGAAATTTATGCTACACATGATAGACATGATTTAACTGGCAATAATAATGACATAACTTATCAAAAACGTGATATGCTAGAAGGGAATCCTAACAACCCTCTAGATTTTCATCACTTTTCGTATGGGAATGGTAGAATAGCAGATACTACTGTTATTGCTGCCTATCTAGAATCTAAAAATGTAGATCTTACATTTTGGAATAATGTTAAGCTAGGAAAACAAGACCCCTGGGAAAAACTCAGGGCCAATGATATCAACAAACAGATGGTTCAAACACCGGTAAAATGACAATGAGTAAAATCACAGAAAGTAAACATTTATGGCAATGTGTAATTAGCAATGCTCCTGTAACCAAGATCTTAGATTTTGGTCAACACGCATATGCTGATACCTTCATCTCTGAAAATCAATTAAATTTATCTGAGCCCGTATTTCCGCTTCAGTTATATTTAAGTTCTGAGTCAGGTGGTATTCAACTAGGCTATGCTAGTGATGCTAAAGATCGTTACAACTTATATAGTTATAGTTACACAAGTTCCAATTCCAAGACAGCGCGGGATCATTGGGATGAATATGCCACCACTATCAAGAGTAAATTTAATCCAAAAGGATTAGTGGTAGAGATTGGTAGCAATGATGGATATCTTATCAAGCAATTTCAAGAAGATGGTGTTACTGCTCTTGGCGTTGATTCATCTAAAGAAATGTGTAAGATTGCAAAGGCAGCTGGCGTTAACACCGTTAAGGGATTGTTTAACATTGAATTAGCTGATAAGTTAGAATTCAAACATGGACGAGCCAGCTTGATTATGGCTAATAATGTATTCAATCATGCTAATGATCCTATTGACTTTGCTGTTGGTATTACGCATTTACTGGACAAGGACGGTATGTTCGTATTTGAAGTTCCGTATTGGGCTAGTATGGTTGAGAGTGGTCGCTTTATGGATATGGTATATCACGAGCACATTTCTTACTTTACAGTTAAAAGCGTTTGGCATTTACTACAACAAGTCGGAATGACAATTGTAGATTATGATGTGGTTGATTATCATGGCGGAAGTCTGCGTGTTATTGCTAAAATGGACACCGGAAATGGAATGCCAGTATTGATTCAAAGTGCTATTGAAAAAGAAACAGCTATGGGTTTGTTTAGTTATAAATTTTATAATAAGCTACAAACAAAATTTGAACAACAGCGCAATGAATGGCTACGAAAATTTTATCAAATTTTAGCAGATGAACCAGATGCTGTTATTATCGGTGTGGGTGCCGCTGCTAAGGCTCAAACCTGGTTATCATGGCACCGTCTAGATAAATCTCTATTACACTGTATAACTGACTCAAGTACTCACAAACAAGGAAAATATACTCCATTAACACGAATTCCCATTAAAAGTGATGAAGAGTTTGCGTTACATGAAAAACCATACGCACTAATACTGAGTTGGAATATTGCTGAGCCTCTTAAACAGGCTTTGTTAAAAATTAATCCGAATACAAGGTTTATTTCGCAATGAAACATTATAATATTTTAGACAATACCGAGCCAAAACTAGGCTCTTTTGTAGATCAACGAGGATCTATTACCGATATTTTTTATAGTAAATCTATTAATCATGGTTGTGTAATTAGCAATACCCCGGGCGCAGTTCGTGGAAATCATTATCATTCAAAAACGATTCAATACACATACGTTATTGCTGGCAACTTAACATATTATTCTCAACCAGTTGATAAATCAGAAGCAGTTTCAGAATATGATGCTGTTGTCGGAGATTTTATTATTAGCGATCCCAAAGAAATTCATGCTATGAAAGCTGGTGAAAACGGCTGTGTTTTTATAGCCTTTGCTGAAGGTCCTCGTGGTGGCGAAGATTACGAAACAGATACAGTAAGAGTTGATTCTATTATTCCTGAATGAAAGTAGTTGTATTTGGAGGAACTGGAGGAATAGGTAAAGCCACTTGCGCTGCGTTTAGTGCTGCTGGTTATGCTGTATATCCTATCAGTAGTAAACTAATTAACTTTGCTCTATTGCAAAGTCAACCTCAGGTTGATGAGTTGCTAAGAAAAATTATGCCTGACATGGTTGTTAACTGTGTCGGGCATTTTGACTATACAAATAAAGAATCTCATTTCAATACCATGAACATCAACGTTGGCTCTAACTGGAGCATTATCAAACATTACATGGAGAATATCAGTAGTAAGCCAGTAAAAATTATTATGGTTGGCTCTAGCGCCTATAGATCCGGTCGTAAGAACTACATTTTATACGCTGCCAGTAAAACAGCACTATATAGTATATGGCAAGGTGCTAGCGAGTACTTTCAAGAAACAAATATAACAATAAGTTTACTAAATCCAGTAAGAACTCGCACCCCTATGATAGATATGTCAACTAAAGATATTTGTCTAGAGCCAGAAGACGTAGCACAAGCAATTTTAAATATGACATCAACTAGCAGTAGTGAATTAGTTGATATGAAGTATCCAGAGGAAATAAAATGAAAATTGGAATTATAGGCAAGGGAACAGTAGGAAAGGCAGTATACGAAGGTCTTAACCACTTAGGACATGAAATGAGTTTTTTTGATCCGGCGTATGATGGATCAACAATTAGCGATATCTTAGGCACAGATTGTGTGTTTATTAGTGTACCCACTAACCAAGCAGAAAATGGCGATTGTGATACTAGTATTGTAGAAAGCGTGGTATCAGCATTACACGCAGCTGAATACACAGGACTTGTTAGTATCAAAAGCACAGTAGTGCCAGGCACATGTGATCGCCTATCAGCAACATATCCTAAATTACGTATTTGTTCAGTCCCAGAATTTCTTCGTGCCAAGACCGCATTAGCTGACTTTATGTATAACCATGATCTGTTAATTATAGGCAGTACTCGTGATGAAGATTATGTCATGATTAGAAAAATACATGGCAACTTGCCTAAGAACGTGGCATGTGTTAAGCCAGCAGAAGCTGAAGTTGTAAAATATTTCAATAATGTTAATCATGCTACACAAATTATATTTGCTAATATTGCGTATGCAGTATGTAAGAAGTTAGGTGTTGATTATGATAATGTATACAATGCTATCATTCAGCGGGACAGTATTAATCCTGCCTATCTAATGTGTAATGAGAATCTTCGTGGGTTTGGTGGTCATTGTTTGCCTAAGGATACTAGTGCGTGGAACAATCTTGTTAAAAGTTTGGGCCTAGAATTTTCAATGATTCAAGCTCTTATAGACGATAACGCAAAGGTTAATAATGGGTAAAATTTTAATCACAGGCGCTAGTGGATTATTAGGAACAGAATTTTGCCACCAACTTAAAGCAGCTGGACATGAAGTATGGGCTGTTGATAACCATAGTCGTAGTTCAACTATTCCACCTTGTGACGAATGGCAGAAGATGGATCTATTGGCAAATGATAGATTTATTGGGTTGGCAGCATTACCACGCGATTTTGATTACATTTATCACTACAGCGCCATTAACGGTACTACTAACTTTTATAAAATGCCCAACAAGGTATTGGAAAACAACTTTGTCAGTGATATCAATATGTTTAACTTTGCGAGGAAGTGTACAAACTTAAAACGTTTTGTATACGCATCTAGCTCAGAAGTCGTTGCTGATGATCCTGTTAGTCCTGTTACTGAAAACTCAGATGTATTCATTAAGGATATACACAACGCACGATGGAGCTATCGTTTAGCTAAAATTACTAGTGAAAACTTCTTAGCTAATTCTGAGTTGCCGTATGTTATGCTTCGTTACTTCAATGTCTATGGTGAAAACTCAAAGAAAGGGCACTTTCTCGGTGATCAAATTGATAAGATTAAAAATGGTGTATTCTCAGTTATTGGCTCACACGAAACACGTTCTTTCTGTCATGTAAGTGATGCTATTCGTGCCAGTATCTATGTTGCGGAAAATGCCAATCGTGTACTAGTAAACGTGGGGAATGATCGTGAAATATCAATAGGCGATGCTGTTCGCATTATCGCAACTGAACTTGGACACCCTGATGCTGTATTTGACGAGTTGCCAAGTATGGCTGGATCTGTTGCCAATCGTCGTCCAGATCTTACTAAGCTACGAGAAATTATGCCCGGCTACAGTCCTTTGAGTTTTGAAGAAGGTATTAGGCAAATATTAAGTTGACAAATTCCTATAGATAGTGTATAATATAACTTTACTCAATCTATAGGATTTACAATGAAGAAAGTAACGGTAACTTGGCAAGATGTTGAAGGTATGTGTCATGATATTCTGCGACAAATTCATCTAGATAACTGGAAGCCTGACTATGTAGTCGGACTTACTTTCGGTGGTCTTGTGCCTGCAACATTGATTAGTCAATATTTAAATGTTCCAATGGAAACTCTGCAGGTTCGCTTGCAGATTAATGATAACGACACCCAATGTGAATCTAACTTATGGATGGCTGAAGACGCATACGGCTACTTAGATTCTCCAAAGCAAATTCTTATCGTTAACGATATCAATTACACAGGCGGTAAATTTAATTGGATTAAACAAGACTGGGAAGACGGCTGTTTAGGGCATGATGAACGTTGGGATCATGTATGGGGAAAGAGTACTCGTATAGCTACATTATACGATAACGAAGTGAGCAAATCAGAGCTTGCTATTAACTATAGTTCTGTTACAATTAATAAGTTTACAGAAGATTGCCAGATTGAATTCCCATGGGAAAACTGGTGGAATAAATGATTTTTACAATAGGAGATTATTATGTTTAATACAAATCAGATGGATACCGATACAGTAGCATTAACTTATCGGTCAGCAGAGGAACTTAATAGCGCAATGAGCCGCGTCTATGGATATATGAGTTTAGCAGTAATTGTATCAATGTTAGTCAGTTATTTTGTTGGGACTAGTCCAGAGTTACTAAAGTTCTTTTTCACAGGTATCTTAAAGTGGATTGTGATTTTTGCTCCACTTGCTGCCGTATTTGGTGTTGCCATGATATTAGCAAATAATCCAAGCAAAAGTGTTGCTCAACTATGTTTGTATGGATTCGCAGCCCTAATGGGATTGAGCTTTGCTACAATCTTTGCTGTGTTTACCATGGGATCAATTGTCAGCGCATTCATGGGTGCTGCTATATTATTTGGCACAATGAGTTTTTATGGATACTTTACTAAGCAAAGTTTAGATAGTCTTGGCAAGTTTATGCTTATTGGTTTAATCGCCATTATCATTGCCAGTATTGTTAATATCTTTATCGGCAGCACTGTAATGCAAATGGTTATTAGTGCTCTTGCTATTATTATCTTTCTTGGATTGACAGCATACGATACCCAACAGATTCGTGAAGAACTTAGTGTAGATTCCACTCCAGCGACTGAAGTAAGAGGTGCGCTGACTCTATACATGGACTTTATCAATATCTTTCTTAACTTGTTACAATTGTTTGGCAATAAAAACGACTAAGATGAATTTTACAATTGACGAATCAAAAAAGTTTGATGTATGTATTCGCAAAGTTCATAGTTATCTAGAAAATCCAGAGAATCCTACAGCAGATGATTTGATTATGATATTAAAAGGTGTACACCAGTATATCACCATTTTCAATGAAGATAGTCCTGAGTTTAAAGTATTACGCAATAAACTAGAAGCAGAAGGATATATTGAATGTCAGCGTAACTGGTTAAATGGTGACCGTGTATTAAAACCATTTACTTTAAATGGAGTTAAATTTGAAGTAAATGGTAAGTTCTGTTGCGGCGGAGCAATGAATAGTCATTTACAATTTGAAAGAGAATATGAAAACAAGAGAACAAATCATAACTAGTATGTGCTATACATGGCGTCATGATTATGGTTTAGATAAACCCGAGGGCGATAACTTTGCCAGTAAATTGGCGTCGGGTATGACTCAAGAGCAGCGTGAGTTTCTATGGAAACAAATGGCACAGATATTTGATAATGATATTGCTCCTCATATGAAATTTATCAAACCTAGACTAACTTCAGAAGAACGAGCCAATAGGCGAGAAGGTAGACGAGAACTAAAACGAACTCTTGGATATAGTCGCATAGGGGCAGATGCCTTTGGGCGTGGTAAGTAATATGTTTTTAAGGAATAAAGATGTTTAAAATGATTAAAAGATGGTTTACAAAGAAACCAGCAAAACCAGTGGAACAAACAGAATCTACTCAGCCAGTCAAGACGGCTAAGGAATTGGCAACTGAACGTGGAGAAGCCTATGTTAATATCATTAGCATGGATATTGATCCAAATGGCATGGGCATGGGTTCTTTTGAATTAGATTGGAATGAAAAGTTTATCGCTGATCTAGTCAGACATGGTTACATGATGGATCAAAACGATACTGATGCTGACATCGTAGATCGTTGGTTTACCAATGTATGTCGTAACGTAGTGTTGGAAACATACGAGCAATATGAAGCTATGAGCAATCGTGTTGTAAAGACACGAGATGTCGGTGATGGTCGTAGTGAGGTCAGCTAGTGTCTGAAAACAAATCACTGTGTTCATATCCATGGCGCGGCGCCTGCATATATCCCACTGGATTAGTAAAACCTTGTTGCTATTGGCTTTCTGCTAATGGAAATATAAATGAAACCAATAGCAATATTAAAAACGATCCTAGAAATTCGGTTGAGTGGAATAATATCAGAGAAGATATGCTAGCTGGCAACCCTGTAAAAGGATGCGAAAAGTGTCAAGAGATGGAATCAGTTGGAAATCATAGTGGTAGACTCAGCAGTTTACATTATCTTGTGCCAACTGAAAATAAAATAGCACCATTAGAAGACCTTGAAGTTTCCTTTAGTAATCTATGTAATCTGGCATGTGTCGGATGTGGTGATTTTAATTCTACCAAATGGAGTACTGAAAATATCAAAGCAGGACGCCGTGGGTTAAAACTTATTGATAATAAGTTTGACTGGTCTCAGTGGGATCTAACAAATCTTAAAACTCTTAAGATACTTGGCGGTGAGCCATTCATGGAACCAGATAGATTTTGTGAGTTGCTGGAATCTGTTAATTTATCTGAGATTGAACTAGTGGTTAATACTAACGGCACTATCTTGCCTAATCAAAGATTAAAGGCATTGATAGAAAAATGTAAAAGAGTTAAGTTCCTAGTTAGTATAGATGGCATAGGGCTAGTCAATGACTGGAATCGCTGGCCAGGTAAATTTGAAAATATAGTAGAATCTATGCGTGTTTATGAAACATGGTGGAAATATTTTAATAATATTACACTTAAGACACATAGCGTGGTAAATATTTTCAATATCTTTACTATGGAAGATTTTATAAATTTCATGAAAAAAGATTTTCCATCATGGACAGTAAGTTTCATGTGGGTCAATAATCCAGGGTGGCAATCAGTACACTCACTTCCGCAAGAAGTTAAGACTAAATTAATAAATGAGTTCAGTGGCAAAGATGTTGGTGACTTACAAACTTCTAGAGAAGATTTCTTTAAATTATCAATTGGTTATTTAAAAATTAATAGTACAGTCGTTTGGAAAGATGTTAAGCACCGTGTAGCTTTGCTAGCAGCAGAACGTAATTTAGATACTAGTATTATGATACCAGACTTACAAAAGGTAATAAATGATTTTTAATCACATTAAACAACTTAAACAAGATGGCAAGAAGATAGGCATTACATTTTCAACTTTTGATATGTTACATGCCGGACACATTGCTATGCTATCAGAAGCAAAAAACCACTGCGATTATTTGATCTGTGGATTACAAACTGATCCTACAATTGATCGTCCCGATACAAAAAACAAGCCTGTACAAAGTATTGTAGAAAGACAAATACAGTTAGCTGCATGTCGTTATGCAGATGAAGTAGTTGTATATCAAACTGAAAATGATTTAGTTGATCTATTGCTAATACTGCCCATAGACGTTAGGATACTGGGAGTTGAGTATAAGGATAAAGATTTTACTGGAATGCATGAATGTTATGCGAGAAATATTGAATTAGTATTCAATGGCAGAGACCATTCGTTTAGTTCAAGTAGTCTACGTAAACGAGTAGTTCATGCTGAAACTTTTAAGTTACTTAATCAATAATTTTATTTGACATCCAACATTATAACTGCTATACTTAATATATGAAATATATTATAATTGATACCGCTAATCTTTTCTTTCGTGCCAGACATATCGCTGGTCGTGCTTCTTCCGCAGAAGAAAAAGCAGCATTTTGTCTGCATATCATACTTTCCTCTGCCAATAAAGTAGCAAGAATGGTTAGTGCTGATCATGTAGTATTTGCTCTGGAAGGGCGATCATGGCGCAAAGACTTTTACAAGCCATATAAAGCGAACCGGGCAGAAGCTAAGAAAGCTCTGACGGATCAACAGGCAGAAGAAGATAAAATGTTCTGGGAGACATATGAATCCTTGACTAAATACCTGTCTGAGAAAACAAACTGTAGTGTCATTCGCTGCCCTATAGCAGAAGGTGATGATGTTATGGCTCGTTGGATCGCATTACATCCAAATGATGAACATGTAGTTGTCAGTAGTGATACAGACATCGTTCAATTAGTAGCACCCAATGTCAAACAATATAACGGTATAACCGACGAATTAATCACATTAGAAGGAACCTTTAATGATAAGGGAAAAATTGTTATCGATAAGAAAACTAAAGAACCTAAGAAGCCAGTTAACCCACAGTGGCTTCTCTTCGAAAAGTGTATGCGAGGCGATTCGTCGGATAACATCTTTTCGGCCTACCCGGGAGTTAGAGTCAATGGTACTAAAAAGAAGGTTGGTCTTACGGAAGCGTTTGAAGACCGATGCAAAAAAGGATACGCATGGAACAACATGATGTTACAACGTTGGACTGATCCTGATGGTGTTGAACATCGTGTACTAGATGACTATCATCGTAATGTAACTCTAGTGGATTTAACCGCGCAGCCAGACGATATTAGAATAGCAGTTGATGCTGCGATTGTAGAACAAGTTAGTCATAGAGATGTAGGACAAGTTGGAAGCCACTTCCTTAGATTTTGTGGGAAATTTGATTTAGTCAAAGTCAGTGAAAACGCTAATTCGTTTGGTGATTGGCTTAATAAAACTTATAGTGGCGTATTAAATGGTTAAGTTTTTGTTTGGCATATTGTCATTCATAGTACTAGTATTTGTAATAGTATTAACTTTTGTAGCAACAGTACAAGACAAAGATCGGATTACTGTAAAATATGACTGTCGTGTTCTAATAGGCGGATGGCATCCAGATATTCCGATAGAAGTGATGGAAGAATGTAAAAAGAGGATTAAACAATGAAATTAATAGCAAAGCCTGTGGTAGATAAACAATTTTGGATCTTGCAACAAGATAACAACAAAATTGGCAATATCGAAGCATGTGATGGTGGTTATCAAGTTAAAATTAATAACCAAGTTGTAGCACAATATAAGACGATGAAACTTGTTGAGCGTAATATCAATGTTACATTTGAAACTATTCCCAAGCCAGAAAAGAAAACTTCAAACATAGTACATGGTTATCAAGCAGCAGGGCGTGTATACAACCCTGTATGGGACGTTCCACAAAAGTTACCTGTATATACTAAAACTAAAAAAAGTAAATCTTGGTACGCTGCTGGATGGTACACCGTTAAAAAAGGTCGCCACTGGACAGCAGAACAAGATCCTAAACTAATCGTTCTCAAACGATACCCTTATCAGGGACCATTTCATACTAAACAAGAGGCACTACCTAAATGACTAATCCTTTCAGAGATTCAGATAAATTCATGACTGCATGTGAGCAAACAATCACGGGCATGAATGACGATCAGTTTAGAATGTATTCTACTCTGATTACAGAAGAATATACAGAATTACAAGAAGCCATTGCCGCTGGTGATAAAGTTGAAACACTTGATGCGCTAATAGACATTATGGTTGTAGTTGCTGGTGCTATCAATAGTATGGGCGCCGATGGTGAAGGAGCATGGCGTGAAGTGATGGCTACTAACTTTGCCAAGATTGATCGCCAGTTAGGCAAAGTACGCCGTAGAGAAGATGGAAAAATTCTCAAGCCAGAAGGCTGGACACCACCTAATCTAGCAAAATTTTTAAAGAGAGAACATTGAGCATACATCTACAAAAGTTCATTGAACGAGTTCGTGGCAACGATATGAGGGGTGGCAAAGATTTTGTCATGCCCATGAAAGATGCCAAGGGAATGGCAGCTGATCTAACTGAATTACTATTAGAGCTTAGAACGCTTAAGGAAGCGGCTCTACAGCCACCAAAAGAAGAGGTTATTGAGATTAAACTATCAGGTGGTAAATTTTAATCTCTGTATATTACTGCTAAATAATATACTATGCCTAGACCTAAGCCACAAATACTTGCTGAACTTACCAATAAGCAGACCTACAAGACCGAGCAGATTTTAGCTTCGGTCGGAGTTTGGGCTGTTTATTACGAAAACAATCCTATTAATATTAAGACTTCTAACATACTGGTACAATATCCAGGTCCAAAGTATAAGAAAGTAAGTTTTAGCAATCCCGGCCATGCCATCAATCTTGCTAAGAAACTTAACGCTCAATTCAAGACAGATAAGTTTTCAGTAATCCTATTGAAAGATGGCGATAAAATATATCCGTAAGCGTTAATGTGTCTAACAAACTTGATCTTACAAAAGAATTAGTCAAAATACTGTCTTTTGAAGCTGAGTTAAAGATAGATGATTTATATAGTGATATTTGGCGAAATCTTAGACATGACGGTGGATTTAGGCTAACCAATAAGGGATATGAATTATTCAGTGAATATCTAGAATTAGAACATTATACTGTTGATTTAAATGTTCCCTCTGTCAGTATAAAGATGTTACTAGATTTAGATCATAAATTGAAACATCCTTATTATATACATATGCGTAAAAACAATGTTGATTTAGTATTGTTTGATAGTAAAGAAGCTATGTTAGCCAATTTATACGGTGATTTGAAGAAATTTCTTGACAATTATAGTTAATGTAGTTATAATAGAGTTTAAGTTGCCCCTGTAGCTCAGTGGTTAGAGCAGAGGACTCATGGCGTAAGTTGTGCCTTATGTTTGGAAACTGCATAAGGGATGGTGTCAAATTCGGAGAAAGCTAAAGGTAGTTGGTTAATAACTACCCAAGCTAACGCCGAGCCAAGCTTCAGTATGAAAGTACTGTTGAAGGTGTAGAGACTAGACGGCACCCGTCTAAGTAAAGATATAAATCTTTATATGATGAAGGCATAGTCCAGGGAGTAGTGAAAACTACACAAACCGGAATCCTTTGGTCCTTGGTTCAAATCCAAGTGGGGGCACCAAATTTAACTAAATAACTGTTTAACCACAGGAGCTTATCAAAATGAGCACATATATAACAGTTGTACAATGGGCTAGAACCATGAGCGAGTCTGAGAATCGTGATATGATAGAATATATTGCTGATCAAACTGGCGAAAATGGTAAACCTACCACATATGAAGGTGAGTATGCTCGTTCGTGGGATAATGAAGCTGCAGCTAATGCTTTTTGCGTATTTGCTAGAGCGTTGCAAGCTGATCAAACAGCAGAAAATCCAACAAGAGCAAGAGTAATTAGAATAGATTAATAGTATTAAAGAATTGTTGTATGAAGTAAAGTAAAAAGTGTTTCGGACGGGGGTGCAAATCCCCCCACCTCCACCATAAAGAAATTAATGAATAAATACGCAAACTCTTGGACAGGCAATAGTCAGTTTTATAAAGGTAAAGTTAAAAAACTTCCGACCGAAGAAACTGACAAAGATTATCAAGCATATTGTAAACGTAAGAAAAACAAAAACAATATTCTATCTTATAAAGCATGGGCAAAAAAAGAGCGGCGTAAATGTGGATTATTTTAGTTTCTTTATGATGGGGGTGTACTCAGTATTCGACGGGGCAACAAGTAACTGCATGGACAACTCGTCACCAGATAGACGTTAAAAGTGAAAAAACCTAGACGCAACCGCATCTAAAGGCGAAGTAACTGTATCAGCAAGCAAAGGAATTCGTTTCTCTGCTCGTTCTTCAGTGAAAGCCGAAACTTTCGCAGTTTAATCACTGGCGTAGTGGAACTATCCATAGTAACAGGAAATAGTAGATAGGCACTTCGGTGCCTATTTTTATACCAAAATCATTGACACAATTCTCTGTATAGCTTACAATAGTTATACTTAAACTCACAAAGAAAATCATGGCACACTTTTTAAAATCAGGCAATACATACAAAGTCGCTTCAGAAGAAGCGTTGGATATTCATTCTACATTGCCCGCTGGCAACTATGTAATCAAGATTGACATGTTTGAAAACTTGTACCTTGAACACATTGATAGCTTTACGGTATCAGGTAAGATTTACGGTGATACACTTAAAAATACAGATCGTATCATTAACACATTTTGGGAACGCCCTAGTTCTACTGGCGTTATGCTAACAGGCGAGAAAGGGTCGGGGAAGACGTTACTAAGCAAAAAGATCAGCATTGAGCTGGCTAAGCAAGCGGTACCAACCATTGTTATTAACGATGCGTTTACAGGTGAGAAGTTCAATACACTCCTACAAACTATTAGTCAACCTTGTGTTATCTTGTTTGACGAGTTTGAAAAAGTCTATGACAAAGATGAGCAAGAAGCTATTCTTACCTTGCTTGATGGCGTGTACTCAGGTAAGAAACTGTTTATCCTAACTTGTAATGACAAGTGGCGTGTTGACCAACATATGCGTAATCGTCCTGGTCGTATTTTCTACATGATTGACTTCACTGGATTGTCACAAGAATTTATTGTTGAATACTGTGAAGATAATCTTAAACACAAAGAACACATTGACCGTATTTGTTCATTGACTAACTTGTTTTCTGAGTTTAACTTTGACATGCTTAAAGCATTAGTTGAAGAAATGAATCGTTACAACGAAGCTCCACAAGATGCAATGAAAATTCTGAACGCTAAGCCTGAATTTGATTCAGGATGCAACTATGATATTTCTTTGAGTGTCAATGGTGAACCTCTTGATATCAAAACTCACCCAGAAATCTTTGAGGGAAATCCACTTGCCAAGCCCGTTCACATTTCATATGATTCAGATAAAGATGAAGACGGTGATACAGAATGGATTACCAATCGCTTTAGTCCACATGATTTAGTTAAAGTGGATAACAACGGTGCCCGTTTTGTTTTTGAGAATAAAGGCATTCGTTTGATGTTAACTCGGATTAAAACAAAAACTTACAATCCGTATGCGTTTTAACAATAAGCCCTTCGGGGCTTATTTCTTATCAATATTATCAAAATAATTGATTCTATGAGTGGTATATTTTATAATTATACATAACATAGGAAAAATAAAATGTCTAACGAACAAGATGATTCAGAATCTTCACCATTTGAATGGGAACCGTCGGTACATGAAGCCCATTGGCAAAATATGCCAGAATTCAAACAACCAGACAATGGTCCATACAGACAGATCATTATAAGCTTTGAGTCTGCCGAAGATGTTGAAGAATTCGCCAAGTTAATGAAACGATCAATTACCAACAAAACAAAAAGTTTATGGTTTCCCGATCGTCCCCGCGGTGTATTCAAAGACTTATTCTGGATAGAGGGGGAAGATGAGTGAACCCACAGTTTCCAATTTATATCGTAAGTAAAGGTCGTGCCGATAGTAGATTAACTAGCAGAGCACTTGAAGCAATGAAAGTGCCGTACTATATAGTAATTGAACAATCAGACTATGAAGATTACTCTGCTGTAATTGATCCTGCTAAGATTCTTATTCTTGATCAAAAATACAAACAACAGTACGATACATTTGATGATCTTGGATTAACCAAATCAACCGGTCCTGGCCCCGCTCGTAACTTTGCATGGGATCATAGCATTGCAAATGGCTTTGAGTGGCATTGGGTTATGGATGATAATATCAATGAATTCTTACGATTGACAGACAATAAGAAAATACGGTTTGGTGATGGAACTTGTTTTGCTATTATGGAAGATTTTTGCCTTAGATATAGTAACGTAGGCATGGCTGGTCCTAACTACAGAGCATTTGCTCCTCAAAACGCAGCAATACCTCCGTTTGTACTTAACACTAGAATTTACAGTTGTAATCTAATTAGAAATAACACCCCCTATCGTTGGCGTGGTCGTTATAATGAAGATACTGATATTAGTCTCCGTATGTTAAAAGATGGACTGGTAACTGTACAATTCAATGCGTTTCTCCAAGATAAAATGCGAACTCAAATATTAGGTGGTGGCAATACAGCAGAATTTTATGCCAAAGAAGGAACAGACGCAAAATCAAGAATGCAAGTAGCTATGCATCCTGACGTTTCTAGACTTACATGGAAATTTGGTAGAATTCATCACGAAGTAAATTATCATCCATTTAAGGATATTCCTTTAAAATTCAAAGATGACTATGTTCCGGTAGAAGGAGTAAACAACTACGGACTTAAATTAGCAACCGGCTGGACAACCACTAAATAAAAGCATGATAGACAATATTTTTATTCCTACTCTTGGAAGATCTGATAACCAGATAACATACGATAATTTGTGTGATAAATGGAAAAGTAAAACCATTCTTGTTGTACAAGAACACGAAGCACATCTATACCAAAATTACAATATTCAGGTTTTACCATCTCATATAAAAAGCATAGCTCCCACAAGAGAGTGGATAGCACAGCAAAATATTGGTAAAATATACGGTGTGTTAGATGATGACTTAAAGTTCTATCGCACTAGAATGAAGGGTGAAACTTTTGATAAATCAAAAAGAAAGATGACTGATGAAGATTTTGACGAGTTAGAGCAGACTATCTTTTCGTGGTTGAATGATGATATAGCTGTATGTGGATTATCCAATGCTGTTAGACCACCGAACATAAATGACGAGTACGAAGATATCAAGTCTGTGAGTCAATTGTTCTTTTTTGACGGTAAAAAAATACCAGTGTATGATATCAGCTGGAATGATTGCATTGTCACTGAAGATACACATGTGTTGCTACAGTTGACAAAAAAAGGTCTTAAGAGTAGAATATCCAATAGATTCAGATATGAATCAGCACCTCCAGCAATGGCAGGTGGATGTTCAACATTTAGAACTATAGAATTACAGAATCAAGCTAACTTGACTTTGCATAGATTACATCCTGGTCTAGTTAGATTAGTAGAAAAAGAAGTAACAAGAGGTGGATTCGCAGGTAAAACGGCAATTCACGCTGTTGTACAATGGAAAAAAGCGTATCAAACAAGTATGATAAATAATCTTTATGATTCCATATAAATTTGTGTACATATTACAACACTTTTTATCAAAATGATTGATTTTATACACTTATTTGTGTATAATTTTTATATTAACTAAATAACTTTATAACTTCTAAAAAGAAGTTGACAATTTAATTTTTAAGCAGTACAATAACATATAATGAAAAACATAAGACTTTCCATATCGTATCAGTTGCCCCAGACATCAGCATTATGCTGGAGTCCGGTAGCGGCCCTACGCTCAGAGAGTCATAATGGATTTAATATGATTGAAACAGGCAAAGATTATAGTAGGGTTCGACGAGGATGGGATGTTTAAGCAATAGCTAGCATCGTAAACTTTGAGAACCCTGAACTAGAACTTCAGGGTTTTTTTTATTTTAAAGTAGTGTAATAGGAAACGAGATCCTAGCCCGCACTTAAAACATGGGCAAATGGGCGGACTAGATGATGGATTTCCTATCGTGGAATGAAAAACTCTAGCGTATTAAAGCATATTATGTTATAGTATGTTTTAATACCGACATTCGCAAGAGTGTCGTAATCGCGAGGTGGCCGAGTGACCAAAGGCAAGTGACTGCAAATCTCTACAATCGTCGGTTTGAATCCGACCCTCGCGTCCAGATTATTTGTAACCAATCCTGTTTAGGATACGTAACGCTCGTGTACGAAGTTTATCTTCAAATTCGCCTTCTGTTAGTATACCTTTTTCAAGATTACATTTTCCGCAGGTAACTTGTAGATTACTAACTGATGTTGGACCACCTTTAGATTCTGGTATTACATGATCTAGATGTACCTCATTCTTGAGTAGATCAAGTCCACAGTAGACGCAGCGTAAACCATCTCGTTCAATTACAATACGACGAACATTAGTTGGAATACGTTCTTTGTTCATATATAATATTTATTATTACAAATATGTGTTGTAAAAATACAATTGCAAGTCAAATGGTAGACAATTAATTCATTTGATACTATAATAGCCATATAGTAAGCAGTGTAAGTAATAAGGAGTAGTAGCAGTCATAATAAGAGACAAGTACGTAGTGTTCGATTAGTGCAGCATTAAATTAACTTTTAACAAACTTGGAAATATTATGAAATTATCTAAATTAGCTTTTGCAGTAGCATTTATGTCAGCATCAGTAGCATACGCAGCTGGTGAAAACGTGGTACAAGGCATTTCATCAAGCGCCGCAGGTACTTTATCTTCAGTAACAGGTATCGGTACTGCGACAGCAACCGCTTCGCATAACACATCAGGTACTGCGACTGGTACATTGACAACTAACGTAACACCATCATTTACCGTTACATCAGGTGGTGTCAATACCACACGCACAATCACTTCTGCTACAGTTAATTCCAGTGCTAGTAGTACTAGTACTAGCACAATTACCGGTAACTTAACTGGTGGCGGTGAAACCTTCGGAGTTGCAGGTGGTAATTCAGTTTTCAGTGCAAACGTTGTTGCAACTATTCCACCACTGTAATCGGAGAGTTAACATGAAGCCAATGATTGGATTAGTAGTTATTGCCCTATTGATTCCTGCAACTGTGTTTGCAAACGATTCAACTAACAATAACACAAGTAATTCTGCATCTACTTCTAATTCAACATCAGCTGCTCAAAACGCAGGCAATGCCCAGAGTATCACTTACAATAGTCCTAATACATCAACTATTAAAAGTACTGGCAATGCTACAATGTCTGGATTCTCTGGATCGTTTAGCGGAGATTATTGTGGTGGTACAGCAGGTATGGCGGTGGGTGGTGTGGGGTTCGCAGTATCAGGTGGTGGTCCCAAGATTGACAATTCATGTGTTATGCTTAGAACATTTGAGCGTACACAACAGGCCGCCACTGCTATGGCAGCGGTAGATCCTGCGACAGCACAGGTATTGCGAATGGCTTCCCTGGAAGTGTTGGCGGAAACAGATCCCAAAGTAAAAGAGATCTTTCAGAAGCGAGGTTTAATTCCTCGTGATCCTGAGCCTAAACAACCTGCACTTAATAGAAGCAATAATAATCCATTACATATGGGTGGTTAACATTATAAAAAGTTGAGCTTGACAATTAAATCAAGCTCAACTATAATACTTGTATAGTAAATGTTCTTTAAAAATCAGACGCAATATTGAAACACACGAAGGCATGGTGGCATGCCGATGTAGTGGTAACAGCCTTCTCTAGCGAATGAGTCGGTTGGCAGGTTCAAGTCCTGTGTAGTGTGTTTCAATATTGCGTAAGCAAAAAGTCCACGGCAACCTAATCAGTGCCTAGTCTGAGCCCAGACGATGAAGTAGCTGTGATGGCTACGGGTGGTTCGAGCAAGGGTCTACCTTTGGTAACAGAGATGAAGAATCTGCTCCAGCGAAAGCTGCGGTCTAACCCAACCGGCGTTGGCAACACGAGAGTTCTCCCTGGTCGGTGAAGCGGATGGAAGGCGAAAGCTATAGTTACCGCCGCAGGGAGAGAGCAACTAACATCACTGTAGGATTACTACAGTAATAAGTACTGTTATTATAAGGATACAGTATGAAATCGTATATAGTAGAGTATCAACCAGAACAAGAAGCAGTTAAAGAATTTCACCGTACATCAATTAAGTTTTTAAGTGAATTGATTGTATTAGGTTGTATACTTTATTTGTTTCACTAGAATCCCGGCGTCCCCAGTCGTTATTCACAGGGCGTGTATCAACTCCACGATAAAGTTGAGGGTGCTTACGATCTACCTTTGAGTCCTCATGAACGGGGAGCCTGAGAAAATCGTAGGGTGTGAAATGCTGATATACCCACAGTAGAATTCAGACGGACAGGGTAACAACTCATGTAGGGGCTAGAGGGATTTAGTAGCCTACACCATATTGAAGTACATTTTGCCTTGGATGCGTGGCATTATTGTCGGATGCGTAGGGAGTGTAAGTGTATTTCAATATGGTTTGTGTGCTATCGCAAGTAGACCCGCCCGGAACATACACGGATCGCTATTCGGTGTTGTTCATGAGAAAGCAAGGCAAGGCTGTCCCAAGAGTAAGAGAGCGTGAGGGGACAGACACAAATCATAAAGTCGGCACATGTTTCCACCGTGTGTCAACCGACTAAAAATAAATCTAGGGATATGACCAGTTAACGGTGGAGCCATATTGAAGTACATTTGCGGGTATTCTGAAAGGACTAGTCCCTAACAATGTGACGACCAAGTGTATTTCAATATGGTTAGTACACAGTGAAAAACGCCGACCCTGCCCGACTAGTCATCGGGAAAGTCGGGGTCTAGTAGCTACGAATCCCGACAATAGGCTCTTGACCGAGACGACGATAGGGAACCATATTGAAGCACATTAACCTCGCCGCGAGTGCGAGTTAGGAAATAATTGCCTGTTTAGTGTGTTTCAATATGGTACTACATGGTTCGGTTGCAATGTTCACACGCACTTGGCTCAATCAGTAGTTACCATATTGAAGTATATTGTACGAACTAGTCCCGAATCAGCAATAGCATTGCAGAGGTCATATCGTATAGTGTATTTCAATATTGTAATAAAGAATTTGGTTCCATAGTATAGTTGGCCTAATACGCCTGCCTGTCACGCAGGAGATCAGGGATTCGAATTCCCTTGGGACCGCCAAGTTATCCTCGTTGAGATCCAGTGTTATGGTCGGGTGTTTTACTACACTTTAGGCTGTGGTTAGAATCCACAGGACGAGGGCCAAGTTTTATGGAGTAGAAGCATCAACGGTGATGCAGTGGATTGTAAATCCGCCGGTCTTGACCACGCCTGGTTCGATCCCAGGATACTCCACCAATTAATGCAGCTATCGTCTATCGGTTAGGACACCAGGTTTTCATCCTGGTAAGCGGGGTTCGATTCCCCGTAGCTGTACCAGTTTTAAAGGGCAAGTGACTGAGAGGCCGAAGGTGGCAGTCTTGAAAACTGATGAGTGTAACAGCTCCGTGGGTTCGAATCCTACCTTGCCCGCCAAAGTTTTTAAAGTTTATGGGTAGTTGCCTGAGTGGTTAAAGGAGCGGCTTGCTAAGCCGTCATCGGAAACGGTGCGTTGGTTCGAATCCAACACTACCCGCCATAAAATAGTAGCGAGCATTGGTATGCGGCTGGGTTTTATAAACCCGGGAGAGTGGTCAGATGGGCTGCAACGATAGAGTTCGAATCTCTACGCTACTACCAAATATTGCGTCCGTAATTCAACTGGATAGAAAGCAAGTCTTCGAAACTTGAGGGTGGGAGTTCAAATCTCTCCGGACGCACCACAGTAATACCTTTGTAGTTAAATGGTATAACAGCCGCTTGATCTGACTAAATAATCTCATAGGAGATATTTAATGAAAAGAAATACGACTACTTGCTCAAAATGTAATAGTGAAGTATCATTATCAAACTATAAAAAGCATTTTTTAAGTAAAAAATGTTTGTCTGGTGGTAAACAAATTGCTAACTCATCATTATCGTGTATTTATTGTAATGATGTATTCTTGCTTTCCTCTGGAAGAGGAGTTCACGAAGTTCAATGTGAATTTAATCCGCAAAGAAGAATTCTAAATCTAGGGAAAGTTGCCTGGAATCGTGGTAATAGAAATACACCTGATATGAGAAACCCAGAGTTTATGGGAAAACGGGGTGGATATCGCCCCAACTCCGGAAGAAGTAAAAAATTTAGAGTATTAGATTCATTTGGAAAAGAAACTGTATTACAAAGTACTTATGAATTAAAATGTAGTGAAATATTGAATGAACTTCAAATAAATTGGCTCAGACCAAAAGCATTAAAATATGACAATAGAAACTATTTCGCTGATTTTTATTTACCAGATTATGATATCTGGTTAGATCCTAAAAATAGTTACAAAGTAAAACAAGACGAAGAGAAAATAGCAAAAGTAATAGAACAAAATAAAATTAAGTTATACATTCTTTTAGAAGAACAATTAACAAAAGATTACATTGCCCGATTAGCTCAGTTGGTTTAGTAGCGCCATCTTGATAAGGTGGAGGTCCCTGGTTCAAACCCAGGATCGGGTACCAAAAATATATGCCATTACAAGTTCAATTCTTGTCGAAGGTACCAGTATAAATACTATTATGAAAATCATAGAACTATTAACAGAATCCGCAAGTCAGTTTGATCCATTACTAATTAAATTTTGGAACAAACATCAAGATAAATTACCTGAATATTTCAGAACAGGCGAAACAGGATGTGTAGAAGCTGCCAATGATTTAGCATCTGAGATAGGTGGTTTTGCTGAAGTAGTGCCAATAGGTAGATTTTCTGGTAGTAAAAAAGTAGGCGGATGGTTATATACAGATACTCCGCAGACAGATCTAGAGTCATTTACACAGAAAGAAATAACAGCAATGAAAAATCAAGGGTTGGATCCTAATAACGAAAAAGACAGAGTAACATTTATAACTAACAACAAACTAGAAGATGAATTCAAATGGATTCCCCATAGTTGGGTAGAAGTCCGTAGTAAGATTCTAGATCCTAGTGGGTTTTACATTGATGGCAAAAGTGGTCAGTTTGATCGCTTAGTCAACAACAAATCAAATTTATCACAACGATATACATATTTTTAACATGGGTGCTTCATCTAATTGGCAAGATTGTGGATTCCAAATCCATTCATCTAGGTTCGAGTCCTAGGGTGCCCGCCAAATTAACCAAAGAGGTAGTAATGAAGTTCAACATACCACAAATCAAAGAGTTCATAGATAGACAAGGTCCAAACACTAAAATTTATATTGGTGTTGATTCTGAGCGAATTAAAAAAGGTACGCAATGGTATGCTGACTACACAGCGGCTATCGTTGTTCACTTAGATGGAAAACATGGCTGTAAATTATTCGGCGAGGTAACTCGTGAAAGAGATTATGATCGTGTCGACAAACCTAACACTAGGCTTATGACCGAAGTGTTTAAGGTTTCTGAACTGTATCTTAAATTAGCAGAAGTTCTGGAAAATCGCGAGGTTTCGGTACACTTAGATATTAATCCGAATGACCAACATGCCAGCTCTAATGTAGTGTCACAAGCTATTGGATATATTCGCGGTACTTGTAATGTAGAGCCACAAGTTAAGCCACATGCCTGGGCTGCTTCGTATGCTGCGGATAGGTTTAAAGGTTTAAAAGTTGCTAATTCTTAAAAATGAAGGATCGCGGCCTTTATGAAATCCTTCCGGAATTGGATCACAAACAGGATGCTTACGACTTAAAGTTCCGTTTGTGATCCAGCAAAATTTTCCAATAGATTTTTTACGGCCTTTATCCATAGCATCTAATACAGATTGTGGTCTCTTTTTTCCGGCCATTGGATTAGGTTTTCCTGCGCTAACTTGTTCTTGTCGTATTTTACTTAAGTGTTCGGAGCGAATCTGTTTTAATTCTTTTGCTTTTTCATTTCCGTAAATTTCTTCATAAGTTTTGCCTTTAAGAATTCCTTTTCTGCCTTTAGAAATATTAATGCGAGACTCAGGAGAAGTTGAACTAAAACGATTATGACCAAGTGTTTTATCAACATAATGTTTGTTTAAACATAATGGATTTTTAATATTTTCTTTAATTAAATCTTGTTCAAACCAATAAGCATCATCACTAGCTGTTTCAGTGTAAAATTCAGCAACAACCGACCATATAAAGTCATTAAAGTTGTCTTTTACTAGCTGTGCAGATGAACATGTGTTATAATGAAATCCCAAATCTAAATGAGATTGAATTTTATTTTTTTCACGATATCCGATATAAAATTGACCGGTAACTTTATGAATGCCAATGTAGACATAAGGATAATTTTTATTTTTATATAAACGATTTTTCATATAAGTATTTATACATCTAGACATTAATCAGAGAAAAAGAAATGAGAGTAACATCTAAAAAGGATGTAAAAATTATGCCACAGGACAATCTTATATATTCTGGCCCAATGTTTAGGACAATAACCTGGCAAAGAAAGTTTGCTGTGTTGCCTCATCGCTGTATTAGAAGCAATGCAACAATATGGCTTAAATATGCTAGAGAAGGTTATCTTATAAAAGGACTAGGGGAAGGTGACGCGGAATGACTATGGTTAACCGAAGAAGAATACCTAATACTTTGTTTAAAAGCAATTCATGATTAAAGCCCTGGTGGTGGAATGGCAGACACGCTAGTCTTAGGAACTAGTGGAGAAATCCGTGCGAGTTCGAGTCTCGCCTGGGGCACCAAATATAGGATAGTATGAAAGAAATAATAGAGATTAAAAATTTAAACAATGAAATATTTGTATATTGGACCTTGACTGATTTCTGTAATCAGCATTGTACCTACTGTCCATCAGCATTAAATCTTGGAGAATATGCCAATAGTCCATCTTTCCCGAATGATAGTGAGATTGACTTGTTTCTTGATAAATTAATTACTATACAGCAGCACACTCAAAAAAGATTAGTCGTTAATATATCTGGCGGCGAACCTACATTACATAATAAATTCGCAAACATAATTGAACAACTACATGACATTGCTACTATTATCGTTACAACAAATGGTGCCAGAAGCGTCGGCTGGTGGCAAACATTAACTAAACAGCCACATCTAGTAATTTTATCATTGCATCCAGAATACTACAACTCCAAAAAATTAAAAATTAATCAGCTATGTGAATTTTTAAAAAATAGTGGGGTAGATATACAGTTTAATCTTATGTGTCATCCAGGTATGTGGAATACAGTAATGGAAATAGTCAATGATGTTGATGATCGATTCAAACCATTTATTATTCCAAAAGTTATACTTGATCACGACTCATTTAACAAAGATATGTATTCATATACATCTGATCAATTAGATTTTATTAAAAACTATCCTACAAAATTAGATTCAAGTATATCATGGGACATCAGGGCAGTTTATTTAAATGGCGATATCAGTCGTGTTGTTCCAAATACAATTATGGCAGAAGGATTACATCATTTTCATAATTGGCGATGTACTGCTGGCAGTGAAAGTATATATGTATCAGCTAACGGTAAAGTTAGCGCAGGAATATGTAATGTTCAATTACTAGGGAACATTTCAAATTTCAATTTGCTTAATGAATACCTGATTTGTCCTAGAGATAGGTGTGTACATCCTGGAGATATCAGCCTTAACAAATATAATCCTGATAAGGTGTCAAAATAGTTGACAGTAATAGTAAAGCAATATATAATAGTAACAATGCGACTGTGGTGAAATAGGTAGACACAAGAGACTTGAGAGTAAAATTTGAGTGCCCTGTTGGAAATGACAGGAGTAGAACTCGTCAAATTCGGTGAAGGCTTAACTGCTAATACCGAGCCAAGCTTCAGTATGAAAGTGCTGTTGAAGGTGTAGAGACTAGACGGCGAGCATCTAAGACAGAAATGTTATGATGAAGGTATAGTCCAGACCACTAAACTGAAAAGGTAGCGAAAGCTATAGTGGTAAGAAAATCTCTCGGCGAAGGCCATGCCGGTTCGATTCCGGCCAGTCGCACCAAAGATAGTTGAAGTACAATGCGGGTATAACTCAGTGGTAGAGTGTCAGCCTTCCAAGCTGTTCGTCGCAGGTTCGAACCCTGTTACCCGCTCATTTTACTTTAGATTTGTGAGCAGGATTAATTCAGCGGTAGAATGTCTCGTTGCCAACGAGAATGCCATCGGTTCGATCCCGATATCCTGCTCACAAATCTAAACAGAGTACTCCTTATATGACAGTTGAACAAGGTCATATAAGGGAAGGACAGTGTTCAGCCTGTCCGAGAGTTTTAGGGGAATGGGTCTGCTCGGAGTGGACACCTGCTTTGCAAGCAGGAATCAGAAGAGTTCGAATCTCTTATTCTCCACCAAAAAATAGGAAATACAGCAATTTATGATTTATAACTCAACCGCAATGATTTCCAATCCAGAACTAGGATACTATAGTTGCAATAATTTATTTTTCAATAGTAAAATTGAAGCTTGCATCTACGGAACTGCCATTAAAATGCCGGTAAAATGGCATTTTAATGAAGAAGTATTTAGATCATATGACTGGCAAGTAGAACCCGAATTAACATTAGACGATTTGTATAATCAACGAGCGAGACAGATCAGAGAACAATACGATTATATTATTATAAGCTACAGCGGTGGTGCAGATAGTAATAATATTTTAGAAAGTTTCCTACGCCAAGGACTATTTGTTGATGAAATCCTAGTTAACACTATGGAAGAACGAGACAACTTAACAGTGGTAAATCACAATGAAAAATCTGCATGGAATGCTGGAGCAGAATATAAGCTACAAACAATACCTCGATTGCAGTATATTAAAGATAAAAGTCCTAATACTAAAATAAATGTCATTGATATGAGCAAATATGTATTCGACTCATTGGAAACTGCAGGTGATGCTAGTTGGATTCTCAACAAAAGAGAAATGTTGAACATCGGTGCAGTTACTAGATATAATTATGTGCATTTTAAAGAAGTAAGAAATCAGTTTGATAAAAATAAAAAAATAGCACTTATAGTTGGAGTTGATAAGCCCAGGGGTATAATAATCAAAGGCGATTTTAAAATAATGTTCAATGACAGAGCGGCCAATGTGGTCACTGCACAGGAACATTTAAACGAATATCCCAACGCAACCGTAGAAAACTTTTACTGGACTCCGGAAAGCGTACCTATGTTGATTAAACAAGGGCATGTTCTTAAAAAATGGTTGGAGGCATTCCCGCAATATATTCCACTATGGACATTGACAGACAACGACACATATGCAAAAAATTTTAGATTAGTACACGAAAGAATGCTTAGAAACATAATTTACACTACATGGAATCAAAATTGGTATCAAGCAGACAAATCTGTATTAGATTGGTTTAACGAATTTGATCATTGGTTTGTAACAAAGTATAATAATACTAGAGCATTTTCTATTTGGAAATCTGGTATAGACCATGTATTAAATAATGCATCAGATTATATGGTTTACAAAAACGGAAAACCCCATGGCTTGACAGGTTTTCGTCATTTATATGATTTGGGAAAAATTAAAGTAACTCAAGATCAATTAATTAAATAAAATAGTGATTGACTCGTTACCCAAAGAGTCAATAACTCAGTAATATTGACATTAAATAGATTATCGTGTATAATGTTTATATAGTAAGTACATGGCGGAGTAGGGGAGTCTGGTCGTCCCCGCTAGTCTCATAAGCTAGAGATCGTGTGGTTCGAATCCCACTTCCGCAACCATTTTATAAAAAGGAGTTAACATGAAAGCAGTTTTAGCAATTGTCGTAGCATCATTAGCACTTACCGGATGTGTTGTTGCTGATCCATATTATGTTCAGCCAGCTCCGGTATATGTTCGTCCAGCGCCAGTTTATGTGCAACCTAGGCCGGTATATGTAGCTCCTCCTGTTCGTTGTTCTTATGTACAACAGTGGAATGGTTACACAAGACAGTATTATAATGTTCGTGTTTGTAGATAAGAATTAATTAGTACAAATAGTATTGTAGTAAAAACGGGGTGTAGCTCAGTCCGGTAGAGTGCTTGCTTTGGGAGCAAGAAGCCCAAGGTTCGAATCCTTGTACCCCGACCATTTCAATGTAATTTAAATTTAGGAAATATATGTCAGTCAAAACAGCAGCTAGCCTTATCGATATCAATGTTTGTGTCAATCAAGTAGACAATAAACGCTATGATTTAGTACTAATCGCAGCAACAAGAATGCGTGAACTTAAGTTTCATAGAATGGGCACTGATAAGATTACCAGATGGTCAGAAATATTACTTGAAATTCAAGAAGGTCGTATTAATCCTACTGAATATCTTAGAAAAATTGAAGCAGTTCGTCCTAAGAATCAAAGTAGAAAGTACAAATAGTTTAGTTGGAGATTAGCCAAGCTGGTAAGGCAACGGATTTTGATTCCGTCATGCACAGGTTCGATTCCTGTATCTCCTGCCACAAAATCAATAAATATATGTACTATTAGGAATATTCCATGAGATTCAGTGAGTTATTTGAAATGCCAACTTATATGCCGACAGAATTGCCTGTGACTGATGTTAAAGTTCACGTGGCAAGTGTAAGTACATTAGATCGTCAATATGATCTCCTAGGAACAGTTCAAGTTAGAAATCAAAAAATTATTGCTGCTCTTAAAAAAGACAAATCTAGTGCTATAATTGGGCCTGCTGTAATGCGGGCTGATGGCAAACCATCTATGGAAGTTGTCGCTACAATTAAATTTCATAAATCTCCTGAGTTAGGAGAAGCTGGCGGAAAATCACTGCAAATTGATACAGTGGTAGCAACAGATGATGTGCAAGGTTTTGGATATGGATATCAACTCTATAAGATGATATTAAATCAAGGATATACGATTGTAAGTGATAACGTACAATATGTAGGTGGCAAAGAATTATGGTTAAAGATTATCCGCAAAAGTGCTGCTGATCGTCATAATGTTTTTATCTTACAAGATGGTAAGTATATGCGGGATGATGCCGGAAATCCAATAGTATTTGATGGTGTTAATATTTCACCAGAAGATATCTGGAGCACAGATAAGAAAAGTGTTCCGCATTACAATACGTTACTAGTAGCGAAAAATATCTAGTTTTACGGATCGTTAGCTCAGCGGTAGCAGCGGCGCCCTTACAAGGCGTAGGTCGTAGGTTCAATCCCTACACGATCCACCAATCAATGCCGAGATAGCTCATCAGGTAGAGCACCAGTCTGTGTATAATTGATAAATAAAAGCATAGGAAAATATATGCCGATATTTAAAAAATACAATTGGGACGAAATACAAAAAGATTATACAAATGGGCTAAGCTATAGAGAGATTTCCAAAAAATACGGAATAGCTCAGCAAACTATTTCTAATGCTAAAAAACGTGGGGATATTGTCACAAGGACAGCATCAGAAAGCGGAATTCTATACTTCAAAAGTAATCCTCCACGAATACCTGGAGAAGCAGCAAGAAAAGCAACATCAGAACGTATGTCAGCTAATAACCCGGGTGGTAAATGTAAATGGTTTGAAGTGAATGGAAAAAAAGTACAAGGTACTTGGGAAAGGGATTTTGCGTTATATTGCAACAACCAAGATATAGAATGGGACAGATGTTCTCCGTGGAAATATGTGATAGATGGAAAAATAAAAAGCTATACTCCTGACTTTTATATTCCATCTAAAAATTTATATATAGAAATAAAAGGACGTTGGTGGGGCGATGATCGTAGGAAAATGGATTGTGTTATAGAACAGCATCCAGATAAAAATATTTTAATTTTAGAAAAAGAATTATATCGTAAACTATTGGGGGGTGAGCTAGTCTGGTGATTTTAGCGTATGCCTGAAGAGCATAAGAAACTGGTTCGATTCCAGTACCTCCCACCAAACAAAAATTATTTTAAGGATTAGTAATGAGTTTAGAAGAATGGGAAAAAGTAATTATTGATAACACAAATGAACAATATGCTCTTGCTATGATAATTAAATTTCGTGCCTACAGAAAACGATATAAAGGAGTTGATTTAGATTCAGTAGCAGAAGAATTTTCATCATTGCCAATAAATGAGAAGCGAGAGTGGGCAATGAGAACTAATAATGAACAAGAAATTGTTAAAACCTGCCGAAGACAAAGAAAAATTAACAGTGATGCAATGTTTGATAAAATGATTCGTGAACGACAAGAATCACGATACGATTAATCAATGGTGACTGTGATAATAGGGGTGACCATAGTGTAAAATAGGCACCTAACTCTGTGAAAGTTATAGTCTGAGTGAGACTTCTCAGTGGTCACCCCTATTGTCATAGTCATCAACTTCACGAACAAGTTGTTCGTAGGTTATTGAAGATTTACTGTGTTTTCTTGAGTTTTTATTCTGTGGCATCAGATCGCAATTTACTGGATGACGAATGTAGTATTCATCGTAGTTATTGAGCATAGCTTCACTGACTGATACACGATGATCACGAGACAATCCGGTCATATTTATACCGCGTTTATTATTACCACCGGCATTATAGAACCCAACCCGTGTTAGTTCATTTAAATCGAATAGGTCAGGATAGTGAAACACATTGAACTTGAAGTAATATCTGGCCCGGTTTAGTGATTTATGTAAATGTATGTGTTCTTTACAGTAACCTATTTTATATCTGTTCACGAACTTAATTTTACAATGACGACAAGTGTTTAGAATGAGTTTAGAGTGAGGTGCGAGTTCTTGTTTAGGCACTCGTCTATCTGCCCAAGTCTTCTTGACTTTTTCGTATAAGGCGTAGTCTCTTTCGTTGTTGTTATGAGTTGCGCTGCAACTTTGAGAACAGAATGTCAAGTGTCGTTTTTCGTATGATAGTTCCACTGAACACGCTTTGCACTGCTTAGGAGTTGTTAGATAAACCGTCCTAGAGTATTCTCTTTTACGCTTATGAGCATCAATAGCGCCTTGGTTACCACCACCTTTTTTGCCGCCATTTTTAGCATCAAGAATAAGTTGAGGGTCACGAGCTGGACCATATTTTAGTTCATAGTCACGAGTATTAGTGCCATGATTTTTTAAATGAATTCCTGATATTTGGCCGTTGAAATCACGATGGCATATAGCACAGTTTATTATTTTATACATATACTTATTTAGTCTAACTTGTAAGTTCAGTAAGTATTTGTCACCCCAGTTGACATTTAATTGAAGTTCAACTATAATAAGTACTTGTTAAACAAAGGAGCAGTTATGAAAGCGTTTGGATCTAAGCGTTGTTACCACGACTGCCGTGTTGTTCAGGCAGGTAACGGTAAGAAAATTAAGTTTACCGTTGGCGTGAAGTCACGCAAAAGCGGTCGTAAAATTGAAAAGGAGAAATGAAATGAAGTCTAAGATGATCGTGCCAACACTAAATCCACGAAACCCGTTCGTGATGCTGGCACATAAAAGAAGTGCGGGAAGTCATACTAAGCCACACAAGGCTCAGCGTAAGTTAGATAAGCAAAAGGGGTATAGCTCAGATGGTCAGAGCACCGCACTTTTAATGCGGGAGTCCTCGGTTCAATCCCGAGTGCCCCTACCATTGTTATATTGAAGCACATTTAAGTAGGCATGCCAACGCTAGGTCTTATCGGACATAGTCAGAGTGTGCTTCAATATAATAATCCGCCCGTAACTCAATTGGATAGAGTATCCGGCTTCTACCCGGAATGCTGGGAGTTCGAGCCTCTCCGGGCGGACCATGGTGATGTAGCTCAGTTGGTTAGAGCAGGTGACTCATATTCACAAGGTCGGTGGTTCGAATCCACTCTTCACCACCAACTAACATCGTAGATAAATAAAGTCATGCGATTATATGAAATACAAAAAAATATTGAAGAATCTATTAACTTAACTAGATATCTACCGGAGGTTGAAAATGCCATTAAAAAAGGCATTTTAGCATCCATGGATTCCTTTATAAATGTAAAAATTACACCTGAAGTACAAGCTAACATTGATGAAACTGGAAAATTTGGCGCAGTTAAACCACGAGTTAAGCTAGTGTCTAAAATGAAGAAACATTGTTCTACTAATCTACAAAATGTTGCTAGTAGTACTATGAACATGCCAAACATTATTGTTTATTTTGGCAAAATCAAAAAAAATAATGGTGAATGGCATGGTGACGATTCTTCTATAGCAATAAACATCAAATATCTTAATGATATTAAAAATAGAGTATGGGCTAATTGGTCAGCACAAGTAATTAAGTATAATGAAGGCGATACACTTGATTATTTAGAAACTGCCGATTCAATTATAGATGAATTTAAAAAATATACTTTTACTCCAGCAGTAAGCGCAGTTGTAACTAATATTGCCGGTGTTTTTATTCACGAAATGGTACATGCCATGCAAGACAAAGCTGTCTCTGCAAAAGGAATGAATACAGATAAGGCATATCGCAGTTACCTAACAAACAAAGAAACATTTGATAAATCAATAGAAGATTACAAAAAAGCTGGGTTTACAGAAAAAGAAGCATATAGATTATATAGAGGTAGTCCTCAAGAAATCGCTGCTTTTGCTAATCAAGAAGCTGCAAAATTTATTAAATCTAAAAAATTAGATCAACCAGGTGTTCAAGCAACACCACAACGATTGTCTGAATTACAGACCCAGTTGAAATATTTGAATGATATTTTTAAAAATAAAAACAATCCAACAGAAATCAAAATTATGAGGCGATATACAACATTAATGTATAAAGCAGTCATGGATTATGTTGAGAGAAAAAACGAATTAGAGCAAGAAAAACAAAACACACTATAATAGATAAGTCAATATTATCAGCAACCAAACGTAAAATTTTGGTTGCTTTTTATTTGACTTGTGTTATAATATATTTTTACACAGGAGAACAATATGCCAGCTACATTTTTGGTCAGTGATACCCACTTTGGACACAATGGTGTCTGTCATTTTCTGCGTAAAGATGGTGAAACAAAACTTCGCCCATGGGATACCGCTGAGGAAATGGACGAAGAAATGGTTAAACGTTGGAATGAACGTGTTAAGCCCACAGACAAAGTATACCACCTTGGTGATGTGGTTATTAACCGCAAAGCACTTGGTATTATGCGGCGTCTCAACGGCGACAAAGTTCTTATCCGCGGCAACCATGATATCTTCCGTGATGATGAATACAGAGAACACTTCCGTGAACTTCGTGCATATCATGTTATGAACGGAATGATTCTTAGCCATATTCCCCTTCATCCTGATTCGCTTGGTAGATTCGGAGTTAACATTCACGGGCATCTTCATTCTGATCGTGTTATGAAAACTGGAAAAACAATTGAGTTTGGTGATGGCACTTTCACCCCACAAGAAATTGATACTCGGTATTTCTGCTGCTGTGTTGAGCAAACTGACTTTGCTCCAATCTTGTTTGAAGATGTTATCAAACGAATTGAAGAAGAAGGTGGAGCAGTTGGGTTTAAAAACGGCAACGGGCCAACGATGTAGTTATAAATAAAATTATGATTATAACGTGTGGTCCCGTTGGCAATCAACGAACCTTTAAAATAATACTTCCTGAAGAAAGAGCTAAAATAGCAGTTCTTATCAGTGGTGGCATAGATAGCGCCATACTGTATTACTTAATGTTACTTGAAAATAAAAACACAGGATATAGGCATGATATAAGACCTATATCTATAATGCGTCAAGAAGGATCTGAGTATTTTAGTAAGTTAGTAGTGGCAAACATGAACGAGAAGTTTAACTTAATCAAACAGGATGCAATTATAGTTGGAAATCCTTCTTTGCCAGAAGATCAGCAGGTTAAGTCAGGTGTAAATCACGCTTATAATTTAGGGTTTGACCTAACATATTGTGGAGTAATTGAACAACAGCCTGAGCATATGATTGGCTGGGTTCAACCTGAAGCTAAGGAAACTAAACGATTCAAAACACCACTGAAGGATCTAAACAAAATACATATAATAGATCTTGTCATACAATGTAAGCAAGAGGACTTATTTTACATTACCCATACTTGCAACAAATTTAAAGTAGGACGTTGTCACAAATGTAATGGTTGTAATGAACGAGCATGGGGATTTTTGCAGTTAGGATTAACTGATCCTGGCACTATATAAACAAGTGCTGGAATTTGGCAATAGCATCTTCCCATGTCATTTTGCCATATCTACAACGCAAACTAAACGCATACCTACCATTAAATCCTGCTGGTCTGTGTGGTACTTCAGCATTAGTTAAATATGCTCCTGGCAAAGTCGTATATATTTTAACAGGATCTTTATTAGGTATACAAAGTATACGACTACTACCTATCATATCCCCGTTTTCTACAAGTTCATCTACATCTTCCGGACGCCAGTATTCCATAGTTCCATATCCATTATAAATCCAGTTGATACCCCATACTCTGCGACCATCAACATGTATGACTCCTGTATGATTATTTTTATAAAAAAAATTAACAAAATCCCATTCAATGCCAGCCCAATTCAACCACTCAGATTTAAGTACTTCTTTTGGATGATATTGTTTATACAATTGAGTTTCATTGCCGACTAATAGTTCCGCTTTACCTTCATCAGATAATATTTCAGCTAACGGTGGCAAATCTAGTTTATACATATATTCTGGACTTATTGCCATGGCATTTTCCATTTAGTGGGAGGAACAGAAGGGGTAAACTCAACCGGGGTGAAATCCCATTCTTCTATGTTACTAAGATAATTTATAACTTCATACTTTGACTCTATGATTATTTTATAAATGCCCTCAGCTAACTTTATATTATTGTGTTCACTAAAATGATTACTTCTTGCGTCTGGACCGAAATGACCTTGTAATGAGTCTCCTTTGTGAGGAATTAGTTCTTGTTGTGATGCTTTAAACAACGATGTTAACTTATTAGAAATTTGTATAGAGCATGAATTATGTGTAGGCACATGATCATAATCATCGAAACAATTTATATGGATTAACTTATAAAAATTATCTGACATGACATTCAGCTCATTTATCCATGATGCTTTTGCCCATTTGTAAAATTCGGGTACATACAAATCAGATTGATAAAAATCTTTTACTAGTGTATGTAATTTACCACTTGGATCAAGATATTTTATGTCTGACTTGTCTGAATTAACTTCTGCTCTTATTAGGCCTGGATTAATGGGAAAATCTAAAATAGAAGGCAATCTACTAAAATTTGTATGACATACTATAACTAAAGTTTGTTTATCAAGAATAGAATTATTTTCAAGTAGCCATCTTCGTGTAGTCCACCACGGTCTGCCGCCATATCCTACCCCAAATAATGGAATCCCTAATTTATTTGCCAGAAATACAGGCCAATCCGTGGGTTTATATCTTTCTGAGCAAAAACTATCTCCAACTATAACTAATTTATCAAACATATTTCATTGCTTAATGTAATTTTTAAAAATTTCATATACATTGTCAAAAGTTGGACGACCAGTTTGATCTTTATACCCAAAAATTATACTAACACAAAATCTTTCAGTAAGATTGTTATTATTAATACTATGTGGTATTCCTACTTGTACTAAAGTAGGTTGTCCAACTGTTTGACTATGTAATAAAGTAACATCATCTTTTGCATAATGTATAGCGTAAGTTGAAATGGAAGTTTTTTGAGAAGCACCTTGGCAATTTTCTTTTATATCATACCAACACATTGTGCTTCCGTCTCCTCCAAATACCCAATTTAACTTAACATAATCACCTGGTTCTTGTGTGTCTATGTGTATATAACTATTTACTCCAGCTGGTCTATAAAAAACTTCGACAAAATTAATAGTTAATCTGTGATCTTCAAAAAATTTAACAACATCATCACTTAACAGTTCATTGCTAATTTTATAATGTCTTGCTGATGTTGGGTTGTTTAGTTTTAAAAATTCAATAGGGCCCAATGTAGATTTAAACAATGGAATTGGTAATTCAAGATCAGCGCAATATTTTTTCATATTATTTAAATGTAATAGGAAAAGTAATTACATTAGTTGAAAATTCTTCCCAGCTCCATGGTAATATTCTAATACTAATAGCTATTTCTGGAGTATCGCTTTCATTTCTAAGAGCATGCCAAGTGCCAATGTCAGTTATCATAGTTTTATTAGCAGAAACTGTTTCTATTTCTTTAGCAGCACTATATGGCATCATGGGTATGAGTTGTTGCCACATGCCCTTTTCACTATGATAAATTATCTGTGAAAGATCGATACATTCAAACCAGGACCAATACAATTTTTCACAACTAGTCAATGGCAAAAATATAGCTTTTTCTGATTTGCCAAGATCTTTGGTTTCAACTGGTTTATCTGAGTGTATCCACAATTTTTTACCCGGTGGCATATACACTAACATTATCTTATAATCAGAACCTTGTGCTAACTCAATATTCAATAACTTAATTATTGTTTCTTTAGTAGCTTTATCTACTGCCTGTACCTTTTCAAGATTAACATCGGATATCGTAATAATTTCCAAAATTTGTGATACGGGAATAGTTGGCCAAGATATTGGATTATAATGATTCATATGGTATTTATTGAGTCTAAAAATTACAAGTATAAATATTTTATCAAGGTAGAAAAATCAATGGATAACATAATGTTTGCTAAAGTAAATTTTCCTTTACTAGATAAATCTAAAGCAGCAGCAGAAATACTAGCTATTCCTGAAAAATTTAGTTTTTGGGACGATTATCGCAATACACTAATGATACCACTAATGAGCAAAGGCGGTATGGTAGCATCTAACAGCATTCCAGGAGAATTTAAGTGGAATGATCATGCTCCTAGTGTTATAGTTGATTGGTTTGACACATATATATTTCCCTGGATGAGAACAAAAGCTAGAGTTATGGCTTTGATTACACAACCAAATTTTTCAAACTACGAACACATAGACTGTGATCCACATGAGTTAAACACTAGACAACATAAATTTAGAATTGTATTGCAAGGCAAAACTGACACGCTTTACTTTATAACAGATAACGGAAATGTCGCTGCTCCTAATATTGAAGGAGCATTTATAATGGATGGCGGCTGGCCGCATGGTATGGTAAATTCCACTAATGAAGTTAAAGTTACATTAGCATTAGGCGCACCATGGACAGGCAATGACAGCTATGACAATATCAATTTACTTCTGGATCGCTCTGCGTATACGATGCCAGAAGATCTTAGTGCTTATTGGAAAAAATGAGTAACTTCTATCACAAAACAGAATTTAAGTTTAGTAGCGCAGCCGTAAGTTGGATACTCAGTAGATATCAGCATAGATACAACGATATCTTTTTTCATGATCTAGACATTACCCAAAGTGATCCTAAGAGCCAAGCAGAATGGCATGCTAGCTTACCAGGAAGAGAATTAAGAACATTCTTACTAGGATATAACTGTGATACTAGTTATTATGGCATAAATGTATTTCTCAGTAATACAAAAGAATTAGTTAGAGGCAATCCACACATTGATGCGAAATTTACTAAGGATAATACTTTTAAAATTAAATCTAGATTCAATGTAATGGTTCTAGGGAATCCTGAAGATAGTATGGTATGGTGGAATACAATGCAATGGGGTGATGAACGATTGATTAATCATCCTTTTACTACTATCACAGGAAAATCTTATGTAAGTAAAGCTATACCCGGTACTACACCCAATGAACGATGGGAATTTTTAGGCAAACCAACTGAAGAAGTTACAAATCTATTAACTCCTAGCGCATTTGTGCGTACTGATTGTGCCCATACAATATATACAAGTGGACAACCTAGGCTAATAGTTACCGTAGCATTAGACAAAACACTAGAAGAAATTTTACTACACACACCATCACACAATAAGTAATTACAACAAGGAAACATCATGGCAGCGAAAGGCGGCAATCAAAGAAATCAAATAGCAGATCCAATGAAAACTAAAACAGGCAAAGCTCGCTTAGGTCCATTGGGTGTACATCAGTTAGAAGAATTACTTAGCAAGTCAAGTCGTCCCAAAGATAAGGCTAAAATTAAAAATCGTATTCGTATCGTTAAATCACGTAAAGGTTTCGTCGAAGCAGTACCCGTAGTTTCCTCGTAAGAGGTGGTGGAGCCGGCAGAGTCAATTTAACAGTTGACTCTGCTTTTATTTTATAGTACAATAGTAGTTAATGCCCCCGTAGTTTAATGGTAAAACAGTTGACTTGTAATCATCAGACGTTAGTTCGATTCTATCCAGGGGCACCATAGTTTAGTAGTACAATTGGATTATAGCTCAGTCGGTAGAGCAAATGACTGTCAAATGGCAGCCTCTAATAGAAATGTTAGTTGAATAACCCGTCAAATTCGGTGAACGCTAAGTCGAAAGATATGCTAACGCCGAGCCAAGCTTCAGTATGAAAGTGCTGTTGAAGGTGTAGAGACTAGACGGCGGGGACCTAAAGCGTAAGCTATGGTCGTGGCATAGTCCAGAGAGTAACGAAAGTTACACAAATCCGTAATCATTAGGTCCCTGGTTCGAGCCCAGGTAATCCAGCCATTAACATAAGATAGTATATGAGAAAACTTATCAATTGGGTGTTAAGCCCATACTTCAGATACAAAGAAAAACAAGCATTTAAAAAACGTCTTAAAGAATTACGAGAACAAGATCCGTTTATTTACAAATGAAATACTGGGGAATCAACGCTCTTAATCATGGCAGTAGTATTGCTGTTTTTAACGACAACATATACACACAATACACATACAATAACGATACATTAAGTATCGGAGAAATACATGATCTGTTCAGAAAACACGGCGAACCAGATCATATATTTTGGTACGAACGACCTTGGATAAAGAAAGCTAGACAGCTTTACGCAGGACAGTACAGTACAGCATTTGATACATCAACCATTCCAAGAATACATCTTGCTAAATGTGATCTGGGACATATTCCTGTTACATATACTCCACATCATGCCAGTCATGCTGCTGCTGGTTACTATACTAGTGAATTTAACCATTGTGCTATCGTAGTACTTGACGCAATAGGCGAATTTGAATGTGCCACCATCTGGGAAGCAAAACATGATGAGATTAATAAGATTTGGAGTCGCAGTTATCCAAACAGTCTAGGCCTGTTCTACAGTTCTTTTACCAAACTGATAGGACTGACTCCTATCAAGGATGAAGGTCAGTTAGAAAAATTATCACAACTAGGCAACTATGAAAAATACTATGATCTAGTGGCAGATTACATAGACTATGATATGAAGTTAACTAGAAACTTACATAGAGGTGTTTATGATTGGCCATTTGAAGTCGTAACTGATCAAGATCGTTATGACATAGCATCAGCAGTTCAACGTGTGTTTGAAGAACAACTAGATTATATAGTAGACATAGCAAAAACAGAAATAGACTCAGATTGTCTGGTATACATGGGCGGATGTGCTATGAATCGTACTGCTAATAAAAAAATAGTAGAACCAGAATATAAGTACATATGGACACTACCTAATCCAGGAGACCCAAGTAGCAGTATTGGAGCAGTAGCGTATCATACAAAACAAAGAGTAAAGGAACAAAAATGAGCAAAATGTCAGACTTACTTAAACAAGCATTAGATAAGAAGAAAGGTATCCATCATATTGAACCGGATGGAACTCCTATAGTAGAAAAGAAATCTAAAAAAGCGCCTACTATAACTCCAGGCAAGAAGCCTCCCACACGTTCAGCTGGTCGCGGCAGATAATATTAAATTTTGTGTTGACAATTAATCTATACTAGGCTACAATAGCTGTGTAAGTTTAATTGTCACACAAATTTGTAGCAAAAACAACACAGCCGCAAAGATTAGTTGACAGTTAATTAAAATAGTACTATAATATTAGTTCAGTACAAATTACATAACTTTTTAATTTTAATCTTTTAAGGAAACACAGCCCATGTCGGACACTCGTGAAGTAAACACAGTACAAGCCCGTCGCTCATTGTTAGCGGCATTCAAACATCAACGCCCACTTTTCTTGTGGGGCCCTCCTGGTATCGGTAAGTCAGATCTGGTAGCAGACATTACCGATGAACTAGGTGGTTTTATGATTGACCTTCGTTTAGGTCAAATGGAACCCACAGATATCCGTGGTATCCCGTTTTATAATCGTGACAACGGTAAGATGGATTGGGCTCCACCAATCGACTTGCCTGACGAAGAACTTGCGTCACAATACCCTGTTGTAGTATTGTTTCTTGACGAGATGAACTCTGCCGCACCTAGCGTACAAGCCGCTGCGTATCAGTTGATTCTTAACCGTCGTATCGGCAAGTATCGTCTACCAAAGAACGTTGTTATGGTAGCAGCTGGTAACCGCGAAAGTGACAAAGGTGTTACATATCGTATGCCTACACCACTGGCAAATCGTTTCATTCATCAAGAATTGAAAGTAGACTTTGCTTCATGGCAAGATTGGGCTGTGCTGCATAAACAGCACAAAGACGTTATTGGTTACTTAGGTTCTAACAAGCAAGACTTAGCAGAACGCAGCAGCAAATCAGCTAGCCGTGCTTTTCCAACTCCACGTTCATGGAGCTTTGTGAGTCAGCTGTTGTCAGATGATACCACTGACGAAGAAACACTGACTAACCTTATCTCAGGCACAATTGGTGAAGGACTTGCTATCAAGTTTAACGCTCATCGCAAGATTTCTGGTCGTATGCCTAAACCCGAAGATATCTTGTCAGGTAAAGTGACTACACTGGATGTTAAAGAAATCTCAGCAATGTACTCATTGGTTATTTCAATGTGCTATGAGTTGAAAGATGCTGTGGAGAAGAAAATTGATGACAAAAAGTTTCACACTATGTCTGACTTCTTTTTCGCCTACATGATGAAGAACTTTGAGACTGAATTGGTAGTTATGGGTGCAAGGATCGCCTTGACCGTGTATAATCTCCCATTTCAACCAACAAAGTTGAAAAACTTTGATGAGTTTCACAAGAAATTTGGTAAGTATATTCTTAACGCATCAGCGTAACCGTCACGGAGGGTTGTGCGGTAGTAGCACAAGGGCTGTGTTCGCACAGCCCTCCAACTTTATAGAAGAAGATAATGAATGTGATTCCAACTAAAGTAGTTAATTCTACATACGGCCCTATGATTATCAATGCTAATGATCAGTATATTGGTCGTAGTATTGAGCAGTATGGTTTTTGGGGGCAAGAAGAAATTGACTTATTTAAGTCAATTGTAGAAGTACTACTGTTGGAAAAGCCCTGTATTAAATTTTATGATATTGGCGCAAATATCGGTACGCATACTGTGTCAATGTCAAAACTTTTTGGAGATAAAATCTCCATTAGATCATTTGAGGCGCAACGACAAGTTTACTACATGTTGTGTGGCAATGTAGCTATCAATGGACTAACCAATGTTGAATGTGAACATGTTGCAGTTAGTGATGATGATAATACTATTAAAATTGACTTGCCTGACTATCATCTTCCCAACAACTTTGGTGGATTGGAGTTGATAGCACCTTGTATCTCAGACAATCAATACATGACCAAAACTGGCAGTGAACTGGTTGATTGTGTTACAATAGATAGCTTTGATGAAGCTGTTGACTTTATCAAAATGGATATTGAAGGCATGGAGCATCTGGCTCTAATTGGTGGAATAGAAACACTAACAAAACATCGTCCCATTTGCTTTTTAGAAATGTATAAGACAGATACAGATAGAGTAAAACATATTTTCAAAAGGTTAGATTATGTTGCGTATACACATACTCATGACAACTGGATATTCCTTCCTTCAGAAACTAATGTAAGTATTAGCAACGCTAACAAAATTGAGTTATGAAAATAGTACGATATGAAACCCTAGATATGTCTGATACTGTTAAAGCAGCGTTTGGATTTAACTATTGTATTGAAATTCCGGCTATGCTGGATTTTCATGAAGTAAGAGTTTGGCTAACAAAAACTTACGGAGAAGATCATAAATTGGTCGTTGATGATGATATCATTCGCAATAATGTTGTAGCAAAATGGGGTTACAAATTGGTGTACAAACGTTATTTGATATACTTACTTGGTGATGAAGAATTTGCTTGGTTCAAGTTGAAGTTTGGCGAACATCACGTAAATGGAATAGAATGGTAACTCAAAAAGCTAATCTTAGCGAAAAGAAATTTCAATTATTATCAGGACTTGCAGATGGCAGCTTCTGTCTAGTAATTGTAGGTGTACATTGGTGGGTTGAAAATGAACGTGAAGTATTAAACTGGATGACAGAAATTTTACCACGGGGTATTGACCACCAAGAGGGAATGGTGTTAAAATTTGATAACGACTATGATCGTATAAACTTTTTAATGAGATGGGGACCGTGATGGATCGTGATTTAGAAGAAGATATAAAAAATGATGCCATTATAATGGCTAAATTACAAAACGCTACCTACGCACAGAATGTATACGCTGCTTTGTGTAACATGCGCTGGCAACCACAAGAAGTATGGAGTGTGCTAAAAGATGAGTACTGGTCATGTAGTTGGCGTAGCGCAGGTGGAATTCTAGCTGATCTTAGGAATTGTAACGAAGATTACATGGACTACTACTGCTCTGGTATCATTGGTGAAGATCTAGCTGAGAGTGATTCAAGATTTGGATATGTTCCAGAAGGTGAGGTCACAGATGAAGTTCTTGCTGATTTTGCTAGACTAGGCTGGATACCATTTCCGTGGCCGAAAGATAACAAAATATGAATTTAGATATTATTCGTGTGCCAAAGAAATGGTATAATCATGATACCAAAGAATGGGTTGATTCTTCCGTGTATCGGATTCGCTATAGCCAAGACGTTCATGATTGGTTAATAGAAAGTTACGGAGGACCTGAGGCTAATTTAGTATCAGGCAAAGGTTGGAACATATTAATGGATAAAATTTTTATGGACGAGACTGCTTACATGATGTATTCACTAAAATTTGGCGTAATGTGAACGACGATTTCTATAACTCCGCAGAAGCAAGATTAGATACTGTAATGGGTAGAAATAAATCTTATTGGCTACGGTTAAAATCTGCCAAGGATGAATATCATGATCAGAGAGCATATAGTCCAGATGGTACTACTTTATCTGGCTTTAAAAACTACATGCGTGATGTGTATGGGGTAGCCATGGAATCGGATTCTGAAGGCTTTACTCTACCAACTTACACTATTTTAGACGAACAAAAGCATCTTATTTTTTTACTAAAACATAGCAAACATGAAAACTAAAATTAAACACAATCTAGTTATTTTTGAAAATGAACATGATTGGGATCGTATTAAAGAGAAAATCAAACAAGACTTCGGGGTGGCAACTGTTGCGATATCATGGCGTCTTAAAAGAGAACTTGGGTTTACTATAAGATATAATCAAGCAAAAATTCCAGGAGACACTACTAACATGTTCTTTTACTCTCATCAAGAAGTTCATCTTGATTTCTTCAACGAATCATCACATTCATGGTTTGTTCTCAAATACTTAAACCTTGCATAGGAACTAAATGGATTATAGAATAACAAAACTTGATAAACGACATAACGGTCATTTATTTTACAAATACTCAGTAGCTCCTGTATGGCATCCATCATATACATATGCAATGGCAGAATATGATCAATTGTTTATCAATGCTCGTAACTGGTGTTGGGAAACATGGGGCCCATCAACTGAGTTTACTATGATATCTCGTAACAAATACTGGTCGTGGGATAGTGAATTTAAACATAGACGAATATACCTAAAATATGACGAAGAACTAACATTTTTTAAACTAAAATTTAATACTTGACAATTAATTCATGTGCTACTATAATAGTTACACATTAACAACTGAGGATTATACCATGGCTACTGCCGGTACTAGTGCAAACAAAAAACAAGGCGAAAACCTTAAAGACATCTTAGGTCCTATGGATCCTAAAATTGATGCTATCGTTCGTGAAAAACTTATCACTGCCCGCGTGGGATTATTACTACGAGCCAGCTTTTTCGGCAACTTAGCTACACGACTTAAATTAGTGAATGCCGATGAATGGCTATCCACTGCTGCTACTGATGGTCGTCACTTTTATTACAACAGTCGCTTTATTAATATGTTGCGTCCAAAAGAAATTGAATTCTTATTTGGGCATGAGGTATTACATTGCGTATATGATCACATGGGTCGTGCTGGTAGTCGTGACAAACAGTTATTCAACGTTGCCGCTGACTATTGCGTTAACGCTGATTTGATTAAACATCGGGTTGGTGAGAAGATCACTACAGTAGGCTGTTTACATGATTCCAAATATGATGGAATGAGTGCTGAGCAAGTTTATGACTTGTTACAACAAAATGCCGACAAGATCAGTATGCAAGATCTTATTGATCAATTGCTTGATGATCATTTAGATGGTGATGGCGACGGTGACGGTGACGGTGAAGGTGACGAAGATGGCAATGAAGGCAAAGGTCCACGTAGATTAACTCAAGCTGAGAAAGATGCTATCCGTGACGAAATCAAAGAAGCGGTGTTAGCCGCTGCCGCTGCCACAGACGGTGTCGGCAATTTACCAGCAGGCGTTCGTCGTATGATTGAAGATATGACTGAGCCAAAGATGAACTGGCGCGAATTGTTACGAATGCAACTTGAGTCTACTATCAAGTCAGACTTTACTTGGATGCGTACAGGACGCAAAGGTTGGGATATGGATGCTGTTATGCCAGGCATGAAATTAGAGCCTATGATTGATATCGGTATTGCTATTGACGCATCAGGTTCTATTAGCGGTAAAATGCTTAAAGAATTCTTATCTGAAGTTCAAGGTATTATGGACTCATTCCCTGCGTATAAAATTCATATTATTACATGGGATACCGAAGCCTATAATCCACAGCAATATAACAGTGATAATCTTGATACTATCTGTGATTATGAAGTTACCGGCGGTGGTGGTACCGATGTAGATTGCGTATTCAAGTACTTTAGAGACAATGAAATTGAACCTAAACGTCTTGTGATTTTTACAGACGGATACTTCAGTGGATTTGGAGATGAGAATTATTGTGACGTTGTTTGGATTGTACATAGTAATGATTCATTCAATCCTACTCATGGTGAATGGGCGTCTTATGACGAGGAATAAACTGCGTTAATATTGCCAAAATGCCCCTTAAATGGGGCATTTTTATTTTCAGCATGTTATAATGTGTATTAAATAGTTGTATGGAAAACACAACAAACCCCGCACAACCAATTACAGTAGCAGACCTTGACGCTCTCCGCAGCATCATTGATCTAGCAGCTACCCGTGGAGCATTCCAGGGAGCAGAATTATCACAAGTTGGAGCAGTCTATGACAAGCTGACAACTTTTCTTAATTCAGTAATACAACAGGCGCAAGCCGCAGCTGAGCCACTCAGCGATAATACACAAGGAGTATAAAATGGCACAAATGATTAAACATGTAGGGAAACACGGGGATCGTAAGGTTCTTGTATTGTACAGAGAAGTACCAAACGAAGATCATATGTGTTTGGTTATCTATCCTGAGGTATTAAATGCCACATGGCAAGATTCTATCCAACGAGTAGTAGAAAGTACAGTTGGGCAGAATGAAAATTGCTTAGCAGATGCCTTGCATCGTTCATTACTACCAGATGGTCGTCCAATCCTAGAAACACTACACAATGAACGAATGATTAAGAAAATTCGTTGTTCTGATGTTCTTATGACCCCAGGCGGTAATGCTAAAATGCGGTTAGACGAAATGAACAAGATGGTTAACGAAATGAATAAAGGTGAAGAAGCTCGCAAGAAAATGGAAGAAAATGAAGCTTCTCGCGGAATGGTTGATCCATCGGTTAAACGTGCTGCGGAAGCTCGGTATAAAGATGAGCAACTTGCCAAGCAAACGGAAGCACAAAATCGTTACATTGAACCAACGGAAAATCTTATCGCTCCCGTTGATGGTGTGTTAAGTGATCGTGCTATTGCAGCTAACATGGTAGCACAAGCTAAACGTATGGAACAAGAGGCAAATACTATGATTGCTGAGGCTGCTCGTATGAAAAAGGATGCTGAACGTATGGTCCCTGGCGTTAATCCAGCAGAAGCTACATGGACACCACCTGTTCCAGAAGCACCTAAGCGCCGCGGTCGTCCACCTAAAGCAGAAGCCACGGTGAGCGATGCAACCAACGGATGATTTACTAAGTCAATGGGAAATCATTGTCGCAGAAGTAAATAAAACCGATGTGCCTCTTGAGTGCATTAAAAAGATTGTGTTTAAACTAACTAATGGTAAGCAACGCACAATTAATATACATACACTCAAGAAACAAGGTTTAAATATGGATGATCTTGAGTTAATAGTTGCTAGAACGTTTAGTGAACTAGATACTGAGATCAAAGATGTTGAATTTGTAGTTGACATCAAAAGTGTTGCAGCGTTAGTACAACCTGAAACAGACAAACTATTAGGAAAACTTTGAAAGTAACATTAGTATCATCAAGTCAGCCCAGTAAGGAACTAGAAGCACAGGGAATAGTGAATGCACAAGAACTAGTTGCTTACTGTGCCAGAGTTAGCAACCCTGCTAACCAAAATAACACAGACACAAGCGAAAAACTTATACGCTACCTTATTAAACACAATCACTGGTCACCTCTTGAGATGGTTAGTGCTTGTTTAGAAATTGAAGTAACCAGAGACATAGCACGACAAATATTGCGTCATCGTAGTTTTAGTTTTCAAGAATTTAGTCAACGATATGCTGTTGCTGATATAGGTTGGGAATTAAAAGAAACTAGATTACAAGATACTAAAAATCGTCAGAATAGTATCTCAGTAACTGGGACAACATTAGCGCAACAGACCTTAATTGAACAATGGAAATGGAAACAAGAAGAAGTTATTTCTTCTGCCGAACATTCTTATAATTGGGCTATTCAAAATGGTATTGCCAAAGAACAAGCTCGTGCTGTACTACCAGAAGGACTTACCCTGAGTAGATTGTATATGCAAGGTACATTACGTTCTTGGCTACATTATGTAGAACTACGCAGTGGACCAGAAACACAAAAAGAACATAGGGAGGTGGCAGTAGCTTGTGCTAAGACACTTGAATCAATATTCCCCATGGTGAAAGAATTTCTAGTGGCATAATAGTACACACATTTGTAATAGGCGATGTAGATGATCCTGATATCTACGCCGCCAACCCCCTTTGGGAGTGGCAAAAAAGTGAAATGGGTAGATGGATTATGACTCACGCTATAGAACCTCCTGAATGGCATCGTATGCCCGATTCAATCAGTTACGGATATCGCTATAATGTTATTGCCAAACTTACTGAACAAGATCAAACCTTCTGGACATTAAAGTGGAAAGACATTAAATGAATATACTAATTACAGGCGGCATGGGATTTATAGGACACAATGTAGTCCGTGTTCTAGAAAACTTTAACCATGCAGTCAGTATCATTGATAATCAAACTGATTATGGAATTATTCCCAGGGCCGAGTTGGAATATCTAATGTTGGAAAGGTATTGCAGAATACACACACGCAAAATTACATATGCCAATATTTCTGGCCGGTTGGATGATTCAATATTTGAAGGTATTGATGTTGTAATACATTTAGCCAGTTTTCCACGACAAAAAGTTGTAAACAAAAACCCTGTACTGGGTAGTAGAGTAATGAGCGAAGGGTTACTTAACTTACTTGAACTATCAGTTAAACATAAAGTTAAAAGGTTTGTATATGCCAGTTCAAGTATGGTTTATGGCAACTTTGATCACACAAATATCAAAGAAGATACTTCATGCGAGCCGATTGGCCAATATGGCATAATGAAATTAGCAGGTGAGTGGTTAGTCCGTGATTACACTAGACAGTATGGATTAGAACATACAATTGTTCGTCCTAGTGCGGTATACGGCCCGTATGATGTGGAAGATAGAGTTATCAGTAAGTTTTTTTCTGCCGCTATGCGAGGAGATAGGTTAATGGTAAACGGTGCTGATGAAGCACTGGACTTTACTTTTGTTGATGATACAGCGATGGGCATAGTACTAGCAGCTACTAGTGAAAACTCAGTAAACAAGACATATAATATATCTCGTGGCAAATCACACACCTTATTATCAGCAGCAAGATTAGTATCTAAAATAGTAGGCAACGGATCAGTTGTAATTAATCACCGTGATATGTCATATCCTGTGCGAGGTCAATTAAGCATTCAGCAGGCAAAAATAGATCTTGAGTATAGCCCGGTTGTTGACCTAGAGCAAGGATTAGTTAAGTATTATGAATGGCTTAAACAAGTAAAATTATAATATGTATTGGGACATATTATTATACCAAAGTTCAGGTCCACTATTATTTAAATGATGTAACATAACCCACTGCTGACAACTTTCTGGAATGGGATCTTTAGAACCGCATACATTATACTTTGAAGATTCCATTGTAAACTCAATAGAACAATTAGTTTTAATTAATTCTGAGTATTTGGTGAAAGCAAGCAGATTATGCTCACGACTAATAAATAAACAGTCAAGATTATTTAATTTAGCTACATTAAATTGTATGGGCAAGCAATAAGTTGTATTAAGGAACTTATCTCCTCCACTAAACTTAGATAGTCCATGTCTATAATCAGGATGTATCCACATTCTAGTACTACATCTTCCAATACCTTTTGCCCAACGTTCATTACTAATTTGTAACGCACTAAAACATACAATTTTATCATTTATTATAACAACCGGAAATGATAAAAAGTCTCTAGGATCTAAATCTATATAATTTTCTTTAAGATCGTCGGTTGTGTTAGTAAGATATTCTTGATATTGTTCCCAGAGTTTTGTATCAAAATTTGTAGCAAAATCAACTATTTTTTTCATCGTACTCTATTTAATTAAATACCTTATGCCTAAAATAAATTCATTCTTGTACTACATACTCTATCCAGTACATGCTATAGCATGGATAGGTACAATATTATTTTTTATATTTTTTGATTTTACATGGACTAACTTCTGGCAATTGCTAATTGGCTGGATCATAATTGAAGGTCTTGGTGTTGCGATAGGATTACATAGATATGTTAGTCATAAGGCGATTGGGCTACGACCAGGATTAAAACCAATTGTACTTTGGATCAGTTGTTTATCACTGCAAGGTAGTCCATTAGGTTGGGCAGCAGTACACAGAGGTAGTCACCATAGATATAGCGACACTGAAAAAGATGCCCATACACCTACCAAGGGATGGTGGTATGCATGGCACATGTGGTTACATGACTGGGACAAATACTTTAATCCCAAATACGCAATAGATCTAATCAGAGATCCTATGCATGTATGGATAGCTAAAAATTATAACTATATTGTTGTATCAACTTATATTATAGTAGGATTTATAAGCTGGGAATTGCTATTATTCGGTTTCATTGTACCAGCAGCACTAAGTCTATACATGGAAAGCAATATCAATGTATTTTGCCACAGCAAAGATTATGGATACAGGAACTTTGATACCAAAGATCAAAGTCGCAATGTGCCGTTATTAGCATGGATAACATGGGGTCAAGGTTGGCACAATAATCATCACGAAAAAGCAAGTAGCTACGACTTTGGTGCTACCGTAAGCGGAAAGGCAAGCGAATGGGATTTTAGTTTAATCTTCTTACCATTAATTGCCACTAAAGAAAGTAGACAGAAAATTTATAAAGAGCGCAATGACAAACTTCACACACAATAATCATCTTGTATACAGTATAGGCGGGCGAGATTATGACTATAGAAAAAATTCAATAGAAAAATATTCAGTAAGAGTTGGAAAAATAGATCCTGACCGGTATGCGGATAGCTCATATGTTGATGAATTACATCGTACTGCCCAATTAGTAAGAAGTGATTTTGGCAAGGATCTTGTATTATTTTTATCAGGTGGCACTGACAGTGAGATAGTGCTACGAAATTTTGTAGCAACAGGATTCAAACCACGATGTGTAACACTTAGATTCAAAAATGACTATAATGCCAGTGACTTAGTTGAAGCACGGGCAATAGCAGACGAATTGGGAGTTAAACTAGACATTATTGACATAGATATTGAAGATTTTTACTACTCAGGCGAAGCTAAAGAGTTTGGTGAACAAATACAATGTACTCAAATAACTTATATTATGGTTTATAGTAATGTATTGAAGTTAGGTGCGCCTGCTGTAATGGGTGGTGAAGCATTACTAACTAGACAAGTAAATCTTAATGACAGTTATTGGTATTATACGTTACGAGAGAATGAAGATGCCAGCGCAATGCGATTCTCGCATAAATTTGGTGTGCCGTTAGTCAATGAATGGTTCAGTTATACACCTGAATTGTTACTATATTGGTTAGAGAATCCATTAGTAAAGGAACTTGTGTCTAATCGTTACAATTACAAGCTAAATTCTGCTAGCAGCAAAAATTCAATTTTATCTACACTATACAAAACTAGACCTAAATCAAAAACACATGGATTTGAAAAGTTATTAGACTTTAATCAAGAAGTATACAAAGAATTGGGACGAACACAGATCAAACGATTAGAATCCAGCTTAGACGGAATATCGTATGATACAGTAATACAACAATTGAAAGGGGTAGCATGAAAATTGTAGAATTAAATTTATTATATAGAGAACTTGTTAAATCATTATTCACAGTAGATGCTTTATATGAAAGGTTTGTGGATACTTATCTATCAGGGTTAACCAGTTACAAAGCACTAGGCATAGAACAAGAAGATGGCAGTATAACATCGTTTATATCATTTTATATGAGCCGTGATGACGCATGTTGGTACATTACTGACATAAAATCAAATGATACCAAGGATGACTTTCGTACATTACTAGACTCAGCGATAGCTCACAATGAAAGTGTGGGTAGATTAAAGTTTTACTCACTTATTGATGCAGATGATATTGGTTTAGTAGACATTGTGTTTAATTTAAGATACAAATATGTTGATGAATGTATTGTTCCGGCAAAAACAAGATGTTTATACAATAACTATTGGCAAATATTGTATAATCGCATGTTACCTGAAAGAGATACAATAGTACGTTGTTCATTTCTAAAACAAAAACATAGAAGATTACTACCAATAGGTGGTAATATATGAATAGCTTAGTTAGCCCATTTAAATTATTTGGCAGTGATCTAAACTATGTTAAAATATCGTCAAACCAAACATTAGGCACTGACTTAAGAAATTATTTCACTAAACCGGACAATCATGACTTATGGAAACTCAATACTCGTAGACAAAACATAACACACGCATTACGATTTACAGAATCTATACATCTACGATCTTTAAAAGATCTTCCTGCTGGAATTACTACAACAGAATCTAATCAATGGATGGAAATTGATGAAAAACCTTTGGCAAATGAGGATATCTTTAAAAAAACTGTAAGTTGGGTTGAGCAGACACTATTAAACACAGGCGCAGATAATGTTGAATTTGGTAGAATTTTTGTTAGCAAATTAGCAGCCAACTCTGTCATTGATTCACATATTGATAGCGGAAAATATTTTAGTTACTATGATAGATTTCATTTTACTGTTACCGCAGCCAAAGAAAACATCTTTATGATTAGAGATGAAGAATGTATACTAGAAAATGATTCCTTATATTGGGTCAATAATCATGTTCATCATTGGTTGGAAAATCGGAGCAATGAACCCAGAATAAACTTTATTATAGATGCTAGGTTATCATGAAAATAACTGACATACACAGTAATTGGGGGTCAATTATACAATTAGAATCTCCGTCAGAATTCTTCCTATATGGCACTAATTACTGGCGTGACTTAATATACAAACGTGGTGTTATATTCTTCAAAGAAGTAAAATTTACCAATGCCGAATATGCAGAGTTTAGCCTATATTTCGGCGAGCCATGGCAATCAGATGATTATGCTTATTCAAGAGAAAACGTAGAAACTGTTGATACTGAACACGGAGAGATGATATTAAGTCCAATAACTAATACAGTAAAAAGATTGGGCATGAGTGAAATGCCGTGGCATTCTGATATACCAAATAGATCATATAAGCCATTTCCATTTAGAAGTCTTTGGATTGTGTCAAATCCTAATCCTATGAATTCAGGGAAGACATCATGGCTAAATCTTGAACAAGCAATAGACTATCTTACACCCGAAATGAAAAATCTGTTGCCTCGTGTGAAAATTATACAACAAAGTTGGTATACTCCTGGCACAGATATTAAAGAATTTGATTTGTTAAAAACTCATCCAATAACTGGAAAACAATCTTTAAGATTAAACTATTATAACTGGGAAAAGAATACAGAAGCATGGATAACTGGAGTAAAGATTGATGATGTACTACAATCAGACTGTACATTAATTCGTGAATGGTTACAATATCTGGAAAAAATACCTGAATTGATATATACCCACGTTTGGGATACATATGACATATCAATTTATGACAATTGGCCATTTGTTCATAATAGAACTGAATTAAAATTCAATAGTGATACTGAAATAAGAAAATTTTACAGAATCAATATAGATCATCTTACCGATCATGAATGGCAACAACATACAACGAAATATTTTTAGACTATTATATATGTAGTTAAATACTATCCTATGCTAAACATCTATAAAGTACCAACCGAAGACGTTGCTAAAATTGAATGGAAAGGTGATTTTCTAGAATATGATAGACAATTATCTCAATTAGACAACGAGCATGAAGAATTCTTAGTTGTCAATCCTGAATTTGAAGGAACTGGATTATATAAAACTATTGAAAATATACCATCCACTCCAGGAATTAAATGTATAGTATGGAAGTGCAATGGAAAATGGATAGCAAAATATTTTCATAGATCATGGATTCCAGAAATGGATTATTGGCCAGTTAACATAAACTTATTATGGGAAAGAAATCCAGATATTCCAGAAGCAATTCCTTTCTTAAACGATCCATCCAAACTACCTATACAAGATTTATTTGATTTGCCATATCAAATGATATGGTACTTGGATCCACAATTTAATCCTACCTCTGAAAAAGTTTGGGTAGTTAAAAGTAGATTACCTGGAATTAAGCCAGTTGGCGATAAAGATATGGGTTATATTAGTCCCAAAGTCAGAATAAAATACAATCCTGACATTCCAAAAATAGATTTTGATTTCAATTTTTTAATTCCATGGTACGAATTAAAATATGAACATGTATGGTATTTAGATGAACGATTTAATCCTACAGAAGATAAAATTTGGGCTATCAAATTAAAACTAATGAATGGTATACCAAAACCCATGAAAGATATGGGGTATGTTAGCCCTACAATAATTTATAATCCTGAATTACCAGTACTTGATTATACTATAGACGATCATATTCCTTATTATGATTTAAAATATGAACAAGTATGGACAGTTGATGAACGATTAGTTAACAGCTATGAAGAGGTATGGGCTGCAAAGATTGTGCCGCATGAATCAGAAGGTGTTAAAGTAGTAGGAAACATCAAATGTAATCTTCCTGAACAACTAGATGTAGTGTTTATTAGTTATAATGAACCTAATGCTGAAGCTAACTGGCAAAAAGTGTTATCAAAAGCACCTGACGCTAAGAGAGTTAATGGCGTGAAGGGTATAGTTGCTGCTCATAAACAGGCAGCAGATATAGTAACTACCGATATGTTCTATGTAGTTGATGGTGATTCCGAATTAGCTGACTATTGGGATTTTAAATTTCAACCTAACTTGTTTGATCGTGATTGTGTACATGTTTGGCGTAGTATTAATCCAATAAACGATTTAAAATACGGATATGGAGGAGTGAAACTATTTCCAACTAAGTTAGTTGTATCAGCAGATCCAAACAATACAGATATGACTACTAGTTTAAGTGATAAATTTAAACTAATGCCTAAAATTAGCAATATTACTGCTTTTAACAGTAATGAGTTTAACACTTGGCGCAGCGCATTCAGAGAATGTGCCAAATTGTCTGGCAAAGTGTTAAAACGTCAACATGTACGTGAAACAGAAAAACGCCTAGACATTTGGTGTACATTAGGCAAAGATAAACCATTTGGAAAATATGCTATAGCAGGAGCAATTGCAGGCAGAAAATTTGGAGAAGAAAATCAAGGCAATGATAGAGCGTTACAAAAAGTAAATGACTATGATTGGCTTAAATCAAAATTTAACGAGAATATGCTAAATAACATTGATAGTTAATCTACTATCAATTTCCCATAAAAGTTGTTTTTCTTCGCTCGTTAGTGTATTCTATACACAACAGTACCTTACAAATATCCTATGACCCAAGAACAATCTAAAATTATACCAATTATATCAGAAAATACTCCTAGCTCAACCATATGCGCTGTGCCATGGATGCATCTTGCGTTTGAACCTAGCGGCAAAGTACTACCATGTTGTTTAACAGCATCTCATAAAGTGTTCTCCGGTGATCTTAAAACAATGACACTAGAAGAAGTATGGAATAGTGACAATCAAAAAGCTATACGCAAGGATATGATTGAAGGTAAAGAGCCATCAATATGTTCTAAATGTTTTGATCGTGAACGAGTAACAGGTGAAAGCGCAAGAACATATCATCGCAGAGATTTCCAAGATGTAATTGATGCTATTCCAGATATTACGGAAGCAGATGGCACATGTACTACTATGGACTTGAAATATTGGGACTTTCGTTTTAGTAATCTATGTAACTTCAAGTGTCGTAGCTGTGGGCCAGCATATAGTTCAGCATGGGTACCAGATGCCACTAAGTTAGGCTATGCTGACCAAGAAAAAGTATGGAGTATAGGAAACGTTGGAGAACAAACCAACTATGATTTCTTATATGATCAAATAGACAATGTAAGAAGAATATACTTCGCGGGTGGCGAACCATTGCTTATGCCCGAACATTGGCAAATCTTAGATATGTTAGTTGCCAAGGAACGATTTGACGTAAAGCTAAGTTATAATACTAATTGCTCTGTGTTAGAGTATGGCAAAAAAAATATTGTAGACTATTGGAGTAAATGGCAGTATGGCAAGCTAGAAATATGGCCAAGCATTGATGAGATTGGTGAACGAGCAGAGCTAATACGCTCAGGAACAGTATGGCCCAAGGTAGAAGCCAATCTAAAAAAACTCTCAACGTTAGAAAACATCATACTTAGACCAGGACTTACCATAGGAGCATTTAATGTGTTTCGCTTGCCTGAAATGATTACTCATCTAGTTGACATCGGTGTTATCAAGAGTGATCCAAAGCGTAGAAGTCAAAATCACAATAACTTTTTTATTAATTTGTTAGAAAGTCCTATTTACTATCATGTGAGCATTTTGCCAGATGACTTTAAACATGAAATCATTCTTAAATTAGAAAATTTCATAACAGAATTTAACGAAAAGCATGGAACTAATATCAGCAAGTTATTTGAGCATATCTTATTTGAATTAACTAAGCCGTTTAATGTGTCTGCTGCTAAGCATTTCTTAAGACAAACAGCAAAATTGGATACATTAAGGAATGAAGATACATTTGAAATTATACCAGAACTGAAATCAGTAAAGGTAGCATTAAATGTGGAAAAATGATAAAAGTTTAGTAGTAACAGCCAGTAATAAAAATAATGAGTTGTTACATATTAAATTTAAGATTTTAGATACTGACATTGGCGACAGATGGTTGACAATGATCAAACAAAATCAAGAAGCAAGCAACACTATCCAAGCCAACTATAGAAAAATTCTAAGTTCCGAAGAGCGCAACGAAAACTTTGCTGAGTTTAGAGATAACATACTAAAAATTAATTCTATGTATGATGTTGTATTAGATGACATCATATCGCTGGAACATTTACACTCTAATCAAGATGTATTAAATAATTTACACGAAGAATTTGAAGTATACGGTGACAGACTACAAGAATTACTGGATACAAAATATTTTAACAATCCAGATGAGAAACCAGAATTAGCAAATGCTGTATGGCCAGGAAAACGACAAAACTTTGATCTACATGATAGATTTTTAAGGTTAAATGAGCAGATACACAACTTTGAAGCTATATTTAGAAACTGGGAAACTCCTGATCAAGGTTTATGTACTTGTTTAGTGGATTATTTGCCAGCTGGCATACATCAAGATCTTAAACCAGAAGATTTTTTCTTATTTGGCTCAGATTTACAATGGGGCTGGATGTACTTAGGATATAATACATTAGGCAAGCATTGGTCAAGCGTACTCAATGAAAATGATATTGAAGTTGTAAAACGACATGCTGTTAGACCCCAGGCAAGATTTGCTGCTGAATTTTATATGCACTTTGGTCGCCCTTCGCTTACATATGTGAACAGAGTAAAATTCTATAATTGGTGGATGAAAAATAATCTGTCAGAAGTACATGATCCTGACATGAAATTATCTGAACTAGCACTGGGATACATTCCAATGGCTAGAATATCTGATTATAAAATTGGCGATGGCGAATCAATAACAATACCATTTACATACTCACATAAAGATTCAAAAGAATGGAATGTCAATGTATGGAGTAAGTTTAATAAAATAATCAATGTACAGATATTAGATGCTTAATGGTGTTGACTGGTAAAGATATATATCATTGCCAATAGACTTCCAATTAACATCGTTCTCTATATTAGTAGGTTCAGAATGAACTTCAGAAAGAATACATTTACTATTGGTCAATATATTAAGATGTGGTGCTTCTTCAATTATAGATTCATACCCTAAAGGACGAGTACGCAAACATTGTTCCCATGCGATACCAAAGAAATATATATTTTTTATCTCAGGATGTAGTAACAAATAATATTCTAATTCCCACCACCAATTCATACATATTTGATACTTTGTTGGGTTTTTGTAATTCCATATAATAGAATTTGTTTTTTCTAACTGATATTTTTTGTCTTTATGCTTATATAAATAGTCATACGCATCTTGAAAATAATGAATTTTTTTTCTAATTGGATTTAAAAACAATACTTTGTTATTACTGGCCCAAATAGAAGTAGATAAATGGCGTTCTGTATTACAATTATAAGTAGCAAGTACTACCGTAGTAATACTTTCTGTATTATCTAAAACATTTATAATATTTTCAAAACAGGTGTTTGCATGTTCATTCCATTTAGTTTCCCAACAATCTATCAGAATGGCAATACTGGGCAAAGAAGTAATCATACAACTATTTATTAAGGTAATATATAGTCACTAAATAGTGTTACAAATCAACTAGAATAATATATTCTGTCTTAAATTAATGTAGATACCAATGAACAAAATAATCAAAATACAGCAGCATGACGACTCGTTAATGCATCTTACATGGATGATTAACAACATATGTACGAATCATTGCTCGTATTGTCCTCCTAATTTACACGAGGGCAAAAATCATTACTACGAATGGGAAAATGCTCAAAGATTTTTTAAAATGTTATTTGAAAGATATCCAAGAATACATTGTAGTGTTAGTGGTGGTGAACCTAGTTTAAGTCCATTCTTTCCTGATATTTGTAAAATATTTTATGAAGCAGGGCATACTATCGGTTGCACATCCAATGCAGCTAAACCGGCTAGTTACTGGAAAAACATAGCGCCATATCTAGGATATATTTGTTTTTCATGGCATCCACAGTTTCCAGACAAAAACTTTTTAGAAAAAGTAGTTGCTGCTGCTAGACAAATTCACGTAACAGTCCGTGTAATGATGTTATCTGAAAAGTGGGACGAATGTGTAGAAATGTTCAATGAATTAAGTAGTCGTTGGGAGTTTATAACTGAACCAGTTAAGATCATACCATATAACGACATTGATCCTAGTACATCCGTGTACACAGACGAGCAATTAGAATGGTTTGAGAAAAATTACGGCAATCATAATGATAGACCTCTTCGTCATTTAATTTCTTCAATTAACCCAGTTGTAATATTGTCCGATTATCACTTTGATGATGGTACTATAGTAAATAAAGCCAATGCTAGTGATTGGGTGAACCGTGGATACACTAATTTCAATGGGTATACTTGTGAAATAGGTAAAAAATCATTATTTGTTAGACCTAACGGCATCATATATCTAGGAAATTGTCTAGTCGGCGGTAAAATCGGTAACATCAACAAACCTGAAAAAATTATGTGGCCAACTGATAATATCAAATGTAACATTGATATATGTAGTTGCTCAAGTGACGTTAATATAAACAAGTGGATTGAATGAATAAAATAATTAGAATAGAACAGCCTGATAATGCTCCATTGAACTTAACATGGATCATTAACAATATATGTACAAACCACTGTTCATACTGTGCAACTAATTTGCACATGGGCAAAAATCATAACTACGAATGGGCTAACGCATTGAGATTTTTTGAAATGCTATTTGAAAAATATCCCAAAATACATTGTAGTGTTAGTGGTGGTGAACCTAGTGTCAGTCCATTTTTTCCTGAGATATGTAAACTATTTTATGATCGTGGCCATACTATAGGAGTAACAACTAATTTAGCAAAGCCAGTTAGATATTGGAAAGAATTAGCACCATATCTAAATTACGCATCAATCTCATGGCATGTACAATTTATTGACCCAAACTTTTTAGAAAAAGCACTTGCTGTTGCAGAATTAATTCCAACTAATGTTCGTGTATTGATGCTGCCAGGTCAATGGGATCAATGCGTAGAAGCTTACACTAAATTTTCAAAAATAGATAAATTTACAATAGAACCAGTGAGAATACAAGACAAGCGTGGCATGGATACTACAGCCCATGTATATAACATAGAACAACAAATATGGTTTGAACATAATAGACCATCAAATGAAGGTAAAATGCTACATCTAACTCGTAAAGATGTGCCCGGATTAGGTGCCACTTATTTCTTTCAGGATGGCACAAGTATAGAAAATGCCAACACCACTGACTTAGTTAATAGTGGACTAACCCATTTTAAAGGTTATGATTGCGATATAGGATTAAAATCACTATACATAGATTATAACGGAACAGTATTTGCAGGCAATTGTTGTGTCGGTGGTCCGCTTGGCACTATTAATGACCCAGAGAACATAACATGGGCAGCACAACCTATAAAATGTACTGTAAATTTATGCCATTGCGATACTGATGTTTCTATCAACAAAAGGATTGCCAATGTTTTGTAAATTTTTAACTAATACATATCACTTTACATATGATAACGTAAAACCATGTTGCTGGATTAAACATACTCCAGAAACTCAAATTAAAATTAATGATCCAGATCTTACGGAAAAATTTAAACACATAAGACAGATAAATGATTGGATACCAGAGTGTAGCTATTGCCATGACTTGGAATCATCGGGCACCGATTCTCCTAGAATTCTTGCTACAAAAGAAGATATATTCACTGATGACGATGATTTAGGCGATGCCATTAAAGTTGAACTACAATTAGATGATGATTGTAATGCGGCATGCCTAATGTGTGGAACTTGGAATAGTACAACATGGCAGCAATACGAAACAAAAACACTTAAAACTAAATTACCATCTTATAGGTGGCAAACTACTGTTGAAGAAAGAATTGAAGTTGTTAAAAATATGATTGATTTCAATCTGACAAAACAGGTGCATTTTTTCGGGGGAGAGCCATTTAATGGTGAAACACAACTAAAAATGTTACGCCTGATGGAACATCCAGAAAACATTAAACTTGTATATACAACAAATGGAAGCGTATTTCCGTCAGATGAAACGCTGGCATTATGGAAAAAATTTAAAAATGTTCATGTAGGAATTAGCATAGATGGTATTGGCGAACATTTTAACTATCTACGATGGCCGCTACAGTGGCATCAAGTTGAAAATAATCTCATAAAGTATATTAATCTAAACTATGACAATGTTACCATAAACACCAGTTTTACTGCCACTCCATTTAACATATGGTACATAGACAAATATACTGAATGGTCAGTTGAGTTTTCTAAAAAGTATAAGTCCAATAAGACTGACCTGACTAGGTGGTTTTTAAATCCACACCCAGTGGTAGGCGACAAAATGAATATGTCATGTATACCGCCTGGGTTAGAAGAGGCAGTTATAGCTAAATTTGGCAAAGATAGTAGAGTTGCTAAATTAATAATGCCATTTGATGTACAAACATGCCTTCACATGATCAATTATACGCAATTCCATGATAGACATAGACATACTGATTGGAAACAAACTTTTCCAGAAATAGTAGATTATTTTGACATGGATATACTTGCTCCCGTTCGTAAAAGTAAAGTATGGGAAATAAAAAGCATATGAAAACATTAAGAATATATGGCGATAGCTTTGCCGCCGGAGAATCTGGCGGAAGTAAATATGGTGCGTTAGGTTGGGCTAAGATGCTAAGTGATTTACTTGAGATACCGATAGAAAACAAAGCTATATCTGGAAGTAGCACAGAGTATGCTATCAACACATTTGTAAGAGATGTTAAAGATTGTATAGTGGGGGACAATGATATTGTTATCTTTGTGCCTAGTAGTACAGGAAGATTGCATTTTTTATATCAACTGCAAACTGATCCAAGTACAGCTAGCAAATATTTACATGCGTCAGATGTGCCTAAATCACAAGATTGGTATTGGAAAAATAAAGATCATATAGAATGGTGGATGGTAAATAGTGATACACAAACACATAAAATAACATTTGAGTCTTATATACAACTTTTAAAAAACTTTGCTGTCAGTAAACCACAATGTACAGTAGTAGTAATACCAGCTTATGACAATGGATATGACAAAGATATTTTTAATACAGTACCACCTACTAATTTTTTAAGAGCTAATATTTTTCTTAAAACTTTGAGTAGCACTGAGGTTATAGGTAGTAACACAAATCACCTTGATCACAATTGGTGGAGAGAATTTACTAAATTTGATGCTAGAGCTAATCATTTAACTAATACAAATTTAACCATATTAGCCAATCTATTGGCAGAATCAATCAAAAAATTATCAATAGATAATATTACATATGATAAATTTAAAACTAATGTTATTAATAAAATTACATCAAGGGATCAATATTTAAAATATGTCACTGAAGGAATGTTGCCTCACTTAAAAGATATTGAAAATAATCTAAAATGAAAACCCTGAGAATATACGGAGATAGTTTTGCTGCTGACCAATTAGGCAGTTGGACTAAGATGTTGGCTGATTTACTTGAAATACCAATAGCTAACAACGCTATATCCGGTAGTAGCACGGAGTATTCTATATACACATTTATTAATCAGGTTAAAGAAGATAAAATAGGCGACAAAGATATTATTGTCTTTGTGCCTAGCAGCACAGGAAGACTATATTTTTCTTATCAGTTAGACACTGCTCCTAGCACTTCAACAGTAGTCCCGTCATCAAGCAAATGGTATTTAGAAAATAAAGACCATATTGAATGGTGGATGGTAAATAATAGTACAAAAATGCACGTAATAACATTTGAGTCTTATATACAACTACTAAAAAACTTCGCTCTTAGCAAACCATCATGCGTCATGGTAGTACTACAAGCATTCAATAATGGACAGGTTAGCGATATTTTTAATAACGTACCTCCACATAATTTTTTACGACCTAAAATTTTTCTTAATGATATTAGTATAGCTGAGACTGACCAACAACCCAATTCTAGATTTTTTAATTATAATGACTGGAGTAAATTTACCAAAGCTGACCCAAGGTCAAATCATTTAACTATCCCAAATCTAAATATTTTAGCTAACTTACTACATACCTCAATTAAAATTTTAAACGCAGATAACATTACATACGATAAATTTCAATCTAACAACATTAAAAAAATTACATTGAAAAAACAATATTTGCAATATGTAAATGATGGCATTTTGCCATATAGATATGATATAGAAAATAATCTAAAATGAATACATCAACAAACTTTCCATCTGATTTACTTGAATTTTATAATCAAAACAAAGATTTCACAAATCCAACGTATAGAACATTTCAAGAATCACAAGATGATCCAGAATGCGCTTATTATCCTATCAAATTTAACTTTGATATTGAATTATTACTTACAGAATGTCGTTCAGTAGATGACTTATACTTCAATCATCGTGGACAAGACAAGAAAAAAGGATATGGACACGAGGGATGGCAAAGTTTGACACTACATGGTATTGACAAACACAAGACAGAGCATTATACTAAGTATGGATTCACTAATGCTATAGAAGCTGGATATCATTGGACCGATGCGTGTGAACGTGTGCCTAACTTATACAAATTTTTAAGCAGTTTGCCGTATACAGAATTTGATCGTGTGCGTATCATGCGACTTGCTCCGGGTGGATATATTATGCCACATAGCGATAACAAATTTCAACGAGCATTTGGTCCATTAAATATTGCTATCAATAATCCTGATGGATGTCATTTTGTTTTTAAGAATAAAGGTATAGTACCGTTTGAGGCTGGCACTGGATTAGTATTAGATGTCGGAACAGAACATATTGTCATTAATAACAGCAATGAAGTTAGATACCATGTCATTGTACATGGCAATTACGATAAAGGGTTTTACAGTTTATGAATGTAGTATATACAAGAAGATTTTTTGAAGGCAAGAAAGTAAAATTTGCGGTTGTTGATGAAGCGAGAGTTGCTGAAAAACATACTGAACTGTTTACCAAAGTACGTGACTTAACTTTTTCACTAACCTCAAGAATGATAACTCCCATCGTTGAAGGTAAGGTTATGTTTTATAACACTATTGACGATGCCATGAATGATAGCATAGATTTTGATTTAATATTCATTCAATCAGTTGGAAACCTAATCAAAAGCAATATATTACTGGAACAAATTGAACAATATAGCATAGACAATCCAGACTTTTTTACATTAGCATTTACCCTAGATTGGCAAAGTGAGAAAGGATCAGGCTGGGTTGAAATACATCATCAAATGATGTTTATTAATATAAACAAATGGAAAGAAATAGGATCTCCTAAATTTGGCGGTTGGGATACAGTTACAGAAGAACTTCCTAACTACACCCGGTCAGAAGAAAACTTTCATGACAAGTATACTCCATATTGGATGAAAGGTGCTGAAGGCACAACAGTAGGCACTAGAACTAGCCAAGGATATGGATTTCTAAAAGCTGCGTTTGCCAATGGAATAAAAATAGACAACTTTACTGATGAAATGCGTAAATGTAGATTGTTTATCTATCCTGAATCCGAGACAGATGAATTATACGAAGCTTTTATCAAGCGCAATACAAAATTAGTATCTAATTCTAACCAAAAGAAATGGATAAAGACATTTAAACTTGCTCCTACTATTTGGGTATATAACAGTGAAAGATATTACTTTCACGGTGACAAAAAGTGTGATACATACTTTGGCACAGCATCAGGATTCAAGTATCTTGATATACTAAATGGCAATGATACTGTAAAATTTGTATTCTATGACTTCCATGAAAAATCACTTGACTGGATCAAGCAGCTTAAAGAAACCTGGGATGGTAATGATTTTCCAAAGTATCTGTCAAACCAATCAGATGACTTTAAACAATACTACAAATACATTAATGGCAGCATTGAAGAAAATCAAAAATTATTGTTTAGTGACTTTGGGAGTGAAGAAAAGTTCAAAGAACTATGGGCTAGATTTAAAACCTGTGACGTAGAGTACGTTAAGTGTAACTTATTTGAACTTGATGAGGTCAAAAGTTTGTTAACAAAAACAAATGGAAACACTCCGTTCTTTTTCTATAGTAATATATTTGCCACCGACTATACTATGATAAATTTTACACTAGAAGAAATAACTAAAAAATACAATGACTTTTTAGATGCGATATTTTCAGCATATCCCACTGCTATCACAAATGGCAGCACTCAATTAGGCGATTGGGTAGAATACACAGCAAAGGATAGACATTGAAAACACTAAGAGTTTATGGAGATAGTTTTGGTGCTTTACTTGAGCCAAGTATTCGTACATGGACAGTTATGCTTAAAGAAAAATTACAGATTCCATTAATCAATAAGGCAGTCGGCGGTAGTAGTACAGAATATGCTGCGTTACAATTTGTCAATGATGTTCAAAATAATATTATTGGCGATGATGATATTATCATTTATATACCTAGTACTAAGGGAAGATTACATTTTGATTTTCAAATTTCAAGTCATCCAGAAACAGCAGCAGGTTACTGCCATGGCCCTGATACGAGACCTCACATCAATAATAGCTGGTATCATAGTAGCAAAGAACACATTGAATGGTGGATGGTTAATGCTTCACATGAAATAATTTCAATGAACTTTGAAAGTTATATTCATGTACTGAGTAATGTGGCTAGATCAAAACCAAATACCACTTTCATAATATTAAAACACACAGCCTGGGATCACCATATTCCCAATATTGTTCATCCTAATAATTTTTTAATGCCTGATATACAATTTACTAAAATTACAACAAAAGAAATTATTGGAGGGTATAGTTACATGGACTTTGTAGAATTTACTAAGTTTGATCCTAGAGCTAATCATCTTACTATTCCTAATTTGGAAATATTAGCTGATTTAGCATATGAAACGATTAGTACAAAATCTATAGAAAATTTTACAATGGACAAATTCAAAACTAACCTAATTAAAAAAATAACCTCTAAAGAGCAATATTTAGAATACGTTAGTCAAGGTTATTTAGATTATAGCTATCATATATTAAGGAATTTATCAAATCTATGATAAACAAAGACGCATTTTCAAATGGTCAAATGGATAGTAAATTATGGTTATGCCGTGAGCTTGAAAACCTAGGTTGGGACAGTAAGCTAACACGCATATACGCAGGGTGGTATGGCATAACTGGATTTTTACTGTTAAGTAGAGAAAAGTTTAAAGTTAATCGTATTGAAAGTTGTGATATAGACCCATCATGTGAACCAATTGCTGATATGATAAATGAAAATTGGGTTATTAAAGAATGGCAGTTTAAAGCATACACCAGAGATTGTAATAACCAATTGTCAGGAAGTCCAGATCTAATAATTAACACAAGTACAGAGCATTTTGACTCTATGGATTGGTTTAATAACATTCCTAAAGGAACTAGAGTTATACTTCAGGGGAATGATATGTCACATGATGATCATGTAGTATATTCTGCTACATTAGATGACTTTATTGATCATTACCCACTAACAAGCATTGATTACTATGGCAGTTTAGACTTTGTGTATCCTGAATCACAGTTTACACGATATATGATAATTGGTACTAAGTAATTACCAACCTTCTTGTTTCCGTATTACATCAATTTCACGAACCATGATACCTTGGTTGTGCCAATTACTGTGATAATGTCGCTTAAAAAACTTACTAGCTGTTTCATCAAGCATTGTTATAGGAAGATCTAATTGTGTCATTAGATCAGGTGCTATTCTAGCAGCAATTTGCTCTGGGTCATGACCATCAATAGTATCATATATTAATTTTAGAGCATTAAAATCTTGTACAGTAGTATGATCCCATGCTGGATTGATCATAAGCATGTAAGTGCCCATCCTGGCTCCTAGTATAGCCCAAATACCATTTTCAACATCTCTACCTACATTATGCCATATAGTTAAGTGATCAAGATTGCGATGATGTACTCTACTTCTAAACTCTTGTATGCTAGGTTTAGCTCCACGATCTAAACACATCTTAACACCTTCCCTAAACCCCGCTCTCCACGCCTGAAAAGGTGATCCATCTGGATATGTTGTTGAATAGCAGTCATGCATTGCCCAGTATAAAGGATCAAAACAAAACTCTACCTGAGTTTCAACTTTGCCATCTGTATTCTCATGTGTTTTCATATTATTAATAAAAGTACGTGTCCATGAGCTAATTCCTCCATTACCATACATCAATCCATTGATATTATTTCTGGCACGCCAACGATATACTGCTTGTTCCCATTGTTCATCAGGAAATTCAAGTATCAGATCAAAGAAATCATCTTCAGGTAGATTATCACCATCAATTAAAATAAATCTTTCAGTTTCACTGGCAGCAGCGGCAGCTTTATGTGCGGCATCTGATCCTATTACTCCGTCAACTCGTTTAGCCCATGGCGCCATGTTTATTATTTGAGCCCAAAACTTTTCTTTCTGTGGCTCATCATAAGTTAGATATACTACATCTAATTCCGCTATGTCTATTCTTGTTGTTGTCATACTATATTCCATTTTATATGAGGCAATGCTGAGTCAACCACTATACTTACATCTTGTGGATGACATGATACTCCATAGATGGTAGGAGTTAATTTTGTTATTACGTTAGTATCAAGAGTCACTAACTTGCCATCAATTACTCTAATATGAGTATGAGGAGTATTGTAAGTAGTCTGATCAAGATTTATATATTTACCCGGCAAATCTTCTTGACTAAAAAATAATGGAAGTCCTTGCTCGTCATGATACAGCCTATAAAATACAGATTTTGTCTCTATAGGCTGTAATGCTGCCCAAAATTCTTCTTCATTCATCTTCTGGCGGCAATCCGTTACTATGTTTATTGCGTGTTTTCTCTACATCTTGCATAGCTCGTTGCTCTTGCATTGTACGCTCGTCAAAAAATTTACGAGGATTACCGCACATAACACAATTTGAGTCGCCACAAGTCATGCCAGATACTTTATGATACCGATGCGGACTTGAATCTGCTGCGTCACCAGGTGTACCATAATCTGGATATGAATGGGCCTTACGAATGCTCATCTGTCGGTTAATGTGATTTTCTTTCTGCTGATATCGCTTACTATGTTTAATTTTATCTGCTTCGTCACTCATGTGCTAACTCCTTAATATAATAATGAACTAAACCCCACTGTGCTACTGTATTAATTCTAACACCTGGATTCGTATGTTCACATACTAACTCTTTACTCCAATCTTCCGATAAAATAGGTATCATATGTTTTTTCATATGCACTATCGTCGGGCCTAGACTCTTTGGTAAGGTTACACGATCAACTCCCATTATAACAGCAGCCATAGCATAAACTACATCAGTAGTAGCTTTTTCATCGGGAAATTTTAACAAAGCCTTATACTTTTCCCAATTTTCAAATATACTACGCACTAATTTGAAAAATTCAGTGGCAGTATCACTTGTTTGCCAGTACGTAATAGCATTATATACATCAGGCAAGTTATTATCATCAAATATCTTGCGATAATACCTTGATTTACCAGCATTATCATAAAAATCCCTGCATCCTTGACTAATAACTACATCCTTGGTCATGAACAAATCCCACCAATGATCAATGGGACTGGCACACCACATATCAGCTTCTAATTTAATCGTATATTTGTACGGACTTAACAAACAACATTGCCAATCATTAGCATAACCACCTAGATTTCCATATGGCAACATATCTTCAGTGATAATAGTGTAATAAGCGTTAGGATGCCACTGGCGTATACTATAAACTAATTTATTAGCACAATCAATGTATTGATCACCAATAGCAGGGATCAAATATCCTCTATCCGATATCACTGGCAACAATATCTCCTAAATGTTTCTTACCCATAGCATGAAAATCTTGATTTGATAAAGTTATATATCGTGGTTTTTGATCTTGTGTTAAAAAATCTACACGATATTGATCTGTCGCTGATTTTGTCAACTTAAGATCTGGCGTAACTGAAGCCAATTTCCATGGAATATCAGTATGATCAAGTGTATGACCATGAATAATACCTAACGCTATACTTAAAGCAAAATCATTACGATAGGTGGATTTTGAAATCTTATACAAATTTCTATAATGCTGCCAGTTCTGCTTAATCATATTCATTGCGTTAAAAAGCATCTCTACTTCAGGATCTCGTCTAAACATCATTATAGTAGCCCACCACATTGGCATATTAAAGTTGCCGAAGTTGTTTAACTCATCAAAATTAGCCTGATTTACTACGTCATACGCTGTTTTATGTGCTGCAAATGTATGTGGCATTGCCAGTAATGTCTTTAGTTGATCGCTTGCCACAACATAATCAGCATCTATAACTAGTGTCTGTTCCCATGGAGTTAAACCATATGCGTCAACCCGATTACCGTTATACCATGTAACACTTGTATCTTGATCAGCAAATCTTCTTGAATGTGCTCCTTCTGGTTTAGCATATACGCATTGTTCATACTCAGCAGGTTCAAATTGCTTATCAGTTACAATAGCAGTAGGAATGTCTAAATGTCGTAAAATATTAGCGGCTGTCCATCGTGCCATAGCAAGATAATCTATGTGCTCATTATTAAAAGCAAAAATAAGTGCGCCTGTTGTCATCGTTTTTTGTTTAATTCTTCGTATTCTGTATGCCAGTTTTTCATACATATTTCCCATTTAGTACGCATAATTGTTAATAAATCTATTGCTTCAACTTCAATGGGATTTCCATACATATCCAAAACAACAATCAGTTTATCACCACATAGAGTCAAAAATGTAATCATTTCAGGAGTTGTTTTAAACATTCCGCCAGCCCAGCCAAAAACCATCTGTGCTTCGTATTTTTCTTTAAGTGTGCGTTTTGCGGCGGCGTGGTCAAACCTAGCCCGCGAGTGTGCGATTAATTTATCAGTATCCATATGATTATTATACTACAGAAAGGAATAAAAGTAAAGAGGCCAACGCCTCTTTACTTTAGTGATATTACGTGTTAGCTGATGAAACTGCTACTGTTGGTGTACCCCAAACATTTGATAGATAAGTTGTTTCAGGCGGAATATAAGTAACAATTGTAGCAGGTGCTGTACCAAATGTAATTCCAGTGGTAGCTGTACCGCCAGTTAATGTCGTTACTGCGCCTGGCAATGGATCACCCGCATCAAACCATGTTGTGGTAAGAGTAAGAACAGCACCAGTAATTGTAGCATTTGTCTGTACATAGTTACTTGAGTAAGCTGCGCCTGCGTCAAATTGTTTATAAATTGTAGTTGGGCTTGAAGTTAACTGAGCAAATCCTGTACTTGTAGTTAATGTAGTTGGTATGCCGTTGCCACCGATTTTAGTTATACCAGTGTAGGTAACACCATTAAGCGTTTTGCTTGCGCCTGTACTGGTCAAATAAATTGTACCACAGACGTTCCCAATAAAAGCATTCCATTCTGTATCAGCTGGAGTGCCAGTGCTTGTTTTGCTATATTGAATCTTAACTAATCCACCAGCATTAAAGAAATTACTAGCAGCAGTTGTGTTAGCAAAAGTTACGTTAGATGTCCAAGTTGCAGTCCATGCACCGTGTGTATTAGCAGCGGTATTGCCGATACCAGCAGTGAAACTTGCTGTGCCAGTCCATGCTGTATACTGTGTACCTTGAGTAGCAGCATTAAAACGATTAGTGTAGCATGTAGTAATGTCTGCATTAACGTTTGCTAACGCTGTAATTAAATTACCTGCTACAGGATTTGTTCTTGATGTAATAGTGGTACCTTGATGACTTGCCATTGTGCTAATATTGGCATTTAATGTCGTCCATTGTGTTGCTGTTACTGTACCACCAGTAGAAACAGTAGATAATGCTGTTTGTCCGTATGTAGTATTCATAGTAGCGTTAATATTAGCGCCAACTGTAGTAGACACAAAACCATTATAGTCTGTTGCCTGTATTAACCCGCCTGATGAATAAGTCATTCCTGATTTTTCCTGTTATAGTTTATTTAATAGTGACAATAGCTTCAACAGTACCTAAACCTGAATCTAATTTGTCATTGAGTGAACGCCCTATTACATTGAATGCTGTCGCTTCACCAGCTGCTGCGGCTCTTGCTATACCGTTGCCCGCTGACACTAAACGATCTCCGCGCTGTACAACACCTGTGACCTGAACTGGAACACGACCTGTCATAGCAACTGGAGGGTGGGTTAAATCAGTACCTGCACCACCATTCATTAAATAGGCTGCTCTTGTACTTATGACTCCGAACACAGATTCGCTTAGTTCAGTGTTAGATCTTGTAATTTCTGCTGATCCACCCAACTCAACCACTGTTCCGGGGGCATATGACTCGTCAGATGCAAAACGTTCGGCAACGTCAGCATATTGTGCTGAGGTGGCTTTAGCAAAAATTGTATTAAATGGTGTGCCGCTAGTGCCAATATTACCTACTCCAGCGGTAGCACCGTTTACAATCGCAGCTGGTGACGCAGATGAATTAATAGTAATACTAGATGAAGTGTTTAATCCAGTGGCTGTTCCCTGAAATAATGGACTTTGTCCATTAGTAAGTATAGTTGCAAGAGTAATACCAGGTCGAATTGTTGTGAATCCAGTTATTGGAGTTTGGAGAGTAAATGTGGGGTCTTCCGAGATAAATCCAACAATTGTATCATTTACATAAAGTTCAACAACAATATGTGACGCTGTAGTATTATCAAGAACTACCGCAGGAACCGCACCAGTAACTCCAGTAGCAGCACTGTAAATTGGGCCAACTAGTAACCACACTGAGCCAGTCCAAACATTTAACTGAGCATTTGTTGTATCATACCACAAATCTCCAATTGAATTGCTAGATGGAGCAGATGATGCTGCGTTTGCACTTGCTAATGTTTTAAAAACTGATCCATTGTATACTTGCAACACGCCGGTAGTAGTATTATACCAAAGTTGGCCCCTTAGTGGAGCTGTTGGAGCTGTTGCATTAGCAGCATTTTCTAATAAATGAACGAAGTTATCATCCAAAAATTGTCCATATCCAGCGTAATTTTTTCCCACTAAAGTTTGTGAGCAAGCAGTGGTATTAATAGTACCGTCTGGAACAGTAACTAATAAATTACCGTTGGTTAGATTGATTGTATAACTCATAATATTACTCCGTCCTTGTATAGTATTTATAGCCGTTTAATATATACATATTTATGCGGCACTTAAGTTTGTTAAAGTCTGGATTCGTAACGTATAATCTATTTGTATTTGACGATTCAAACTCTTTTGTACTGGGTGAAAAATAACATGGGTAATTAGAAATAAATCAGTTGCTGAACCATTCCAGCACTGTAATCCTAATTCATCAAATACATATTCACCATTAAAATTAGTACTATTGTCAAACGCCTGTTGACCAGCTGGTTGACCGTAATCTAATAAACATGACACTAATATATCTGTATACGGATTACCTGATGTGTGTAATACCGTCATATTATTGTTAGTAGGATCTAAATTAGAAGCTGAATTCTGATCTACTACTTGAGCATAAGTTTCATTGTACAAACTAGCATTTTGTCCAACTACATTAGGAGGAAGATATGTAATGACACCAGTAGGATCTACTGCTGAGCCACCATTACCAAAAGCCATTGTATAAATCCAGCCGGTGCCTTGATCAGCTAATGCATTAGCCATGGCAATTGATATGTTTTCGTAGTTAATGGCATTTTTTTTATCAATCAATACTTCGCCGGTCACGGCATCAGTAATTTTAATAAATCCTTCAATTTTCGCTAATCCAGGTTGTATCATGATTTTTGCTCCACAAATACTTTTCGTGTTTTTGGATCAAATATCTTCACAAAAGCTTCTACTGACACAGATCCCGTGTCAGTTGGCTGTTTGCTAGGAGTATTCTGTTGCTGGGTAGATGTTGTATTTTCCATTGTTCTTTATTTATTAGAATTTATAACTGAGTAAAAACTTACAGTTATTTATCTAATTTAAACCTCGCAGGAAAAGAGCAGGAATTGTATTAGTTTCCTGTAACGCTACTCCATCTGACGCAGACGGTGGATCAATTCCTGGAGCATACCAAGTTACTCCAAATTTTACTAATATAGTCACTTCAGATCCATCCGCTGGTGGATTGTCAAATAATACCACAACTGGATCTGTCGTTGTCACAGAATATCCGTTAGTTTGCAATTCTCCTGCTACGTATACTTGCACAGCAACCTCATCATCAACTATAATATCAGTAGTAAATGTTTCCGTTGTTCCATCACCTAGGAATGAACCATTTTCAACATAATTTTGAAATTGTGCTGGTAATAAATTACCACGACCCATATCATATACATACGCATCTACATTATGAGATGTTGCTGCTGTGCCTGCCGTTCCTCGTAGTAAACTACTAATTGTATTTTCTACCAGATCAATTTCACGATACATAATACGCTCGCCGTTAATTGTAACAACACCCCAAATATTTGCCACAAAATTAGGAATACTCAATTTACTAGCATCTAGTACATATATAATATCATCATCTTGTTCTACTTGTTGTGCCACAGTAGTTGTAGAATTAGGTGTAATACGATAAGTCGCCTGTACACCACGCATATCCTGGAATATTCTAAACGCCATCGCAGAAGGAACTACTGAATTAGTCACATTAGTTACTATTAGTGTATCAGTAGCACTTATTGTTCCAGAATTCAATATTAATAAATTCCCGTCAATAGTATAATCTAGATAAGCAGTTAACGTTCTTCCATTCAATGAAACCCATGGACGAGCTACATCAGTATATGATTGATATAATACAAAATTGTTATTCTGTATTACAATGCCAATAGTACCATCAAATACATCACCAAAATCAGTAGTATCAAATCCTTCAAATACAGCAGAACCTTCTTCTACCGGTCCAACAAATATCTGGGTGGATAAACGTTGTTCACGAGTATCGTTAAATGTCATTACTGAAATTACTTGATCAACTGATGGAATTATACCTCTACCCCCAATAAAAGTTAATGTCATCGCACCTGGATCAATCACATACTGTGCAGTAGAATCAATTGCAATGTAAATTTGTGCTCCTTCAGCTGGAGCAGTATCTAATAATACATACAATAATCCAGGATCAAGATCAAATAATGACGTTGAAAAATAATCTATCGGACTATCAGAACTAAATCCATCAGATATTCCTAATTCATAAGTCAAAGGATCTTGTAATATTCCATCAATATAAACGCTTACATTCTCTTTAATTATATACACTGAATTGCCAATACGCTGTGGCAACACATAAGCATCGGTGCTACCATCGCCAACATACGGGATTCCAGCTGACCCTATTGCGGTAACTCCACCAACCGTAACAATTGCTGTAACTGGATTAGTATATTCCAAACTAATTGCTGGATCTAGATCAAAAACTGTTTGTCCTGCTGTTTCAACAATAAAACTTTGTGTTACAGGTAAACTCCAACTGTATTCAGTAGTAACAGAATCAATAGTAGTAGGTCCAATCGCTGCTAAGCTAACAAAATCGGTTGAAGTATATGTGTTGTCAAATGTAATAGTAGTTGTGCCAAACGCTTCTCCAGATTCATAGGTATAATTATCATTAGACAAGTAATTACCGTTTACAAATATAGCAAAACCGTTATTATCTGGTAATAACAATGTATACTCAACTGGAACTGTTAATACATCGCCAAATTCATCACCTAGATATGTATCTTTAAACAACTGATTACCACCACCTAAATCATATACATAAACGCCAATCTGATCGCCATTGTTAACTCTAATAGAGCTTGATAAAATAGTAAATGTTAAATTTGCCCAATCAACTGTATAATCTGAACCTTCATTCAGATTATATCTTTGTGTAGCATCTGTTATTTCTAAATCAAATGGATAAGTTACTAAATTAGCAAAACTTATGGTTGGACTTGTATTATCATAGATGACTTGTAACACACCTTGGTTAAATCCGTGTCCGTTGCCTGTCCAATCAGCACCAGGAGTGGTATAGACACGCATATCTAGGGTATCAAATTCTATTCCCGGCACTAATTCTTCGGGGGCATGACTTTCAAAAACATCAACATACTTGCCGCCATCAATATTAATATCACTAGGACGAGTTCCTAGATATGGATCTAAGTAACTACTTTCAAAAATTGTATCTAACAAGTTTAAGTCATATGTTGGTAATCCATTAGCATCCAATGAGAAATTATCAAAAGGATTAATATCAAAATTACCACGGTCAAAGCCGGTATCTTGATCAAAAGTTAATCCTGCAACTTGAACACCTGGATATTCAACACCATCTATCAATAATGGCAACGATAAACCAGGAGTATTGACTGTACTAACATAATAACCCATTGTGCGATTAACACCACTCAATGTACTGGCATCAACTTGAGTCCACTGTGATGGATCAAACACTGAGTTAGTTACAGTATTATCTGCACTCCATACTATAGCATCAAATCGCACTTGTGTGCCTGCCTGATATGTTGTATCAGCAGTCCACTCAACAATGTTTGATGAATATTCATAACGATCATACTTTATTGTAGTATTGAATGTGCGAGCCAACGAATGACCGGCTGGATTACCCATTACTACACCAGCTTTAGCAATTTGTCCAACAAATACCAAAGTTGCTGTGCCGTTAACTTGATTTTCTTGTCCTACAGGAGCAACACCATCTAATGTTCCAGCAACAGTTACTTTAAATATGTTGTTTGAAGAAGTAATAATATAACTATTTGAAACTACAGCTAAATTAGCTGTCCATGGAATAGTAATACCAGGCAATCCACCACCTGTAATGTTTACAGTAGCATCAGTAATATAACCCTTACCTGGATTTGTCACAGTAATTGAAATAATACCACCAGATGTATTAATAATACATGAGCCCGTAGCAGGATAACCAGCGTAGGTAAGAGTAGCACTACCATCTAATGACGAACCAAAAGTAAACGTTGGTGCCGTTGACCCAGTAATACCAGGAACAGTAACAGTATACAAGTTATTATCATAATAAACTTGTTGTCCTAACGAATAAGAAGTATTTGCTGTCCAAACAGTACCAAAAGTTATTACTGGAACATTAGTATAGCCAGTTCCTTGATTAATAACTGTTACACCTCGTACATTTAACTGATAATTGTTAAACCATTGACTATATAAGCTAGGCGTTAACCATATCTGAGCATTAGGAGCAGTATTACTTGCTAGTGAGCTATTTGTAGTTATTGCCTGATCATATGGAGTCAATATTGGACTTACAAATTGCGGAGCTGACAATGTTGTATTCCAATACGCTGGCAAATCAAAGTCAGTAATATCACCTTGGAAATTATCATCTCCTGTGTATATTAAATTAAATTGTCTCACTTGCACATGGTATGGCTTAACTTCTTGGAAATAGTCTAACACAAAATCTTGATTATCAGCAAGATAACTCTGGTATGGCAGTAATGAACGTATTCTATGATTTACATCAACATAGCTTGTTTTAATTAGCCACAACGGACTAGTAAACTCACTATAGATATAATTAAACATTAATATTAAGCTACTATTTCTTTCAAGCAATAATTCTTCAACGTAAATTTCTTCATTTAACGCACGAATTATAAAACGAGTCTCAACTTGAGGTGCTTGATCAAAATGTTGTGAATCAAACGTCTGAGCACCGAAACCAAAATTACCAACTGTGTAATTCCATAATTCTTCTTTGAATGCTATTGTACCATCCTCAAGCCCAACACGTTGCCATCCAATTGCAGGACTAACGCCAATTCGCAAGTAAATTTCCCATTTACCAGCGCCATTAGCAACAACCCGAACAGAAGAACCAACAGGAGCTGTTGTTAGTGGTAATGTAGCCAACTGCCCATAATTTTGCACAGCAGCAACAGGAGCAACACTTGGATTATAACCAGGTAAGTACCAATTAACATAATACCAGTATAAAGAAGTATCATAACTCTGAACTTGAGTTAGCACTAGTGTTTGGTTAGCTTCAACTGTATAAATTGTCCATGTACCTTGCTGAGTATTATCGCTAAGCACTAGATATTTGTACCCAATTGATATTCCATTAAGATTTTGGTAGCTTAGTACTTCTAAATTAGGCACTTCAAAGTCCCATGCTCCTGAATCAGCTGCTGGAATTGGTTGTGACGCATTTAACAGATTAAAACTACATGTTTCAGTAATAGGATATTGTGCTAAGACATTATTAGCACGAGTTAAATAATTCTCTAACGCAGTAAATCTATCCGCAAACATTGATTGACGAGGACGGAATTGAACTCCATATCTCATGCCAGGACTTAATCTTGGATCTGGAACTGTATTACCAACAGTGTCAATTCCACATAAACTATCTAAAAATTTACGATATAAATTGCCGTTAAGGAATGAATCAGCAATACCATCTGTAACAATTTGATATTCTTGATGTACTACATCGTCATTTAAATGCTGATCATATCCAATATTCAAAATAGTATTAGTTGCATTTAATAAATTTTGAGCATTATATATAGCAATTGTTGAAGCGTTAAGACCAGCAATATAAGGCAATCCACTACTTCGTGGATCAAGAATATAACTTGATATTGCTACTGTACTCAATGTTTTGCCTGAACCAGCTGCTACGGTGGGAATGTCTCTAACCCAAAAATAATAAAGAGTAACAAAAACGTTATTTGCGCCTAATACTGATCCTATCGTATAGCTAGTAGGACTTAATGGCGTACCAGGACCCGTATAGTTTGCAGGAGGTGTTGTGCTTTCAATCCATTGATAGATGTCTGCTCTACTGCCAGGAAAAGTAGTTCCCCAACGACGGCTAGCATAAACAATGTCATCTTGATTAGGATCTATGAATCTTATAGTATCAGTGTCCCACCAAATTTGTCCTATATGTTCCGCACCCCAGGGTTGTCCATTATTATGTACCGTTCCTTGGTTGTATTGCCCAGGATCAACTGCGCCAATATAATCAATGTTTCTTCTAGCTATGCCAAGAATTTTACCCTGTAATGGATCAAAGAAATCAAAATAAGTTTGATATCCTCCGTTTACAGTATCATTAACTCCAATAGCTTGATTGCTACTATAACTAAAGACATTATTGATGCCGTAAACATCAACAACTGGCTGCTGTGTGCGAATTGGTACCCAGGCAGGAGAATTATTAGTATTATTATATACAACAACATAACCCAAATTAGTTGTATTGGTAGACACTCCGCCGGTAGCACCTACCATTAATTTACTATTTGTATAATTTACAGATGATCCGAAAAAATCGCCTGACTGTATAACATCATTATAAATCTGTTGTCCAAACGCAAATTGCCCTGGATTGTTAATATTACTTGTGCTACTCAAGAAATAATCATAGGTATATGCTACTCCTCCGTTATTAATTGGATTATAGAAGGTAGTACTATTATCATCAAAGTAAGTTTTTCCACCATCAAAAATTGTTGGTTCATATACATTACCGTTAGGCGCACCAACAATCAAATTGATTGCGCTAGAATCAATACTTAAACTTGATCCAAATTGAGCATTGAATGTGGGAGCTGGACTTAAAATTTGTTGTGTAAACACTAATGTGTCAAATCCCAATGCATCAAATGCTGAAACCGACACACCAGGCAATACTGTTAATAAGTTATTCTTAATGCCGGCTTCAACATTTTGAACCGATATAGTTAATCTTCCAGATACTACTGTAATCGTTGTTCCTACGCTAGGAGGATTTAAGAAATTGATAGTTTCTGTAGATGGATCATACGAATAATTCGTTCCTGAAATTTGCTGTACAGTATTTAAATAAACAACTGTGTTATAGGAAGTAGTATTAGTATACAAAGAACCAATATTGTATGTTTGAGTGGATCCATCACCAATGAAATATAAATCACTAGAAGAAAATGCAACAACATTTGGAATTGCAGCTTGATTAATTGCATCAGCAAATCCAGCAACTGTATTATACGGTGATAAAGGAACTGTCACAATACTATTATTAATTCGTATTGTACTTGAAGGTGTTAATATTGGATTAGCTATAGTTGTTGTAGTAATTCCATATAAACGAGACTGATTTGCTAACCGATCAACCGATCCGGCTTCATCTATGTAAGTGCTATCAAAAGGTGCTCCTATATATACGCTACAATTTAATGGACAAGTATCAATTGCTGCTCCAAAATTGGCAGATTCATATTGTGTGCTGCTGACTAATTCTTGTATTTGGAAAAATTGATTTGTTCCAAATTCAATTATATCGCCATAGTTAAATGTTATATTGACAAATGTAACCGTATTGCCAGTTATACTATATTGACCAGAAATTGATTGAGAAGTAGATAATAAAAATACTTCATTTACATTTACAGATATAGGAGAGCTAATAGTTCCAGGAATATTATAGGTCAATTGACTAGGATTTGATACTATGAAACGAATAACACTTCTATCAAATAAATATACAATTCCTGAATTATCTATTCCATTACCATCAGCATTAGGAGCACCTATGACTACTTGAGAACCATCGGTAGTTGTTGATACACTTGCTCCAAAATTATCACCAGCCAACGAACTAGCTGCTGTAATATTTGAAACATATTGCCAATAGGTTGGAGTCGTGATAGTTATAATAGCATCTACAGGAGGAATTGTTATAAATGTCAATTCTGTAGTCGTTGGATTAAATGTATAATCAAAATATGGGCGTTGAAAATCTTGATTTACTGTAACTGTAAATGCATCAATAGATGTTGCGTTATATAATATTGTATTAAGAGTAATTGTGGAAACCGAATATACTTCTGACATAGAAGTATTACGAGATATTGTCAATGTTTGCCCATTGCTTGGACTACTTAATAATATTACATTATTTTGATCTAATACATAATCAACACCCGAAGTTAATGCGTTGCTATCTAAATTTACTAATATTTGATCAGGGTACAAATAATTAATCTGTATTGCGCTTACGAAATTGTAAGAAAACACATTGAAAGAAGTGGTATAAGATATTGATTGATCCTCAACTACAACCTTTTCATACGCATACACCACATTAGCACCAGGCGCACCAACATACAGCCATTGCTCATCTTTGCTAATAGCACCTGATGTTCCAAAATTTATAGGATCAAAATTTTGATCTGGTGGAACTAATAATTGTGTAATACTAAACGAATTTTCATTGGGATTTCTATAAATTACTGCTGCATATCCCATGTTAGATAAACTAGTATTTGCTCCAGCAATTGCCCAGTCGGAATTTCCAAATGATATTATATTACCAAAATTTTCAGTGTCAATAGCACCCAATGACAATGAAGCATTGTATTGATAGTATGATGATACACCTCTAAAATACGATAATATTCTATTTTCACCAGGTGCTCCAATCAACGCAGCAACACTAGACTCTGCTTGAGCTACACTTGCTCCATATCTAGAATTCGCGGTAAATCCGGGAGCAATTACTAGTTCGGTACCAAATACGTTTTGTTTCTCTACTGTTTCCCAGTGTCCATTGCCATCATTATCAACCCATGCCTTTGCTCCTGGAATCAAAGAGTTTACATATGGCAATGTTGAAATATCACTTGCTTGTTTTACTCTGGCATCTTGTAAATGAAATGCTAGCCCACTACCTGATATAGTAGATACATTATAATTGTTAAAGGTAAACGCCACAATAATAGTCGTTGGAGTAGGTGCAGCTAATACACGATATACACCGTTAAATTCATCACTAAAATATTTAACAATTATCAAATCAGCAACAGATAATCCATGATACGCATTAAATTGTACTACGCTAGTGCCATTAAGATTATTAGATACCTGAGTAATATTACCAGGCACTCCCGCTACACGATATACTCCCCAATCATGCGTGTTTATCTTAGCAATCCATATGTAGGTTCCAATACCAATATTATCAATATTTTGATTAATTGTAGTTGGATCTTTAATATTAAACACAGTAATATCAACATCTTCTAAGCATACAAACCCAGCAGATGGCAAAGCAGTTGGTAAACTACCGTTTTCATAAATGGTAGGAAGAATATCTGTACTAGTAATATTAAAACTTTCTTTCCATAAATTATCTAGATATAAAGTTTGATTGGCATCACTAACTTGTCCAGGATTAATAACTTGAATTGTTGAAGGATTATACGATAGTTTTGCTTCATTTAATTGTATTTCAAAAAAGCTCTTATTTGCTTGCGCTCCGTATGTGCCTGCTAATATTCCCCAATTCTCATATATGTTATAGTCGCCACTTTCTTTCTTATTAAGATTAGCTAAATTAAATATTTCAGCAGCACGCACAGTGCCTTTTGTTCCAATAAATTGTTGATACAACTGAACTTGCGTAACTCCGTTCAAGTTCATATCTGTCATATATGGTCTAGGACGAAATCCTATTAAACCAAAAGCAAATAAGTCGTTATCACTTGTTAAATTAGCCTGGTATACATTGTATGTATCCACTAATTGGTTAGCTTTGTTGGCTAAGTTAGGCAATAATCCATTATCAATAGCTTGGTAATCACTCTTAATCCAATTTGCATAATTGAATATTTCAGATGGTTCTACTATAGTTAGTGCCTGCCAGTATGTATTTTTATACAATACCATTACACCCTTAGTGTATTTGGTATAAGGCTGCCATTCTTTTACATTGTTTAAGTTAAGTATGAATCCCTGAGCGTTAAGCTGTCCATCCCACTCAGTTGAAGTTGACGCAACCAAACTTAAACGAATTTGTCTAGCCGCAGTAACAGGATCATAAATTAAATCATTGAATTGTGTTGTATTGTTTAATACAATCATATCTTCGTAGTTTGTAAACTTTAATGTCAGATAATTAATTGTTTGTCCTGTTGTTGTAGTAACTGAGAATAAATTATTAATTCTGTTTACTATCATGTTACTAACATCTAACACAAAACGATTTTGATCTAACAACATGTTTTCAGGCGTTACACTAGCAATAGTATCTACTATAGATACAGGACGACTAGATACAATTGTTGTAGCACTGGGATTTAAGTTAATCATTGTATTGGGTTGCCATCCTTGGGCTCCAAAATACAAGAATTCCTGTGCCATCTGTTTCCAATCCAATGTATAACCATTGAAACGATCAGCAAATATTAAACCTTGACTTTCTAAATAAGCGCCATAACTTAATAAAAAGTCACACACACTTGATGGACTAGTAAACACATATCCGTATGGAATTTGTCTAATGTTGTCAGTATATTGCGAAGGAATTTGAACAGTAGTATTACCTGCTGTTAATGTTTGGTATGCTCCAACTGGACTACTTACCAATATGTCAAAATAAGGCTGTACATTACTATATCCATATACTCCATACCCAATACCGCCAGTTCCTAATTGTTCTACCTGAACAATTACAGAACTATATGTAATTTGCCCGAATGGTTGATTCTTATAAAACAATAATTCATAACTTGACGCTGGAATTTCTAAACTATTATTAGTAGAATTTGGTCCACCTCTTTCTGTAAACAATTGTATATAAGCAGGGTCACTAAATGATGCCATACGGTAACATAGTCGCACATCTAGATTAGCCAATGCTTCTGTCAATGTTTTTGTGCTGTTAACTCCAGATCTTTGATTATAATCAACAATCCAGTTAATATAAGAAGCTTTACTTACACCATCACCATACACTTGTACGCCGGATGCGTCTAAGCGATAACGATTGTTCAGCAAATACTGACCCAATGTAGTATTATAACGATATAAATCTCTATCAGCGAATAATGAAAAGAATTGTGCTGGTTTTGTAAGAGCCAGTAATCGCATTATTGCAAACGGATAAGAGCTACTATTCCACCATGATGCTTGAACTGGCCCACCATCACCTGCCGCCCATGATTGCTGAAATCCGTATGGATCATTCAATCCAACTATACAGTCTAGTGGTGATAACAATTCACCCTCTGGACCAGCCGGAATAATTTCACTTAATCCAGGACGAATATACTCAGGTAAAATATATGGGCCAGCAGGATCACCTACAATACCAGCTTCTAAATCATCCCATAATACAGTATTTCCTGCGGTGTATGGTGCTGGACCATATCGTGTTATCCACCAGGCGGGTTCTTCTGTAAAACCTACCATTTCCCATGGAGTTGAGTTAGGAGTTTCTGTATCGTAAAAATAACGATAGATACCGCGCCAGTTGCCTTGTAGAAATGCCGCTTGATCAATACGATTACCAGCCTGACTATAGTTATATGTAAACGGATTACTAGCAATGTAATCTTGTGTTGTATAATTTAATTTATTTTGTCCAACCCATGACAAAAAATCTTCACTCATTATCTGATTGATTTCTTGATATGTGTATGGCGTTTTACGGAAATATCCCGGCAATAATGCTGTAGTTTCAGCAGGATAAAAATCGGGATTTACTTGATCGGTAGATAGTGGTATTGGATTTTCATCAATTTTGATGTTATCATATATACGTTTTTCAAATTCAAATAATACTTGATCTCTGATGTCGCCAAATGCAATAGTAATTGATCCATCATGACCTTGTATTACCACTGTTGGCTCTGAATAAGTGTCATCAACATACACAGAAGGAGTATACTTAGGATACAATCCCATTTTACTAGGAGTATTAGGACACCAGCTAGCCACTGTAGTAGGATATTCATTAATAACAACAACATCACCAATGTTTAATGAAATCAATATAGTTAACTTGGCAGCATCAGTTGAAACTGTATACTCAGTTCCTCTTAGTAAAAGAACATCATTAACATAAACTAATAATCCAAGATAGTTACTAGATGTAAAATCATAAATTTGGGTTGTATTAAACGTGTTTGTTGTTATTGGATTAACTACCGTTGTGGTTGTTGTATAATTACTTCCAACAGGTAACATATCTGACCAATAGAATGGATCAGAACTTGTTAAACTTTTTGTAATTCTAGAAATAACCAAATCAAGAATTTGAGGTACCGTCTCAGATCCATTAAGATCTAATCTAGTGACTTCGGTCAATAATTTATTCTTGTACTTGATATATTCTCTGCTATTATACTCTAATGAGGCAAATATATCATAGTTAATGTTTCGTAAGAAAAATCCAGCAAGAGTTAACGGCGATGATTGTTGTAATATTAATTGACCAAAGGGAACAATGTTACCTAGATCACGAGTATTATTACGACCATTAATAGGACCATTAAGATCAACTAAATTTTCACATATTGTAGCATAATGCTGACGAACTGTACCTAAACTAAATTGTTTACTATTGCCGTTAAAAGGATTATTTTCTAAATTTACTGGAACTTCATAGAAACCATTTGTACTTACTTGCTGACTATATACAAGCACTTCAATGATATCACCAACTACATATCCAGTACCATTTAATGTAATAGTAGATACGTTAGTTGTGGTATTAACTAATAAAGTATACGATGATGGAAGTTGATACACATCATTGATAAAAACTTGAACAGGCGGCACATCCAGTGTTGTTTCAACTACTATATCTAGTTGAAGTGGTTGACCTTCATAGGTAAACTGAAATTGTTGTCTAGGTAATGATGGAATAGCGGCAATTTGCCACCCTATCTCAAGACTAAACGTAACTCTATCAGAATATTGATATACAAATCCACTACTTACATCTACAGTAACACCAGCTGTGTCAGAAGGTGTGTATATGAAAGTATCAGTATATAAATTATTAGTGAATAAAATATCACCAATATTGTTAATACTAAAAAAATCTAATGGAATTCCTAATACAGAATCAATTGGATTATTTGCATTTTCAGTATAACTTAACAGTTTACATCCGGTAAAATTAGAACTAGGATATATTGTAGAGTCACTAAAGCTATATCCACTACTATCAAACACATCAAATAACGGAGCTTGATTAACCGAAGTTTTTTGTTGGGAATCTAACCAAGTTGTGCCATTGTAATAAAAACTTTGCCCCTGTACACCGATGGTACCGCCAGAAACATATGCTGTAGTTGTATTACCAGCAAAACTTACAGAAAAAGTTGTACATGCTGTCACAATATAATTTCCATTATATGCGGCAGGCAATACATCTGTTATAGTAATAGATTGACCAACAGTATACGGAATACTTGATCGTGGCGTAAAGCCTATGGTAACAGTAGCACCATTTCCAGATGCTGATGTAACTGGCAACGTAAGTCCGTTGAGACATACTGTGGTTTGATTAGGCAATACTGGACTATAACTAGTTGGTACTAAATCAATTATTGGAACAGTAGAAATTTCTGGATTTGGAACAATAAAATTTACTGTAAAAATTTGATTTCTTACATCTGGATTAGAGTCTGCTGCAAATATAACTAAACTGCCTTGAACAAAGGTATAACCATTAACTCCATATCCTATTTTACCATTTACATTTAACAATGCGTTGGTTTGTGTAAAATCAATGACATTAACTGCTGGTACTCCTTCAGTTCCAAAATTAAATAATTTTATGCCTGCATTAAATTCTAAAATAGGTCTAGCTGCTCGTTGTAATCCAGTATACGATGGAACTACATCATTGTATGCAGCGGCAGCATCAATAACGTCAACATGAAACCAGCGATTACTACGTGTCCATGGATTTAAATCAAGACTTTCTATGCTAATTGTGATGTAATCAGGAATAACAGGTTGTCCGTTAACATCAGTTGAATATGGTTCTGCAACAATTAAGTTAGACGCAAGTATTAATTTAATTCCAGTACCTACACCTTGCACATAGTAAGTATTGTTTATATACGAGGTAGGATATATGTTACCTTTAAGTACAATTTTAAGTCCATTTGTAAATGTTATTCCATTTGGACTGGTATAATTTTTTTGACCTAAAATATCAGTGTTAACATTAATGTATGAGTTTATACTAACAGAATTTATTACCCCACCAGAACTGTACGTTGCTGTGTATGTACTTTCATAAGTTACCGACGTAGTAGAACAATCTATCACAGTATAATTTCCATTATATCCTGTTGGATTAATTTCCGATACAATAATCGTGCTTCCAATAGAATAGGGAGCTGACTGCTGCTCTACAAATGACAATGTTACTTCAGTTCCAGTGGCAGTAAGCCCACTAATGGCTAACGCTGGAATATCTGGGTTAATATTGCCTTCAATAAGGTTAATTACACCAAAAATAGTTGGATCTTCACTGTCTTGATAGTATAACTGTGGCAATGCCGCAGTAAGTAATGGCATTTGTGTGAAAAATCCAGAAGAATTTTTGTACCACTGTGTGTTAACATATTGTGTGCCAAATGAAACAATAAATTGAGTTAAGTTAGCAATTGGAAAAATGCTATTCAATTGAATAAAATCTACGCCGCCTTTGTTTACATATTGAATTTGCCATAAACTTGCTTGCACAGTAGGATCTGTTATTGGAATAGCTGCTGCAAAACCAGTTGTATCATACGAACCTATTTGATTATTTTGGCCTGATAATAGCGGATCAAATGGTTGAATGTCATACCATCCGCCGGGTGCGGGATCAGATGATTGTGTTGGAAATATAATGGTTCTGCCATTAAGATTAGTAATACCATCAATGCCAGATGGGTAAGTGGCTAAAAATTGTTCAACAGTAATACCATTTATTTGATCATATTGTATATCTGACGAAATTAAATCTACTGTTCCGGTTGATGCAGTGGGGTAACCAATGTAAGGCATAGAATAATAAAAATTCTGTGCGCTAACGTCAGGCACATTGAATGTAACTGTGCCAAGGTCTGTTCCGTTGTTTGAAACACCTAATACATCACGACTACTGATATTTTTTGACCACGGTAATTTGCCGTCTATTCCAGGTGCTGATTGAATCCAAAAATCTGGACCAGTGCCTGGCTCAGCACTAATAATATTAAACTGTCCACGCAGATTAAATTCTAAATCATTGCAGTAATATAGTATACTAGGAGCATTTTGTGGTACGGTGAATGTAACTAATCCTTCGCTAGCACCACCATTAGTAACTCCTTCAGTCCATAAGTTAGTAGTGCCAAAACTTGGCTGAGTTTTGATGTAAAATGCATAAGCAGCAGTTTGCACTAAATTAAAAACATAGGTATTACCACGAACGAGTGTTAACGTTGGATTAGCTGATGAGTTTATAGTCCAACTACTAGTTCCATTATTAGTAACACGATATTCTATAGTTGCAGGCGTATTTTGTGCTACCACAAATTTATATTTACCATTACGAACTAATGTCAATGTTGGATTAGTTCCTGCATAATCAGTAAAAGTGTATGATCCGTTATTACGAGTAACTGTAAATGTTTGCTCAGTAGGAATTGAAGTAGGCGCAACAGTGACTAAATCTGGTCCGTTAGGCAACCAATAATATTGTGAATAGTTATTATATTTGTCAAAATCTACAAATGGATCCCAACTGTAGTATTCACTTTCAAATAACCTATCTGCCTGATCAGTAATGCCACCCTGGGTATTAAGAGCATTAATAATTCCAGGATATGTAATAGCATCACTAATTTTTAATGTAGTTGGATCAATACTTACCACACCTGGTTCTAACTGATAATTGTTACGAGTAGCAGTTGGCTCTATAACATATCCATCCCCCGGCATAACACCAGGTCCTACTTTTTGCCCAATATAACCTTGGGTTTGTTTATACTTTGGTTCTTGAATTAATTGATCAAGGGTAGCTGTTAAAAACTGAGTGTTTACCGGAGTTTGAAATATTTCAGGTAAAAAATCTACAGAACGAATTTTTGCGGCCATTAAATTGCTCCACTACCAGGGGCAGTTTGTAAGTTAGTGCTAGTTAACGATTGAATAATTTCAATGTTGTTAATTGTAGCACCGTTAACGAATATTTGATACGGAGCACATTGTATTTCGTACAAATCACCGAATGATTTTTGCGGATTAAGTGGAACTAATACAACAGAAGCTACATAAGTTCCAATTTGAGCATGGATATATGATGCCAACTCAGAAAAGTAAAAAGTTTGTCCAAAATTCCAATTAGCAATGTCAAAATATGCGTTCATAGTTGCCAATACAAGATTTTGAATTTGGTTGTTACTGGCATTTGTATTAGCAGCAGGAACAACTCTAATAATAGCCCGCAATGCTTCTGGAGCCTTACTTCCAAACAATGGTAAAAATTCTACGCTGTTAAGAATCATATTATCACTGATCATTTTATAATTTTGTAACATAGCATAAGAAGTAGTTAATTCGTTAATAGTAGGCGGAAGAGGTTGAGAAACAGTATTAGTTGTATCACGCACCCATGCTGAATATGCTGTATAATATGCTAGTGTTACTAGATATAAATCAATAATATTTGTGCTACCGGGGTCAATTAAATTAGTTAATGCTGAGTTATGACGATATTGGAAATACAAATCTTGTCGTCCAACTTGTGCTACCCAACCTTGTGTCAATGATAAAGTTCTAGATCCGGTTAGTGTCAATGTTAATGTGTAAAAATTATTTTCTTGATACGCATAAAATACCTGTCCAGTTGGATATTGTTCTTTTACCAGTTGAATTTGCGATAGGGTAGCATATTCATCATCAACTATTCCATTCGGTTGTAGAATGTATCTTTCTAAATTATCAAAATCAACAGTTAATTGAAAATACACATATGGCTGCGGAAGAGAAGTGCTTGACGGAGAGACTCCTACTATTTGTTGGAAAAAATCTGGATCTAATGGAATACCATTGTTATTATAATCTTGATAACCTACCAATACTTGATAGTCATCAACTAATCCATCACTTAATACTGGTTGTCCAATAATTTTAAGTGTTATATCTGACAATAGTGGAGAATTGTTGTCAGGCTGACTATTAGATCGCAAAACTTTAGTAAAATCTGAAATAACTGTTCCAGTTCTGCTGTCATAAATTGCTTGAGCAGTATCAAAGAAAAATCTTACTTCTAATACACTGCCAAAATAATAATTAAGGCTGCGTGATGTAATTGTATATTGTGATCCATTAAAAGTTGCTTGGATCATCCAGCTGGCATCAAGATTAGCATTGGTTGTATTTCCTGCGTTTGTCTGACTCCATGTTGCGTCAATTGCTAAATTAGCAGCAGTTATAACATACCAACTATAAGCAGTTCCAGTAATTGCTCCCGTGCTATCATATCCTATTCCAAAATTTTGCTTTAAATAAATTTGGTTAAGAATAGACTGTTGAACAGATGAAGTAAACTTAGTAACTAACATTGGAATAACATCTGCTGGAATTGCCCCGGTTGGAATATATGTGTTCAATACAACCGGACCTGTGCCATCTATTAAATTACCTAATCCACCATTAGTTCCATCTCCGTCAATCGCGGTTGGACTAGCCCAGATTATTAGATGGTCGCCCGCTTCTGTCGGAATACCTGGTTTCAATTCATTGTTAGAATTAAAATAGTATCCAGATGGTGGAACAAATTTAACTAACGCTGTCTCATCAATAAAAAAAGCATTATTACTAACTGTTGATCCAACTGGCACAGGAACTCCGCTGCTATTTTGAAAATAGCCGGTAGTTTCATTTACTATAGTCGTGCTTTCATGCCAACTATAATTTAATGATGTTAAGCTTGGACGAGGAAAATAAGCATTATAAAATTGTCTAAATGTTGCTTGCGCCAATACAGGAGTAATATCATTCAAAATGACATTATTGATGTCATTATTAGTTTGGAATGTAAATGTAAATGCAGGAGTATTATTAATATACCATAATGCTCCATCCGATCCAAATACATTAGTAGACGAATATTTGCCAGTTGGGTCAACTAAATCTAAGTAACGACTAGTTCCAATTGAACTACGATTAAGTGCAGCACTTTTAATGATAGAATTGTTTGTAGTAAATGGAAAATTAGTATAATCTTCACCATTAACCATACGATTTTGTGTATAATAACGAGCAGGAGCACGTTGCTTAATTTGATTTATAGTCTCACGGGCAGCAGCATTTGTTACTGGTGATGTAATTCCACAAGTAAAAGTAAGAGTCTCAATTTGTCCTGTACGACTTACATACGATATAGGAACTTGAACAGATTGCATATTTTCTGGATTAATAGTATATTGTAATCCATTTGATGATCTAACATAATTACGAAACTGTCCCACAGGAATAGTAGCGAATACATTATCACCAAAAACTAGTGTAATCTGATCATTTGTTCTACTAGTAACTGAGTATACATCTCGCAGATTAGGAGTCATTTGCTCTACCGATGCTTCGTAAATACTAGGAACTTTTGTCCAAATTTTGTTAACACTACCAACGTTATCAAGCTGATATAACCAAACATCTGTTTGATTAACACCTTCAATATTAATATTAACTGTGCGATTAGATATTTGTTCTAATAAGTTAAAATCTTGATTTTGTAATGTACCTTGTTTAAAATAAAAGAAAAATCCTGTATTAGCAGACTGATATCCCATTTGATCGTTGCGATACAAAATATTAAACTGCCCATTTGGCAATGGAGGCGGTTCATATATATAAGTTTCCGCAAGAGAAGTAGCGTTCACTACCTCAAACGGCATATTAACTCCGTTGACAGTTGCGGTAAATGGCACAACTGGTAGATAACCAGGAACTAAGTTAATTGTGTATTCACTGGTATCTACACCTAAAATAACCTGTTCATTGCCAGGCGAACCAACAAATTGAGTATCAAGCAATGCTGAATTAAGAATGGCAGTAAATTGTTCTTGCCAATCAAAGTTACTAGGATCAGCCCAGTTAATGTTTACATTGGCTAAGTTTATTCCATTGTAATCAGTTACATTTTCAGTAGTTTGTATTGAAAATACCTTAAGATATCCATTAGCTTCTGTATTTCTTTCAGGGTTATAAGAAACTAAGTTAGCAAGTTTAATAACGCTGTCTCGGCGTTCTGCTGTGTCAATGTAATTTTCACGAGTGTTTAAATCTGTGCGGAATGCCAAAGATTGGCCCATAAATGCCATTACATCAAGCAAAGCTATGAATTCTGAAGATTCAATATAGTCATTGAATGTTTCAGGATAATATTGGCGCAAGTAATCTATGAAACTTTTGCGTAAAGTCTCAAAATCGTAACTTTGGAAGTTTCCTTCACTGTAGGTTTGATAGATTTTTTTCCAATCTTCAACTCCAAATAATACGGTTTGTCTTGTAGTCTTCGCCATAGCCTTTCCAATGTTACATTATTTATAGTATTAATAATGTGTATATATTATGTTAGACGTAACTGGCAGAACGTGAATTTTCGTTAAAGAAAATAGATAATATCTGTGCTGAAGTCGTTGCCACTGTCTGTAGGTTAAGTTCAAGCAATATGCCATTATCCTGAGGATACATAACAACATTATTGAGATATAGTCTAGGATCACCTGCTATTACTCTTTGAACTTCATTATAAATCGCTGTTTGTAAGTCTACACTTTGATTTTCAAACAAAAATGTCCATAAAATTGTGCCATATGAAGGTCTACCAACAAGTTCGCCCTGCCTAATATTAAAAGCATTAAGCAAATCTTGTTTTATTAGTTCATAATCAACTAAAATAAAATTTTTGTTTTTGTTAACAGTAGAAAATCCGACAAATGTAGCCATAATATGTATTTATCTCATAATATTAACTGGTCTATTGCCGATAACTTGCGTTACTGCTTGTGCCTGTGATAAAATTCTTGTAGCAGCACTAATATCAGCTGAAATTCCTAAACTTTTAATTGAAGGCAAAGAATACATAGGAGGTGCAATAAGTGGTGATCCTATAACACGATTAACCGCAGCATCTAATGTAGAACGGTTAACTGTATTACTAAATGCAGCGGCGGGCTGTATTCTTGATATCAATCCACTCAACGAAAAATTACTAAAACTAGACGCAAATTGTGCTGCCTTAGCTATAGTATTAACTACCGTATTAATTTTAGCACTTACTTTTGCTAGTGCTGGTGGTATTGGAACTAAACTTCCGACTAATGCTCCTATACCGGCAGCAGATGAAATAAGGCCAGATGCCGAACCATTTGCCCAACTAGTGGCAAGACCAACACCATATTTGCTACCTATAGCCATTAATGCGCCGACATCTCCATTAATACTTGACCCTAATACCGCTGCCATTCCAACAGCCGATCCGGTAGTTAATCCAGCAGATAATCCTGACATTTGACCGGTGCCCGTGTTAAATCCAACAGCTCCCGTTGCTAATGATCCCATTCCATAGCTGTAAATTGCGCTAGAATCAGATCCAAAACTTTGTACTTCAGGCGGTACAGTGCCAACAGGAACTATGTTAGGATCAGGTAATCCATTCGTTAATCTAGGTGTTGCTGTTAGTAAAGTTACTGCTGATGCTGCTGCCAACGTTCCATCTGCTGTGTAAACATGCCCTGTACTGATACTTGGAGTACTAACTCTAGGAGTAGGCGGCACAATAGAGCCATTTGCCACTAATTGTTGATAACTTTGCTCAAGTAATAGTTCTTGTATCTGATTTTGTGTTGACAAATCACCCAAAATATCATAAACGCTGGTAATATTGAATTTTCCTGTCCATGGAGTAGGAGAACTCATAAAATCAACAAAATTATCAGGATTAGCACCCGTTGTTTCATTAAGAGGGCAATATAGCTGACTCATTCCAGGTTTAATTATTCCGGCCTGTTCTAATTGACTACAATTAAATCCATAAATGCCAATACCATCAGCTTGTGTGAAAGTATTGACATCATTTTGAGTAAGACTAGCTAATTGAGCCATCAATGCCTGTGTTTCCTGCGATGATAACTGTCCTGCCTGTAATGATATATTAGTTCTTCCACTAGGAGTGCTAACAACTTGTATATAGTTGGCTGATGTAATAGGATTTGTTACTGATACAGAGGTTAATTGTGGCAACTCAATCACAACTGGCAAATTTGCCACAATAGCCATCAAAGTTTTATCATCTACCCCCGCTGTGCCTCGTTGAAGTCTAGTTAATCCAAAATTACTTAATGCCTGAGTAGGATGTAATAAGGTATCACCTCTATTGTAACCCACAAAAGTGCCAGCAGCTACCTGAGAATAAAAAATATTATCAGCTTGTACTTGTGTTGTATCATTTGGAGCATTTAGTTGATACTGTGCTCCAGAAGGTAGTGTATATTTAAAAATTGCCATATTAATTTGTCTTAGTTATAGAAGTGCCAGCAGGAATAGTAGGCGCACTAGGAGGACTTGAATTTGTTCCATCTCCAAGATTAACATTAACCTGAACACCTTGATTATGATACGGCCATGGCTCATGAGCTGGTGCTCTAGTAACAATACTTTCAGTTCCAGCTGATTCAACCTTAAATCCAGATGCTGTATTAAAACTACTAGCAGGCATTGTGTATTTTACTAGCCCAGTTGGAGCAGATACACTTGCAGCTGATCCAGAATTCAAATCTATAGTTCCACCCTGTAATGCCAAACTGCCGCCTGACTGCCATGCTCCAGATTTACTGTCAAGTGTAAGTTGTCCGTTACTTTTAACTCCTATGGTTGATTGACTAAACAATAATAATTCTTCTTTAGTAGCACAAGTAAATTTACCCTCACTTTGCATTGTAGTAGACACATTACTCATCATATTGATATTTCCACCTGCCCAGACATTAAAGTCTTTGTCAGCATGTAAATTCATTGTACCTTCTGTGCGTAAATTTATAGAATTAGTAGTATAAACATCAAGTGTGCCTTCTAATCCAAATTCTAACCATACTTGTCCATTAGCATGAGCAATATAAAGATTATTTCCATCATCACTCATTGTTATTTGATGGCCTTTAGCAGTACGAATGCGAACAATAGCAGTTTTGCCATCGGTTGCACCATCATCCATTACCACACTATGCCCGCCTGTTCGTCCTACCACATTGGCGTCATCAGCAGTTACTTCTCCCGATTCTACTTTCTGTTTAATTGTAGCGTCTTGTAATCCACCTTGATAAATTGGTCTGCCCGGAGTGCTTGTTCCATATGTGTTACTTGGACTTTCTCGTTGACTTGATGAATCTATTGGTCCACGAATAGGATCACTGACTGTGCCCTGTTGGAACATAGTTGCCGCAACATAACTGTGTACAGGCTTTTCTTTGTTATAAAATTCTGGACTGTCTGATATTTCTGTGTTAGATTCCGCATTATTAATTTCAGTTGTTGGTAATTGCGGACTGTTGGAAAAATATGTTTCTTGATCTGGATTTTGTTTAACAGCATTTTTAACTGCGCCAATCGCAGGTACCATCTGATTAATACTTTGATCAGGCACAACACCTATAAAGTATCCTTGAGTAGGATCTCCGGCAACGAAAAAACACATTAACTGTGTGCCAATGTCGGGTGAACCAACTGCTGAGCCATAACTTTGTTGATTACTAGTTGACCCGTATGTTCCTACTCCAGATGATGTACTTGTTTTTGGCGTTGAGCCGCCTTGTTGCCGCACGGGTGATACTGTTCGCCATAATGCTTTGTTATTCTTGTCACCGCCACCAAATTGTTCAATATAAACTTGAACTCTCCCTCCCCTAGTAGGGTCAACATTATTCATAATTTCGCCTATGAACGGGCCAAAATCAGCTGGTGCGCCACCTTTGTCAAATTTATATGATGATGATCTGCCAGTTGATCGTTGTACATTAAATGCCATTATTCATCCTTTGCAACCATTTGTTGTGGATTATTTCCGTTTATTGGAGTTGTTGTTGTACTGCTTGTCCTTGCTCCTGATGCTTGTATTACATCAGCAAATTTTACCAACGCAATTCGTTCTGCCCGTGATCTTGCTATCCATTGTGGCGAAACTCCTTCTGCTACCAATTTTCTTGTTTCTGCATCAACAAAAACTCTATAATTCTCAGCACCCTTAGGATCATTTTGGTTAAAGACAGCAAAATCAATATTAGTGGTAGTTTCTGTTCTTGTACCAACAGCTTGACTACCAGATGTTGGCGGTTTTGCTGGCGTAGCTGGTTGCGTAGCACGATTAACTACAGGAGCAGTTGAATCCCGTGACTGCGTAAGATTAGTCGCAGGAGGAGTAACTCGTGTACCAGGAGCATTTGCAATAGGAGAATTTGCCACAGATGAGTTTGAACTACCCGGCGGTGGCGTTTGAGAAGCAGGAGTACGAGCAGGAGATGATTTGAAAAAATTAGTAACACCATCTATTACCCCTGATACTGCACCTGATACAAATTCTTTTCCTCTTTCAAATAATGATTTTTGCTCAACTATAAATTTATTAAGTTGCAACGCACTTAGATTTTTAAGAGCTGCTCCTACTAATTCTTGCTCAAATCTTCCTTTACTAAATGTAGATGTAACTGTCATTGCTTTATATGCTGCGCTTGCTTGTGGAGGAATTTTTGACAAATTATTAGAATTGCCCTGGGTACCGGTAGAATTTATGTCAATCAATCCAGTTCCTAATTCTGGAGCACCACCATTATTATAATCAGCTGGACTATTAAAATTAATAGCAAATACAACTTCCTGTGTTTCAGGACATACTGCTCCATTAGGATAAAATCCATCATAGCACATATCTTGTTCATTTAATCCCAACATTTCACCCTGCAATAACCACGCAGGATCGCCTACTATTCTAATAGTGACTTGTGCCATGTCAGCAAAACTATACAAAAAATCAGCTGCTGTTGCTGCTGGATTGTTAGCTTCATTTGGAGCACCTTGACTACTTTTAGTAGATGGTTGAAATGATTTTATTGTTCCTATAATATCTGGATCACCAGTATTTTGAGCAACAGGATCTGAAGTATTTCCTTGAAATTTAGGATCAGTTATGGCAGCGTATAAATTGGTTGCTCCTCCAATCACTTGTTGATACACCGATGGATATTTTTGTGAATAGTTTAGAACTTGTGTATTCAATCCCGTAAACCAATAGTCATATATCTTATGTACTCCACGAAATTGTGCATCTGGAAAATAATTACTATTCATTTCATTAATCGCATATGGAGTTACAATATAAGTAATACGATATGCATAATCATTTCTTTGTGAATCTATTTTATCACTAATAGGAACAGCATTAACCAATATTTTAAACCAAGCAGTAGGTTTGTTTCCCTTGGAAGAAGTGTTAGTTATATTAGGAGCAGCTACATCAAGTGTGTTAGCAATAGCTGTTTGTTGATCAGTAATATAAGAACTATTGCGAACTACTTGTTCAATTATTTGTAAAATTTGTGTACCCTGAGATACTCCTTTATTATGAGAATTAGTATTAGCGGTTCCAGAATTTGATCCTGTTTTAGCAGCAGCAGTGCCGCTAGAGTTCATTGAAGTTGTTTTGAAATCAATAGATCCAGGATTTTTTACTTTAGCAGACGCTATGGTATCAGATGCAAATTTTATTTCATATATATTTGCATAATAGGTCTCATTGCCTTTGACTCGTTCTTGTTCAAAAGCGTTTAACATATCACACAGACCTTTAGTATCTGGTTTAGGCAACGATCCATTTGTTATCAATGAATATAACGCAACACCTCCTCTAATGGCGCTGCGAACTTGTTGTATAGGATTAACTGCGTTAACAGCAGCTTCTGTAATTGTAGGAGGTCTATTAACTCCTACTCTGCCTAGTTGTGTTGCCATAATAAGTTCCTTATATCACCTGTGTAGATGGATTAAATGTGCCATCGTCAGTATTAGTGGGACTATTTTTTGTTCCGGGGGGTGATGCCGAAGATGATGATTCTCTACCGTCAGACAAATTAGCTTGTTGTTCTGCCAATGATGCTAGAATAGAATTGTTACCAGATAAAATTTGACTCACTGTTTCTCCTGTAAGATCAACATTTGTTGGTGTACTTCCTAAAGCAGAAGACGCTGCTTTTCCATATCCCTTGAAAACTCCACTTATTTGATATACAACTGATTTACTCTCAACAGAAAAATTAATATCTGTTAGCTGAAATGGATAATACCTAGTTAAAATAGCATTTTCTATATTGGGTACCGCACCAGGCAATCCAGTATCTCTACTAGGGTCAGTTATTAAATTTCCATCAATGTCCCATCCATAAAATGATACAACTAAACAATAATCAGTGTTTATAGGCTTTGCTCCTGGAATGCCATCTCTAACAGCATAGCTAAGATTTGGAATTAATGTCAATCCATTAGGCTCAGACACTTTAAATGAAATTTCTGTTACTTGATCTGGTGCGCTACGAATTATTGAACTTTTTATCACTAAATCATCTAGATAATAATCTAATGTAAAATATTTATTTCTATTTGGAATAGATGTATCAATATCAGGCTGATAAATTACGTTACTATCTGCCCCAGCAACGCCAGTTTTAACTACTGCATGTTTTTGTTGTGACGCTCCTCCACTTTGCATTAATAAAGACCAATTACCTACTCCTATTCTTGAAGTTGCAGTGGTTGGAACTTTTTCAGTTACACCCGTAATTAAATTTTTAATATACCTAATAACTCCAACTTTTGCGTTGGCACTACCATTCAACGCAGCATATTGAGCAGGTGATAACATATACCAGGCAATATTATAGGTATAACTAGCAAATTGATCTAATATATTGGCACGAGGTTTAACAAAATTACTTGGTTGTCCATTTGTGTTTATTATAACTTCACGTTGAGATTGTCTAGGCGGTAAATTAGGATTATCATCATTCGGCCACGCGGGCGCGGGCAATTGGGTAGCTCCACGATCTTGGCCTCTAATAGTAGCATTAGGATTACCATACGCAGCACCCCCTGGCACAAGAGTTACAAATTGTTCACGATGAATATATGGTCCATCACTTGGTATACCTCGTTGTGTGTCATTGATAGTTCTTGTTGGATCATTTGTTCCCGTATCATCTTTAGGAACAACTGTTCTTCTAGACCGAAGGCTACCAGGCGTAGGGGTTGTTGCCATGTTAGAATCCTAACGTTGATTTAAGAGTATTGATTTTAGGAAGATAAATTTGCGTTCCTGATGTAAAATCAAATGGCGGTGCCATTAATGTGTTTGGATTGCGTTGATAAAATACCCACCATAAATTGCTATTATCATATAAGTCATAGGCAAGTAAATCTGGTCTATACTGATATGTTGGATTTATCATAAAATATTGATCGTCCGGTAATTTTGGAATAGGACGATTGACCATCACATCTAAAAAGTATTGGCTATATTGTGTTGCATAGTATGGACTGGTTTGATCGTATGTAGCTGACATTACCAAAATCCTCCTCTAATTTGATTTCCATTGGCATATTGTTTAAGACTAAACTGTTTACTAACTTGTTCTCTAGTATTTACAGGATGTAAGGTTATACTTAAATCTATTTTAGTTGGAACATACGTAGGATTAGCAAGCGCGGCATATGGCACAGTTGGAGGACTACCAAATGGCATATTAGCCAGTGCCCCTTTTGTCAATCTAGCATCTGCTAATCGCTGTGATGGAGTTGAATTAACAGAATAACCATAATCTTTTCTGTTATTTCTCTCTGTTAAGTTTGTTAACATTTGATTAGTAATATGTGCTCTAATATAATCAACATCTTCCGGTAAACCATATGTAAAATTAGTAAGCAAACATGGATGATTATTAAATTGAAATTGCCCCAATCCAGTTAAAAATAACAATGGAGGAGGAGTTCCTCGTTGAGCATCCTGCCCATAAAACATTTTTCCCGCAGAACGAAAAAAGTGTATAACCGCTAGTAAATAATTTGCTTCTGCTGTATTTTGTGCTGTAAATTTTGCTGAAATTTGTACATCACCCACTTGACTATTTTGATAATAATATCCACGAAAATTAGAATGTGTTACATCATATGGCTGATAATTTGTTTTATATGTTATATCAATTTTTGGTGTATAGGGAAATATTATACCATTAGTTGCCTTTAATGGTTGCAATATACCCGGATCAGGATCATTATACAAATATCCCGCGTTTTGTCCTAGACTCAATCTAACACGCCAGTCATAGTTACTAGAATTATCACCTAATATTACAGCCTGTGCCGGTTGACTTCTAGCATTTTCAACTTTTGCTTGAATTTCATTTGCTAGAGGACTTTGTGTGGCAAGCTGTTTTCCGTATGTCGCTCCACCCTGCGTATTTGTAAATTCTGTACGAGAATTCGCTGCCGCTGGTGCTATAGCTGCAGCAGCTGATGGATCTACTGTTGGGTTTACACCAGATGCCTGAGCATTTGCTCTTGCTCTAGCTTTTAAACTACTGCCCGTATCAATAGCTGGGGTAGCAGGAGTTTGAGGATTTACATTTGGATTTACTTGATTAGGAGATGAATTTACAGTGGGTGCAGATCCTCCCTGAGCATAAAACTGGGTCAGCACATATTCAGGATAAGTATTACCCGTTGATAACGCTATCGCAATCGCTGCCATTTGAGCAGGATTTAATTGTGTTCCAGGGGTCACCGGTTGACCAGCTATTAGAAGTATTGCGGCTGTTACCATTATATTTTTCCTATAGTGTTATTTATATCTTATATAATGTACAGATATTATACTAAATAGCTTGACAATTGATTAAATTGTGTTATACTAAAATTAACTTAGTAGGAGACATAACTAGTGACCACAAAACCCGTAGTAGCACCAGTAAAAAAAGTCATTTATCTCAATAATAGAGATTTATTAAAACAAATTCATTTAAGTAAAAATACATATTGTTCATTCTTAGATCCAGTGAAGGATCATCAATATGATATGATTTTGCCTAGTTTGAGTAAAATTAATCAACGCACAGTAGCAGAAGCTAGACGCAATCGTGCTGATCGTATCAAAAAAGAAACTAAAGTAATAGTTGATCCAACTAAGATACCAAACACTGACGTAGTATTCCGTATATCTTGCTGGGAACATATACCAATTGCTCCTAAAAAGATACTCAAAAGTGCCACCAAAAAGAAAAAAATTGAAGACATATTTGATCTAGAAATAATTGACGAAGAAGATATTTTAGATTTAATCGTGCCAGATCCAGTTGATGATACAGCAAAAAAGTATCTTAGGTTGCCGTTTCCGCCATTCTATCACTATAGACTGGATGAAAACAAAAAACCTTATCTGGTAGGTAAAAGTCACTGGAAAGGTGATTTAGAAACAGGCGAATTCTGCAAAGATCATGGAACTATGACACATACACTAGCAACTATGTTTATCAAACTATGTGATCGTTATGCAACACGTTCAAACTGGCGTGGTTATACATATAATGAAGAAATGCGTGGTGCTGCATTAGTTCAATTGTCACAAATTGGGCTGCGATTTGATGAAAGTAAGTCACAAAATCCATTTGCGTACTATACGGCGACAATTACCAATTCGTTTACTCATATTCTAAATTCTGAAAAGAAAAATCAAAATATTCGTGATGATTTACTTGAACAACATGGATTAACACCATCATGGTCAAGACAAAACTCAGGTAGACGAGAAGCACACACACACGGACCCGTAATTAACATTTCGGTTGATGAATACAATCAAGATTAACCATTTTAATTGTATTACGCTAAGCATTAGTTTATACTTGGACATATGACTAACCTATTTAAGAAAGCAGCGGTATGCACAGATCTACATTGGGGGTTAAAATCCAATAGTTTAGTGCATAACCGTGATTGTGAAGCATTTATTGATTGGTTTATTGCCAAAGCCAAGGAAGAAGGTTGCGAAACTGGTATGTTCCTTGGTGATTGGCATAATCATCGTGCTTCAATCAATTTACAAACACTACAATTTAGTGTACGAGCATTAGAAAAGCTATCTAAGGCATTTGATAAATTTTACTTCATTCCTGGCAACCATGACTTATATTATCGTGATAGACGGGATATTCATGGTGCCGAATGGGCTAAACACATTCCCAATATTATTATTGTAAACGATTGGTTCACGGAAGGCAATGTTACTATCGCACCGTGGCTAGTAGGCGATGATCATAAAAAAATTCATAAGCTTAGTGGTCAATATATGTTTGGTCACTTTGAATTACCTCATTTTAAAATGAACGCAAATGTGGAGATGCCAGACACAGGCGAAATTAAGGTAGATCACTTTAACGGCTTTGAAAGCGTGTATAGTGGTCATTTTCACATGAGACAAAAGAAAGAAAATGTTACATACATTGGCAATTGCTTTCCACATAACTTTGCCGACGCAGGAGATAGTGCTCGTGGCATGATGGTTAAAGAATGGGGCATGGAAGACAAGTATTTTTCATGGCCGGGACAGCCATTGTACCGCGTACTTAAGCTAAGTGATGCGATTGATAATGGAGCAAACATCTTTCAACCAAATATGCTTGTTCGTGTTGAATTAGACATTGGTATTAGCTATGAAGAAGCTAATTTTATCAAAGAAACATTCATAAAAGACTACAATCTACGAGAAATGGCACTAATTCCAGTTAAAACTAACTCAGTTGATACCGATTTAGCACCCGGAGAGATAAAATTTGAGTCAGTAGATCAAATTGTCACTGATCAAATAACAAATATTGAGTCAGAGTTCTATGATCCAAAGTTATTACTAAAAATTTACCAGAGTCTATGATTAATATAAAGAATTTGACAGTAAAAAACTTTATGAGTGTCGGAAACGCCACTCAGGCTATCAATTTTGATCGCAGAGACTTAACATTGGTTCTAGGAGAGAATTTAGATCTTGGTGGAGACGGATCTCGCAACGGAACTGGTAAAACTACCATTATTAACGCATTATCATATGCTATGTATGGAGTAGCACTAAGCAATATTAAGCGTGATAATCTTGTTAACAAGGCAAACGGCAAAAACATGGTAGTATCACTGGATTTTGCAATAGGTGATCAAGAATATCGCATTGAGCGTGGTCGTAAACCTAATTTACTAAAATTTTATGTCAATGACAAAGAAACTGAATCCCAAGACAACGCACAAGGTGATAGTAGAGAGACACAGGGTGCTATTGAAGATATGCTAGGCATGAGTCACGATATGTTTAAACATATCATGGCACTTAATACGTACACAGAACCATTTTTATCACTAAAAGCCAATGATCAACGCACAATTATTGAACAATTACTTGGTATTACCTTACTAAGTGAGAGAGCAGATCGTATTAAAGAGCTAAATCGCACTACAAAAGATGATGTACAAGCAGAAGAAGTTAGAATTCGTGCTGTCCAAGACGCAAACAAGCGCATAGAAGAACAAATTACGTCATTAAAACGTAGACAAACACTTTGGACTACTAAAAATACAGAAGATATCACTAAACTTGAAGCAGCATTAGCATCATTACAGGAAATTGACATTGACCTTGAGATTCAAGCGCACAAAGATTACACATCATGGGATCAAAAGCGGAAGGACATCAATGAACTAGCAACACAAGTCAGTAGAGTTAAGTTAGATATCAGCAGAGAAGAAAAATCAATCAATAGACTGACGGCTGAAATAAAAACACTCACAAATCATGAATGTCATTCCTGTGGACAAGCTTTTCATGATAGTAAACATGAACAGGTGTTGGAGACAAAACAAAAAGAGTTAGTAACTTCACAAGTATCAAACAAAGAATACATAGAATTACTAACAGAATTATCTGAAGCACAACTATTACTAGGCACATTAGGTAAACCACCTACAATGTTTTATGACAAGGAAGAAGATGCTATTCAACATCGTGCTACTATCGCTGGTCTACAAGTTCAATTAGAAAATAAACGAACTGAGATAGATCCGTATGCTGATCAAATTACTGAAATGACAGAGCAAGCATTATCAGAAGTTACATATAATGCATTAAATGATCTCACCCGGGTGCAAGAACACCAAGAATTCTTATTAAAATTGCTAACAAGCAAGGATAGTTTCATAAGAAAGAAGATTATTGAACAAAACTTATCATACCTTAACACACGACTAACACATTATCTAGATCGTATTGGTTTACCCCATACTGTAATATTCCAAAATGATCTTTCAGTTAATATTGAAGAGCTAGGAAGAGAACTTGATTTTGATAATTTATCAAGAGGTGAGCGAAATCGTTTGATTCTGTCAATGGCATGGGCATTTAGAGATGTATTTGAATCATTGTATACCCCGATTAATCTTCTCTTTGTGGACGAAATGATAGATAACGGACTTGATTCGCAGGGCGTTGAGTCTGCGTTAGGTTTATTAAAACAAATGGCACGAGAGAGAAATAAATCAATATGGCTAGTGAGTCACAGAGATGAACTTACTGGGAGGGTTGAAAATATTCTCAAAGTAGTAAAAGATGGAGGATTTACCAGTTATAATACAGATGTAGAGATAGCATAAAATTGTGGGTGTTGTATAAAATCTATAACTAGTAGATGTTATGGCTTTTTGAAAACACTCACGTTGAAGTACTACCAGAAGATTGTGTTGGATTTGTTTATTGTATTACAAATAACATATCCGGCAGAAAATATATTGGAAAAAAACTATCAAAATTTAGTAAGACAACATATAAAGTAGTAAAACTCAAGAACGGCACCAAAAAACGAAAGAAAATCAGAAGTAAAGTGGATTCAGACTGGCAACAGTATACCGGCAGCAGCATAGAATTAAATAAAGACATCGAACAGTTAGGCATCGAAAACTTCACCAGGGAAATATTATATTATTGCAAAACCAAATCGGAATGCAGTTATATTGAGGCCAGGGAACAGTTCAAGCATCGTGTATTAGAAAGCGATGACTACTATAACCGACAAATAGTTTGTCATATACATGGTAGTCACATTAAAAACAAAATTTAAATCATTAGATAGGCATCATTAAGCAAAGCTAGGGGAAGCCCGACACTATTGCTGAAACCAGTGAAACCCTGGAGAGCATCATACTGACAATGTTTGATCGAGGAGGCTCGATCCCCGTTGAGGATTGGTGAGAAACCCAATTCGGATAGAAGAGGCGCAAGCTTACTCGGGTGTCAAAGGCAAAAGCCAACTTAAGGCAACAAATGGTTTGGGCAACGTGAAAAAGATACGACCCATGCTTATAGGACTTTGATTTATTATAGGGTTACTAGGGTTCCGTTGATATGTGAAGCTAGAGTAGGGGGTACCGGTCAACCGCCTCCGTGTGCGCAAGCACAATCTCTTTATAATAAATGTCCTCAGTCTCAGACGAAGAGAACATTTTTTTCACCGTGCTTACGGTGAATTATGTCCTAGTTCTAGACGAATAGTATATAACTGCAACTACTAATAATAATGGAAAGAATAAGACGAGCGTAAGCGAGTCTTAGATTAGCGAAGCTAATCTCTTAAAGGTAAAAGAAATTTAATATACTCTGGCATTATGGGAGTTTAGAAAAAATTCAATCCAGTTTTCTTTGTGGTTTCCATATTATCTTTGATAATACCACTAATTAGTTTTCTCTCTGACACACTTAGTTGCAAGGCTTGATCATAAGGCAATCCTCCTCTCATGTACCAAGACATACGTAACGCCTCAAGTCTAATATCATTTATTTCCTTCTCCATTTTATCAACGTAATTGGAAATACGTTCTGGATCTAATACTAGGAGGCGCGCCCGAAAAAATTTGACATATCCAATGTAATACTTTGTTGATATTCATTTTCACAGGCATTACATTTAATCATAATAGGCTGCATTTCTGCTTCTGCCTTATGTTCAACAACATAATTTTGAATAAGATTAAACAACTTACTATCACAATTTTTCATAAATTCAGATATATATTCTTGCTCTGTTACCATAGCAGTAGGAGTTTTAATAGTCATAATGCTCTGACTTAATGCCGATACCGTCATTTCTGTCATGCGTTTTAACGCATCAGACATAGCTGTTAGCTGAGTATTATCAACTGATCCGTCCGTTGTTAATGATTGAAAAATACGTTGTTCATCAAATTGAATTTTGTTATTGTCAGATAAATTCTTATAAGTCATTGGTCTGAAATAAATCTCAATGTCTCCTTGTTTGATAGGAGTTGTGTAATCTGGCTTCTTCATTCTATCTAGAACTGTACGTAAATCTATACCATATTCATCTTCGTTCTGACAGCTGGGGCATGTTGTTGAGAATGTCATGTCATGTCCATAACTAGCAATACGAATGCCAACTAATATTGTATCAATATCAATTGAAGGAATAGCCCATGCATCTTTAATTGCCGGAACACAACTTTGTATAACATTGATAACAGCTTGTCCGCTGAACAAAGCATCGGGTGTGCGATATGTAATTTCATCAATGGCTGTCATAGGCAGGACAGGTAGTTCACCATTTTGGGGCATTTCAATTGCTCCCTCAGGATAGTAATTTCCCTGACTTGGCAATTTAATATAAATTGAGGGTTGTCTAAAAAATTGGCTTAGAGGATTCATGTTTTTTCCTTGTATAAATATTAGTTATGCAAGATCAAATGACACCAGAAGAAATTCAACACTATGTGGACGAGTATAATAGGGCGTTGGCAGAAGGAACACCTATAACCCAAGCACTTAGGGACTCATTAAGAGATGCTTCAGTTGGGATTAAGGGATATTCTGCTCAATTACGGGCTAGTCAAAAAACATTAACTTCAAGTTTGTTAGGACTTGCTACTTCTTTACAGGATGGTAATGGTGGAGCTGCTGTATACAACAAAGTTGTGGCAGATGGTGCTAAAACATTCTCAGATTGGAATAGAAATGCCAAGAATGGTAGTAATACTCTAGGTAAATTTGTAGAAGGATTGGCTTTTTTAGAAAATAAAATAGCCGTACTAGCAGATCAGCAATACAAGCTTTTTCAAGATTTAAGTAGATCAGGTTTAGCTAAAGGCATGGACGATGCCTTTAAAAATCTACAAGCGGCGGGATATACAGCAAAGGAAATAGGGGAATATGGCTCCCTAATGAAACAAAATTCCACTGTACTAGCTACAATGAGTGGAACTGCCCAAGAAGGTCTTACTAAATTTTCAAAAATATCTAAAGAAATTACAAATTCAGGCTTAGGTACGCAATTTATGCGTATGGGTATGACTATTCCAGATATTAACGCGGGAATAGCAAATTATATAAAATTTCAACAGATGGGAGGACGAGCTATTGAGAAAGATAGCTCAGATACGGTAAAAGCCGCTGCTGAATTTATGGTTGAGCAGGATAAATTAACAAAATTAACTGGATTAAGTGCGGATGAACAGAATAATATTCGCATGGAAGCAATGGCAACAGAGCAATATGCTGCTAGAACTTTTGAATTACAACAAATTGCAGCAAAAGGTGGTGAAGAAGGTAAAAAAGCTCAAGAAGAGTTAGCATATAATCAACAAGTATTGTCATCTGTTAAATCTTTAGCTGGTCCAATTGCTGCCAAAAACGCAACTATGTTTTTGGCAGGTGCTGTCAATAGCCCGGGTTATCATCAATTTCAACGAGCATATGGAGAAGCTGCGTCTGATTTAAACGCTGGCGGTAGAGATATTGCTGTTTTTTCACAAAAATTCGCTAGAGATGGTTATAACACAGCAAACAGTTTTGGTAATTTAGCCAGGGCTGGACAATTTGATAATAAATTTGGTTCATATGCTGAATCTGCTAAAGCCGGAGCTGCGAGTCAGCTAGATTTTAATAAAAGTTTGAAAGAAGCAACCGCGCAGCAAAAAGAACAAGCTGGTGGAAAAGAAGGCAATTTATTTTTCCAGGGTGTTACTGCTAACACTGTTGAAACATATCAAAATATTCGTGATTATGCTCAGTCAACAGAAAAGATACTTGATCTTGGTATGGGAGCTGTTACTTCTTCACTAGTGACATTATCAGGAGCAGCGCAACAGGCAGCAGGAGTTCTAGGACAATTAGCGGGCAAAGAGGGTCAACAAGGTGGTGGCTCAACTCTGTTAGGTAAAGTTGGTTCGGGTATTATGAATGCTGCCAGTGGTCCATTAGGATTATTGACTGGTATATTCTCAGAAGGTGGGTATACAGGACATGGCGGTAAATATGAGCCTGCTGGTATAGTTCATAAGGGCGAATATGTAATTGATGCCGAAACTACTAAGTTACTGGGATTAAATAAAACAGGAAATTCTGGTATTCAATACGCTGATGGTGGAAAAGTCTCAACTCCTGATACAAGTGCAGAAAAATTCCTTTCTGGTATTCCTAATCCACAAGGATATCAATCATTTAAGCAGAGTTTATCTAGTACGCCAGACACATCTGAAAAATTCAATGTTGAACAGATGAAAAAATTAACAGCTAGTCTTATTAATTTTCAACTTGGTATGTCACAAGCAACAACACAAGTTAAGACTACAAGCACTGAAGCAGCTAATATAGCACAATCATATTCTAATATTTTATCTGAACAAAAAAATAGCGCAGAAACATTATCCAATGGATTAGATGGTTCAATACCAACTGTAGTTAAAAGTTTCTCTGCGTTATCCACTACGACTAACCAATTATCTGAATTGATTGAATCATTACAAAGTAAATCAAAAGAAAGTAAAGATGATCCATCTTCTTCAATATTAGAAAGTACTAAAAATTTATTATTGTCAACTTTTGATAAAGTTAAAAATATTTTTAGTTTTGGTTCTGGAACTAGTGAAGCTGCCAATGCTTCTCCTCCTGGAGGCGGCGGTGGAGGAGGAGGAGGAGGAACACCTAAGCCAAAAACACCAGCGGCAAATACAGGCCCCACCGAGCAGGTGCCTAGTGGAACGCCACCCACCGCAGCTGAGGCAAAAATGGCAACATCTGGTGGAGGCGGTGATGGCGGTGTTACTGGAGTTAAACCTGATGTATTAGCTAAAAAAGAGGCAATAGAATCTACCCTGGGTAAAAAGTTAACAGTTACTAGCGGATTCAGGCCGGGTGCAGCAAATCACGGAACAGGTGATGCAATTGATTTAGGTTTTGGTTCTAATCAATTAAGTGAAGCAGATAGAAATAAGTTATATGTTAAGGCTCTTGATTTAGGATTTAATGGAATAGGAGCAGAATATAATGCTCCGGGCGGCGCTCACATTCACTTAGATACATCACATCCAGGTTTAATGGCATGGGGAAGTAATTATAAATGGCCTCCTTCTGGAGATTCACCATTCTTAACACAATTAATTACTGATCGTAGAGCAGGAAAAACAGATACACCAATACCATCATTAGAAAAAGGTGGTATAGCAAGTGATCCTAATATTAGCGCACCTAGTAATGGATACGAGACAACATTGCCCGATACAGATGCGGTTGTTCCATTGCCGGATGGAAGATCAATTCCAGCTCAAATTAGTGATGGCAATAGTAGTGGATCAGGGGAACAAGTGGCTTTATTAACACAAGAATTGGCTAAGTTAGATTCATTGCTTAGTGTTATGTCAAAGCAAAATGATATCACCAATCGTATGTTAATGCAACAAGGTTAAAGATATGGAACGTTATACACCGCAAGAAACCGTAGACATAATACAAAGATTTAACGATACTGTTGCTAGAGGAATACCTGTATCCGCTGAATTAGCAAAAGAAATGCGTGATGCAACAGTTGGTATTAAGAATTTTTCTGATACATTAGCACTTAATTCTAAAAATTTAAAAGATGCTGTATATAATACTGCTAACCGAATGTCTGAGGGAGCAGAAGGACTTGAAGTTTTTAGTGGCATAATGGACAAAGCTGGAGTATCGTTTGACTCCATGTTTAGAATATTTCCGTCAGCTGGTAGTGTATTAGGCAAAGCAGCAAACGCAACAGGAAAATTAATTGCAGCGTCATTAAAACAAGGAGATGCGTTATTTAAAAATTACCAAGATATGAGTAGATCAGGACTCGTAGTTGGTATGGATTCCACTTTTAAAAATTTACAAGCAGCTGGGTATACAGTAGCTGAAATAGGTAACTTCACGGCTTTAATGAAAACTAATGCTAATACATTTGCATTATTAGGTGGCACAGCAGCAGATGGATTGAATAAAATAACTGATGTTTCCAAATCTATTAATAGTTCAGGGTTAATAGAAGAATTTGGAAACATGGGATTGTCTGTTGAAGACGTCAATGGTGCCATCATTGAATATACTAAATTTCAACAATTAACTGGTTCATCTAAGATAAAATCAACCAGAGAAATGCGGGATGGCACTAAGGCATACATTGAACAACAAGATCGCCTTACTAAATTAACTGGCATCAATGCTGCAGAACAAAATAAAGCTTATGAAAAAGCTTTGAGAATGCAGCAATTTAGTAGTGCTCAACGGACACTAGAACAACAAGCAAACGCAGGAGATAAAACCGCAGCAGCAAAATTAAAACGCAATGAAGAGATGATAAAAATGTTTGCATCTCCTGATCTTGCTCCTATGTCAGATTCAATTGGATTATTGCTATCTGGAGCTACCAATGATCCAAACTATGTTAAAGCAGCACGTACTTTGCCAAATGTTGCCAAAATGCTTCACGACGGGGAAACTGATAGTAGTAAACTTATGAATCAAGCAGCACAAGATGCAAGAGCTGCTGCTAATGCTAATGTCAATGCTGCTAAGTTTGGAGCATCTAATCAAAACTATCTTGATTTTAAATCATACGCTGCGTTAGCCGCTACAGATGCTAAAGATTACACTAAAGAAACAGAAAAGATTAAAAAAGATCAAGAAAATCAACAAAGTGGAAAACATGATAATTGGTTTTTCAAATCAAAAACTTCTGATATGACTAAAATTAAACAGTCTAATCGTGATATAGCAAAAAGTTTTGATCATGTAATTAATGAAGGATTAGGGCCAGCAACTACTGCTGTGAAATTAATGTCAACAGCTGCGGCAGAAGCTGCCAATTTTATTGCCTTGGGTAAAAAAGGACAACAAGGTGGCACAATGTTTGGAGGAGTGTTTGATAATTCAGGCACAGGCAGAAGAACAGAAGGTTTTGCTGACGGTGGATTGGTAGGGGGCACAGAAAATATTAAAAACAACGGATATGCGTTGGGAGGATATGTAGATGGTCGAACAAGTAAACAACCTAGTACTTTAGGCACGACTTCTATTGCTGGTAATAGAACAGATAAATCAATTGAAAATTTAACAACGTTACTTGATAAAGCTACACTATCACAAAAAGATTATACAAATGCTAACACGACAGCATTTAAAAATCAACAGACCATGTTATTTTTATCGGAAAATGATGCTAAAAGAGATAAAGAAAAAATAGACGTTGATCAAAAGAGTATTAGTGGAACTGTAAATGGATCAGTTAAACAAGGTATAGTACCTGTTGAAAAATCATTTAAAACTTTCAGTGATTTATTAAGTTCTGGATCTTTATCAATTAAGATTAAAGAAAATAACAAAGACAAAGTTAAAGAAGTTACCGCAATGATCGCTAAGGGTGCAGCCTTAACTACTCGTGGGCCACCTCCTGCAACTCCGAAGTTAGAGGGCGGCACATTAACTGTAGGATCATCAGGTGGATCATCAGGTGGATCATCAGGTGGAGCACCAGGAGGAACACCAGGGGAATCAGTTGGTGGAGCACCGGGAGGATCAGCGGGTGGAGCACCAGGGAGATCAGCGGGTGGAACATCGGGCGTCATGACTGAGGGTACTCCTAGTGGTAGTCCAGGAAGTGCTGGCACTACTTTAGGTGGCAATACGTTAGGGGCAAGCCCGGGAACATCTGATAATAAATTTGGAAATATGGGATCTGAAGGTGGCATAGGTGCCGTTCCTGGACAAATGACTGGAGCTTCCCAAGGGCCAACCATATCAGGTATGGAATCAGTTAAACAAATGATTATGCGGCATGAAGGAGTTAGGAACAGACCATATCAAGACTCCTTAGGTTTGTGGACTGTAGGTGTTGGACATCTTATCGGAGACGGAAAATCATTACCACCTAATATGAATAGAGAATTCTCACAAAAAGAAATTAGTGATCTTTTTGAAAAAGATTTCGCCCACCACTATTCTATTGCTGAACGTACTCCTGGATGGCCTATTGCTAATGAATCAGGTAAAGGTGCCATGGTTGACCTAGCATTTAATATGGGACAATGGTGGAATAAATTTCCTAATACATCAAAATCTCTTGAAAAAGGCGATTTTGCTAGTGCTGCAGCTGGTTTAAGAGATAGTTTATGGTATAAACAAGTGGGACAACGAGGACCAGTAATAACATCTTTAATAGCCCAAGGTGGAGCATCTCAAAATGGAACGGGCAAAAGCGCAGAAGATACACAATTATCGTCTACCGCTGTTCCAATTCAAATAGCACAAGCAGAAGCACCAATAACACCTGATTCAACATCAAAAAAAATGCAATCAGCACAATTGGGCGGAGTTTTATATGGCGACATGAGCGGTTATGAAGCAATGCTTCATGGCACTGAAGCTGTTGTTCCACTACCTGATGGTAAATCAATACCCGTAAATATGCCAGAACAAGATAATGAATCTGCTGTACTTGTTTCACTTTTATCAGAAAAAGTACAAAAATTAACATTGTTAGTTGATGGAATGTCAAAACACATGGAAATGTCAAGACAGTTATTACAACTACAGAGTTAATAAGCTAAATAACAGACTATGGCAACTACAAACGGTACTAACGGACGCAACGGTTCTTGGCGCAAATATTTTAAACTCGCTGATACAAATCAGATGGGGCAACTTAGCCCAATATCTGGTAAAAACAATTTTGGATTACCTGGGTATAATAGACCTGGTTCTGATTTTGAAAGTGGAACACGAAACGAATTTGCGTTTCGCAATTATGCTAGTAGATTGCCTGAAGTTTATTCAGGTCATCCAAACAGATTAGAACGTTACAATCAATATGAAAATATGGATTGTGACAGCGAAGTAAACGCTTGCTTAGATATTATTGCTGAGTTTAGCACACAGGCTAACGGCGACAACGGCACTCCTTTTGACATTGATTTTGGCGAAAGCCCAACTGATCATGAAATTGAGATTATCAAAAAACAATTACAGCAATGGACTAAATTAAACAAGTTAGATCAACGCATTTTTAAATTGTTTAGAAACGCAATCAAGTATGGCGATCAAGTTTTTATTCGTGATCCAGAAACATTTGAAATGTTTTGGGTAGATATGATTAAAGTAGCACGAATCATTGTTAACGAGTCAGAGGGTAAACGACCTGAACAATATATCATTCGTGATATCAATCCTAACTTTCAAAATATGAGTATGGCGGCTAAAACCACATCGGATTATTACGTAAGCAGATCAACAGGTTCAGTTACAACAGGTAATAACTATAATGCGCCAAATGGTGGCGCTGGCGGTGGCGGTGGTGGCGGCACAGGCAATAGTCGTTTTACACAGGCCATGAATGAGTCATGTATTGACGCCAAACACGTTGTTCACCTAAGTTTAAACGAAGGATTAGATTATTTTTGGCCATTTGGGCAAAGTATTTTAGAAAATATCTATAAAGTCTACAAACAAAAAGAATTATTAGAAGATTCTGTATTAATTTATCGTGTACAACGGGCTCCGGAACGCCGGTTATTTAAAATTGACGTGGGTAATATGCCTAGTCACATGGCAATGGCATTCGTAGAGCGTGTTAAAAATGAAATGCATCAGCGCCGTATTCCCACTGTAACAGGTGGCGGGAATAATATGATGGATGCTAGTTATAATCCATTAAGCGTAAACGAAGATTATTTCTTTCCGCAAACTACTGATGGCCGTGGTAGTTCGGTTGAAGTATTGCCGGGCGGACAAAATCTTGGTGAAATTGATGATTTAAAGTATTTTAATAACAAAATGGCCCGTGGTTTACGTGTTCCAAGTAGTTATCTTCCCACTGGGCCTGATGATAGCGCAGCAACAACTAATGATGGCAAAGTAGGAACAGCTTTAATACAAGAATTCCGTTTTAACAAATATTGTGAACGTTTACAAAAGCTGATTATGCAAAAGTTAGACGATGAATTTAAGATGTTTTTACATTGGAGAGGCTTTAGTATTGATAGCAGTATCTTTACAATAAGATTGACTCAACCACAGAATTTTGCTAGTTATCGTCAGTCTGAGCTTGATACTGCCCGTGTTAGCACATTTATTGCTATTGAACCATTGCCATATCTTTCAAAACGTTTCATATTAAAAAGATATCTAGGTCTTACTGAAGAAGAAATTCTTGAGAATGAAACATTATGGAAAGAAGAACGTGATCTTTCAGAAGTTCTTAATGTTTCTGGGCAAGATTTACGTTCGGTTGGTGTTACTCCTGCGGGAATGGATGCTGATATGGATATGGGTGATGATTTAGCAGGTACCGGAGTTGGCACAGCAGACGTTGATACTGGAGCAGGGCCAGCTGCTGCGCCACAGACAGCACCGGGTGCAGGTAGCGTAGGCAGTCCAGCAGGAAATACAGCAGGTGCTTAACTAATATACAAAGATAAATAATAATCATGATATTAAACGAAATCTACGAAAAAAGTCCTGAGTCTTATCAAGATTTGGAAAATGACAATACACAACCACAAATGGGTCAATTACGCAAGACTCGTTTGACATTGGCACAAATTCGTAAGTTACGACAGATGAATGATATTCGCAAAATAGAACATAAAAGCAAATTAAAATATGTTAAGGCTCAGTATTCTCCTCCAGTAGAGCCTGCTGGCCCACAGATATAATACAAATTATATAAAATAGTCATTTTTTTAGTCTTAAATTGATAATATTATTAGTTAATGCTAAGTATTAGCACGAGCCATCATCTAAGGAGATAATATGACATCGAAATTTGAACAGTTAATCGAATATGTGATTAACGATGACGAACAAAAAGCCCGCGAGCTTTTCCATAACATCGTAGTTGAGAAATCACGCGAAATTTATGAAAATTTAATGAACGAAGAAGACACTGACGACGAAGAAGACAGTGACGATATCGAAGAAGGAATGGACGATACATCTGGTTCTGCTAGTGAAGACATGATGCGTGAAGTTGATACAGACGAACGCGGCATGAACGAAGAAGAAGATGACGCTGAAGATGATGCAGACGCTGATTTTGATGATGAAGCTGAAGAAGACGGCGAAGATCTTACAAAAGATATTGAGCATGATCATGATGATGGTGATGACGCAGACGTAGAAGATTTAGAAGATCGTGTAGTTGATCTTGAAGACAAACTTGACGAATTGATGGCTGAATTTGAAGCTTTAATGGGCGATGAAGAAGCTGAGCATGGTGAAGAAGGCGATGAGTTTGACATGGAACCAGAAGATGGTGCAGTTGGCGGCGATGCTTATACAGATGATGATACATCAGAATTCAAAGATATGCCAATGAGTGAAAACATTAGTTTAGAAAAAGTTGCTCCTGCCAAAATGGGTGACAACGGTGCTTATACTAAATCACCAACAACATTCAATTCTGGCGCAGCCGGTATGCAAGGTAAGCCAGTGCGCAATGTAGCTTCTGAAACAAATCCAGATGGTACAGCAGCTTACAAAGCTCCAAGCAACTATGCTGATAAAGGTCGTGGCGATCTTCCAGGCGCAGGTTCATTCAAAAATGTTCCAGCAAAAGGTGGCGCTAATGCTAAATTAGAAGCAGCTCCAAAACCACATTTAGCCCAGGCAGCTGGCGTTAATACAAAAACACCTTTTCCAAAAGGTTAATAGACTGATATGGCTCGCAACACATATCTCAAAGAACATCTAAGCTTCACTCAGGCAAAAGTAGAACTTTTAACTGAGGAAGCCAATGATGGCGGCAAAACCCTTTATATGAAGGGTATTTGCATTGAGGGTGGCATACGAAATGCCAATGAGCGTGTATATCCAGTAGATGAAATTGCCAAAGCAGTAGATACAATCAACGAACAACTTAAAACAGGTCATTCTGTATTGGGCGAAGTTGACCATCCTGATGATTTAAAGATTAACTTAGATCGTGTTTCACATATGATTGAAAAAATGTGGATGGAAGGACATTGTGGTTATGGCAAATTAAAGATATTAGGAACACCAATGGGTTTACTTGTGAAAACAATGTTAGATCAAGGTGTGAAATTAGGGGTTAGTAGTCGTGGATCAGGAAATGTCAACGACTCCAACGGACATGTCAGTGACTTTGAAATCGTCACTGTTGATGTAGTTGCTCAGCCAAGTGCTCCAAACGCATATCCAACAGCAATTTACGAAGGTTTGTTAAATCACGCCGGCGGACAAAAGTTATTGGAAATGTTTAAAGATCCGGCTAAAAGCAACAAAGCGCAGAAGTACGTATCAGGCGAAGTTCTTCGTTTAATACGTGGTCTGAAGATCGAAGGAAAATAATATGCTAGACGCATTGAAACCGTTACTAGATAGCGAGTTTGTTACTGAGGAAGCGAAAGCTGAAATCAACGAAGCTTGGGAAGCCAAGATTGTTGAAGCCAAGGAACAAGCCCGTGCAGAACTCCGCGAAGAGTTTGCACAACGCTACGAGCATGACAAATCAGTGATGGTGGAAGCCTTAGATCGCATGGTAACAGAAAGTCTTGTCGCAGAAGTTCAACAAATTAAGGCCGAAAAAGCCGCACTTGCTGAAGATCGTGTCAAATTCCAACGCAAAATTAAAGAAGATACACAAAAGTTTAACAACTTTATGGTATCTAAATTAGCAGAAGAAATTGGCGAATTGCGTAAAGATCGTAAAACACATAACGAAGGTCTTCAGAAATTAGAAGGCTTTATCGTTCATGCGTTAGCCCGTGAAATTAGTGAATTCCAAGAAGACAAACGTGATGTAGTTGAAACTAAGGTTCGCCTAGTTCAAAACGCACGTGGTCAACTAGAAGCATTAAAGAGCCGTTTCGTAAAAGAATCAGCTGAAAAAATGACACGAGCTGTATCCAAGCATCTCAAAGCTGAACTCAGCCAATTGAAAGAAGACATCCAAGTTGCTCGTGAGAACAATTTTGGTCGTCGTATTTTTGAAGCATATAGTACAGAATTCGGAGCTACTCATCTTAATGAGAAAGCTGAAGTCCGTAAACTGCACGATATGATTGCTCAAAAAGATCAAAAAATTGCTGAAGCCATCAAATTCGCTAAGAAAGCAACTGTCTTAGTTGAATCTAAAGAACGTGAAGTACGCATCCTAAAAGAATCCAATGTACGTAACAGTACAATGGAAGAATTGCTTAATCCTCTAAATGAAGAAAAGCAAGAAGTAATGCGTAATTTACTTGAAAGCGTTCAAACTTCACGTTTGAAAAATGCTTTTGAAAAGTATCTACCAGCAGTTTTAGAAAATCGCTCTGTAAAAGCTAAAAAAGTAATTGCAGAAACATTAACCGAAGCAACTGGCGATAAATCTGCCCGTGTCCAAGAGCAAGAAGACGAAAGCGAAAGCAACGTCATTGATCTTAAGCGGTTGGCAGGGCTGTAACAAGAAAAAAGGAGACTTAAATGTCACAAGCGTTATTAGAAAGCCGTTGGGGCGAGACAAAAGATGCATTGCTTGAAGGACTTAACGGTTCAAAGCGTAGCTCAATGTCTGTAATCCTCGAAAACACCCGTAAGTATTTGAAAGAAAATGCTACATCGGGTTCAACAGCGTCAGGCAACATTGCTACATTAAACCGTGTAATTCTGCCAGTTATCCGACGTGTAATGCCAACCGTTATTGCTAACGAGTTGGTTGGTGTACAACCAATGACTGGCCCTGTTTCCCAGATCCATACATTGCGTGTACGTTATGCTCAGTCATTGACTGACAACAGTTTAGCTGCAACAAGCGTAACAGCCGGTCAAGAAGCGTTAAGCCCATTCACCATTGCTACAGCTTACTCAACAGTTCCTCAAGCTACTGCTACTGCTACCGCTTATACCGGTAACAATACAGCTACTATGGAAGGTACTGGCGGTAAACAAATCAGTATCCAAATCTTGAAACAAGCCGTTGAAGCAAAAACACGTAAGTTACAAGCTCGTTGGACATTTGAATCAGCACAAGATGCTCAAGCTATGCATGGTATTGACGTTGAAGCAGAAATTATGGCTGCTTTAGCCCAAGAAATCACAGCTGAAATCGATCAAGAAATTCTCTTATCGTTAAGCTCATTGGCTGCCACAGAGTACACATACAACCAAGCTACAGTATCAGGTACTGCCACATTCGTTGGTGATGAACACGCTGCATTAGCCGTTCTGATCAACCGTGTTGCTAACCTAATCGCCCAACGTACTCGTCGTGGCGCTGGTAACTGGGCAGTTGTGTCAAGTGCTGCTTTAACAGTACTACAATCTGCAACAACATCAGCTTTTGCTCGTACAACAGAAGGAACTTTTGAAGCACCTACAAACACTAAGTTTGTCGGTACATTAAACGGTTCATTACGTGTATTCGTAAACAGCTATGCTCCAGATACACAATCAGTTCTAGTTGGTTACAAAGGTTCGTCAGAGGCTGATGCCGCTGCGTTCTATTGCCCATACATTCCGCTGATGTCATCTGGCGTTGTGTTGGATCCATCAACATTCGAACCAGTCGTGTCATTTATGACGAGATACGGTTTTGTGGAGCTCACTAATACTGCGAGTTCATTTGGTAATGCCGCCGATTATGTCGGAGAAATTGCCGTTCAGAACCTCAGCTTTTCGTAAGCAACAGTTTTGTACAACATCTATTTGTTATAAAATTCCTAGGGATGGGAAGACAAGGAAGACACAGAAATGTGTCTTTTTTGTTGACTTTTGTTTATAAAAATGTTATAGTTGAATTAACGAACATAAATAAACACATGAACAAATACACAAAATGGTACAACAATATCTGTAAACGAGGCCAAACTCGCGTAATAGAAGGATATACTGAAAAACATCATATTATTCCTGAGTCATTTTACTCAATTCGCAAAAGAAAAGGGCCAAGTGGGTGGATACTTGGTGATAGCGACTCTATAGAAAATATAACTTACTTAACTGATAGAGAACATGAGTTAGCACATTATCTCTTAACGAAAATACACAAAGATAATAAGCAAGCATACTTTAAAGTGCTTAAAGCATATGAAATGCGTAGCATGGTGAACTTAAATCAAGAGGGTAAACGATATTTCTCATCTCGTAGATTAGCAGGTATACGTGCCGAAAGAGCAAAATTACAAAGTGAGTCAATGAAAGGTAATGGCAATCCACAATTTGGTAGAGTTTGGACTGTTGAGGAAAAAGAATCACAGAGTAAAAAACTTGTAGGCAGAGTTCCGCCAAAAAAACAAATAGATAACCTCATAGCTGCGCTGGCTGATCGAACTTCTAACGGAATAAAACGAAAAGAGTACAGTGATGAATACAAAGAAGAACGAAGTAAGATGTATTCAGGCAAAGGTAATCCAAACTATGGAAAAAAGGCATCAGCTGAAACACGAAAACTTCAAAGTGATAAAGCAACTGGGCGTAAACAATCTGAGAAAACAATAAAAGCTAAAGCAGATGCTGTTCGTGGAAGCAAACGAAAAAAGAAACTTTGTACACATTGTAATCAAATGATAGCTGTAAATGGCTATGCCCGCTTTCACGGCGACAAATGTAAACTTAAACCTATATAAAAATCAATCATGTCTAAATCAAAATATCTAAACTTTAACGAGTACGCAGCAAATGATCATACTTATTTGATGAAAGCACTTAAGGGTGAGTTATCTAAACCACAATCAAGAATAGAATTTCAAGACGGCACTACTTATCATGTTACCAAATCCGGATCTAGGTATTGGGAGAAAAACGGTCGCACACATCGTGAAGATGGGCCAGCATCAGTATATGAGCATGGACACTGGTATAGCTTATTTGGCGTGACTTTTGAGAAAGATGAGTATGAGTCGGCTATAGTAAAACTAAATTTTTTGAGAGCAGAAACAGATAATAAAATAGAAAATCTTGTTGAAGAAATTGGTAAAAATATGCCTTGGGAAAATCGTAAAAAACTTTGGCAAAGTATACTAAAACAAAGTACTAATAATACTTCTGATATGCTAGTATCATTGAATAAATTATCAATTCAATACGAATCCTTATCAAAAATGGCAGATAATTTTATTAACACATATAGCTAACACGCTCCTGTTGGCACAACGGTGACAAGTGTAAAAAAAGCACCAAACGGTGCTTTTTATGTGATACAATATTAACTGCTAGCATATGCAAATTCACCGGTGGTGGGATTATAATATACTGCTAAGAATCCACCTGCCGTTAAATTACCAGTACTATCGCCACGAACAGGTTTAACTGTGAATGTGTTGGCAGTGGTTTGATTTAAGTTGGCACCAGTAGCATTCAATATGATTGAGTTGTTGCCTTGTGAAGTGCGACCAGCCATGTAACCGATGGCCACTGCATTGGCGCCTTGTGTGGTTTGCCCAGCACCTTGCCCAAATGCCACTGCATTACCAGATGTATCTTTTATCACTGCGCCATTGGGTAGTGTTAATTTACCAGTTGTATCAAATGTCCATTGTGCTGCGTTACCAGTGGTATCATCGCTTCTGATTTCAATATTACCGGTATTTGCTAGCTTAACATACTTGCCATCATTGCCAAAGTATTGATCAAAATAAGCATTATTGCCAGTGTCAAGATGTATGTGTGTGGCAACATCACCACCACGCACTCGTAGATATTGTAAATTGCCTGAGCTGTTGGCTCCAGGAGCCAAATACAATCCACTGCCGCCAAATTCATCACCTGTACCTACTACAATGTTATTATCAAATGTGACATTGCCTGTACTAGCATTGCCACCACTGATTCCAGTTAATTGACTACCGTTGCCAACAAAATAGTTAGCAGTTATATTTCCACCAGCAGATATAGAACCGGTCATATTTAAATTACTATAAATGGCAATATTACCCACACTAATGTTAGCGGTAGTTGGACTAGTAAATTCTATAGTATTAGCTAATACTGTATTAGCTGATACATTTCCTGTTGTGCTGATGTTACCAAATCTAGCATTACCAGTTGAACTGACGATGCCGGTTGTTAATACATTACCGGATGTAGCATTGCCGCTAACAGTCAAACTGGTTAATGTACCAATATTTGTGATATTAGGTTGATTTGCTGTGACTAAATTTCCTATAAAGCTAACACCAGTAATATTTCCACTAGTTGATATAGCGCCGGCAATATTTAAGCTGTTAAATAATGAAAGATTACCAACACTAAGATTAGCGGTAGTTGGGCTATTAAATGCAAACGCATTTGCTAGTACAGTATTTGCCGTTACATTTCCAACAACTGATAATGAATTTTCATATTCTACGTTGCCATAAATGGCGCCTGTTACACTTAAATTTCCACTAACTATAGTGCCACTTACACTTAACGAACTTAATGTGCCGATATTAGTAATGTTAGGTTGATTTCCTGTAACAAGATTACCTATAAAGCTAGCAGCTAATATGTTGCCACTAGTTGATATAGTGCCAGTCATATTTAAGTTATTATATAATGCAAGATTACCAACACTAAGATTAGCTGTAGTTGGGCTATTAAATGCAAACGTATTTGCTAGTACAGCATTTGCTGATACATTTCCTGGTGTGCTAATGTTACCAAAGGTAGCGTTGCCTGTTGAGCTAACGATACCTGTTGTTAATACATTGCCAGATGTAGCATTGCCACTTACTGTTAAACTTGATAATGTACCAATATTTGTGATATTAGGTTGATTTGCGGTAACAAGATTTCCTATAAATGCTGGGCTTGTGATATTACCACCTGCAGATAAGGCGCCTGTCATGGTTAAATTATTATATAAAGCTATGTTGCCAAGACTAATATTAGCAGTAGTTGGAGCATTAAACAATAATGACGTAGCAGTTACATTTCCATTTGATAATAAATTACCACCAGTTATATTTCCGGTAGCTGAAACTAAACCAGCAGTAGTAACATTGCCTCCTTGTATATTACCAGTAGCTGAAACTAACCCAGCAGTAGTAACATTACCTACATTAGCATTACCAGTTACACTTAAACTAGGTAATGTACCAACTGAGGTAGCAACTACACCGGTTAACTGGCTTCCATTACCTAAAATATATGCACCAGATATGTTACCAGTAGCAGTAATATTACCAGTAGCCGATATTAGACCGGCAGTTGTAATATTACCACCAATAATATTGGCTGCTGATGTAATATTTGAAGTTGCAGATATTATACCGACAGTTAATACATTACCATGTATAGCATTGCCAGTACTTGACATTAATCCAGCAGTAATAATATTACCACCTGTTACGTTACCGGTAGCTGTAATTAATCCAACGGTAGTGATATTACCACCAGAAACATTCCCCGTTGATGAAATATATCCACCAGCTATTATATTTCCAGTTGCAGATACATTATCAAAATTGCCATCAGCCATTGTAGTACTCCTTTATATTATTAATATCATGTATTTAGTTACTATGAACAAATAAATTTATGTAGATATGTTCTTTAAAAAAATGATAATAGGCAATATATTGCCTGTATAAAAGATTAATGGATTTTAGTGTTTAAATCTTAAACAATTTTAAATTATTATGTATTTGTTCAAGAGGATCATCCCAATTGCCTATTGTAGGTTGACGGAAAATGCGGCATGATCCATACCAAGGACTGTCATTGCGATTGAGTAACCAACGCCAATCTTGCCCAAATTTGTTGAGCGGTAACCAAAAAGGTCTACCCATGGCTCCAGCTAAGTGTCCGACTGAAGTGTCTACAGCTATTACTACATCAAGATGTTGTATTAATCCTGCGGTATCATCCCAATTACCAATACTAGCTGGATATGCCTTTACTCCTGCAGCAACTAATTGTGCTTCTTCTTCTGCGCTACACTCTGCTTGAAGATTAATCCATTCATAATTGGAATTTCGTTGAATTAACGCTAGCATTTTTTCAAATGGTACTGCTTTATGTTGATTAATCCAACTGTCCTTACGACCACTCCAACAGAATCCAACACGTAACTGTTTTTTTAAACCTAATCTTTTAGCCCAGGTTTGAACTGTTGCTGCGCTAGGATTAAGATACTGTAGTTTATATGGCAAATTATTGTATGTGATACCTAAAAATCCAGGTATGCTCATAATTGGAGTCCAGTAATCAAATTCTGGTAGTGTATCTTCAGGAGATAAAATAGTGACCGCACTTAAGAATGATGCTTGAAACAGTGGTCGTAGATTGTTGTCTACGCTGATGTAAACCCGGGCGCCTGCATGAATGAGTTGTTCGGCAAAACGACAAAACTGTATGTTATCACCGTGTCCTTGTTCGCCTGTTACTAATATGCTTTTTCCATTTAAATCTTGTCCTTCCCATCGTGGTTGTGGAAATTGCGGCAATTTGCCATCTAAATGTTCAAAACTCCATCGTTTTTCGTATTGTTTCCAGCCTTTTTCAAGATTTCCTGAAAGCAAATATGCCACTGCAAGATTAAATTGGGCAACAGTATCACGCTCATCAATGGCAATTGCATTGAGTAAAAATCCTATTGCTTGTTCTGGATAGCCCATTTCACGGATTACATTACCATAATTATTGTAGGCAGAACCCATTTTAGGATTTTGTATAAATGCTTGTGCGTAACAAGCCAGTGCTTTATCAGGTTCTGTAATTGTACGGAAATGGTTGCCATGAGCTAAAAGTTCGTCTGAAGTCATGCAATTATTTACTGTAAGTTAAACGCATACTTTAAAAAACTCGGTAGTTTATAAATACTAATAACACAATTCGGTGTTTTATGCTGACGATTAAACCCAACAGCGTAGCGGATAGAACCCGCATCGGACTTCTTTAAGGAGAAAACAATATGGGTCGTCCATTAAAAATTCAACAATACAATACTGCTCAAGCAGTAGCTATTGATCAAGGTTATCCGCAATTTGCCAATTTGGATCCAACTACTGCTGTCGTCCCATCAGGAATGACAACAACACAATATCTAGGTGTTACTGGTGGTGGTTATAATGGCGGTATTGCATCAACAACTTTTCCAATAGTACAAATTAGAGCCAACGTTAATGGTACCGCTGGTAATGCATATATCATTACACAAAAAGGTGCTAGTAAATACTTGGTAGCTGCAACCAATACTGTAAATGACGGTAGTTTTGTAGCAGGAAATTCTTATATTATTAAAACTTTAGGTAACACAGCATGGTCAACTATTGGTGGTATTGTTAGTCCTGCGGTAGGTGAGGTATTTACAGCTATTACAACTGGTAGTTCTGCAAATACAGGTACTGCTAGTGATGTTGGTCAGTGTGCAATGGTGGCAAATGCTACTATTACCGCTGGGCAAATGAGTATATCATTTAATTCTAACGGAAATGCAATCTATGCTAGTCGCTTAACTAACAAGTATATTTTTGATGGGTCAACACCACCAAATAGATATGCTGTTAACTTTTTCGTTGCTGGTGAAGGTTCGGCTGTTACATTATCTAACGTGGCAATTGCCAATACTGCTGGTGCATTTACGTCTAATGTGGCTAATATCACAACTGGCCAACTTGTTACTGTTTCTGGTACAAATGCAGGAACTGGAACTATATCTGGATATGCTAACCCAACTAACTATTTTGTCATAGCCACCACTAATGGTAATGCATTTACATTATCATCAACAACAGGCGGTGCTAATATTGTTACTACCGCAGGTAGTACAACCAATTTAGTCTTTACATTAGCGACATCGACAACAGTTAAATCTGGAGCTGAACCTGCTACTTGGACTAACGCTACTGGTAATATTACATTGGCTCAGGTTAATAAGTACACTGCGTAATTATAACAGCCAACTCCAATGTAGACGAAGCATAGTTTCTTAAACTTAGTTTAAGTTTGAATCCCCTAGAAATTAGGGGATTTTTTTGTAATTGATCATTTTCATTAACACATAAATAATAAAAAGGATTAAGACTAATGGCTTCCGTTAAAAATATCAATACTGACTACACATTAAATGTGGGAACACCAGCTGGTGATGGCATTTTTACAGTAAATGCTGAGACTCTTTTTACTGGTAATGTAACTTATACCGTTCCTTCAATAACAACTAGTTCTTTCTTGACTGTTGCAGCTAACAATACTGGTGCCATAACTGATATGGGATTGTTAGCCCAAACTAATGCTAACTTATTTGCCGGATTAAGATTTGATGTTGCAAATAGCGCATGGCAAACAAGTAATAGTGTTAATTCAAACGGTTCTCCTATTACGGCTTATGCTAATATCAATAACCCTCCGGGGGGTCCTAACACAGCTATACAATTTAATGTTAACGGTTCATTTGGTGGTAATGCTAATTTAACATTTAATTCAAGTACACGATTATTAGCACTTGGTGGTAATCTTAGTGTTTCTGGTAATGTATATGGTAAAAATTTTACCACAACAGGTTCAAGCGGTAATATTACTGGTGCTAATATAATCGCATCAACAGCTTTTACCACAAATGGAAATGTATATGGCGGAAATATTATTTCTAATAATATTAATTCAAATAATATATTTGCCACTACAAAAATAAGTGCTGCCGGTAATATTATTACAAATCAAGCTTTTGTTGGTAACGCTCTTACTGGTAATGCGCTTATTGTCACAAGTACATATTCCGGATTACGATTTAGTGTAACTGGAAATATTAATGCTGGTAATACTTGGATCACAAACGTTCCAGATCCAGTAAATCCAACTGATGTAGCAAACAAAGAATATGTTGATGGTTTAGTTAACGGATTACAGGTTAAAGCATCAAGTAATGTTGCCACAACAGGTAACATTCTTACAACTACGGGACAGGCTTATACTTACAATAACGGCGCATCCGGTGTTGGAGCAACAATTACTTTTAATTCGGTAGGTAATGTTACTATTGATACAGTATTGTTAACGACAGGAATGCGAGTTCTTATTAAAAACGAACCATTAAATGTTCCAACAGATGGCACTACTCCTTCAGCTGCGTACAATGGTATATATAATGTAACAACAGCTGGCAGTCCAAGTGCTGCGTTAGTTTTAACTCGGGCCACAGACGACAATACGCCTAGTCAAATGTATAGTGCTTATACTTTTATTACTAGTATTTTTGGATCAGTGAATAATAATACAAGCTGGGTAAGTACAAATACCCCAACAAGCTTATACAGTCCGATTGTCGTAGGCACAACATTTTATATTTTTGTACAATTTTCACAAACTGGCTCATATACTGCTGGAAATGCGTTATCGTTAACTGGCACACAATTTAATGCTTTGTATGATGGCAACACAATAGGTGTAAACGGCAGTAATCAACTTTATATTCCAGCAAATGTGGCATTGACAACACCAAATATTGGTGACGCAACCGGTAATAGTTTACAAATTATTGGAAATATTACTGGTAACTACTTTATTGGTAATGGTAGTCAATTAACTGGAATTATTACTAGCAGTTATGGTAACAGTAACGTACTTTCTTATTTAAGTACAGGGTTTAATGGTAATATTATTCCTAATGCAAATGCTACATACAGTTTGGGAAATCTTACTAATCAATGGCAAGATCTTTATGTAAGTAACACATCAATTTATATAGGTGGAGTTCAATTAGCTGGAAATGCTACTCAACTGACTTACGCTGGTAATGCCATTCCTGTCACTAATCCTAATGGTAACATTACTTTTGGTAATGTATTTTCATCTGGTAGTGTAAGTGCCACTGGAAATTTAATTGGCGGAAACATTACTGCCGCTGGCATAATATCATCTACTGGAAATATAACCGGCAATTTTATACTAGGTAACGGAAGTCAATTAACCGGAATTATAACATCAGTTTCTAATGTTGTAAACGGTAATAGTAATTTAGATATTACTGCAGCCAATGCCAATGTAACCATATCAGTTAGTACTGTTGGTAACGTAGCTGTGTTTACCCCAACTGGTGCTAGTATATTAGGTAATATTATTGGTGGTAATATTCTAACAGCTGGTTTAATTTCAGCGACAAGTACTATTACAAGTGCAGCTAATATTACTGGTGGTAACTTGTTGACAGCTGGTTTAATTTCAGCGACAAGTACTATTACAAGTGCAGCTAATATTACAGGTGGTAATATTCTAACAGCAGGGTTAATGTCAAGTACTGGTAATGCGATACATGGCAATATTCTAACAGCTGGACAAATAAGTGCTACTGGTAACATTACCACAGCAGGATTCTTTGTCGGAGCTTTTGCTGGTAGTATTAGTGGTAACATTACAGCGGCCGGCGCAAATACACAGATACAATTTAATACCAATGGTAACTTAGCAGCTACCGCAGGATTAACATTTAATACTGTTGGTAATGTGTTAAGCGTAACTGGTAATATAGCGGGTGCTAATTTATTAACAGCTGGATTAATTTCGGCAACAAGTACAATTACTTCTGCCGCTAATATTACCGGTGGTAATTTATTAACAGCTGGATTAGTTAGCTCAACGGGCAATGTGACTGGCGGTAATATCCTAACAGCAGGATTAATTAGTGCCACAAGTACAATTACAGCGGCAGCTAATATTGCCGGCGGTAACTTATTAACAGCTGGATTAATTTCGGCAACAAGTACAATTACTAGTACTGCTAACATAATTGGCGGTAATATTTTAACTGCCGGACTAATGAGCAGTACAGGCAATGCGATACATGGAAACGTATTAACTGGTGGATTAATTTCAGCTACTGGTAATATTACTACAGCTGGTATTGTTAATACTGCTAACGTTACTGGCGCATCTGGTGTAACTATTTCAACAAGTGGTAACGCTAATATTAACTTGTACCCAGGCGGTACTGGTAACGTTGTGTTACCGTCTGGTAATTCTACTTACATCAATAACTTAGCATTAAATCCAGTGCAAGATGGTGATGCGGCAACAAAATATTATGTTGATACCATGGTATCATCTGGACTTGCATTTCATCTACCAGTTTATGCGACTACCACCACAAACTTAGCTTCAACTACAGGCGGCACAATTACATATGCTCAGCCAAATGGTGCTGGAAATGGTATTGGTGCAACAATTACAACGACTGGATCGTTTAATTTAATTGATACAGCCAACGTACAAACTGCTAACACTCGTATTTTAGTTAAAAACGAAGGCAACGCTGTACTTAACGGTGTATATGTATGGAGTAATGCTACAGTAATCACTCGTTCCACGGATGCTGATGAATACGGTCCAGATAGTGTTACACAGTTAAGTCTTAATGATTATTTCTTTACTACTAACGGTAACGTTAACGCCGGTAGTGCTTTTGTTGTAAACGCACCGGCAGGAAATATTATATTTGGCACTAGTAACATTAGTTTTGCCTTGTTTAGTAGCAGTCAAACTTATACAGCTGGCAATGGTATTAGCTTTGCTGGGACAGTAATTAATGCCAAAGTTGATAGCATCACAACTGCATTTGATGGTGGTGGCAATATTATTGTTAAAACAAGTGCTAATTTAGTTACTCCAAATATTGGAGCTGCAACTGGTACAAGTTTAAGCACTACTGGTACTATTACTAGTGGTAATATATTAACAGGTGGTGTAGTAAGTGCTACTGGAAATATTACATCTACCGGTAACATATCAGGATCATATATTTTAGGAAATGGAAGCCAATTAACTGGCGTAGTTGCTACTGGTATTGGCACATTAGCTAGTTTATCTGTTACCGGTAATGCCAATGTGGGTAATATTAATACTGCTGGTTTAGCTTCAGCTACTGGTAATATTATTGGTGGTAACTTATTAACTGCTGGATTAATTTCAGCTACATCAACTATAACATCAGCAGCAAATATTATTGGTGGTAATATCACTACTGCTTGGTTAATATCAGCCACTGGTAATATATCTGGAGCATATATTTTAGGCAATGGATCAGCATTAACAGGTGTAGTAGCTACTGGTATTGGTACATTAGCTAGTTTATCAGTTACTGGTAATGCTAATGTAGGTAATGTTAATTCTGCTGGTATAGTTT
>SESG01019476.1_pt1 | contig 144342 bp, 126 predicted proteins | sample 3171421 | NCBI WGS metagenome assembly SESG01 (sample SAMN10866946, study PRJNA518727) | freshwater metagenome | biome: subpolar coniferous forest; feature: holomictic lake; material: water; isolation source: holomictic Lake 227, 6 m and 8 m depth | place: Canada: near Kenora, Ontario | collected...
TTCGAATCCCTGTCTCTCCGCAAAGCCCGAAAAAAATCAACCCTTTTCGGGCTTTTTTATACCTTTACATCCGGGATGTCACTGTATCGCATTTCACATTTCGCATTTCACAACTCACCTCTCACATTTCACATCTCACATTTCAGATTCAAACACCTTATCAGCAAACCCTTCACTTTTATGCCACATCCCCGATTAACCACCTAATACAATGGATACCCCGGAAAATCAGAACAAATCAAAATTTTGCGGCCATCTGCGTGAAAGAACCAGTCTGAAGGCAGCGACAATTTATTGTTGTTGTTGTGGTAAAAAAATGCGAAATATGAAATGTGAATTTTGCTAATTTTCCCCCCGGAAATACCGCTTAATCCCTACTGATTCCCAGAAATCTGACCCTGACAGTTTTATGATCCACCCCCAGCGCATACACCCACTCAACTCCTGCAAACCGGCCGAAGGCTGTGTAATTTACTGGATGCAGCGCGACCAGCGGGTGGAGGATAACTGGGCATTGCTGTATGCCAGGGAAAAGGCACTTGAAACAGGCCGACAGCTGCAGGTGATGTTTTGCCTGGTTCCCGGCTTCCTGGGCGCCACGATCAGGCAGTACGGATTCATGCTCCGGGGGCTGCAGGAGGTGGAGCGACGGCTGGAAATGAAGGGCATTCCCTTCCGGCTGCTCACCGGACTGCCCGGACAGGTCATCCCGGACTTTCTCCTGGAAGTTAAAGCCGGGTTGCTGGTAACCGATTTCAACCCGCTTAAGATCAGCATGCAATGGAAAAATGACCTGAGCGCTGCCATTGACATTCCCTTTACCGAGGTTGATGCCCATAACATCCTGCCCTGCCGCAATGTTTCGGATAAACTGGAATATGCCGCATTTACCCTGAGGAAAAAGGTTGAACGGCGGCTTCCGGAGTTTTTAACCGGCTTCCCTGTATTGTTGCCACAACCAGGGGAGTTCATTAACCATCCTGCCGGGAAAACCGATTGGGATGCTGTTTTCGGGACGCTGAAGGTTGATCGTTCGGTTCCGGAGGCGGATTGGATCACCCCGGGAGAAAGAGCTGCCAGCGCGGGCCTTTCGGATTTCCTGGCCAACAGGCTCAATGGCTATGCAACCGACCGGAACTTCCCCGAAAAAAGGGGGCAGTCGGACCTTTCCCCCTGGCTCCATTTTGGCCACCTTTCAGCCCAGCGCGTGGCATGGGAGGTTCAGCAATCACAGGCCGAAGCAGTTTCGAAAATGGCCTTCCTGGAGGAGCTGATCGTACGGCGGGAGCTGGCCGACAATTTCTGCCTGCATAACCCGCATTACGGCACCGTGGAAGGGTTTCAGCCCTGGGCAAGGGGTACCCTTGACAAACATCGCGGCGACGCGCGTGAATTCCATTATTCCCTTGAAGAGTTCGACCAGGCTGCCACGCACGATGACCTGTGGAATGCGGCACAACGTGAAATGACAGCGACGGGTAAAATGCACGGCTTTATGAGGATGTACTGGGCTAAAAAAATACTGCAATGGACCGTCTCCCCTGAAGAGGCCATGGCCGTGGCAATTTATCTCAACGACCGGTACCACCTCGACGGCCGCGATCCCGGCGGGTACGCGGGCATAGCCTGGTCGATAGGCGGAACACACGACCGCCCTTGGGGAGAACGCGCTGTCTTTGGCCTGATCCGTTATATGAATGATAAGGGTTGTTTGCGTAAATTTGATGTCAGAAAGTACATATCGCTTCACAAGTAAAATCATGAATATGTCCGAAACCTCCTGTTCCTGGCCCTCCAACGACCCGCTGATGATCGCCTACCACGATGAAGAGTGGGGCACGCCTCTGCATGACGATCAGAAACTGTTTGAATTCATGCTGCTGGATGGCTTCCAGGCCGGTCTAAGCTGGAAAACGGTGCTCCGTAAACGCGAAAATTTCCGCAGGGCATTCGATGGCTTTGATGTACGGAAGATTGCCGCCTGGGGCGAAGCCGATTATGAAAGACTGATGGCTGATCAGGGGATCATCCGCAACAAGGCAAAAATCAGGGCATCCGTAATAAATGCCCTTTGTTTTCTTGAAGTTCAGAAGGAATTCGGCACCTTTGACCGTTATATCTGGCAGTTTACGGGAGGTACGACCATCGACAACCAATGTCGTTCGCTGAAGGATATGCGGGCAACGTCAAAGGAATCGGATGCCATGAGCCTCGACCTGAAATCGCGGGGATTCAAATTCGTGGGCAGCACGATCTGCTATGCCTTCATGCAGGCCGCCGGCATGGTTAACGATCACCTGGTGCATTGCTTCCGGCACAACCATTGATGCGTCTGCCGGAACCCTGGCCTTTTTAGTCCTTGTGCATCTTATGGTTCACGATGGTGAACATCCTGGAGATGTTAAAGCCCAGGAATATATCGCCATTGCTCCATTTGCCGCGGGTTTCAGTTAAATAGGTCTGTTCGTATTCCCCGGCCGAATTGGTCAGGAAGATCTGGAACACGTGACCGCCGGTTTCAATATCCACGCCCAGTGAAAAGGAATCATAGGAGTTGGTTGAAACAACCTGGTTTTTAAAAAGATGATGGTATTCGGCGTTTACCGAAACACGCTGGCTGAGTTTGATACGGCCGCCGCCGCCCAGGGTGAAGATATCGTTTTTATCCGAAGTGGTGGGCACCATATTTTTATGGACCCACGATGGAGTGATCTGCAGGGAGAGGCTATTCCCGAATTTCCGTGCGATCAGCACCTGCATGGCATAGGTAAGCCGGGATGAAAAATAGTTTGTCCGGGTTGGATCGGTCCATTTATTGGTGAAAACAGCTGCATTGCCATAAACATCAAGGGTTATTGGCATGCGTTTAGCACCCTTGCTCTGGCGCAGCAGTTTGACCTTTGCCGAGCCATCCCAGGTGTTGCGGTCGGTATTGATCCCGGCAGCCACTCCCAGCCATCTGGTAACGCCATATTCAAGACCCAGGCGGATGCTGGCGACCTTGAGTCCAAAAAGGTTGTCGTATCCCGAATTAATTGCACCAAAATGATGCGTAATCAGGAAGTTCAGGTTTCCTGCAGGTGCAGTCTCGATCGATTGCCCGATCACGATATGGGTAGATTTGAAGGTGGCCGTGGCATAATCGATGCTAGGCTTTTCATCCTTGGTGATCATCGACAGCAGGTCATCCTGCGCCTTCACGGTGGTGAAAGATAACATTCCTGTAAAGGCAAGCAATAACAACAGTTTTCTTTTCATTGGATATTTTTTTTCGGATCACAGGGATAAACCGTTACGCTCCTTCATGGCTTCATGAATGTGATGGCATCGGTTTATCACTATATTAATTGGCTTTGTCAAGGGTAACATCAACCGTGATGTCGATGGTTTTGGAGATGCTGTTGACCACAGCGCCGGGGATGCTGATCTTATAGTCGGCAAGGGTCAGGGTGAATTTATCCTTGCCAATAAGTTTGCCCTGCTTCATCTCCAGCGTTCCCTTGGTCCTGACATTGTTGGTTACCCCGTGCATGGTCAGTTTGCCTTCGACCACCACATCGTAGGTGCCATCCTTGGCAATGTTGACATCCTTGATATTGATGACCTTGCCGACAAAGGTGGAATTGGGGAATTTATCGGATTCAACGTAGTTTTCATTGAAATGTTCCTGCATCAGGGCCTTCTCAAATTCAAAAGATTTCAGCAGGACCTTGAAAACGAAATCACCTGTGGCAACGTCGAGGGCGCTGTTTACCTGGCGGTTGTGTGCTTCGATCTTCTCTACTGCCCCATCGGAGTATAATTTGATATGCCCGGTTTTGGTGATGAATTTTTGTGCGCCTGCAGTGAAGGTCATCAATGCTACAAAGGCCAGGATCAGGTAATTGGTTCGCATGGTTTATGGTTTTATTTTATTGGTTAACAATTGAGCATTTCTCAAAGATGATATCAGTATCATTATATCCGGTACAATAGCCTTTTATCTTGACTTCACCGTCGGGCTGCAGTTTTTTCGCAGCCTCATTGAATTTCTTCAACATGGTACAGCGGACGCCTTCGTCGCCGAACATCCCGTGGTTAAAAATAAATACGGCGGTGACCAGGGTGTCAACCGTTTCGATTTTACCCAGTTTCCCCGAAATGGCAATGACCTTCCCGTTATATTGTCTCGATGCAGCCTCTTTGGTGCTTTTAAAAGCATTGTATAGATCCTGGGAGGTGATGGTCACCGACGGCGTAATGTTCTCATAATCGGGATGCTGTTTGTTGTATACAAATTTAAATACCAGAAAGGCAGCAACCAAACCTATCACAACCAAACCAAGCGCAATTTTCATCCAGGTTTTCATAATTTTCCTTATTTGTTTATCTACATTTGACGCAAAAATTCCCGCTAATTATTCGGGGCACCTGCCCTGATCCAGATGTTGATCTTGGCAACATCACAGTCTGATAACTTCGCACTGCCTTTGGGCATCTTGGAAACGCCGCCCACCCAGTTTATGCCGTTGTAAAGTGGTCCGTCGGGAGAGGCAAGCCCGCTTAAATCGGTATAGGTATCCGTGATGATATATCCTTGCTGCTGCGCTGTACTGTGACACACGTTACAGTTGGCAACCATGATGGGGACGATTGATTTTGAGTAGGTTACATGGGTCGTGTCGCAGACTGTCTTGGGTGAAGGGTAAAGTTCGTTTTCCTTGTCATAGTAACAACCGGAGAGGGTGAAACTGATTAAAAGCAGGAGGGAGGCCAGGCGGATCACGTTTTTCATATGAATCAATATTGGTTTTTCGTTAAAGGTGCCATCAGGTAATTGGGGTGAAATTCTACACCTCTGATCAGCAGGTGGTTTTCTGTTGACAACGGTGAAGCAAATAAGCAGCTTGAAATGCCTTAATCATGGGCGTGCAAATTTATAAATAAATATTTGGCGGATGTTTTTTTGGTAGCTTTGTTTTTAATAACAACCCTTATTTGAACTGGTTATAAATAATTAGCCGCATGAATGCATATGTAAATTATTTGAAGAACAATTGGTTAAAACAGAATACAGAACAACTTGACCTGGTGCGCCGGAATGATGAATATCAGGTTTTTCGCGGCCCCGGCCCATTATTAACCTTGCAGGGCCATGCATTTATCCACGATTCGGAGCGGATGGCCCGGTTAATTATCTCCGACCTGATGTTCATGGAGGGGAAAAGCGAAGAGCCGTTTTCAGCCCCATGGCTCTATGCTTTTCAGAAGGATGTCTTTGAAGGCCAGGCGGATGTTCTTGCACACGGCCTTGAACGTCAGCTCTCTTCCGACCCGGTTGTGGCTATGAAAACGATGGGACAGTATAATTTCCGCCGGTTTAACCCGGATGAGCGGCTCTTCCCGTTTTCCTTCTTCAGCCTCTCTTCGCTGATCAGCCAGATCAACGAATACCAGAACGCTATGATGAGCGAAATTATTGCGGAGGAGACCGAACTGCACCCGTTTCTGCAGATGTTACGGCTTAGTTATGAACGCCTGACGATACCCCGTAAGGTTGTCCTGCTGGCCCTGAGCGGTTGTCATGATTCGGGAATCGTACTGCCGCTGATGCTGGTTTCGGGCAGGGTAAGCCCGGTTGAATATGCCAAGGCGCTGGTTGCCTTGAAAATAGCGGAGGAGGATCATTTCCAGGGAATGCTGTCAGGCCTGCTGCATGCCATCGACTACCTCGAATGTTCCGACCGGAAATCAACTTCCCTGTTGCAGGCCAGCCGTGTGATCCGTGAAGGAGAAGGAGATTTGGCTGAATTCAAGTCAACCTTGCGATGGGATATCCGTGCAGGTAAAAACAACCCGTCGGTCGAACGGGCTTCGCTGAAAACCATTGCCGCCTTCCTGAATTCGGCCGGGGGAATCCTTTTGATCGGGGTCCGTGATGATGGTTCTGTTGAAGGTATCGAAAGCGATAAATTCCTGAATGAGGATAAATTTCTCCTGCATCTCTGGACCCTGATCCGCACGTGGCTGGGGAGGGAGGTAAGTCCCTATATCAGGACTACCCTGGAGAAAATCGATGAAAAAACTGTTTGCCAGGTAGAGTGCCGCAGGAGCAACCGGCCGGTATTCCTTCGCCAGCCAGGGGCTGATGAGGCTTTCTATATCCGGGTCGGCCCATCCAGCAACGCCATGAATATCAGTGAAGCCTTAACCTATATTGCCGATCATTTCCCGGGATGAGTTACCAGTTTTGATTGCCGTAGCCGAATCCCTGCCGCACAGGCCCTGGCTGGAAGGGGTCATTGCTGATGCCGAAAGGTGAGTAATTATTGATTCCCCGGGAGTAACGGAAACCGGCCTGGATATGCACATGCTCCGCAACTTTGTAATCGGCGCTGAAGTTCACCCCCTGTGCACCGTTGGGCGATATGGGGTTGAAAGGGCTCCAGAATAGCGGGTCTTTAGATACCGGGAAAGTCTTAAAGGCTGATCCTGAAATACTGAGACGTTCATTGACAAGATAGGTACCGCTGACAAAAACAGTGCCGGTAGTGAAATTCCCGTTCAGGGCAGGGGCAGATTCATTGGCGAACCACGACCGTGCATTGTAATAATGGGTGGTCGCCACGCTGATACCGGCGCTGATCCTGAAGCGTTTGCTTACGTTATAGAAAACGTGCGGGGAAACCTCTGTCGTCAGCCCCGATCCGTAACCCGCCATCGAGGTAAAGGAAGATCCCAGGTTCAGCCCGAAATCATATTTCCCCGGTTGAAAGAAATGCAATCCCCCGGTTGCTGAAGAATCTGCCGGACGGACCTGGCAGAACGCGGTGAGGGTAACCAGGATGAACAGGAGGGAGAGAGAGGTTCGTTTCATATTCACGACAAAGTTAGTGATTCTCCGATAGTCTTGCAGCAGGGTTCAGGGTGAAAAATGTTAAATTTTCGGTAAAATTCATCAGGATCATTTTCAGGAGCAGGAATTTAACGAGAATGCTCTCCGCCTTATTGCGTGTGATCCCGGCATCCCTCATGAATCTCGGGAGGGTGATCGATTCGTTTTTTTCAAGGTCGTCGAGCAGGAACCTTTCGGCGTCGGTGAATTTAAGGTAGACCCCGCGCGGGGCGTTTTCCCCCTTCCATACCCGCATCAGGATCCGGTTTACAATGAAATTCTGATCCCCGACACGGTGATAGGCTAACCAGGAACCGTCCTTTTGTTTGGCATAGTGCGGCTTGAATTCGCTCCTGGGTATGATGATCTCCAGGATGGTCTTTTTATTGAGGTTCCATTCCTTTACCGTAAATCCGACCGGGGGATTGCAGCACATACGGGCGGCTCCCTCCACCATATAATATTCCTCCTCCGACCGGATACCTGCCAAAACGCCGTTGTCCTTGACGCCTATTAACAGCCGACCCCCGTCGGTGTTGGCAAATGCGACGAGGGTGCGGGCAATTTTATGGGTGTCGGCAATCTCGAATTTGAAATCAAGACGCTGATGTTCTCCTTCTTCGATCAGTTTGGTGATATGATGAATCATTTACCTGAAGGCAATGTTGTTTCGGGCAGTGATCTTCTCGCAGTAATGACAGCGCAGCTTTAACTCCTTCTTGTCAATAACGGTAAATTTTGTGATGATCTCTTCGTTGTTGGTGATGCAGTTAGGGTTGAAGCACTTGACAATGTTCTCGGCATAATCGGGAACCTCAACCTGTGCTTTTTCAACGATGGCAAAGTTCCTGATGATGATCAGCGTAGCCGTCGGGGCAACAAGGGCAATCTTGTTGATCTCGTCGCTCTTGAAAAATTTATTGCTGACCTTGATGATCCCCTTTTTGCCCATCTTCTGGCTGTCGAGGTTGGTGGCGATCAGCAGCTGATCCTGGTATTCGCTCAGGTTTAATATTTTAATGACCTGGAACACGTTTTTTGACGGGATATGGTCGATGACCGTGCCGTTTTCAATGGCCGATACTTTAAGTTCTTTTCTGAGATCTTCTTTTTCCATTTTAGTTCATTTTTTTCGGTTAATCAACAACGCCAAGAATAGATGCCAGTAAAGCCTGACGAACAAACACCCCGTTTAGCGCCTGGGTGAAATAATAGGCTTTGGGATTGTTGTCAACATCGGTGTTTATTTCATTCACGCGCGGCAGCGGGTGGAGGATCTTCAGGTTGGATTTTCCTTTTTCCAGCATGCTGTCATTGAGTACATAGGCATTTTTCACCTTTTCATAATCGAGGGGATCCGAAAAACGCTCTTTCTGGATCCGGGTCATGTACAGGATGTCGACTTTGGGAATTACCTCCAGCAGGTCGGTTGACTGGTGGTAGACCAGGTTTCGCTGCTTGATGTCGATCTTGACGGCGCTGGGCAGTTTCAGCTCCTGCGGTGAAATAAAATGGAAGGTGGTGTTGTAGTTACAGAGTGCCTGGACCAGCGAATGAACCGTTCTGCCATATTTCAGGTCGCCCACGAAGGCGATGTTCAGGTTGTCGAGGGTGCCCTGGGTTTTCCTGATGGAATACATGTCGAGCAGGGTTTGGGTGGGATGCTGGTTGGCCCCGTCGCCGGCGTTTATGACCGGTACTTTGGCAACTTCGCTGGCAAAGCGGGCGCTGCCTTCGCGGGGGTGACGCATCACGATGATATCGCAATAGTTGCTGACGGTCAGGATCGTATCGCGGAGCGACTCCCCCTTTTGTACGCTGGAGCTTGCCGAATCGGTAAACCCGATGACCTTGGCGCCAAGTCTTGTCGCAGCGCTTTCGAAGCTGAGGCGGGTTCGCGTTGATGGTTCAAAAAACAGGGTGGCCACTACATAATCCTCCAGGATGCGTTGCCGTGGATTTTTTTCAAATGCCCCGGCAAGTTCCAGGATACGGACATGCTCGGCCCGTGTGAAATCGTTGATGGAAACTAAGCTTTTGTTTTTCATTAGGTTGATGTTAAAAATGCAATCATTTGACCAAAGATAAAAAAAAATCCCGGTGGCGAAACCGGGATTTAAAGAATTATTTAATCTTGTGTTTTTTCAGAAAACCTTTCAGGATATCTTCCAGATCGGGCTTCCCGATTTCCTGCAGGTCATAATAAACACGCGTGTTAGGTTTGTTGATCTTTACCAGACGGTTGAGGTCGATCGGGGTGGCAATCACCACCGAATCGCATTTTACCTTGTTGATGGTGGCTTCGAGATCCTTTACCTGCTGTTCGCCATAACCCATGGCGGGCAACAGCTGGCCGATGTTCGGGTAAATCCTGAAAGTTTCGGCAAGTTTACCAACAACATACGGACGGGGGTCAACCAGTTCGGCAGCGCCATATTTCTGGGCGGCAACAACACCGGCGCCGATCTTCATCTCACCATGGGTGAGGGTGGGACCGTCTTCGATGACCAGTACTCTTTTACCGCGGATCAGCGATTCGTCATCCACGCGGATCGGGGAGGCACCGTCAACAACGATAGCCTTAGGATTGATCTTCTGGATGTTGTCCCGAACGGTTTTGATGTTTTCAGGGGAGGCTGAGTCAATCTTGTTCAAAACCACCACATCGGCGATGCGGATGTTGACTTCACCCGGATAGTAACTGCATTCGGCACCCGGACGATGGGGATCGGCTACCGTAACCATCAGGTCGGGTTTGTAGAAGGGGAAGTCGTTGTTGCCGCCGTCCCACAGGATGATGTCGCAGCCATCGGGATCGTTTTCGGCGGCACGCAGGATCGCTTCATAATCAACCCCGGCATAAATCACATTGCCACGGTCAACATGGGGTTCGTACTCTTCCATCTCTTCAATGGTGCATTTGTGCTTGGCAAGATCCTTGACGGTTGCAAAACGCTGTACCTTCTGCTCAACAAGGTCGCCATAAGGCATCGGGTGACGGATAGCCACTACCTTCAGCCCTTTGGCCATCAGGATCTCGATAATACGGCGTGACGTCTGGCTTTTTCCGCAACCGGTACGGGTAGCGCCAACGGCGATAACCGGTTTCGTGCTTTTGATCATCGTATCTTTCGGCCCTATCAACAGGAAATTGGCGCCGGCAGCGTTTACGACCGAACTAAGGTTCATGACACGTTGGTATGGAACATCGCTGTATGCGAAGTTGCAAATTTCAACATTGAATTTCTGGATCAGGCTCACCAGTTCAGATTCGGCATAGATGGGAATGCCTTTGGGATAAAGTTTACCCGCCAGTGCGGCAGGATATTTACGTCCATCTATGTCCGGAATTTGCGCAGCTGTAAAAGCCACCACGTTAAAATCAGCGTTATCGCGATAGTACGTGTTGAAATTGTGAAAATCTCTTCCGGCAGCACCAATAATGATTACATTTTTTTTCATGCTAACCTCGCTTTTTGTGAAATTAATTATAGTTTGTGATAAGTAAATTTTCAGGAGATCGTTTTGCAAACCTACTCATTTTTTGCAAACTAGCAAAACGAAGGATAAAAAATTTATTACCTTTTTTAACCGTTACCGTCGCTCATTTGTCATTGGTTGCGGGCCTGGATGAACAATCACCGGGTGAACGCAGAATTCCCTGAAATTAGGTTAAATTTGCGGCAAAATTGAAGGATAATGATAGAGGAAATTATATTGGCAAAGTGCTGTGAAGCGGTTCAGCACCTGTATGGCCAGGAGGTCAGCCCGGGGAGCATCGGGATGGAGAAGACCAAAAAGGAGATTACGGGGGATTTTACCATTGTGGTATTCAGCCTGCTGAAAATTTCGAGGAAGTCGCCCGAGGATACAGCCATGGAGATCGGGGATTATCTTAAAAACAACATCCCTGAAATAGCTGAATTCAATGTGATCAAAGGATTTCTGAACCTGGTGCTGTCGGACCGTTTCTGGGGTGATTTTCTCTCCCGCGAAGGCACCAGGACCGGCTACGGTTTCCGTGAAAATCGTCATGAAGCCCCTGTCGTGCTCGAATATTCTTCACCCAATACCAACAAGCCCCTTCATCTCGGCCATATCCGCAACAACCTGCTGGGTTTTTCACTGGCTGAGATACTGAAGGCCAACGGGCACGATGTGGTGAAGGTGAACCTGGTGAACGACCGCGGCATCCATATCTGCAAATCAATGCTGGCCTATATGAACTGGGGCGACGGGGAAACCCCGCAATCGACCGGGATGAAAGGCGATCACCTGATCGGGAAATATTACGTGCTGTTTGATAAGAAATACAAGGAGGAGATCCGGGAACTTGTTGCCACCGGTATGACTGCTGAGGATGCCGAAAAAAAGGCGCCCCTCATCCTGGAGGCGCAGGATATTCTCAGGAGATGGGAAGCCCGCGACGAGGCGGTCGTGTCGTTATGGAAGACCATGAACGGCTGGGCCTATGAAGGGTTTGACCAGACCTACCTCCGGTTGGGCGTGGATTTCGACAAGGTTTACCATGAAAGCGAGACCTACCTGCTGGGTAAGCAACTGGTGATGGACGGGCTGAAAAGCGGCGCCCTGGTGGGCAAGGAGGATGGCAGCGTTTGGGCCGACCTGCGGGAAGAGGGATTGGATGAGAAGTTGCTGCTCAGGTCCGATGGCACATCGGTTTATATGACCCAGGACCTGGGGACTGCCGAACTCCGGAACGATGATTTCCACCCCTCCGCCATGATCTACGTGGTGGGCAACGAACAAAACTATCATTTTGACGTCCTGAAAAGGGTGCTCCTGAAACTGGGCAAGGATTTTGCAGCGAACATACACCATTTATCCTATGGCATGGTCGAATTGCCCATGGGCAAAATGAAATCGCGCGAAGGCACGGTGGTTGATGCCGACGACCTGATGGACGAAATGTTCGCCACCGCTGAAACCACCACCCGCGAACTCGGCAAGGCTGATGAACTGTCGCAACCGGAAGCGAACAAATTGTTCAATACCATAGGGCTGGGCGCTTTGAAATATTTCATCCTTAAGGTGGATCCAAAGAAAAACATGCTGTTTGATCCTGCTGAATCGATCGATTTCAACGGGAATACCGGCCCCTTCATTCAGTATACCTATGCCCGGATCCAGTCACTGCTTGCCAGGGCTGGCGGGGCGGGATACGACTGGAAAAGCAGGCGGGCTGACTTGCTAAATCCTTTGCTGCCGCTTGAAAAGGAGACCATCAAACGTCTCTTCCTGTTTGAGGAGGCGGTCGTTGTTGCGGGAAAAGAGATGAACCCTTCGGTCATTGCCAACTACGTATATGATCTTGCGAAAGTTTACAACCAGTTTTACCAGGAATTACCGGTACTGAAGGAGGAAAATGTTGAAAAGGCGCTGTTGCGCCTGGCAGTCACCTCCATGGCAGGGGAGGTCATCCGCAGATCGATGAAACTGCTGGGAATTGAGGTCCCTGCTAGGATGTAAAAAAAAAGGCTGTCCCGGTTTGAGACAGCCTTTTTTATGATATTGAAAAACTTAGTTCACAACAACTTTCTTGTTGATAAAGCCATCGGCCATCTTGATCCTCAGGTTGTAAACGCCTGATTTCAGATCGGAGGTGTTGATGGTGAGGGTTGAAGCATCGGTGGTCTGGGTGTAGACAACCTGGCCAACCATATTCATCAGACTGACTTCCTGGACGTTCTGTGATCCCTGGATGTTGAGCACATCTTTGGCGGGATTCGGGAATACGGAAACAGTAGCTGCAGAGTGTTCGTTGATGCCAACGCCGCCTACATAGATATAACCGGTCTTCACTTTGGTCGTGACTCCCCATGAGTTGGTAACAGTCAGGGTTACACTATAGGTGCCGGGAGTGTTATAAGCAATGGAAGGATGTCTGTTGGTCGAGGTGGCAGGTGTGCCGCCCGGGCAGGTCCATGCAACGGTTGAGGTTGAATGGGCGCCGCCGGTGATGGTATAGGTTACTGAACCGCCTTTGGCAACAGCTACGTTATTGGCTGTGAAATCACAGGGAGCGAGGAGGCTGGTGAATTTGCTCATACCGCCTGTGGTAGCATCCGTGTTGAATCCGCCAACATATCCTGTTGAATCATTGAGCCATGCCATGGCAAGATACTGGGTTCCGATGGTGGAAGCCATATCATTCCAGGTAACACAGTCATCAAATGAATAGGTAACTCCCGTAAATCCTGTGGCAGCGCCGGAGGTAACCCATGTGGTGGGGGTTCCGGGAAGATACGACTGGTCATTGGTGAACACATTACCGGTTGCGGTAACAGGTGTCCAGGTAGTACCGCCATCGGTGGTCTTCACGAGAGCGCCTGTTGTGCCCTGACTTCTGTCAGCGCCGAATCCGTTCATTGCATCGCGGAAGAAAGGCTGAACATATTTTGCCGTCCATCCCGGGATCTGGGAAACAGTCCAGTTGTGACCATTGTCGGTTGATTTGTAAACACGGCCTTTGTTGGTGCCAAACCAGGTGATATCTCCAACTACGGAAAAATATCCGATAACGCCATATTCGCCGCTTACAGGAGCAGGACTGTTGGCTGCAGGAATTGCAGTCCAGGTGGTTCCGCCATCGTCGGTGGTGTAGATCTCAAATTTGCCGTTGATCGGGTCGCCTACGCAATAGCCGAGGTTCTGGTCCCACATGTAGACAAAATCGGCAAATGAAGTTGCATTGGTAAACAATGCGGTGGCCTGGTGGGTCCAGGTTAAGCCGCCATCGGTGGTTTTGTAGATACCCTGTCCCGTGGTGGTGGATGCGGGTGGGAACATACAGGTCCAGGCCTTCTGTCCATCAACGGCACAGATGTTGGCAATGTCCAGGTTGGTGATGCCGGGAATGGTGTGAGGTGTCCATAATGTGCCACCGTTGGTGGTGATGGTGATGTCCTGGACGGGAGCTGCTGCTGCTGTTCCGTCATAGGCAGCCGCCCATACGGTGGTAGGGCTGACGGCGCTGATGTTTCTGATCCCGCGGCTGGCAGCAGTAAAGCCGGTCGCCTGGTCAACAAACTGGGCGCTGACACCCAGTGTTAAAGCCAACATGGCTACAAACGAAAGTAAAATTTTCTTCATAGTTGTTTTTGTTTTTGATTTTGAATTTGAATATTATTATACAAAACTACAAAGTTTTTTAATGCCCGATAATCTTTTTTTTAAAAATAAATCTGTCCTGCCCGGATTACAAATAGGATCGCGGTGCCTTGTGTACCTTAAAGAATATGCCTGACCGGAAGAGCAGCGTTATGATTTTGCAAAGCTGTTTCGATTCAGGATAAATTGCTAATTTTGCAGAATCTATGTTATGGCTCCCCGTTAAGTTCCATGGCCTTCATGGGTTGGGAACAGGGGTAACCGGGAAATTATTTAACACTGCATACAATGTTTGAAGGACTAAGTGACAAATTAGACAGGGCGTTTAAGGTTCTGAAGGGACACGGGCATATTACGGAGATCAATGTTGCCGAAACATTGAAGGATGTAAGGAAAGCGTTGCTGGATGCCGACGTGAGTTTTAAAATCGCCAAGCAGTTCACCGACCAGGTGAAGGATAAGGCGCTGGGACAAAATGTACTGACGGCGGTTTCGCCGGGTCAGCTCATGGTAAAGATCGTGCATGATGAGCTTACAGAGCTCATGGGCGGTCAAAAGACCGAGCTGAACCTCAAGGGAGAACCCGCCATCATCCTGGTTGCAGGGTTGCAGGGGTCGGGGAAGACCACCTTTTCGGCGAAACTTGCCAACTACCTGAAGACCAAAAAGGGCAGGCGTCCCCTGCTCGTTGCCTGCGACGTCTATCGTCCGGCGGCTATCGAACAGCTGAAGGTACTGGGCCAGCAGATCGAGGTTGATGTATATGTGGAAGACGCGGTAAACGATCCTGTGAAAATTGCCAAAAGAGCATTGGCCCACGCCAGGGAAAACGGATTTAATGTACTGATTGTGGATACCGCCGGCCGCCTGGCCATCGATGAACAGATGATGGATGAAATTGCCAACATCAAATCGGTGCTGAACCCGCAGGAAACCTTGTTCGTGGTTGACTCCATGACTGGGCAGGATGCCGTGAACACGGCAAAGGCCTTCAATGAACGGCTCGACTACGAGGGGGTCGTTTTGACCAAGCTTGATGGCGACACCCGCGGTGGAGCCGCGTTGAGTATCAAGTCGGTGGTCAACAAGCCTATTAAATTTGTCGGGCTTGGAGAAAAGATGGATGCAATCGATATCTTCTACCCCGAACGTATGGCCGACCGTATCCTCGGCATGGGCGACATCGTCTCGCTGGTTGAAAAGGCCCAGGAACAGTTCGATGAGGAGGAGGCCCAGAAGCTACAGAAGAAAATTGCCCGCAACCTCTTTGACTTTAACGACTTTCTCGCGCAGATAAAGCAGATCAAGAAGATGGGGAATGTGAAGGATCTGCTGGGAATGATCCCGGGAATGGGAAAAGCCATCCGGAACCTTGAAATCGACGACAATGCCTTTAAGGGTATCGAAGCCATCATCCACTCCATGACCCCCGAAGAGCGGGTCAACCCCGCCGTGCTGAACGGCAGCCGCAGGAAACGTATTGCCTTCGGCTCCGGAACCACCATCCAGGAGGTTAACAGGCTGATCAAGCAGTTCGATGATACCCGGAAAATGATGAAAATGGTCACGGCCAACAAGGGGAAGAACATGTCGAACGTAATGCGGAACATGAAGAATATGAATTAACCGGTGAAGAGATGATGAAACTGCTTGATGGAAAGCTGATTGCCGACCAGATTAAAACTGAAATTGCCAGGGAGGTAAAGGAAATGTACCTTGACAAGGGGTTGAACCCTCCGCACCTTGCCGCTGTCCTGGTTGGTGAAGATCCTGCCAGTATGACCTATGTCGCATCAAAGGAAAGGTCGTGCCGGGAAGTTGGATTTATTTCCTCCATTTATCGTTATCCTTCCAACATCACGGAAGAAAAATTGCTGGAGGTAATTGATTTTCTCAATGCCGATCCTGAAATCGACGGTTTTATCGTACAGGTGCCGCTTCCAAAGCATATCAGTGAACAAAGGATCATCGAACGCATCGATTTTCGCAAGGATGTTGATGGATTTCACCCTGTCAACATCGGCAAAATGGTGCTGAACCTGCCCTGCTTCCTGCCGGCAACCCCGATGGGGATCATCACCCTGCTTGACAGGTATAATATAGAGGTAGAGGGCCGCAACTGCGTGGTGCTCGGCCGCAGTCACAACGTCGGAACACCGGTAAGCATCCTGCTTTCCCGCAAGGCAAAGCCCGGAAACGGCACGGTCACCCTGTGCCACAGCTTTACAAAGGATATCAAATCGGTTTCCTCGTCAGCCGATATTCTCGTCGTAGCCATGGGGAAACTGGGTTTTGTGACGGCCGACATGGTCAAACAGGGCGCCGTAGTGGTTGATGTTGGGATCCACAGGGTACCCTCTCTCGAGACAAAATCGGGATTTAAACTCAAGGGGGATGTCAGGTTTGACGAAGTGGCCGGGAAATGCAGCTACATCACCCCGGTTCCGGGCGGCGTGGGGCTGATGACCATCGTCTCATTGCTGCAAAACACCCTGAAAGCTGCTAAAAAAGAGGTATTTTGAACTCCCGGAACCCGTTAACCGGAAAATTATTGGAGGAGGGCAAACTGCTGCCTGTTATGGAGGAGTTCTATACGCTCCAGGGCGAGGGTTTCAACACCGGCCAGGCAGCCTACTTTATCAGGGTTGGCGGCTGCGACGTGGGCTGTACATGGTGCGATGTGAAGGAGTCGTGGAATGCATCCGATTTTCCCCCGGTATCAACAGATCAGGTCGTTAAGAAGGCAACCGGTTATCCCGCAAAGTCGATCGTGGTCACGGGGGGTGAACCCCTCTTATATAATATGGACTACCTGTGTCATGAATTACATCGCCACGGGATGCGGATCTTCATTGAGACATCGGGATCGCAGCCCTACAGCGGTAACTTTGACTGGATTTGTGTTTCACCAAAGCGCGACTCACCTCCTTTACCCGATATGGCCCTCCGGGCAAACGAACTGAAGGTGATCATCCAGGATAATACCGATTTTGACTGGGCGGAAGAGAATTCCCAACTGGTTTCCCCCTCCTGTATTCTCTACCTGCAGCCCGAATGGAGCCGCCGGGATGCCATGATGCCCAGGATCATCGACTATATCAAGGCAAACCCGAACTGGAGGATATCCCTGCAGAGCCATAAATACATGCATATTCCATGATGCCGAAACGAATTTCATGCCTGTTGATCATGCTGCTTTGCTCATGGGTCATGGCCTTTGGCCAGACCACCCAGCTGACAACCCGGAACAAAAAGGCCGAAAAACTCTTTTTTGCTGCCATTGAATCATACGAGGCAAAAAACAACGAAAAGGCCCTCATGTACCTGAAAAAGGCGACCGAAGCCGATCCTGCTTTTACCGAGGCCTATATCCTCATGGGGGATATCCATGCCGACAACCGGGAGTATGAAACAGCCATCAGCCTTTACCAGACCGCCATCAGTACCAATAATCCCTTTTCCCCTAACCTTTATTACATCCTGGCCAACATCCAGCTGAGTTCGGGGAAATATAACGACGCCCGGCTTAACTACCAGCGTTTCCTGGAATCAGAGGGAATTCCAGACCCTAAAAAACGGCAATCCCTTGCCGGTATCAGGAATTGCGAATTTGCGCTGGAATGCATGGCAAATCCCGTTCCATTTTTACCTGAAAACCTCGGCGACAGCATCAATACCCAGTATGATGAATATATCAATGCCATAACAGCCGACGAGGGTCAGCTCTATTTTACGCGGTTAAACCCGGTAAATTCTATGACCATCGATCAGAATCAGAACGGTGAGGAGGATTTCTATATCTCCTATCGCCAGGATTCGGTGTGGCTGAAAGCATTAAATCTCGGGCCACCCATCAATACGCATGGTAATGAAGGAGCGCTGAGTATTTCACCCGACGGGAAACTGCTGTTTTTTGCAGCCTGCAACCGCCCCGACGGCTTTGGCCGGTGTGACATCTACTGGTCGCACAGGGTGGGGGATCACTGGTCGGAACCCGAAAACCTGGGGGAGGTTGTCAACTCCCCGCAATGGGATTCACAACCCTCCTTTTCCTCCGACGGGAAAACCCTCTACTTTGCCAGCAACCGCCCGGGCGGCAAGGGCAGTTCCGATATCTGGAAAACCGAACTTAAACCTGATGGCCAATGGACGCCGCCTGTCAACCTTGGCGACTCGATCAATACCCGTGATGAGGAGATGGCTCCCTTTATCCATCCCGACGACCAGACGCTCTATTTCTCATCCAAGGGCCATCCGGGGATGGGCGGACTGGACCTCTTTTACTCCCGCAGGGATGCCAACGGGCAATGGAAACGCCCGGTCAATATGGGATACCCGATCAATACCTGTGCCGATGAAATAACCCTCGTGGTGAATGCAAAGGGAAATGTGGCCTATATCTCGTCGGATAAATTTGGCGGCAAAGGAAGACAGGATATCTATAAATTCCCGTTGTATAAAGAGGCCCAGCCAATGCTGACAACCTATTTTAAAGGAATAGTGTACGATGAGGAGACAAAGGCCAAACTGGAAGCACGCTTTGAACTTATTGACCTGGGTTCGTCCAAAACCGTTGCTGAATCGCATTCCGACAGGCTTAACGGTGAATTCCTGCTGGTACTTCCAACCGAAAGAAATTATGCCCTCAACGTTTCAAAGGACGGGTACCTTTTTTTCTCTGATAATTTCTCCCTGAGCGGGACCAGTTCCCAAAAAACACCCTTTATTAAAAATATCCCGCTGAAGCCGATCAGGGTAGGAGAGTCGGTCGTACTGAAAAATATTTTCTTCGATACCGATAAATATGTCCTGAAAGATGAATCCCTTGTGGAAATGCAGAAGTTGCTGGCTCTCCTGCAGAAGAATCCCAGGCTGCATATTGAACTCAGCGGACACACCGACAATATCGGATCGGAGGCCCACAATCTTGAACTGTCAGGCAACCGTGCCGACGCTGTATATCAATACCTTGTCGCTCATGGTATCGCCGCCTCCAGGCTGACGCATGCCGGTTACGGGTTCAGCCACCCGGTTGACACCAACAACACAGAGCAGGGGCGTGCAAATAATCGGCGTACCGAGTTTAAAGTCATTGGGAATTAAATAAATATTTGTACCTTTGCACCCCTTAAAATCTCCCATTGTTCCATGATTAATATTACATTACCAGATAATTCGGTCCGTCAATATCCAGAAGGAGTTACAGGGATAGATATTGCCAAGAGCATCAGCGAAGGACTTGCGCGCAACGTCCTTTCCATCCAGATCAATGACAGCATTTGTGATGCAACCCGTTCAATTACCGAGGATTCCAAAGTCAGGCTGCTGACCTGGAGCGATCCCGAAGGGAAGGCGACCATGTGGCATTCCTCCGCCCATCTTATGGCTGAAGCCATTGAATTACTCTATCCCGGCGTGAAATTCGGCATCGGTCCCGATATCGATAATGGTTTTTATTATGACATTGATTTTGGAAATTACACCATCTCTTCGGATGATTTTCCCAAAATCGAGAAAAAGATACTTGAGTTAGCCAAGGAAAAGCAGCAATTCGTCCGGAAGGATGTCTCCAAAAGCGATGCCATCGGCTATTTCACCACCAAAGGGGATGAATATAAAATTGAGTTGCTGCAGGGGCTTGACGACGGGCAGATCACCTTTTACGAGTCGGGAAAGTTCACAGACCTTTGCCGCGGTCCTCATATCCCTGATACAGGGTTTATCAAGGCCGTCAAACTCCTCAACATTGCCGGCGCTTACTGGCGCGGGGATGAAAAGCGGAAACAGCTGACGCGTATTTACGGGATAACCTTTACCAAGCAGAAGGAGCTGGACGATTTCCTGGTATTCCTCGAAGAGGCTAAAAAACGGGATCACCGGAAATTAGGCAAGGAGCTGGAACTGTTTGCATTTTCCCAGAAGGTGGGCCTTGGCCTGCCGCTGTGGCTCCCGCGTGGCGCCGCGTTGCGTGAACGGCTTGAAATGTTCCTCAAGAAGGTGCAGAAAAAGGCCGGTTACCAGCAGGTCATCTGCCCGCATATCGGGAATGTCGAACTTTACAAAACTTCAGGTCATTACCAGAAATACGGCGAAAGTTCATTCCGCCCCATTTCGACACCTGTTGAAGGCGAAGAGTTTTTCCTGAAACCGATGAATTGCCCGCACCATTGCGAAATATACAAAACGAAACCAAGGTCATACCGCGACCTTCCCGTCCGCCTTGCGGAATTCGGAACCGTTTACCGGTATGAACAAAGTGGTGAATTGCACGGGTTGACGCGTGTCCGCGGGTTTACCCAGGATGACGCCCATATTTTCTGCACGCCCGAACAGGTGAAAGATGAGTTCAAGGGGGTGATGGATATCGTGATGCTGATCTTCAAAGCCCTTGATTTCAAGGATTTTATCGTACAGATCTCGTTGCGGGATCCCGAGCACAAGGAAAAATATATCGGGACCGACGAAAATTGGGAAAAAGCCGAGAATGCGATCATGGAGGTGGCTGCCGAACGCGGGTTACCGACCGTCATCGAACTGGGCGAAGCAGCCTTTTATGGCCCCAAAATGGACTTTATGGTAAAGGATGCCCTGGGCCGTAAATGGCAGCTGGGCACCATCCAGGTTGACTATAACCTTCCCGAACGGTTTGAACTTGAGTATATTGGCAATGACAACCAGAAACACCGGCCGGTCATGATCCACAGGGCTCCCTTTGGGTCGATGGAACGGTTTGTCGCCGTGCTGATTGAACACACTGCCGGGAATTTCCCGCTGTGGCTTGCACCTGATCAGGCTATTGTGTTGCCAATCAGTGAGAAATATCAGGAATATGCAAAAAAAGTTTTAACTTTGCTAAATAATTCCGAAATTCGCGCCACGATTGACGACCGCAACGAAAAGGCCGGGAAGAAAATCCGCGACGCTGAACTGATGAAAATCCCGTTTATGCTGGTTGTGGGTGAACGTGAAGAGAGTGAAGGCAGCGTATCGGTGCGGAAACATGGCCAGGGAGATCTTGGCCCTCAGAAAATTGAAGAATTTATTCAGTTTGTCAAGGATGAAATGAACACGGAATTGGGAGAAATCAATTCGTAATTATCATATTATTAACCAAATATAGGAGATTTCACAATAGTCACACAATTTAGCGGCCCGCGACGATATCCGAAACCCGGGAAGAAAGAAGAACCCTATAACATTAACCAATGGATCAAAGCCCCGGTTGTACGGGTTGTTGGCGAAAATATAGAACAAGGGATCTACAACATCCGTGAAGCATTAAATATTGCCGAAGGCAAAGGTCTTGACCTGGTCGAGATTTCACCCACCGCCAACCCACCGGTTTGCAAGGTGATCGACTATAAAAAGTTTCTTTACGAGCTTAAGAAAAAGCAGAAGGAGATGAAGGCCAAAACCGCTAAAATTGTGGTAAAGGAGATCAGGCTTGGCCCCAATACCGATGAACATGATTTCAATTTCAAGTTGAATCATTCCATCAAATTCCTCAAGGAGGGAGCAAAGGTAAAGGTTGATGTCTTCTTCAAAGGCCGTTCAATCATCTACAAGGAACAGGGAGAACTTATTTTGCTGAAGTTTGCCCAGGCCCTGGTGGAAGTTGGCAAAATTGAACAAATGCCGCGACTTGAAGGAAAAAGGATGATCATGATCATCACGCCAAAGAAATGACCACGTTATGTAGAGGTGGGTTTTAAACCCGCCTCTACATAATGAATTTTTATATTTTTTTAATCATCAAAACAAGTAACATGCCAAAAATGAAGACCAAATCCGGCGCCAAGAAAAGATTCGCTCTTACGGGAACCGGTAAAATCAAAAGGAAGCATGCTTACAAAAGCCACATCCTGACCAAGAAAACCACCAAGAGAAAACGTAATCTTACGTATTCCACTACGGTTCACAAGTCCGATGAAGCTAATGTAAAGGAGATGCTCCAGGGTTAATTTTTCATTATTTAACTTGCGGTTAGCTACAAAGTTCCCGGAGACGGGGCGCTAACGTAAAAAAAAACAAATTATGCCAAGATCAGTAAATTCAGTCGCCTCGAGAGAGAGAAGGAAAAAAATCCTGAAACGGGCCAAAGGACAATTCGGAAGAAGAAAGAATGTCCTGACCGTTGCGAAAAATTCAGTAGAAAAAGGGTTGGTTTATGCCTACCGCGACAGGCGCACCAAGAAAAGAACCTTCCGCGGATTATGGATCACCCGTATCAACGCAGGTGTCCGTCCTTACGGATTATCCTACTCGGTATTCATCGGGAAACTTGCCGAGAGCAATATCACGCTCAACAGGAAGACCCTTGCCGATTTAGCCATGAACCACCCGGAAGCCTTCAAGGCTGTCGTTGAAGCGCTGAACAGTTAGATATTTTCAGGTTTCGAAAAAAAAAAGAGGGCGTCCCAACAGGTCGTCCTCTTTTTTTATCACCATCAGCCGGGGGGGCTTGTCAATGTTTTTCTTTCCGCTTGAGACTCTTGATATAATTATCGAGGAATAACCCGATCTTTTCGGCCGAGAGGTGTTTGGCAATGATCTTCTTATTCTCGTCCAGCAGGTATATGACCGGCGTGGAAATAATATCGTACGATGCGTGAAAATCGCCGGTCACCGTACGCGGACCATCCACATTGATCCAGTCCATTTTGAATTTCTTAATTCCCTTTTTCCATTTTACAAGGGTACTGTCGGTACATACCGCAAATATTTCCAGCCCGTATTTTGCCTTGTTGAGATCGTAAAAATCCTTAATGACGGGAATCTCCTTCTGGCAATGACCACAATCGGGATCCCAGAAAAGGATCATCAGGAATTTTGCCTTTGTATTATATAGCGAGGCCAGTTGCAGGGTGGTATCCTGCATGACCATGTTCGGCGCCTTTTCTCCAATCAGGATCGGGCGGAGCTTGTTCGCCTTTTTAATCACCTTTTCATTGATGTCCTTGGAGATCCAGCTTGTCTGCCCTGTTACATAATATTTGTCGACAACATGCACGAAAATTTTGTCAAACCCCATGATCTCCGAATTTTCATAATGGTAGGTGGTAAACCAGACCAGGTATTTGAACATCTCCTTGTTTGGCCGTGATTTTTCGATCAGCAGATCCGCTTCCCGCATAATGGTATCGGTATCCTGGATGACGATCTCGTCGAAATATTTCTTCAACTTATTGTGAAATACAGGGGTACGTAAAACCCTGTCATCGGTAAAGGTGCAGTCATCCCAGTAATGAGATTTGTAATAGTGGTAGGCAAAGGTCGAATCTTTCCTGCCATTTGACAAAACAGGGATTTCAGGGATCTCCGGTTCTTTCATGGTATTGATCATCAATGCGGTAAACGATTCAGGGTGTTCCTTTACAATACTGAGCCGGTAATTGATAAGCACCTTGTTGATTGAATCAACTTTTTTCGAATAACAGGCAAGGGTATCCTGCTTGCGCTTGGCAGCAGTTATCGAATCCTGCCTGCTTGCATAGATTACTGCCGAATCTTTTTTGGTATAGGGCTTTATTCTGGTTTCAAGTTCATGCATCTGGTCAAACTTTTCGTGGGTTTTTAAAAGATACCCAAGGAAAAGTTCATTTTCAGGAGAATTTTTGAACACCATATGGGTGGAGGGCGAATTGACAGTGGTTTCAATGGAAAATTTATGATCGTTGTTCACCACGAAATCAAAATAGTTTTTATCCGTGATCACCAGGGCATATAGTCCCCTTGGAAGGGAATCCGACTTATAGCTGCACCTTCCCGAATGATCCACCTTCAGGGTGTCCTTGATATAGGTTCCATTGCTGTAATAATAGGCGATCAGGCAGGTGGTGTCTTTCAACCCGCTGATTTTGAATTTTATATTATAGTTTAGCTGACTATAGGCAACTGAAAGGAAACACATCCAGCATACTAAAAAGAGAGCAATTTTAAATTTCAGCATAATTGTAGAATTTTACCTGATAAACGTATTCATGTCGATTCTATTTCGTTGCCAACTCCTTTTCATAGGGCCTGAAGAAAAAGGTGACATAAAAATAGCCAATGGCTTCATTCAGGGTTTCGCGGAACCCCTTGCTTGTCTTCCACCATGTTTCAGGCCCATAGTATGAGTTCGGAACGGAGATGATGCCGACTCGGACGGAATCTCCCAGGGCCTTCTGAAACAGCAACTGGCTGCGGGCACCGTGTACCCCCATGGTCATGACGTTGATAGCCCGGATTTCAGGGTGGTTGGCCCTGAGCCATTGCTTCAGCCGGATGGCCGAATTGTAGGTTCGCTCATTCCTGAATTCATCGGTGGCCACCATGACGAGTTTCGTTGAATCAAAACCCAGCTTGATCAGCGACCGGCCTGCAATGACTGCCGTATTGTGATAGGCTGCGAGAAAATCCCCGTTTTCAAGCGGCGTGCCGGTTGTGATCAACAAGGTATAATGACCCGCATTGAATTCGCGGATAACCTCCTTGAACAAATAATCGCTGACCCACCCTTCCAGCACCAGGATCCCGGTTTGTTCACGATGAACAGGGGCGAGGGTGGGGAATAGACGGCGGAATCCGCCATACATCGCTGAAGCCGCGATTACCAATAGGAATATCCAGCCATATACGGACAACCCCCACCGCTCGCGTCGGTTAATCAGAAAATAATCCTTCCTGGCGTAATATTTCATAATTAAATGGCGATGTGCTCTTTACGAAGCAAATCGTTCACGGTTTTGACAGGGTTGAAGGTGATGATGGGCACCTCGATGAACAAAGTGATCCATTTTGCCATGGCACCGTTCCACAAGCCAGGCAGTTCCTGGGCTTTCAGTGTTCTGCCGCCACTCGATTTCAGCGATATAAACCCGGTGTTTTCATCCACGAATTGCTTCAGGTCAAATGTGTTGCTTTCGAAATCGCGGGTCGAGCATACCAGGTCAACCGGGTTAAAGTGGGTGGCTGCCGACAGGATCGATTTTTGCCGGGGATCAGCGGTATCGACCTGCGATGCCTCCACGATCTGCAGGGATAATTTATGGTCGTCGCCCTTAACCCAGAAGGGGCCTCCGCCGGGTTCCCCCTCATTTTTAACCATCCCGCAAACGCGGATGGGCTTGTTTAAAAGGGCGAAAAGAATTTCAGTCTGCTCAAGGGGGGGGAGGGATGGCAGATCTACGGGGAAATCAATAAATAAATTTTTCTTTGAAAAAAGCATCATCTCCGAGAGTTCTTCACGCGTTGCCGGCCGGTTTTGAATAGCGGACAGGAATGTGGTTATCACCTCCCTGACGGAAAGCAGGTAACCGCCTAAAAGTTTTTTATGCCGGTAAGTTTCGGGTTTGAACCTGTCGGGGACAATATTGTCGATATTTTTAATGAAAATCAGGTCGGCATCAACCTCGTTGAGATTCTCCAGCAGGGCACCGTGCCCGCCCGGGCGGAAAAGGAGGGAGCCGTCCTGGTTTCTGACGGGTTCATTCCGTTCATCAACTGCAAGGGTATCGGTTGAGGGTTTCTGGATGGAAAAGGAGATGTCGAAGGTGACCCCCAGTTGCAATTCGTATTTTTGTTTAACGGCCTCAAAAAGCGATCTGAACTTTTCCAGGTGTTCGGGGGAGATCGTAAAATGAATCCGGGCATTCCCCTCCCGGTCGCGGGTATATTCCGCGGCTTCAACCAGGTGCTCCTCGGCAGCCGTCCTGGCTGAGTCGGCATACCTGTGGAATTTTAACAGGGCCTTGGGCAGGTTTGCATAGTCCAGCCCGGCAGGGTTTAATATATAATGTATGATCGTTGCAAATTCCCTGGCAGCTTTCAGCGTCTCAAGCGACATCCCGGCACTGGCCATACAACCGGCAAGATCATCATAAAAGGCGATTTGGCCCAGGTTGTCCATCAAGGCTAAAACCGGGGCGGCACCCGGATCCAGGCTGCGAATTTCATCAACGGAAGCAATGGAGGGATATTTATCCCTGAATTCAAAAAGTTGCTTGAACATCCTGCTGGCAGCCCCGGAGGCGGGAACGAATTTGACAACCTTCAGATCCGCCTGCTTTTTTTCAAAAAAATCAATATAATAGGATTTCCGGGCATCATCGAAGGTCAGCAGACCGTCGCCGGGAATGGCAGGCTTAACAAGGCAGATATAGGGAAAGCCTTTGATAAAATGGTCGACTTGTTTCTGAATGGCAGGAAGCGCTATACCCCTGGTACTGATTTGATTAAGATCATTTTGGTTAAACATATCCGCTTTATTGTTAATTTTAAAGCAAATTTATTGTAAAAAAATGAAAACAGTTGCCTTTATTATCATCTCGGTTTGGATTTCGATCCAATGCCTGGGTCAGGTGGGCCCCCAGAAATATTTTATCGAATTCAGGGATAAGAATAATTCTCCCTATTCGGTCAACCGCCCCGGGGAATTTCTAACCCAGCGGGCCCTCGACCGCCGGGCCCGGCAGGGGATCGCCATCAGCGAAAACGATATCCCTGTAAATCCTTCCTATATTACCCGGCTGCTCCATTTTAACATCACCTTCCTGACCGCGTCAAAATGGTTTAACGGTGTAACCATTTATTGTGCAAATCAGGCTACATTGGATTCCATTCAGCAACTTCCATTTGTAAACAAGGTTGTTAAGAGTATAGATGATAATATTTTAAATAACTATAGATCAGGTAACAAATTCAAATCAGAGGAAGCTTTACATGAAGTAAATGTCATCAATACCCTTCCGTCGAATTCCGGCAACTCAGTTAACCCGATGTTCAATTATGGGCCATCATTCAGGCAAATCCACATGCTGGGCGGCGATAGTTTGCACAAGTTGGGATACCGGGGTGAAGGGATGGTGATTGCAGTGCTGGATGCCGGGTTTTACCATGTGGATTTACTGGGGGCTTTTGACAGCCTGCGGATGAACAACCAGATACTCGGAACGAAGGACTTTGTAAAGCCCGGCAACAATGTTTATAATGAATATGAGCACGGGATGGAGGTATTGTCGTGCATGGGAGGCAACCAGCCGGGGGCGATCATCGGCACGGCGCCGAAGGCAAAATATTGGCTCCTGCGTTCTGAGGATTATTATTCCGAAAATATCATCGAGGAATACAACTGGGTTTCCGCCGCTGAGTTTGCCGACAGCGTGGGGGCCGATATCATCAATTCGTCGCTGGGCTATACCCAGTTTGACAATCCCGCCATGGATCACACCTGCAGCGATATGAACGGCTTTACAACACCGGCAACCAGGGGTGCCAATTTTGCCTTCAGCAAAGGAATGATTGTTGTAAACAGCGCCGGGAACGAAGGCGGCACAAGCTGGAAGTGCGTCAGCGCCCCGGCCGACGCTAACGGCGTACTCGCCATTGCCGCAGTGGATTCAAACGGTGTACACGCCACCTTCAGTTCAACGGGGGAGGCCACCAGGAGGATTAAACCCAATGTGGCTGCCATGGGACAGGCGGCCGTGGTTGAATCCACCATTGGCAGCATCATGCACTCCAGCGGGACCTCATTTTCCTCACCCATCTTGGCCGGTCTGACGGCATGTCTTTGGCAGTCTGCACCTTCAAGATCCAATGCGACCATTGTGAGGGCTATTGAACTGAGCGGAAACAGGGCCACCCATCCAGATTCGCTGCTGGGATATGGTGTGCCTGACTTTGTAAAAGGTCTGAAACATGTCGGTATTTATGAAAAGGACAATTCAGCGACCCTGCAGGTCTTTCCAAACCCGTTTACAGATGTTTTTTCAGCCAGGTTAACGTTGAAGGCTGACCAGGAGTTGTCAGTAACGCTCCTTGACCAGTTGGGCCGTATAAAATGCATTCTTCCCGGGCTTACCGCAAGGGCAGGGGAAAACCGGTTTTATTTCAACCAGTTTGCCGCCCTGGCAGCGGGTTGCTATTTTCTAAGAGTAACAGGCGGGGAATTTTGCGAAACCATCATGATCGTGAAGCTGAATCCATAAATTGCAGGAGGTGCTTGTTTACATTTGTGAATACAAATGTAAACAAGATGCAGGGAGTTACTGACCTGGCTGTTCACTTTTATACAATTGTTAATAGCATATTGTGTCATACAATGTCTGAATTACTTCTGTTTCAGTATTATCGATAAATTTCAAATTGATTATTTCCTGTTGATTTTTGGGTGGTTATTCATCGTCATCCAGTTCCCGTAATCATCCATTTAATTTAACCACAAAGCCCACAATGATTTACACAATGTTCACCATGGGATTCTTTGCGTCCTTTGTGCGTTCATTGTGGTTAACATCGGTCGGGTTTTTGCAAGTGAACGCAATCCCTTAGCCGGATACATTGCTGTTGGCGGAAAGAAGACAGGCTATCCGGCTCCGGGGGGTATCAGATAGTTCATTACAGGCCGGATAATACAGGTATTATGAGATAATTACAGGGTCAGGGGCCGTGGCGAGGGCCATTTCAAGGCTTTTGTTTACAACCATGTTGTCAGGATCGACCAGGTTGCCAAGAAAGTTTCCAACCAGGAACCTGTTGACCTCCAGTTAAATCCCGTTCAAAGGTTTTAATAAAATACTGATATTACAAATGTGACGATCGTTTACATTTGTAATTACAATTGTAAACTATCGGTTATTTTGGTGTAATTTTTGTATAAACAAAAGATATATAGCTTAATACGGAGATTACCTGATGTTTGAGTTCATGTTAAACATAATTTACAATTGGTTTTACTAATTTCTCTGAATTTGTTACTTTTGTAGAAACTGTTTTCAAATGGTAGAACGAATCCTGGAGCTTATAAAAAGCAAGAAACTGACTCCCTCCCAGTTTGCCGATGAAATTGGCATTCAGCGATCGGGTATCTCCCATATTATTTCAGGAAGGAATAAACCGAGCCTTGAATTTGTTATGAAGATCCTGAAACGGTTTCCTGATGTCGGGGCGGAATGGCTGCTGTACGGTACCAAAGTCAGCGGGAATGCAAATCCAACGGAGGTGCATCCTGTTATTGAGCCGGTAAAAACTAGTATATCGGAATTTCCCGCCGTTGAAACGGCAAAGGTTCAGGCCCCCGAAAAGCAAAGTTCGGAGGAAATTCCGCTAACCTTGATGGAAGAGCAGGACAGCAGGGAGGTTAAGGCGGAAATAAAGCAAGCCCGGAGTCTGAAAAGAGACAAACCCGGGCGGAAAATCGAGAAGATTGTTGTTTTTTACGATGACAGGAGCTTCAGGGAATATGACCCTGAATAGGATCAGCTGCGCTCGGTAACGGAAAAGAAGAAAGATGCCTCCCTTTCTGCGCTTTCATCGCTGTCGGAGCCGTGAACGGCATTTTCACCCATATTTTTGCCATACAGTTTCCTGATGGTGCCTTCGGCTGCCTTTGCTGGATCGGTTGCGCCAATGAATTCCCTGAAATCTTCCACTGCGTTTTCTTTTTCCAGGATTACGGCAACGATCGGGCCGCTTGACATAAAGGTTGTCAGTTCTTCGTAGAACGGACGCCCAATGTGCATCTCATAAAAATGACCGGCCTGCTCCCTGGTTAACCTGATCTTTTTCATTGCAACGATTCTGTATCCTCCATCTTCGATTTTCGAGAGGATTTTCCCGGTATACCCTGCTGAAAATGCAGAGGGTTTTACCATGGTAAAGGTGATTTTTCCAGCCATTTTTTGTTGGGTTTATGAGCAAACAAAATTACATATATATTTCAAATAATCACTAATTTTGCACTCCTTTAAAATAAACCTGTTTGGAAAACACTGACTTCCCCGCCATAGCTGAAAAGCTTTCAAAACCCTTGCAGATATTGATAACCACGCATACCAACCCCGATGGGGATGCTATTGGTTCCAGTCTTGCACTTTCATCCTATCTTAAAAAACGGGGTCATTCGGTGCACGTGATGGCACCTGACCTTTTTCCCGATTTCCTTGGCTGGATGCCCGGGCATGAGGATATTTTATTTTTTTCAGTGCACAGGGAAGAATGTGAAAAGGTTATTGCCGGTGCCGGTATGATCATTGCCGCCGATTACAATAACTTCAGCAGGCTCAATGATGCCGCTCCCCTGGTGCGCCAGTCGGCAGCCGTAAAGGTGCTCATAGACCATCACCTGTTTGCCTCTGAGGAGTTTGATTTGAAGATATCGATCTCAAAAATCTCATCAACCTCCGAACTTGTCTATAATTTCATTGAGGCCATGGGGGATCTTAACCTGCTGGATAAGGCGATCGGGGAGTGCATCTATACCGGCATCATCACCGATACCGGTTCACTCAGCTACTCCTGCAACTATGTCAGGACCTACCTGATCATCGCAGAACTGATCAGGCTTGGTGTCGACGGGGAACATCTCCACCGCTTGATCTACGACACCTATTCCGAAAGCAGGTTGCGCCTGCTTGGATATTCCATCAGCGACCAGCTGGTGGTACTTCCCGACCTTCACACAGCCTTTATCACCCTTTCCAAGGAGGACCTGCAGAAATTCAACCACCAGATCGGCGATACCGAGGGGGTGGTGAATTACGCACTATCCATAAAAGACATTAATCTTGCCGCACTATTCATGGAAAGGGACGGAATCGTAAAAGCGTCGTTCCGTTCAAAGGGTAATTTTTCAGTTGACATTCTGGCCCGCGAACATTTCAATGGCGGCGGGCACCGGAATGCGGCAGGCGCCAACTGCCATACCACACTGGAAGAGGCGGTGTCGAAATTCCGCAAGATATTGCCCTCCTACCAGGCTAAACTAAAATCAGTCTATTCGTGAAACCAACGTCCCGGGAGCGGAAATCAACTGAAACCGGCGGGGATAGGCCCGGTTGGTCGCCGTGGGTTAACTGCACCCTTTTCCTCGTGATTGGGTTTATCCTCTCCCTGAACGCCTGCCAGGAGAGCCCCCGGCCCGTTCAATCCACAGATCACATGCAGATGACGGATGACACGGTGATGAAATATAACCACCAGGTTGTCAGGGAGGAGAGCCAGGAAATCGACGATTTTGTCATGCGGCATCACTGGAATATGCAGGTTTCCCAGACAGGGCTTCGGTATATGATCTATAAGCAGGGCAGCGGTGCGCTTCCCAAAAGAGGGGAGATCGTTGCAATAAAATATAGAGTCAGCCTTATTAATGGCGACCTCGTGTATAACCCTGATACCCTGAAGCCATTCGAGTTTGAAACCGGGAAAGCCGCTGTTCCCAACGGTCTTGAAGAGGGGGTATTGCTGCTGAAAACCGGCGATCATGCAAAATTTATCCTGCCTTCACATCTTGCTTTCGGATTGCTGGGCGACATGGATAAAATTAAAAGCAGGGAGATACTGGTTTATGATGTTGAGCTTTATCAGATCAAACCAGGGAGAAAATGAAGAAAAATAATTATAAATCAAGGCAATCCGCGTGAAAACCGTGGCAGGACTTTTACTATCTTTGCCGGTCAAAATAAAGGACTGCTGTAACGCTGGCTTTTTCAGCCGGTTCCGGTCCCGGGAAGCATCAGAAAATATTAATCCAAGTAATAATAACCAAACTGTTAAAATGCAAAGTATGAAAAAAGTGTTTGTGAATCCGTTGGTCATCGTGATCCTGGTTGCTGTGACTATGTGGGCTTGTTCGTCAAAGTATCCTGGTTACGATCATACAAAGACAGGCTTGTATTACAAATTATTCAAGGTGAGTAAAGATACCGTAAAACCAAGGCTTGGCGACTGGGTCTCTTTAACCATGCGTTATGTCTATAAGGATTCCACCTTGTTTGACAGTAAAAAAGCAATGGGAACACCGGTGCGCTTCCAGCTGCCCCCGTCCGATTTCAAGGGTGACATTTATGAAGGCGTACGGATGATGTCGGCCGGCGACAGCGCCAGTTTCATCATCAATGCCGATTCCCTGTTCAAGAAGACCTTCCGTGCGCCACAACGTCCGAAATTCATCGACAGCAATGCCGTTATCAAGTTCTATGTTACCCTGCTTTCGGTTGATTCACCGGATGCCATGATGAAAAAAGAGGTCAGCGACATTGCAAAATATGTTGCCGACAAAAAGATCACTGCAACTCCTTCAGCCTCTGGCGTATATTATATTGAGCAGGTTCAGGGAAAAGGAGCCAAAATCGATTCCGGCAGCTGGGTTACAGCCAATTTCAAGGTCTCCCTGATCGATGGCAAACAGATCTTCTCATCGGCCGACCGCGGAGAACCCATGGTCTTCGAATTCGGTAAACGTTTTGATACCCGTGGTTTTGCTGAAGGAGTAGCGCAGATGCTGAAAGGCGGAAAAGCCACCTTCCTGGTTCCTTCCAAAATGGCTTTCGGTGAAACCGGAAATCCAAAGGCTGGCATCAATCCCTATACACCTATTGTTTATGATATTGAGATCATCAACGTTCAGTCAAAGGCTGATCATGACAAACAGGTGGCTGCCGACAAGAAAAAAAAAGATCAGCTCCTTGAAACCAACAAGAAACAGGAGTCAAGCCTGAGGCAAAAGTACCTGAAGGAACACAACATCAGTGCAAAACCGAATGCTTCGGGATTGATCTATGTTGAAAAGATTAAAGGAACGGGCGCCCATGCCGTTGCCGGGAAAAAGGTCAAAGTACACTACACCGGAACGCTGCTCAATGGTACAAAATTCGACTCCTCACGCGACAAGGGTGAACCCTTATCCTTTACGTTAGGCCAGGGCCAGGTAATCAAAGGCTGGGATGAAGGTGTTGCCATGATGAATGTAGGTGGACGGGCTACCCTTATTGTCCCTTCCGATATTGGCTACGGCGCTGAAAACCAGGGAACAATTCCTCCCTATTCAACCCTTGTATTCGATGTTGAATTACTGGAAGTCAAGTAAATTCTGACAATTAGTACAAAAAAAAATTCACCCCCTGTATCCCGCAGTTCACGCGGGATGCAGGGGGTGAACTGTTTTCAGTCCCTTCCCATCATTGAGAAGCAATCGTTGGATTAAACCCGGTATCAGCTGTTTTCAAGCTTCTGCTGCAGGATCTTCAGCTCATCCCGAAGCCTGGCTGCCTCCAGGAAATCGAGTTCTTTAACGGCATCCTCCATGGCCTTGCGGTTCCTGCCGATCAGCTTCTGCAGCTTTTCCTTCGAGAGATACTGGATGATCGGATCAGCGGCGACATCAATGTTTTCATGCTCATAATAGGGCACAGGATGCGATTTCCCGTCAGCAACAGCAGTCTGGCCCATGATGTCATGGGTGCTTTTTACGATCTGGGTAGGGGTGATGCCGTTTTCCAGGTTGTAGCTGATCTGTTTCGCCCTGCGCCTGTTGGTTTCACTCATCATCCGCTTCATCGAGTCCGTCATTTTATCGGCGTACATGATCACCTTGCTGTTGACATTCCTTGCAGCCCTTCCCGCAGTTTGCGTAAGCGAACGTTCCGACCGCAGGAAGCCCTCCTTGTCGGCATCCAGGATCGCAACCAGCGACACCTCAGGAAGGTCAAGCCCCTCGCGCAACAGGTTGACGCCCACCAGCACATCAAAAACCCCCATCCTGAGATCGCGCAGGATCTCCACCCGCTCGAGGGTGTCAACATCGGAATGGATATAGCGGCAACGGATATCGATCTTTGAAAAATAGTTGGTCAGCTCCTCGGCCATGCGCTTGGTCAGCGTGGTGACCAGGGTGCGCTCATGCACGATGATCCTCTGGTTGATCTCGTCCAGCAGGTCATCAATCTGCCTCAGGCTGGGCCTTACCTCCACATAGGGATCCAGCAATCCCGTGGGCCTGATAACCTGTTCCACCACCACCCCTTCGCATTTCTGAAGCTCGAAATCGGCCGGCGTGGCACTGACATAGATCGTCTGGTCGATCATGGTCTCAAACTCGTCAAATTTCAGCGGCCTGTTATCCATGGCCGAGGGTAGCCTGAAACCGTATTCCACGAGCGTCTGCTTACGGGAACGGTCTCCCCCGAACATCGCCCTGATCTGCGGGATCGTCACATGACTCTCGTCAATGACCATCAGCAGGTCGTCGGGGAAAAAATCAAGCAGGCAGAAGGGGCGCGAACCCGAAGTCCGGCCGTCAAAATACCTTGAATAATTCTCAATACCTGAACAATAGCCAAGTTCCCGCATCATCTCAATGTCATAGCTGACACGATCCTCCAGCCGTTTCGCCTCCAGGTCCTTGCCATTTTCCCTGAAATAGGCACACTGTTTGATCAGGTCATCCTGGATATCCACCAGGGCATCCCGCATCTTGTCCGGGGAGGTCACGAAGATGTTGGCCGGGTATAGCGTCATCGCCGACATCTGCTCGATTTTACGGCCTGTCGTGGGGTCAAACGATTCAATGGATTCCACTTCGTTCCCCATAAAGATAACCCTGTAGGCAATATCAAGGTAAGCCGGATAGATATCCACCGAATCGCCCTTGACCCTGAAACGGCCACGGGTAAAATCGCCCTCGGTTCTCGAATAGAGGCTGTTGACAAGGGAATTCAGCAGTTTCTTCCTTCCGATCTGATCACCGGTATTCAGCCGGATGACATTTTCATTGAAATCATCCGGGTTCCCGATGCCATAGATACAGGAAACAGAGCAAACCACGATGATGTCGCGCCGGCCCGACAGCAGTGCGGATGAGGCGCTCAGCCTGAGTTTCTCGATCTCCTCATTGATGGAAAGATCCTTTTCGATATAGGTATTGGTCACCGGGATAAAGGCCTCCGGCTGGTAATAGTCGTAATAGGAGACAAAAAACTCAACCGCGTTGTCGGGGAAAAACTGTTTGAATTCCCCGTAGAGCTGGGCAGCGAGGGTCTTATTGTGGCTCAGCACGAGTGTCGGACGCTGAACCTCCTGGATGACATTGGCAATCGTAAAGGTCTTTCCCGACCCGGTAACCCCCAGCAAAACCTGCGAAGGATCACCGCGCTGAATACCCTCTACCAGTTGCCTGATCGCTTCCGGCTGGTCGCCGGTAGGCTGGAATTCGGATGTTAGCTTAAAATTCACTTTTTACTGTTTTAGGGGTGAAGCATCACGGTAGCCGTTACCGGGTAGTGGTCTGAATAATCAACATCAAATTTATGATAGACCGATGCGCCGAGTTTCCCTGAATAGAGGATGTAATCAATCCTGAAAGATGGAAATTTTCCCGCATAGGTACTCTCAAAAATCCCGATCCCTGCCGCTACGTACGAATCAGTGAGATGTGCCGTAAGCTGATGGTAGGAGTAGGAAGAGGGGGTATCATTAAAATCGCCCGCCAGGATGACGGGGTAAGGGCAATGTTCAATATGTTTCTCCAGGATATCGACCTCCGACGAGCGTAAAACAAAGGCTTTCCGTAATTTGTTGATCATGTGCAGCGATCCCTTCTTGATAGGAATCACCTCCTTGTCCGGCTCTGTCAGGTTTGAATAAAAGGCATAATCCTCCTCCCCGAAACGGATTGATTCCAGATGCACATTGTATATCCTGATGGTATCACGGTTCAGCACAATGTCGCTGAAGATGGCAAACAAACTGTGGTCGGCCATTTTGAACGAACCCGTGTTTACAATCGGGTATCGTGAAAAGGTAGCGATAGCATTGATCTTCTGCTTATTATAAAATTCCTGGTAATTTTTAAAGAAATAGTAATCGAGCTGGATCGACCTGGTGAATTTCATCAGGGTTTGCGAATAATCCTCCCCCATGGCAAAGAACTCCTGGATACAGATAATATCTGCCTTTTGCTGCACCAGGAACTCCGTGACCTTGCTTTTCGCGTCGGGGCTATGTTCCCTCCATTGCGACCCGTAAAGGCTGTGAACATTGTAGCTGACGGTTTTCAGGGATATGCCGGATGCAGGTTTTGGATTCCCCAGGCGAAAAGGATAGATCGTCCGTATACTGTTCCACCCAAGTCCTACGGTGAGCAGGGAAAGGAGGATGATTTTTTTCCAGGAAACCAGCCAGAGAAAGATAAAAGCAAGGTTTATTATCAGCAACACAGGGTAGGCCAGCCCGAAAAATGCCAGCAGCCAGAGCCTGGAAGGAGGGATATACCCGGCGCTATAGGCCAGCAGCAATCCCGCTGCAGCAAAAATATTCAGGAGAACAAGAAACTTTTTCAGATACGACCCTCCTTTATGCATTGGCTGGTTTTATGTTTTCAGCGTTTGGTTGACGTTTTAAACAGGAATTCCTTTTCTGCCTTTGTAAGGCTGTCATAGCCGCCTTTGGAAATTTTCTCCAGGATTTCATCTGTTTTTTTCTGGTTTTCAACCTTCTTAAGATTGTATTCCTCATCTGAAACCGGTCTGCCTGTGTACCCGGGCGACGCATAGGTACCTTTTTTCACCCTGAATTTCCTGAAAAGAGAGGAAAAAGAAGACCCGCCACCCGAAAATCCTTTGGTTTTTAACATCCTGTAAACGGATACATATAAAAAGCCAAACAGCGCCCCGCCGATATGGGCAAGGTGGCCTCCCGGGTTGCCGGAGGGGATCATGAAGAAATCGAACACAAACAGGATGATGGCCAGGTAAAGAATCCGGATCTTTCCGAAAAGAAAAAGCTGGATGGAGTATTCCGGTACAAAAAAAGAGATGGCGGTCACGATGGCCATCACCGATGCCGAGGCACCAAGGGCATAGGCTACCGGAACAAGTTCTGAAAACACCGGAAAAATGTTAAAAGCGAGGATATAGACCAGGGCTCCTGCGATTCCGCCTAAAAAATAGATGACCACCAGCATCCGCGACGGAAGGAATTCGAGGAAAATGCGGCCAAACCCGTATAACCAGAACATATTGAACAGGATATGCCAGAATTCAACATGCAGGAACATATAGGTGATGAGCGTCCATGGCCTGGCAGCTACCAGCGGAAGGGCGGCAGGAAGCGCCATTAAATGCGTGATCAGCATCCCTGCAGCATCACTGTCGTGGATATTAAAGAAAAACAGGAGGACCCTGAGGACCTGGACACAGATCCATAGACCGACATTGACAAGGATTAGCAGCGAAAGGGCTGAACCCTGCCGGAAAAACCGCTTTGCTTCTTCCAAAGGGTTTGCAGGTTGATTATATCCGTAGTTCGTCATGAGGAGAAGGAGCCTGATTTTTTCCGCCAGTAGATAATTAAAAAGTATCCGAAGACCATCCCGCCCAGGTGGGCGAAATGCGCCACATCATCATTCTGGTTATTTGAGAATCCTGAAAAAAGTTCCAGGGCGCCGTAAATGATCACGATCCATTTTGCCTTGATGGGAAACAGGAAATAGACATATACCAGCATGTTCGGGAACATCATCCCAAAGGCCAGCAGGATGCCGTAAACCGCTCCGGAGGCGCCGATGGTAGGCACATCCATCCGCAGGTTCATCAGTTGCCTGATGTATTCCAGCGACTGCGCTGCATAGCCCGGGTTGTGCTTGGAGAGGGTCCACTCGTTGATGAAACTCCTCACGGTTCCCTCCTGGTCGTAGTAATTCTCGAAATGACTCCTGATGAATACGGTAAACCCGTCAACAGTCGGAGTGACACTGTAGGCCTGTGCAGCCGACTGGATTGAGGATATTTCAATCCAGTTGACGAAGGTCTGTACAAAGGCGGCGCCAATTCCGGTAATCATATAATAGGTTAAAAATCGCTTGGAGCCCCATATGTTTTCGAGCAGGTAGCCGAACATCCATAGGGCAAACATGTTCATCAGCACATGGGGTACGCTGCCATGGAGAAACATATAGGTGACAAACTGGTATGGCCTGAACAGATCGGATTGAAAATAGTGCAGCCCCATCAGCCTGACCAGGTCTATCCCGAAGGCAGTCTGGAAGGAGATGGTGGCCAGATAGAACAATCCGTTAATAATCAACAGGTTTTTTACGACGGGAGGAAGCAGGCTGAAACCAGACGGGCTATATTGTTGGGACATTTGTTTGTTTACTTAAATTTTAAATTTCCTGTTGAGTTCATCAAAAGAGTAAATGACCATGGTTGGCTTCCCATCGGGCGACACTTCGGGCACTTTACAGGCGAACAGGTTTTCAATCAGTGAATCGATCTCTTCCTGGTGCAGTTTCCTGCCTCTTTTCACAGAGAGCTTCATGGCAAGTGATTTTGCCATTAACTGTTTTTGGTTGTTTTTATTGTCATTACCCGGCGATTTGAGCGATTCAAGCATCGATTCAATCAATGGCCCGATGCCGGAGGTGTCAATATTCATGGGGATTGACTGTGCCACGAAGGTGCCCTTTCCCAGGTCGTTGATCTCAAATCCCAACTCCCTGAAATAGTCCAGCCACTCGAGCATGAACTGGCTGTTCCCGGGGCTCAGGGTGAAGGTTTGCGGTATAAGCTGATGCTGGCCGGGGATCGCTTCGGCAGGTTCGCGGTTCATAAAACGCTCGTAGAGGATCCGTTCGTGTGCCTGTTGCTGGTCAATGACAATGATCCCCGACTGCGTGTGGGTAACCAGGAAGGAACCATTGACCTGGAAACTGCGTTTCCGCTCGACAGACGCCTCATTTTTATGGCTGTCCCAGTCCATCCCATGAAGGTCGGCACCCGGCTGCCGGTATTCCTCGTTATTCCCCGGCCGGGCGTCAGACTGGGCGGGGGTATACAGGTTTTGCCAGCCCTGGATGGAAGCAGGCGGTTTTGAAGGAAAGGAAAAGTGGGTCTGCGGCTCTGTCTTTTTTTCAAATGGGTTGTAATCCGGGTTAATCGTGATGGTGGGTTGGCGGATGGGTTGATCCTCGGGCACCGGCTTGTAGTGCATGCTTTGTTCGACCTCGAAATCAAGGGATGGGGAGAGGTTGAATTTCCCGATCGATTGCTTTACCGCGGCATGCAGGATGGCATAAATACTCTTGATATCCTGGAAGTTGATCTCAGTCTTGGTGGGGTGGATGTTCACATCGATGGTCTGGGGATCCACCTCCATATAGATAAAATAGGAGGGAACCGAATCATCCGGGATCAGCTCCTTGAAAGCGCCTTCAACCGCGTGATGCAGGTAGGCGCTCTTCATAAACCGACCGTTGGTGAAGAAATACTGTTCTCCCCTGGTTTTTTTGGCAAATTCAGGCTTCCCGATAAAGCCGGAGATGTTGACCAGGGCTGTCTGCTGTTCAACAGGTATCAGGCGCTGACCATAGGATGCGCCGAAGAGGCTGGTGATCCTTTGTTTGAGGTTCCCCGACGAAACCTGGAACAGGATCTTATCCTGGTTATAGAAGGTAAAGGAGACATCGGGATGGACCAGGGCAACACGAAAGAACTCTTCAATGATGTACTTCAGTTCAAGGGCATTCGATTTCAAAAAGTTCCGGCGTGCCGGTACGTTGAAGAAGAGGTTTTTCACGCTGACCGAGGTTCCATTCTGACAATTCACAGGGAATTGTTCCTTCAATTCGGTACCCTCGATCAAAATACAGGTACCGACTTCATCTTCGAACCGTTTTGATTTCAGTTCAACCTGGGCGATGGAGGCGATGGAGGCAAGCGCTTCACCTCGAAAACCAAGGGTGCGGATGGAAAGCAGATCGTTGGCAGTTTGAATTTTCGAGGTGGCATGGCGTTCAAAACACATCCGCGCATCCCGTTCCGACATGCCGCAGCCGTTATCGGTCACCTGGATAAGTAATTTCCCGGATTCCCTGATGATCAGCTTGATATCGGTAGCGCCGGCATCGATGGTATTTTCCAGCAATTCCTTCACAGCCGAAGCCGGGCGCTGAACGACCTCGCCGGCAGCGATCTGGTTGGCAACTGAATCTGGCAGGAGACGGATGATATCACTCATGGCAACAAAAGTACCCATAATTTTGTAAAGTGCGAAGGTCACCTTGCGGGCCGGCCGGACAATGTGAAGAAAAACCTGCTGCTTGTCGCCGGGGAAAATGTCGGCAGAATATGACAATTCCATTGAACCGCCTGACAGGACGCACGCAAAACGATCAAATACCGCTGGATACAGTGGAGATGAAGGAAATAGACATAGTTAAAAAATCATTGATGAATACCAATGATATGCTTGGTTTTATTGCATTTCCGATCACGTTGCTTCACCCCGTAAGGGCTGAAGTGCGATTCAGTTAAAACCTGGATTTATCCAGTACAGGAAACCTCATTTGCACAAGATAGAAGGCTCCGTAGAATACCGCACTGAAAAAGGTGGTTCCAAGAAGGTCATTCAGAAAGAATGAAAATCCATTGGAAGTGTCGTTGAAAAACATCATACCGGCCAGGTAACATTCAGCAAGACCTGCGGTTGTTTGTGGGTAGAAAGGACTGGCCAGCCATGCTGCAAAGTTCGTTATCAGAAAAAAGATAACGGCAGAGGTAATGGAGGCCAGAACGACCGATCCCACATTGATTTTATTCCGGATCGACATTCCAATAAGAACCGTTACGGCAAAACCCAGGTAGACAGCAGGCATATTGGCGTGCAGACCTATAACGAGATCGCTTATGAACATCGCGGCGATCGGAATGGCGAAAGCATAATGCTTTCTATCGAAATAGGTACCGGCAAAAAGTGCCATGGCTGCAATCGGCGTAAAGTTCGGCCAATGCGGCAGCAGCCGTAACAGGGCTGCAACGAGAATAACTGAGAAAACAACAATAAATCTAGGATTGATAGATTTATATTTCATTTATTATATTAAGATTAGTATGACACAAAAATAGTGAAACATTTTAATAAAAATCAAGTCCTGTTGAAAATAGTTTTTATTTTTGGAGAACATTCATAAAACCAAGGCCTTAAAATGAAAATTATTGTCATTAGCTTTTTCCTGTTCATCCCCTTTTTTTTCAGCGGCTGCATCCATATGAAAGAGAAAGCTGACCTAATCATCACAAACGGAACAATTTACACGGCTGATTCAACGAACAGCCATTGCTCCTCCATGGCTGTCAGGGATGGAAAAATCCTTGAAACGGGCGCTTCCGATAAAATTTTGCACCGGTATCGTGCCTCTGAAACCATCGACCTGGAAGGGAAAGCCCTGTTCCCGGGGTTCATTGATGCACATTGTCATTTCTTTGGCTACGCCGAAGGACTGCTCTATATCGACCTGGATGGGGCGGCCTCCTTCGCTGAAGTTCTCAACCGGCTTAAGGTGCAGGCCGCTCCTGGTGCTCAAGGGTGGATCGTTGGCAGGGGATGGGACCAGAATTTGTGGGATACCAGGGAATTTCCCGATAATGAGCAGCTCAACAAATTATTTTCTGCCGTTCCCGTCATGCTGATCAGGGTTGACGGCCATGTGGTGCTGGCAAACCAGGAGGCGCTGAACCGGGCAGGGATCGGGTTGAACAACAAATTCGGGCAGGGACAGGTTGGCGTTAAAACGGGTCGTCTGACCGGGATCCTTAGTGAAACTGCCGCAGACGCCATGCGGGCCAGCGTACCCCGGCCTGCTGGCAAAGAACTCGTCAGCCTCCTGAAAAAGGCCCAGGAGCGTTGTTTTGCCGTTGGGCTGACCTGTGTGAGCGATGCCGGGCTTGATTTCAGCCAGGTGATGGCGATCGATTCATTGCAAAAATCAGGAATACTGAAGATGCAGGTCTATGCCATGCTGACACCCAACCCTGAAAATATCAGCAAGTTTCTCATGAAGGGGCTGTTTATCACCGATAAACTGGTTGTCAGGTCCATCAAACTATATGCCGACGGGAGTCTCGGCAGCAGGACGGCGCGGTTAAAGAAACCCTATTCGGATGCTCCAGGGACCTCCGGGTTGATCGTGACCAAGTCAGATTCAATCATTGCTTTATGTAAATTAGCATATAATCATGGATATCAGGTTAACACGCATTGTATTGGCGATTCGGCCAACAAAATGGTACTGCAGCTTTACGGTGCCTTTCTAAAGGGGAAGAATGACCTCCGCTGGCGGATCGAGCATGCACAGGTGGTTGACAGGGAGGATATCCATTTTTTTGGCGACTATTCCGTTGTTCCCTCGGTACAGGCTACCCACGCCACTTCCGATATGTACTGGGCCGGCAGGCGGCTGGGTAGCGAGCGGATTAAAGGGGCCTATGCCTATAAGACGCTGAAGGAGCAGAATGGCTGGCTGGCGAATGGCACCGATTTTCCCATTGAGAATATTTCACCGCTGTTCACCTTTTATGCCGCGGTTGGGCGGATGGACCAGAAAGGGTATCCCGGCGGCGGTTTCCAGGCCGACGAGGCCCTTTCGCGGGCCGATGCCCTGCGGTCGGTCACCTGCTGGGCGGCCAAAGCCGATTTCCTCGAAAAAAGAAAAGGTAGTCTTGAGACCGGCAAAGATGCAGATTTTGTAGTTCTTGACCAGGATATCATGGAGATCCCTGTTCGGGAAATCCCCGGAGTCAAGGTTCTCAGGACCTATATCGGCGGGAAAGAGGTCTTCAGGAAATAAGGCCGTTCCTGTCGCGGTTATCGATGAATTTAACTGGTTTCCTGCTGGTTTCAGGGTTTTTCATCTTTTGAATTTCAGTTTCTGTGACAAAGTTGATCAGGGGGGCTACCCTTAGTTTGGCACGAAAATGATCTTTGATATCTTTCTCCTTTTCCTCTCCGATTCCCTTCCCGCTGATATGGATCAGGATTTCATCGGTACCGATGGTATTGGTAAACACCTCGACCACGTAATTGGAAATGAGATCTATGTTGTCAAGGATGTCATAGAGTGCCGGCGGGAAGAGGGTGGTGCCCTTGTATTTTATCATCTGGTTTTTCCTCCCGATGAGGGGGCCAAGCCTGATGGTATTCCGGCCGCATTTACAAGGCGTGTTAAAATGGTGGCAGATATCGCCTGTTTTAAACCGGAGCAGGGGCATTCCTTCAACGCCAAGCGTTGTGATGGTGACCTCGCCCGGTTCGCCGGGTTTCACCGGGATGTTGTTTTCATCAAGGAATTCGACGATGATCAGCTCCGGGTGGTGATGGCCGCCAAGACCTTCGGGACATTCGGTGAACGATGTGCCCATTTCGGTGGAGGCATAAGTCGAGAAAAGCTTTAAGGGCCACTTATCGGTGATCTTCCTGCCTAGCGTATTCAGCGACATATCCGTTTTCCGAAGGGGCTCCCCGATGCAGATGGCATTTTTAAGGCTGCTGGCGCGGTAATCGATGCCATGCTGTTCAGCATATTCAATGATCTTCAGGATAAAAGAGGGAACCGCAACGATCGAATCGGGTCTGATCCGCTGAATGGTATCCCATTGTAATTCAGGAATGCCGTTTCCCACCCTCACGACGCTGGCGCCAAGCATCCTGATGCCCAGGAAATAAGCCAGTCCGGCCATAAACCTGCGATCGATGGTGGTCATGAGCTGGTAGATGTTTCCCGGGGCTCCCCCTGCACAGGTAAAGGATATGGCCTCGTTGTATGCCAGCCTGTCGAGATCCTTGTCGGTCATGGCAAAGGTTACCGGATCGCCAAGGGTTCCCGAGGTGGTAATGTAATCGATGATCCTGCTTGCGGGAACACAAAGAAAATCCTGGTTCCGTTGCTGCAACTCCTGCTTGGTGGTTACCGGGAAATGTACAAGGTCGGCAGTGGTCCTGATGGCCGAAACATCAATCTTTTCCTTGTCAAACAGTTCCCTGTAAAAAGGCGATTTTGCAGATAAAAATGATAAGGCCTCCCGGAGCCGCAGGTCCTGATACGCTGAAATGACCGGAAGTGGCTGTTTCTCGATATCAGGGAAAAACTCAATACTCATGATCAGAATATCAGGCCAACCATGATCCGCAGGGTATTTGTCTGGATCATCTGAGAAGGACGCGTTTTATCTAGGTTATCGTACGTCATCTTCCCCCAGTTGTACTGCAGTGCAAACTTCATGATAAGATAGCGGATCGAAACACTCATTTCATTTTGCGTCAGGTTGGCGCCATATTTCGAAAAACTGTTATCCGCATAGCTGTGCCATTCTCCAAAATGGTAGGCCAGGTTGAAATTTAACTTATAGGAAAGGTCGATCATCAAACGGTCAACCGGGTTTATCGTGATCACCGGCCCGAATTTCTGTCCGCCATAATAATAGTAATTGTCCGTAGCGGTTGTTGCACTGTCGGGCTTCGAAGAGTTATACCAGACACTCAGGAAGGTGGCGTCAATTCCGGCGCGAATACGTTTGTTGGCAAAAGCAGGGCCTATATAAATCAGGAATCCCAAATCGAGACCCGCTCCAATTTTTGCAGGGAGATAGGAGATGCCATGACCCGGGATTGAATGCACACCTGAACTGGTCAGCACCTGGGGATCACCCGCTGCATATTGCCCTTGCGGGAAGACCGGCCCCAGCTGAAAGTAAAAACCGCTGTTGATACTCGACTGCGCCTGGACCAGGTTAGAAATCAGGAAAGTTATAAAAATCGCTGAAATAAGGGTTCTTTTCATGGAAAATACTGTTTAGGGTAATTAATTTACCCCAAAGTTATTAAAATTAAGAATCGGATGAAAAATTGAAAAAAAAAAGTGGTTTCAGCGATCAGACTGCTGTTGACAGCTGATTTGTAATAAACCCGGCAATTGTATTAACCGACCGTACAACCTCTCTTCCGAGTGCCTGGTCTGCTATCCGGATCCCGTATTTTCGCTGGATCGCCATAATGATCTCAATCGAATCGACCGAGTCGAGTGCAAGTTTATTTTCCCCGCTGAACAGGGGAATTTCATTATCCACCTCGTCAGGATCCACATCCTTGATATTCAGCGTTGTCATGATCATTATCTTGATTTCCCGTTTTAGTTCATCGGATAGCGTAGTCATATTTTCGTTTTGTAGTTACCTATTTAATCGCAGCAGAGAGGGATCTGAAAAAGCGTTCTTCCACGGTGGCCCTTTCGGAGATCATCATACCCAGTTTCTTCAATGTTTCCGGGCCGAGATCCCTGTTTTTGCCGATACGTGCCGAAAAAAGGGAAATTTCCCGCCAGCCGTCGCCAATTTCCATCAGTTCAGCCGAAAGCTCCTTCAGACGCGGGTTTCCGGTGATCCCGGCTGCCTCCTGGAGAAAGGTGGCGTAAATAAACCTGAATCCCGCTCCACCCGTTCCCTGGTCCTCAAGCAGGATATTGATCTTCATGATTTCATGTGAAAGATGCTCATTATCCCGTGCAAATTTCGGCCATTCGGTCACCTTCGCACCAAACATGCGCATCCCCGTGATCCCCACAAACGGCACGGGAAGCTTCAACATGTTGAAACAGGCTTTTTGAATGCCTTTCAGGATGGCCTTCTGGTAATCAATCCCTGCCGGAACTTTGTCAAGGTGAAAGACAAATCCCCCGGGAGACATCATTCCCCCCGCAAAGCGGCCTTTCTCAAGCGAAACTGCCTCCAGTCTGACCATGTTCGGGAAATAGGAATCACTGATGACATACCTGCTTTCCTCTTTCCCTGCGACTACCAGGAAATGCACGTTGATATGCACGCGTTCCCATGAAGGCACGTAGTCCATATAAAAGAAATCGACCTGGGCCCCCGTGGGAATCCCTTGTTCAAGCAACTGATCGAGCGCCAGCTGACCCTTAAGGGGATCCCGGAAGTCCTTGGTTTTAAACCTGACGCCAAGCCTTTTCTCAATGTTGGTGCGGATCTGCCCGGGCCTGTTCCTGACGATAAAGGTCGGAAACGGAAAGGATTTCATTTTGTGGAAGTAGCCGAAAAAAATGCCGCTTGCAATACCAAACACCAGCGGTTCCGTAATGGCCAGTCCGCCATGGTTCAGCAGGGAGGTGATGGTCCCTGATTCACAATGGGCGGCCATTTTATGCGTATAGTCAGGGATAATCATCTGTTTTTTAATTCAATTTTTGTCACAACAACGAAAGGATTGGCAGTTGACGGTTGTTCAACAGAGATACCGCCCCGCTGGTCATCCGGCATCAGGCTTGATTCGGCGCTGTCTTCCGGCCGGATCAGGATAACCTGCAGAAGGTTGGCAGCCGGAACATTGAAAACACTGGCATAACGTCGCAGTTCATCCAGGGAGGCCGACCCAAAATGTTTCGGATCAAGGTGTTTTTTTACGCGTGATTTGCGGATACCCGCCCTGGAGGCCAGTTCTGAGAGGGAGAGTTCTTCCAGAACCATAAAATATTTTACCGGGCTGATCAGGTTTCCGGTAAGCTGTTCCCGCAATTCCAGCTCCAGGTTCCTGCGCTTAAAGAAATAGTCATCCAGGTAATTGGCTGAAAGAAAAGAGCCGGTTTGCATAGGGCCAAATTTCCCGTCCTCCTTTTCCACATAGATGATCATCTGCTGGTCAGGGTAATCCACGAACCCCTCATTTTCTTTCATAGCATTAAGTTAGGAATTTTTCTCCTATTGCCGTTTTGCAAAAGTAACAAGGCTGACGGTCATTGCAAAACCAAAAAACAGGATCAGCAAAATTGTCCCGGGTATGATACTTGCAAGGTTGCCTTCACGGATAAACAGGTTGAGATAATTGTCAATTCCCCAGCGGATCGGGGAGAAGTGGCTGATAAACCGGATATAGGACGGCATGATATGGATGGGCATAAAGGTCCCGCTGATCACCCCCAGTAATACGACGATCACCGAACCAAACAGGGCAGCCTGGCCATGCGTGGAGGCTGCCGCCCCGACCATGCACCCGAAGCCGATGGCGGCCATGGAGGCGGCGACCGTTGCAACCGCAATGGCCAGGTATTGATGGCCGGTCTGTAGCTGCGGCAGTCCGAAAAAGGTTGGAAAAACCCAGGTTCCGATGATCATCATCAGTAAAAACTGGATGAGGCACACCACGATATAGGTGAGGGCTTTTCCGCCAAGGAACAGTGAAAGGCTGACCGGTAAGGAGCGCAGGCGCTGGAAACTGCCCTCGTTTTTTTCGGTGATCAGGCTGCCGGCAAGCGGGATCACGATAAAAAACATGGCAAAAAGAATGAAACCCGGCACGTTGTTCTGGATCACATTGGGTTGTATGGTGGAAAGCTCTTTTGTGGCAAAGGTTTCCACGACCGGAGGCAGCTTTTGCAGCGACCGGGCGATCATGCCTTCGATTACAGGTTGCATGCTCCCAGGCATGGTGGCCAGAATCGCGTTCATCGCCTCGCGGGTCTGGGTCCCTTTAATGACATAGGTAAGCGCATTGCCGACCGACTTCCGGTAACTCTCCTGGAGGGTTGGATCGAGCAGCAGGGTGATGGAAGAGTCGCCAGGGCCGACGACTACACCGAACCTGTATTCCCCGCTTGCGATAAGGGCCCTGGCCGACGTGGCCGTAACCGGTTTACCACGGAGCGATTTTACGGGTTCAAAAATACCGGAGGAGTCAAGGTTTGCCAGCAGTTTTTTCGAAAAGGAGCTGTTCGATTCATCTGCATAAACAACCTTTGTTTTTGAATTCTGGCTTTTCAGCGCGTTTTCCTGTGCCAGCGTGACGACGAATATCAGCAGGATGGGCATCATGAACAGGATGATGAGCCCCGGTATATCCCTGAAAAGCAACAGAAATTCCTTTTTCAGGATAAATAACAACTTTTGCATGGAGCAAAAATAGGAAGAATTATCCATTCTTCGCGGCCTCAATCAGGCTGATGGGCGCGATGGTAGGGATGATCCGGGTTATCGTAAAGCCTGAGCTTTTCAGCAGCGTGCGGTATTCCGTTTCCGTGCGTTCCCTTCCCTCGTTCATGGTGGCCATCATCTGGATATCCAGCAATTTGGACAGGGATGATGCATTTCCGGCGGGCACGATCATTTCGATGATCAGGATCCGCCCGTTTGGTCTGATACTCCTGCCGATGTTATTCAACAACTTAATGCAGGCTTCATCACCCCAGTTGTGGAGGATGTTTTTCATCAGGAAAAGGTCGGCAGTAAGGGTTATCCCGCTGAAAAAATCACCTGCCATCAACGTAATCCTGTTTTCAGCCTGGAAGCGTGAAACCATTTCCGGGGCCCTGGCAAGCGCTTCCCTGGAATCGAAAAGAATCCCCCGGCAGCCGGGGTTTTGCTGCATGATGTTGGCAAGTAAAAATCCCTCGCCGCCGCCGATATCGGCAATCAACGGGAATTTTGAAAAGTCATAGGCTTGCATGACGGGTGCCAGTCCAAGGCCTGAGAGATTGGTCATTGACAGGTCAAACAGTTCATTTTCAGCGGGATGATCTTTCAGGTAATCATATACCGGCTTGCCATATTTGCCGGTGAAGGCATCGTTCCCCGTTCGCACGGCATATTCGAGGTTACTCATCAGCTCCCAGTTTACGGGACCGAGATGGTGCAGCACCATGTACCTGAGCGACCCCGGTTCATCAAGGAGCGCCCTGGACATGGCATTGAGGTGGTACCGACCGTCGCGGGTCTGCCTGAAAATTCCCTGGCTGGCGAGGGCGCGCATGATACGCGAGAGGTTGACGGGGTCGGCCTGAAGTTGTTCAGCCAGCCCGGCAACAGAGAGGGGGGCGGCTTTGAGCCTGGTCGCGATATCCATTTTTGCCGCGACATACAGCGACGGTAACAGCCAGAAATACTGGAACTGTTCGTATAACACGACATTCCCGGGGAATATTTTCCTGTTCAGCTGCAGTAAAAAGGTACGAAAACCGTTGAGGGCTTTCACAAGCCATACCGGGGGAAGTTTTCGAGAGGAGGGTGTATGGTTCATCAGCAGGATATCCCTCAGGTTCAAACAGATATTATGGAAATTGCCGGCTGCAGGGATTTACCTTACAGGAAGATTCTTAAGCTGGATTTCAAAATTCTCAAGGTCTGCAATCAGCTTGGCCTTTTTATCTTTGAGATTCAGCTTCACGTTCGAAAAAAGCTCCTTATAATACTGGATGCCTTTGCCGAGGTTATCACGGAAGGTGGTGAAATACTCCTCCTGTTTTTCAGTCCATGGGCGGGCTGTCTCATCCAGCTTTGTTTTCAGGTAATCAACATAGATGGTTAATTCCTTCATGAACATGTTAGGCCTGTCATTTCGCTTGATAACATTGATTTTGCCGTAAATATGGTCCACCATCTCCTGGAGGGTCATCACTTCGGAAAAATAGGCCATGTTGGGGCCCGGACAAACAGATACCCCAGGTTTTTCAACCCTGGTATCCAGGTGGTTGACGAGCAGTGCAGAGGTTCCGAGGCCAACGCAGATACATGCCTTGTCGACCACTTTATTAAACTCATGTTGAAATTCTTTGTCGCTCAGTCCCCTGTTTTTCAGCTCCTCGATTTTCAGCTTCTGGAATTTCCTGGAGGCGGTGCAAAGCCCGGGTTCGCCGTATTCGGTGCTGAGCGCGGCATATTTTTTGGGACAGGGATTCCCGGGAGTATGATGTTTAATATACTCCTCTTTTTCAATATCCTTGGTATTTCCCCTGAGGTTGTTGAAGGGAACGCCCAGCGGGCTGATCTCACTCAGGAAAAGGTCATCTTCTTTAGCATTGCAGAGTAGTTCCAGGGTTGTTTCATCAACATTTACCACTTCGGGAACCAGCAGGAACGGAGTGCCCCAGCCTACCGAATCAATCTGGTAATGATCGGCAAGGAACTGGTGCTCTTCGGCAGTGCCGACGCCACCCTGTGCCGTGATCTTTATTTCAAGCGGTTCTTCAGGGCAGGGGCGGTTTTTTGCCTTCAGGGCAACCTTGAGCAGGTCAAACGTTTGTTTGACCAGGTCCTCGCGCAGGCGGTTGATCTCTTCAAGAACCGGTCCCAGCAGGTAACCGTTGGTGGGGAAGGCATGGCCGCCGCAGTTAAGGCCCGATTCAATGCGGTATTCCGATACCCACAGACCTTTTTTTGCCAGGTATTTGCCCTGGATCAGGGCCGACCGGTGATCGCTAACCTTAAGGGTAATCTTCTTTTTCAACCTGAAATCCTGGTCGGGATAAAATTCGTCAAATGATTCAAGGTAGTTGTATAACCGCGGGCTCATCCCGGCCGAAAGGACAACGGATGAGGAGAGATCGCTGTTTACGAAACCGCGCAGGGCGGCGTGTCCGTCATTGTATTCAATAGGCAGCTTTACATGGTTCCGGAAATTTTCCTTATCCACCTTGGTCATGATGTTGACATCAATACTGCCCATGGAGAGGTTCTCCTGGATCCACTGCTTTACATCCAGCTTATCCCAGTCCTGTTTGAGTTGCTCGAATTTCTGCTTCAGGGTTGAAGATTCATGAAGCATGTCAATATATTTGTGGAATTCGCTGCTTTTCTGATCGTAGGTCGCCTTCAGCTCTTCGAATTTATCTTTCGCAATTTTGTCAACCAGGTTGAGGTAGGCGGTGATTCTCTTAGCCCTGAAATCATCAATTTTCTCAGAGATGGCCTGGAACGGCAGGTCGAATTTTTGACTGTAAAACTCTCTTAACTTTTCCATCAACATGTCATCCAGCAGCGAAATCACAGAGGATATTCCCAGATGTGCGACCTTTACCGGAGTATCAATTGAATATCCAATACCCAGTACCGGGATATGGAATGAATGAGGAGGGACTTTATTCATTGGTGAAATTATGGATTTGCAAAGATACGGCTTTTTTAGCGATTTATTCATTCATCAACATATCTACCTGTTCCGGAGTCAGGCGTGTCCACCTGGGATTGACCAGGATTTGCCCGCTGACATCAAACGAAACCTGGTCAAATGTCTCATTGTAGAAGTCCAGTTTGCTTTGCAGGTCGGGGGTGTGTTCGATGAAGATAAAGTCATCGGGTTTGCAGTTGAGTTCTTTCAAAATCCTTGCTGCCAGTGGTGCGCACCATTCGGTGACCGGTGTTCCGGGGTTCTGCCTGTAAATTTCGGTCACAATGACTAGGGTTCTGCCATCTTTGCGGTTTACCACCTTTATCCCGCACCGTGACGGCGCTTCCCATTGTCCCGGAAAGGGATAAATGCGGTCCATATATTTATTGAATTCGGGGTTGGTCTCCATAGTTCACAAAACGGTAACAAATCAGGTTCAGGCAATTTTTACGACTTTTTTCCCAAAGCTCAGGTTGGCCAGGTCACGGCGGCGGGGGGTGAAGGTTCCGTCGGCCATTTCCCTTGTGACCACACGGCTGATGAGGTTAAACATCTTTTTTGACTGTGATTCATCCTTGTAAAAGGTGTCCCAGGCGTACTGAAAGAGTTCCGACAATCTTTCAGGCGACATATGTTTCGGTTGATAAACAACCTTGCCGGCGTTGTAGTGGTTCCAGTCGGTATCGATGATGCGCCCCTGTTTGAGCAGGTCGCTGTATGCTTTTGTGTGGGGAAAGGGTGCCAGCACCGTGAATTCGGCAAGGTCCAGTTCGATTTCAAGAAGGAAGTCCACCAGTCGCTTGATATCATCTTCGGTTTGGTTATCAAGCCCCAGGAGGATGGTTCCTTCAACGGCAATGCCGTAATCATGGTACTGTTTTATGCGGTTCCTGATATAATCGGAAGTGTCGAAAACAGCCTGGTAGACATACCAGGCGCCTGCCTGGGCTGCGAGGTCGAGCACGTCGTTTTTATCCTCGATGGTATGGCTAACCCATTTTTTCTTCAGCGGGATCATGGCTTTGAAGAGCTCCTTTTCCCATTTGGTATCGAGAGCAAGGGAATTATCAACCATAAAGATCCTGCTGTTGTCCATCTGCGACAATTCCTCGACTACCCGTTCGACAGGGCGGGGGCGGAAGCCGCGGCCACCCAGGTATCGCACGGCACATGGATAACAGTCGTAAATGCAGCCGCGCGAGGCGTGGAAAAGGTCCACCATCCTGAAACCTTTATGGTAGTAGAGGTCTTTTTTCAGGATATCTCTCCGGGCGGGTCCGACAAGTTTCATGTCGGGCGGATCGCTGATAAAGTTATAGATTCTTTTCAGCTCGTTTTTATGAAAATCAAGAAACACCTGATCCAGGCGCCCTTCCACCTCCCCCAGGAATATGGAATCGGCATGCAGCATGGTTTCCTCGGCATGCAGCATCGTAGAGATACCACCGAATATGACCCTCTTTCCCAGCCTGCGATATTGATCAGCTATCTCCCATCCCCGCTTGACCTGGGTGGTAAGCATCATCGAAATTCCCACAAAATCTGGACTTTCGTCGATAACCAGTTCTTCGACATTTTCATCGGTAAAGTCGATGGCAACATGTCCGGGTATCGCGGCAGCCATAACAACCGGGCCATGCGGAGGCAGGTTGAAAATAGTCTGACCTTCGAGCTTTTCCCAGCGGGGATATATAAGTTTAAAATTCATCGGTGCAATTTTTCAATTCATTATCCACTGAAGGAATCCGTTATCCATCAGCATTCCTGAAAATCAATCCTCTTTACTCAATTTGTTACAAGTTTGACATTTGCCCGGGAATGGGGTCAGACATACAGTGGTTAAGGGCTCTCTCAAAAAAGTTGTTACTGAAGTCCGGCAAAGTTATAAAAAATTAGTTACAGGGCACTTCGGACGCTGGCTTACGGTTTGACAACGGCCATTTATCTGTCAGTCACCCTTAATTTTTCCCAGGAGATACTCAAGTCCGACAATTTCCCCGCAAGTTGCAACCGCTCCGATGGTAACGCCAAGCAGCCCGTGCAGGTTGGTATTTTGCCCGGTAAAATAGAAATCTGCAATTTTTGTTCTTGGCAGCACGGTGGTAAACATGGGTTCAGTGTAATTTTTCCGGATGCCATAGAGCGAACCCTCCGGAATCCCCGTGAAATCGCGATAGGTAAGCGGTGTTGAAATATCGGTGCGGCTTATCGCCCCCTGCAGTTCAGGGAACTTCCGGAACACACCTTGTAACAGTTTTTCCGCTCTTTCGCTCTTGAAATCTTCATATGCGGCGCCCCGGTTCCCGGTGCGGGACTCACTCCATCCGGCAACCTCTCCATATTGCATATAGGTAAGGATGGTCATGGTTTCAGCGAATTTCTGACCGGCATGCTGGCAGGCTGTGGTCAGCAGGTACATCCCAGGCCAATCCTGGCCTGTCAGATTATATTCATGCCAGGCATTGAAGGAATTATGATAATAAACATTATGGTTCAGGTAGGGGAAGGAACCGGGTTTCAGCGTCAGGTGCAGGATAAAGGAAGATACGGTATTTTCGAGTGACTCAATCCGTTTCCGGTAGGCAGGGCGTACCATTCCGACAGGCAACAGGGACAGGGCCACAGCAGGATGGATATCAGAGATGATCCTGGAGGCCAGGCAGGTATCGCCGGCAGAGGGAATAACCGAAAACTGCCCATCCTGCCGTTCGATCCTGATGACCTCACTGTTAAAGCGGATGGTTCCTCCGTTTGAGATTAATTTGTGTTCAAGGCTGATGGCGACCTGGTCGCTTCCCCCGATGATCCTGCAGGCGCCTGAAATAAAGGAATGGCTGATGAGGGAGGATACATGAACCGGCGTTTGGGGATGCCCTCCGTACAGGAAGTTATTCCCGGCAAGCACGGCTGAAAGCGGGGTGGCGGCATGAGAATTGGGTGGTGAAACCGATTGCCTTCGATTATCACAACGGGTTTGGGAGAAACCTTGTAAAAATTCAAGGGCGCTTTTGTTGGTGTAATGTTGTTCTCGATGATTGACGGGCAGTTCAAGATTATAAAGCGGGAAGGCTGATACCACCTCCTCAATTTTTCCGGTATAGCGTTGAAGTTCAGCAGCAGCACCGGGAAAGAAGGGGAGGAGCTGTTCGGTGAAGTTTCCGAAGCCCTGTGCCAGCGGGAATTCCCGGTCTCCGAAGGTGATCCTGTCGAAACCGTCGCGATCCAGTTTTTGGAGAGGGAGGGCTTCGGTTAGTCCCAGGTATTTCCAGTAACGATGCAGCGTTTGCCCGGGTTCGAGGGATCCTGTGTAGTGGACGCCCGTTTCAAATTTTTGACCATGGCGTGTAAAGCTACGCAAATTGCCACCTGCCTGGCGCTCCTTTTCGAAGATTCCGACCTTCATCCCCTCCCTGGAGAGGATATTGCCACAGATCAACCCTCCCAGGCCGGAACCGATAATGATCACATCGAATTTCTCCATGGACTTTACAACCCCTTTTTTCTGAAAGCCGAAAGCAGCAGGTAGGTCAGGGGGCCGATCACCGCGGCCAGCAGCGCACCGAAGGTAAGGCTTCCCAGGAGGTACTGGACCAGGTTCTCCTTGATCCAGTGCAGTCCCAGCCCCTGGGTATAGTGCAGGTTCGACATCTTAACCCCCATCACCAGGCCTCCCATCCAGTAACTCAGGAAAATGATGAAGGGCATGACCGGCGGGAGACTGATATTGGAAACCGTTACTGCCACAAATTTGTTCAGCTTCAAAAGGTGCGCCAGGCCGAAGGTGGTCACGATCTGCCATCCCCAGATGGGTGTAACACCCATAAAGAGACCCAATGCCACGGAAAATGCCAGTTTGGCATTTGAATCGGTGCTGTTGACAACATATTCCATGAAAAACTCCCGGATGGTCTTCTTCCGCAAACCCCTGAAAAAAGATAACGGTCTGACCCACAGCAGGGCCGTGAAGACCAGGATGCTGTTGGCAATGCTCACACGGGTAAAATCGGTGAATTTCCTGAAGTGGGAAACCCGCGTTTCTTTGGGGGCATAGTATACCTTTACCGGTACCGACAATACCCTGACCCCACGCCAGGCAAGCCGTACGAGGATCTCAACTTCATATTCGTATTTTTTCGAAAAGACCCACCCGATCTCGCTGATCCGTTCAAGCGGGTACAGCCGGAACCCTGTCTGAACATCCAGTACGGTAATGCCTGTCTCAACTTTAAACCAGAAAATCGAAAACTTATGGCCGAAGCTGCTCGTACCGGGAACCTCCTCCTGCGACATATCACGTGCCCCCAGGATCATGGATCCGGGCTGTTTTTCAATCAGATCGAGAAACCGGGGAAGATCCTCCGGGAAATGCTGCCCGTCGCTGTCGATGGTCACGGCATACCTGAACCCCTTTTCGATCGCCATGGTAAATCCCTGCCTCAAGGCCCATCCCTTGCCGGTATTGACAGGAATGGTGACAACATCCACCTGAGGGATCCGTTGCAGGATGACCTTGGTCTGATCGGTTGAACCGTCATCAACAATGATCACATCACTTGTAAAGGACAAAACCCCCATGATAACGCTTTCCAAAGCATGGTCGTTGTTGTAGGTAGGAATAATGCAGCAACAACGCAGGTCGGTAAACTGCTGCCTCACCTTTTGTAGATCAACCATAAAATCTGTGGATACTTGAAACTGTTTTATGGAACAAAAGTAGGATAAATCAGCGACTTTTAAAAATGACCGTTTTCATCTATTTGCGTAAATTTGGTCCATGAAAATATTGCTTATTAATCCGCCACGTTCGCCGGAGAACAACATCCTCAGATTTGCTCCGGAGAAGGCAAAACCCTTCATTCACAGGAAACTGATCGGTCCGCCGCTTGGTTTGCTGACCATTGCCGCTGCGGTCAAGGACCATGATGTGACGGTTTTTGATTCCAAGGGAGAATATGATCTTGTACCTGATACTCCTTCACTGGAGAAACTGATAGAATCACTGATAGAGCGGTTACAACCCGACCTGGTTGGCGTTACGGTGATCACTTCTGAATTTGATTACAGCATCGCGATCTTTCGAACGGTAAAAAAATGCAATCCCGCAATTCTTACGGTTGCCGGTGGTTTGCATGCAACCTTGTGCCCTGATGATTTTACTGATGCGTCGGTTGATATCATCATCCCGGGGCAATGCCCCCATATTTTCAGGGAGGTGGTGAAGGCATGGGAAAAGAGGAGCGACTGGAATGGTGTTCCCGGCATCATCCTCAATACGCCCGGGGGGCTGAAAAGAACCAAAGGTACCCCGTCTGCCTGGGACGGGGCGGGGAGTGATTACCTGATGCCCGACCGGAATCACCTGAAGCGCTGGATTGACACCTACAAGGTCGGCAACAGCCCCTATCCGAGCACCTATGTCTTTACTTCGCTGGGGTGCCCCTATAAATGTACCTTTTGTTCCATCTGGACCCAGTTCAAAGGAAAATATTACCAGCGTACGGTTGAAAGCCTGATCACGGAACTCAAAAGCATTGATGAATACCCGGTTGTGAGGTTTGCCGATGCCAATACCGTGGTGGATGAGCATTTCATGCTGGATTTGTTCAAACGAATAGGCGAGGAGGGGATCAGCAAGACTTTCATCATGGATATCCGCGCCGATATTGCCGCGCACAGACCCGATATTATCGAAAAGCTTGCGAAAGGCGGGCTGAAGGTGGTTATCTGCGGGTTTGAGTCCTTCCGGGATGAGGAGTTGAAAAAATACCATAAGAACTCTCCGGCTCATGACAACCGGCAGGCGGTGAAGGTCTTCCAGGAAAACGGAATCATGGTGCGCGGAAACTATGTCGTTCCTGTTGATTATAACCATGATGATTTTAAGGCCCTTGCTGATTATGCAAGTCAGAACAAGGTGGTTTATGCCGGTTATACCATCCTGACCCCGATGCCGGGAACGCTCTACCACCAGGAAGTTAAGGACAGGATTACCGATTATGATTACCGTAAATACAATTTTTTTAATGCCGTGATGAAAACCACCCTGCCCCACGATGAATTTCATGCCAGTGTTGCCGCCCTGTGGCTGATCAGGCAGGGAACCGACGTGATATAGTTTGCAGTAATTTTAACCGGAAGAGCTGATGAAGAAGATCCTGCTGATCAATACGAATACCGAGAAGGCACCCTACCCGGTTCCGCCGCTGGGGTTATGTATGCTGGCATCGCGGCTGGAGGATCAGTTCGAGGTGAAAATCTATGATGGTGTTTTTGATGAAGGCAGGAACCTGGTTCCGGTAGTACAGCAATTTAATCCCGATTTTATCGGTTTCAGCATCCGCAATATCGATGATACGGTCCAGGAACGTACCGTTTTTTATATGGACGGCATCCTGGAAAAGTTTATCCGTCCCGTACAGCAGGTAACGACTGTGCCTTTAATCCTGGGTGGCAGCGGTTTCAGTATCTTTCCCGGGGAGCTGATGAAACTCACCGGAGCCGGCTATGGCATCACAGGAGAGGCAGAAGAGCTGCTGCCCGTGTTATTGTCAAGGATCATATTGCAGCAGGATTTGTCGGATCTTCCCAACGTGATTACCGCGGAAACCATGAAAATCAAAGGTAGCCGGCAAGAATCATTCTGTACTCCATCCGACCTGCGGTTTCCTGAAATTGACAGGTGGATCGACTTCAACCCCTATATGGCCAGGGGGGTCTATTCGGTCCAGACCAAACGCGGATGCTCGCATGGCTGCATCTACTGCACCTACCCGCTGATCGAGGGCAGAAAGTTCAGGATCCGCAACCCGGCCGGCATTGCCGATGAGATCGAACAGGCACACAAACGGTTAGGATATGTCACCTTTGAATTTGTCGATTCCACCTTTAACGATCCCAGCGGTCATGCCGAGGCGATCTGCCGGGAAATCATCAAGAAGAATATCCGTGTCAGGCTAAGGACCATGGGGATGAATCCGCGCCATACCAGCGCCGGGTTGTTCGATCTCATGATACAGGCCGGTTTTACGCAAATCGATGCAACCCCCGACAGCGCCTCCCCCAGGATGCTGAAAAACCTTGACAAGGGCTTTACCCGTGCCGAAATTGAAAAGATGGCCGTGTTGATCGCGAAGTTCAACCTGCCCACCATGTGGTTTTTCCTCTTCGGCGGCCCCGGTGAAGATGCGGGTACCTTTCGGGAAACACTTGATTTTATTGATAATTTCATTAATCCTGAAGATTTGGTCTATATGAATTCAGGATTACGGATCTACCCGGGTACCCCCCTGTACACCCTTGCTGTGAAAGAGGCCAGGATAACCGCCGGGCAATCGGTGTTTCAGCCGGCAGCCTTTTATTGTTCAGCCGGAATAGCGAAAACAGAACTTGACAGGCTGATCCTGGATGCCGCCCTGCTCAGGCCAAATTGCCTGTCGGCCGCCGAAACAGCGCCACCGCCCGCCATGATAGCGGCTGCCAATGAATTCAGGAAAAACAGCAATACCACGGAACCTATGTTCCGTACATTGCTCAGGATCAGGAAACAATGGAGAACGGAAGGGAAATTGTAAAAGTGATTTCGGTTTTCAGGTAATTCCCAGGTTATCGAGTGAGGCAAACCGGTAATTTCCGTCAATAAATTTCGCATTTTTCACCAGCCCTTTCGAGGGCCCGCATTCCACAAGGAGCCCTGTGTTCAGGGCAATTAATTTCCGCTGGGTGGCAAGCCAGTCTAACGACCGGAAAAGGTTACGGCTCACCTCGTTACGCAGGGATGCTTCGGATGTGAGGATTTCCTGGTCGACCAGCGAAAGGAGCGGGGTTTCTGCCACTGAAAAGTTCAAATGGCGGGTCCTGGTTGCAAATTCACGGGCGGCATCCGTCAAAAGACCCGAATGATAAGGAATCGAAACCCCCAGGTCGCGGACATGCAGGGCTCCCTCATCCCTGGCATCCTCCATAAACGAGGTAAGATGATCACCTCTTCCGGAAACGACAAATGAATGGGGGGCATTCCGGTTGGCGATTTCCACCTCAAGTTTCCGCTGGTGGATCAATTGCTCAATATCCTTCCTGTCAAGACCGATCACGGTTGCCATGCCAAACTGCCTCTCTTTCAATTTCCCCGACACAATTTCAAAGGCCAGGCGGATGAGTTCCAGTCCGGTTTCAAAGGTAAACACCCCTGAATCGAACAGTGCAGCGTAGATGCCCATGCTGTACCCCGCGTTAAAATCCGGTTTGAAATGATAAGTCCTGAGCGTAAGGGAAGCCGCACAACTGTAGATGTAGGTAAGGTACTGGGTGGCGAGTTCATCTTCCGGGGCCTTCATCGCTGCATACAGAAATCCTTCGAACGGGGAACCGCTCATTTTCGATGCAGCCACCATCAACAGGTTGAATTGCTGTTCAAAGAAGGGTAGGGCAGCTCCCGGGTGATCTCTGTAATCCCTCGAGAAAGCAGGGAAAATAAAGGCTGATTGTGTTACAGGCACAATGAAGCGGGTTAAGGATGGAGTTCAAGTAACCTGTTTTCATGTTCAATGATCAGCAGCTGCATGTCGATGAGCTCGCCGATGGTGGCAACCGGGTGTTTTACAGCATATTTGCCGATTACCTTCAGCTCAATATCGAGGCTGTACCGCTTCTTGAATATCTCGATCAGCTCGAGGAACATCAGCGAATCTCCGTCGAGATCATTGATAATGTTTGTATCGTCGGTAAGTTTCGATATATCTGTTTCACATTCTTCGGCAAAAAAATTGTACACGACCTCTTTTACCTCATTCCTTGTCTGTTCTGTAATGACTGCCATTTGCGGTTACTTTTTGTAATTTTTTGTTTATTCGAATCGGTCACGACCCGTATTTTTTCAGGACCAGGGTCGCATTGTGCCCACCGAAACCAAAAGAGTTTGAAAGGGCCACCCTGCAATTTTTAGCCCTTGCGACGTTGGGGATATAATCGAGATCCAGGTCAGGGTCGGGCAGGTTGTAGTTGATGGTGGGGGGGAGGATACCGGCCCGTAAACTCAACACGGTGATGATCGCCTCAATGGCCCCGGCAGCGCCGATGGTATGCCCGGTCATCGATTTGGTGGAAGATACCGGTATGGTCTTTGCAAGATCACCGAAAACCTTCCTGATTGCCATGGTTTCGTACCGGTCATTCAGTTCGGTGGAGGTACCATGGGCATTGATGTACCCGACCTCGTCTTTTTGAATTCCTGCGTTTTTAAGCGCCAGTTCCATCGTTGCTGCCATTCCATCACCGTCTTTCATCGGGGCCATAATGTTGTAACCCTCGCTGGTAAGGGCAACGCCGGCAAGCGTGGCATAAATCCGGCTGTTACGGGCCAATGCATGTTGTTTTGATTCCAGGATCACGACGCCGGCACCCTCCCCGATAACGAATCCGTCCCTGTCGAGCGAAAAGGGCTTGCTGGCGCATCCGGGGTTGTCATTGGCGACCGACAGGGCATACAACGCGTTAAACCCGTTGATCTCCTCTGCATTGATGATGGAATCGGCTCCGCCTGCAATGACGATATCGGCCTGCCCGTTCCTGATCATCTCAAACCCGAAGGCTATGGCATAGGCCGAAGATGCGCAGGCGGTATTGACCGAGAAGCTGGGACCCAGCAGGTGGTATTCCAGCGAAATCCAGGCAGGCATGGAGTTGGTCATCGATTTGAAAATGGTGTTCTGCAGGGTTGTTTCCTTTTCAACGCTTGAATTGCCAGTATTTACAACTCCCATAATAACGCTGCCCCTCGTCCGGTCAAGGTTTTCAAATTGAATCCCCGAATCAGCAACTGCCATTTTCGCCGCTGTAACACACATCCGGGTGACCCGGGTCATCTGTCCGGCGGCCCTCTTTTTTATATAGGTGTGTGAAAGATCTTCAAACCCGCCCGGCAGTTCGGCGGCAATTCTCGTGGCACATGAACCGGCATCGAAAAGCGATATTTTTTGAACGCCGCTTTTGCCTGCCACCAGGTTCTCCCAGTTTTCATCCAACGACAATCCCAGGGATGAGATCAATCCCATCCCGGTAATGACAACTTCCTGCAACATCACTGGTTAGTTCTGCAAATTGTTAGCCCACCTGCACATCATATCGATATCGGCCTGGGTTGGCAGTTTATCAGGGTTGTTCTTGCGCCATTTGCCGGTAGGCATCGATTTTTTAGTCAACTCCTTACAGATCTGCTTTGACTTTTCCTGCTGTTTTTCAACGTTGTATTTATCCCAAACCGAGAAGTTAAGTTTGCCTTTTGCCATGAAATTGCCGTCATCGGCATGACAATCCATACAGGTTTTTTTCACAAACTGCAGGACGCTGTCGGGCAGGGGCATGGATACTCCGGCATTCCGGGTCTCTTTGGAACCAACAGCCTTCCGGGGGTTAAAAACAAGGGCTATGGAAAACAAAACGCTCAACGAAATGAACGCTACCAGGGCGATTTTTTTCATGGGTGGATAGAGTTTTTTACAAAGATAACCAAGAAACCCAATCGAAACGCAGAATTTTTATTCGGCAGGCCCATGTCTGAATGAAGTTTCAATATGAACAGGCTGGTTTGAATAGAAGAAAATTAATAACTTTGCAACTGAAATAAACATCAAAAACCAATCCAATATGCGACAAACAGGATTTTTTTTAGCGGTACTACTTTTAGCAGGAATGACAATCATTACCTCCTGCAGCAAAAAAAGCACGGAAACAACGGTTGATCAGACCCCGACGATCAGCTTTGCCACGGTTAACGGCTTCCTGTCACATGATGTCAATTATCCTGTCGACAGCCTCTTCAAGGTGCGGATCATTGCTGCCTCCAATACCAGTTCGAAGGCACCACTGACGAAGCTTACCATCACCACTACTTTTAGCAGCCACACCTATACCCAGGATACTACCTTCAGCACCTCCGCCCTGAATCTCGATATCACGGCAAAGACATTTACCACCCCCGGTGCTGAAAAGTGGGCCTTCAAGGTTACCGATCAGAAGGGCCAGAGCAAGGAGATCAGCCTGACCATTACCGGTATTGTCACGATGCTGCATGCCGTAAAATCGGATCCCATTGTTAAGACGGTTGACAGTCAATACATTTCCTTTACAGGGAAAAAAGACTGATTGTCAATTCTTTTGGTTTGCCGTTAGAAGGCTGCCCAGGGGTTACCTGTTAAAATTCAGCAGTAGTTTTCCCAGGGGATCCTGGCTGATGCCGAAATATTCCTCGATGGCATGGGTCATGCCTTGCTGGGGTACCGGCAGGCTTGCCGTGAATCTTTCGCAGGCGGAAAGCCAGGTATGACGCAGGTGTTCTTCGATGTCATCTGCATATTCCGGTGGCTCAACGGTATGGTCCGTCAGGGGATACCGGTAAAATCCTTCATGGGTTTTAACACCAAGTTTTCCGGCAGCTACGAGCTTTTCAAGGGCAGCAATAAACTCCTCATAGGGCGCCTTCTGGGGATATTCGCGGGTATAATTCCTGATGGCAATCACCATGGTATCCAGGCCGACGGCATCGCAAAAATCAAAAATGCCAAAGGGGAACAGATTCGACTTAACCAGCTGGTCCATTTGTTCAAAGGTACAGGAGCCATCCTTCACGATACGGAATGCCGCATTCTGCACCTCCAGGAAAATCCTGTTGAGAATAAAACTGTTTTGCTCGTCAAGGGTGATGTGCGACCGGCCTATGGTCTTAAGAAATGATTCAAGTTTTTTGACCGAACCAGCTGTTAACCCTGACGGAAGTGTGATTTCAACGATGTCGACCACCTGTACCGGGTAAAAAAAATGAAGACCTGCCACCTGGCGCAGGCCATCGTTCCCGGGCAACAGCGCCGACGGGTTGATCGAGGAGGAGTTCGATGTCAAAATGGCCTCCTTATGAATGATCCGGTCAATCTCCCCAAACAGTTTTTGCTTCTCTTCCAGGTTTTCGGTGATTGCTTCAATCACAAGGTCACAATCCTGCAATGCTGCCAGGTCTGGCGTGACGGGCGTAAGCACCAGGGCGTCATACCTGGCCTTGTCGATGGTTCCGGTTTCAAGCGCCCGCCTGATCCTCTTTGCAAACTGTTTTGTTATCTTTTCAAGGTTCGTGCGCTCACTGCAGATCCAAACCAGTTCGAATGGCTGGCTGATCAGAAAATAAAAGATGCCGGATCCCATTTTCCCGGCGCCGATGATGCCGACTTTTGTCATATGAATGCATTACAATAAATACGATTGTTGAATTTACGGTTTGTTTGATTTTTTGTCATTTTTATGTGAGTCCTGTTCCGATCATCCAAACAAAAAATTTAACCACAATGGCCACAATGACTCACACAATGGTCACAATGAACTCTTTGTGTGCTTTGTGCCTTCTTTGTGTCTTTGTGGTTAATAATTATAAGTCTTTACGACCCGTTAATTCCAGTATCGACTTCTATCCCTGCGGATAAAGTTTCTGTCGTAACCTCCGCTGCCATCTTCCCCTGCTTCAACTGGTCGCGCCATGAACCCCGGTCCTGGCTGATTACCATGTCCCTGTAGGCTGTAAGATGCCGGTGATGGTCCATTACATGCCTGTGGTAACCAAGCATCGATATCATGAATCCCAGCCCTTTGTCGATAGCCAGTTTGCGGGTCCGGATCTGTTTCAGGATGAAGGCCGCCAGCTTTCTCCGTTCCGGGTCGGAGGCGAGGAAAAAGGCCTTGAAAGTAACCCAGGTGACCCTCATTTTCATCCATGCCGAAATATCACCTCCCTCGCGGGTAAAGGCACCGTTGCTGAAGAGCGCCTCTGCCTTCGCACGGATGGTGCCGAAGGAGTAAAGGCGGCTGACAGTTTCCATATAACGGTCGAAAAGATCCGTCTGCGACATGTTCATATAGTGCAGGGTAGGGAAGTGGCCTACTCCCAGTTCGGGGTTACATGAAAACAGCCGCCCCTCCTCTTTGAATTTCCGGTGGGTTTCGGTTCCCGGCGAGGCATTCAGCAGGTGCAGGTTGACATAGGCCAGGTTATGCTCCAGGCAAAAATCATAGATCCTGTCAAATTCAGCAAGGGTGTCATTGTCAAAACCAACGACAAAACTGGCGCTGATATGAATCCCGGCGGCATGGATCTTCCGGATCGCCTCTGCATATATTTTGCCGCCGCGGTTGTGGTGCTTGTGCGACTCATCGAGACTGTCAGCATTGAGTGACTCAAAACCCACCAGGATATTAAAACAACCCGCGTCGGCCATCAGCCCGAGGAGTTCATCATCGGTGGCAACATCCAGGCTGCACATGCATCCCCAGGAGATCTTCAGCGGGATGATGGCTTTCAACAGCTCCTTCACATATTTTTTCCCGATGGTGAGATTATCATCGACAAAGAAAAAATAGTTGGATGGTGCGGCCTTTATCTCCTCAACGACATTCTCGATGGCGCGGTACCGCATTTTGGTGCCGAAATTTTTTGAAACCAGGCAAAAGTCGCAGTTGAAGGGACATCCGCGCGATACCTGGATGCCGACCTGGAATACCCGGTTCATCCTGACAAGGTCCCAGCGGGGAGGTTTCTGTGAAGCATAGGCCACGAATTCCTGCGTTTCATAAACAGGCTTCAGGCAGCCATTTTCAAAGTCAGCCAGGCACTGTTCCCATTTTCCTTCAGCCTCGCCGGTAACCACACAATCCCCGTGCCTGAGGGCATCTTCCTGCGAAAAAGAGGCGTAGGGGCCGCCGTAAACAACCGTCGCCCCCAACGCACGGTAACGGTCGCCCAGTTCAAATGCCCTTTTTGCGGTGGCATCGAGGGTGGTGATCCCCACGATATCGGGTTTGCCATGTGTTGGCAGGTTCTCAATCTCCTCATCAAAGATCCGGATATCATAATTTTCAGGCGTAAGCGCCGCAATCGTCGGAAGCGCCAGCGGGACCATCGGTCTCCTCTTCCCAAACATCCTGGCCATCTCGCTGTTCAGCGGGTAGTTGACATAACGTTGCCGGGGACTGATCAGGTAGAGTAAATATCTTTTTTTTCCAGACATCATATTACTTAAAGTACACAAACAATACAACCATGGAGCAACACCCGCGCCGGGTCTGCATTTTCTTCAATTACGACCTCCCGGATCACCATTGTTGAATGATATACCCGGCCTGCATGAATTTGCTCACCTCGGTGACAAAGCTCAGGATCACGTCGCCCCTGGCCAGTGTTTCCTCTTTCCTGATCCTGTCGAGGCAAAGCAGCGCCATCGGCGGACCGATATATCCCATGGAGGCCATCCTTGAATAGAGAGTATACCGGTTGATCCCGAGTTCACCGCATTCATCCATGATCAGTTCGGAGATATGTTTCGAAGGAAAATTGACCTGGAAGAATTTTACCAGGCCGGGATCCAGCGGGTATTTTGCCAGCATTCGTTTCAATCCTTTTAAAAATACGGAGCCACCCTCCTCATGAAAATTTTCCCGCAGTTCCTCCTGGAACATCTGCGCCAGGTGATGGTAACCAAGTTCAAATTCCACCTTCGGGTTCATGAAATAGGCGGGTCTTTTATTCCCCATGGCGGCAGGTTTCAGCCCTCCGACCGACTCCATGTAGTTATATTCCACAAACAAACCGTCGGTGTGTTCGCCGGAAGCCTGGAGCACGATGGCAGAGGCACCGTCGCTGAGAAAATAGCGCAGGAAAAGCTCCTCCTTTTTCACCAGGGGCTGGTTATAATATTCCGCCACCAGTTCGGAGGAGGAGATGTTGGCCGAAACAACCAGGGCCGTTTTATAACGGCCGTTGCGGACCAGGTCGGCCGCGATCAGCAGGGCCTTGTAGGCTGAGGTACAGTTAGCGTGTACCGAGATCTCGGCACATTGTTCAATCCCAAGTGCCTCCTGTATCCTGACACTGGCCGTGGGCATCTGGTCCTGGTGCGCGCTCCCGTAAACGATCAGCTCAATTTCGGAAGGGGTAAGCGCTGCATCGGCAATCGCCTCAACGGCAGCCTTTACCGCCATGGTTACGTTATCCTCGGTGAAGCGCCGGGTAACGGGATCTATGGCAAAATGGTAATAATCAACATCAACCAGCTCCTTCATCAGCACCCTGACGCGCTTCAGCCATCTCCTGGTTTTCTCCGGGGCTTCGGTCAGTTCTCCAAGGTAATGATCGACCTCCTCCGGGGCAATGGGTTTGCCCGGGAGAAAGGAGCCGCTTCCCGTGATCCTGACATGGATATCCTGGTTATGCAACGACATTCGGTTTGGATAAATATTTTTTCACATAAAGTTTCCGGTACCCGGGAATCATGTTTTCAGGCAGGGCCCTTGCAAAATCGTCTGCTGCCTGGCATAGATCCTTTTTTGGAACCACTGCATCCACCAGGTCCATTTCAAGGGCTTCGGCCGGCGGGAAGGTGGCTCCCCGCAGGATCAGTTCAATTCCCCTGGCTTTACCCGCCAGTTTTGCCATACGGCCGATCCCGCCGATTCCCGGCATCAGGTTGTAGGTTGCTTCCGGCAACCCCAGAACGGCATCTTCGGCGCAAATCCTGAAATGGCAGGACAAGGCCAGTTCGAAGGCCGAACCAAGGCAAACCCCGCGGATCGCCGCGATAACCGGAATTTTCAACTGACCGAGCCTTGCAAAGTTTCGGGAGTTTTCAATCAACCCGGTTTCGGAACTGTTTTCCAGCAACTCATGAAGATCTGCACCCGATGAGAAATGACGGCCATTCCCAAGAATGATGATTGCTTTTAACATGGGATCCGCCGCTACATGGTCGATCCATTGACCAAAGGCGCTGAAGAACTGCATCGTCATCGCATTGGCGGGTGGCCTGCCGATCTTGAGCCAGCCGATCCGTTCCTCAACTGCCCACTGCATCGCCATCTTCCTGTTTTCTACGTGCCGATTCGATCCGCGCAAGTTCGCAAAACAGGCGGCTCTCCTCCTTCAACGCCTCGTCGGGGGCAAGGCAAAGGCTGTTTTCCAGGGCCGACATGATATTGCGGATCACCTTTACCGGCCTGTCGCGCGTCATCTTCACCATCAGGTTCCAGGCATAATCAAATGCCTGGTCACGCGGTGCGATATGATCGATCAATCCCGCCTCCTTTGCCGCCGTGGCATCCAGCATATCCCCGCCAAGGATCATCCCTGCCGAACGAAAAAGCCCGGTAACAGCCGGAAGTCGCATGGTTCCGCCCATCCCCGGCATAAGGTTCATATTCACCTCGGGAAAGGCCAGCAGGGCATTTTCAGAAGCTACCCGGATATGGCACGCAAGGGCCAGTTCAAGTCCGCCGCCGAAACAAACCCGGTTGATGGCTGCAATCACGGGGATGTCAAGGTTTTCAATAGCGCCGAGCAGCTCAATACCTTCGGACATCAGGGTTTCAATAGCGCCGTCGTCGTCATCCATGGCGGCAAAAAGGTGCGGCAAATCCCCGCCTGCGGAGAAATTCCTACCCTCACCCCGGATAATAAGCCCCTTGAGATCTTCATCGCCCATCCATTCCCTGAATTGAGAAACCGGTATAAAGGCCGGCACCTTCAGGTAGTTTCCCGGGGGGGAGCATAGGGTAAGGATGGCAATGGATTCCCTTATTTCGAATAATATGTCACCGTGTTGCTCCAAGGTCATTACGTCTTTAGGTAGTTGATCAAATAGGTTAAATCAGCGCCAGTATCTCTGCGGGTACCTCGCGCGGGAGCTTCTCCCCGTCAAGAAAGATCAGCTTGGTGGTGGCCCTGGCCGACGACATCCCCGTTGTCTTGTTGACCAGCTTTTGCTGAAACACAAGATAGGGTTTCTCCTGCACGCAAAATGATTCGATTTCCAGCTCATCAAAAAGCCTGATCTCCCGCTGGTAGCGCACGTGAACATCCGTCACCACCGGCAGGTTGCCGTGATCCCTTAAAAAGTCGTACATCCCCAGCTCCCTGAAATATTCCCAGCGTGCATGCTCAAAGTAATTCAGGTAAACCGAATTATTCACATGGTTGTACGAATCAAGCTCGTATCCCCTGGCTGTAAAGGAAACAGTTAATTTTTTCGCCATTATTTTTCTGTATCGAATTTCCCTTTGAATTTTAAAAATACTGTTGAACCTGCAATGATGGAGGCCGTTACCGACAACCGGCCCGACTCAACCTGTTTTATCAGGATCCGGAACTCAAGTTCCCGGTTCAGATCCGGGTTGATCAGGGATAAAAATTTGATATTGTCCGATTCAGCCAGCACAAGCTTTCTGTGAACAGCCTTTCCCGCCAGCTCCGTAACCATCTGGAGCTGGCATACGCCGGGCACTACGGGGTTTCCCGGGAAATGTCCCTGGTATATCGGGTGGCCGGCATTCAGCAGGATTGTCGCCGTGAATTCCAGTGGGAAACTGACCTGGTCTGAAACGCTAAACGATTGAATATCATAAAAATTTCCCTGGAGCATGGCACCTGAACTTAATTCATTGTCTGCCGGCAAAAATAGGCAAAATTGTGAACCCTGCCATTTTGATCAGATCCGTGTTCTGCAAGTCAAAAATCGACTAATTTTGGCCCCTTGTAACCATGCCTGAAATTTCAACCTGATAATCCCATCCTTGAAAACACGATCACTGCAAAACAAAGTCATCCTGATAACCGGGGCCTCCTCGGGAATCGGCGCAGCCGCGGCCAGGGCATTCGATGCGGCGGGAGCAACTGTCGCCCTTGCCTCGCGCCGGAAGGATAAACTGGACGAACTGGCCCGGGCCATGACCTCACCGCTCGTGATCGTTGTTGACCTGGGCGACGAACTGCAGGCCCGGGATATGGTCCGCCAGGTGGTTGCCCGTTATGGCAGGATCGACGTGCTGGTCAACAATGCCGCCTCCATCATCGTTGACCAGTCGGATTTAGTGAAAAGCGACGACCTGCTCCGGGCCTTCCGTACCAACCTCATCGCCCCCGTGGCAGCCGCGCAGGAGGCGCTTGGATTCATGCGGAAACAGGGCAGCGGCCATATCATCAACATCGGCTCGCCGGGATTTATGATGGGTATACCCTTTTATGCCCCCTACGTGTGTTCAAAGGCCGCCCTGACGGCCTGGACCCGCACCATCCAGGCCGAATGGTACGGAACCGGGATCAGCATAAGTGAATATTTCCCGGGATATATCAAAACCGACTCCCCGCCAGAATCAAGGCTTGGCGCGGTGGACCAGGATTTCCTGATGATGCAGGAGCAGAATTTCATTGCTGCGGCCTTCACAAAACCGAAAACACCGGAACATGTCGCCCGTCAGCTGGTGAAGCTGATCGAAAAACCGAGGAACCTGGCCTATTCTGACTTCGGCGTGAAGATCGGCGCCTATTTATCCAACATCAGCAGCTTCAGGCTGGCCATCGCCCGCCAGATGGCCAGGGCAGCCAGGACAAAGAAAAATCTTCCTGTTTTCCATGGATGACAGGAGGTAATGACAAGAAATTTTAAACACAACATCCATTAAAACCCTGAATTCAACCATGAGAAGCCCCATCCCCCTGAAAGACCGTAAAACCGACTACATCTACCTGGCCTTTTTCTTCCTGAATGTGCTGTATATCACCTATATCGTCGACCTGGAGCAGCTGGTGATCGCCGATCCCGACAACTTCAGGTACCCGATATGGCCGCTTCCATTCCTGGTCGACATGGTACACTGGTGGGGGAGCAGCTTCGACCCGCTGCAGTGGGCGCGGCCAACCTGGTGGAAAGCCACCATCTGGCTCGATGTCCTCTTCTTCGGCCCCTATTATGTCGCCGCCATCTATGCCTTTATCAAAGGGAAGGAGTGGATCCGCGTCCCAACCCTGATCTATTCGTCGATCATGTTTACCAATGTCTTTATCATCATGAGCGAAGAATACTTCGGGCCCCATGCAACCAATTCCGGACTGATCGTCACCGTGGCCAACGCCCCCTGGTTTTTATTCCCCATCTTCCTGATCTGGAAAATGTGGAAACATGAACACCCTTTCACAACAGGAGCCTGATCCGATTGTTTTCAAACACCCGTCTGCAGATAATTTTCACCGGGTACCGCTTACCTGTCCCGCCCTTCAACAGTTTGAACAAGGTAACCCTTCGGTTCAGGTATGGTTGATCCAAGATTTTTATCCGATCATCTTCCGGTTTCCTGACTTCCGGCTTTTAGTGCGGAACAACACGAAATACCTGCTACGAATGACGAAGTACAAAGTTTGGGATTAGCAGGCCGTTGTTCGTCCTTCGAACTTTGTATTTCCACTTTCGTTTGTATGTTGTATTTCGTACTCTAAATCGGTGTTAGTGCAGTAAAAGGGGATCACTTTTTCTCCAGTTCCAGGTTCATTTTTTGAACCAACTGTTTGAATTTCAACAGCTCTTTCGGGTCGACAGGCTTGGAGGGGGGGGATTCCAGCTTGAGCGGGTCGGTAGGGCTGCCATTGCGGTAAACCCTGAAATCCAGGTGCGGGCCGGTTGCAAGCCCGCTGCTGCCGACATAACCGATCACCTCCCCCTGCTGAACACGGCTCCCCGGTTTCAGCCCCTTTGCATAACCCGATAAATGGGCATAGGTGGTGGTGTACACCGAATTGTGGCGGATGCTGATAAACCGTCCGTAACCCCCATGAAATCCGGCTTCGGCGACACGGCCCTCTCCCAGTGAAACTACGGGAGTTCCCCTGGGGGCTGCATAATCCACGCCGTAATGGGGTCGCACGATACGCAGGATCGGGTGCAAACGGGCACCGGTAAAGCGGGAGCTGATATGCGAAAATTTCAGGGGTGCCTTTAGAAACGACCGCTGGAGGCTCTGGCCGTTTTCATCAAAAAACTGACCCTTGCCGTCCTGGTCAAAGTTATAGGCATGAAAATCCTTGCCGTTGCTGTTAAAGGTGGAGGCGAGGATGCGGTCGATGCCGACCATCACATTGTCAACAAACAGCTCTTCATAGATGACCTTGAAATGGTCGCCCTTCTGCAACCCGTAAAAATCAATGGTCCATGCATAAACATCCGACAGGGCCATCCCCAGGTTGACATCCAGCTTGTTTTCGACAAAACAGTTCCACAGGGAGCTCTTGATGGTACCGCTCGCCGTCTTGACTAGCCGCGTCACCGTTTTTTTATCCCTGTAAACCCGCAGGGAATCCCGGAAGTCGTACACCACGAAGTCGATCGGGTTGATCTGATAAACAAAGCAAAGGGTGCGATGCGTTGAATCTTTTGAAAATATCCTGGCGAAGGTATTGCCGGCATGGATTTTCTTCAGGTCGAAGACATCCTGGGTCTCTTTTGCAATTTTGTCGATCATCGCCCCGGAAACATGTGCCGACAGGAGGGAGGAGAGGTTCTGGTTGTTGCCGACCTTCCCGTAGACGATATCAGCACTGTCGAGCCTGATCTTGTAGGCAACCTTGTGATGGACCGCTGCAGGCGTGGGCAGTACCGAGGTTTTGGGAGAAGTGGGGATCAGGGGAAAGTAAAAGGCAACGATCGCCACGATGATCAGCACGAGCAGAACGGCGGCAATGGAATAGCTTTTAACGGATATTTTCTGCATGGTTTATTCGAATGTCAGGTTAATCTGTACAATCTCAGGCCTGTTTCCGAGCCTTACCGGCGGCCCCCAGGTGCCATAGCCGTTGGAGACGAAAAAATGGGTGTTGCCTGTTTTTTTATAACCGCTGCTCAGTTCATACATGGCGGAGGTGACATAGTTGAAGGGCCACATCTGCCCGTGATGGGTGTGACCCGAGAGCTGCAGGTCGACCCCCTGGGCAACGGCCTGTTCCAGGTGAAAGGGCTGGTGATCCAACAGGATGACAGGCATGGTGCGGTCGACAGGCTGCATGATATCGGCAAGTTCCCGGCGCTGTTTCCCTGTAAACCTCGATTTGTCGCGGTCGTCGCGCCCCACGAGCCAGAACCGGCCGTCAACCCGGATGGCGGTATCGCGCAGCATGGTAAGGCCATGTTGCCCCAGGTAGTTCACGGCTGCCTCAGCCCCGCCGATATATTCATGGTTCCCGGTGATGGCATAAACTCCCAGCCTTGATTTTATCTGTAACAGGTTTGCCCCCAGGTCGTTTTTGATCACCGGGGCCAGGTCCTCATCCACCACATCACCGGCAAAGAGTACAAGGTCGGGATGCAGCGAATTTATGTCGGCAACCAGCCGGTTTGCCTTTCGCTTGGCGATCAGTGTGCCCAGGTGAATGTCGGATGCCATGACGATATTCAGCGATTTAATGCCGGTCACCGTTTTGGCAACGTGCAGGTCGAGTCTAGTAATCCGCGGGTTCCGGGCATTGATGAAGCCTGCAATCACCACGAGGGTAACCAGTGCCATGGAGATAAACAGGGCTGTCAGCTTGGTCTTCTGGTAATCGATATAGAAAAACTGAGGAAAAACCGGGATGAAATGGTTGATCAGCCTTCCCAGGTCGACCGCCAGGGCGATCAGGATAAAATAGAGCATAAAGGCCAGCCAGAAGGAGCCAATCCAGGTTATTACTCCTGTAAACCCGCATGGCCAGACGCGTTCAAGGATCCTGGCAAGGATAAAAGTTGAGGCTATTAACCAGAACCCTGCGATATACCAGGGGCGCCATCCCGACCCGGATGGGATGGCCTGCAGACCTTTTATGAAAATATAGCTGTTAACGGCACCATAAACCACCAGGACGATGGTGAAAAATATGATGAAGATGTTTGTTTTCAATTATTTTTTTCTTTTTAATGATTTTGGTTGCAAAGATACCGTTTCATAAAAATATACTTCTAAATTTGTTCAGACAAAACGTTATACCAGGTTCAGGCGCATGAATCGCAACCGACCTTAACATTTACTTTTAAAACCCGAAAAATGATTGAGACTGGCTTTACACTTAGCTGGATTGATTACACCGTCATGATCGTCTATTTTGCATTTGTGCTTGGTATCGGCTGGGCGCTGAAGCGTTATATGAAGGATGCCAATGCCTTCCTTGAAGCAGGCCGGTCGATGCCAGCCTGGGTGGCGGGTCTAGCCTTTATCTCCACGAACCTGGGAGCCCTCGAGGTAATGGGGATGACCGGTTCAGGCGCCAAATACGGGATGCTTACCACCCATTTTTACTGGGTTGGAGCGATCCCCGCCATGGTTTTCCTGGCACTGTTTATGATGCCTTTTTATTACGGGTCCAAGGCTCGTTCGGTGCCTGAATACCTGAAACTGAGGTTTGACGAGAAGACCCGCGGACTGAATGCCATTCTCTTTGCCGTGATGACCATCCTTGCCTCCGGCATCTCGATGTATGCCCTTGCCATCCTGATGGAAAAGGTGCTGGGATGGAATTTCCATCTCAGTCTGGTGCTTTCGGCCGCCATCGTGCTTGGCTATACCTATTTAGGAGGCCTTTCATCCGCCATCTACAATGAAGTGCTGCAATTTTTCATCATCGTCATCGGTTTATTGCCGATCGTGGTGCTTTGCATGCAGGATCTAGGCGGATGGGCCGGCATGAAGGAACAGCTGGCGCCGATCGTATCGGCCAAGGGATTTGCCGCCGACACCTGGACGACTACCTGGAAATATACCGGCTCGGCGAAAGCCAACCCCCTGGGGGTTGAATGGTACGGGATTTTTGCAGGACTCGGGTTTGTCCTTTCATTCGGATACTGGTGCACCAACTTCCTGATCGTGCAGCGTGCCATGTCGGCCGAATCATCAACCGCAGCCCGCAATACGCCGCTCATCGGCGCCCTGCCGAAGATGTTCATCCCCTTCCTCATCATCGTTCCCGGCATCGCGGCACTGGTACTGCTGAACAAGCACGGCTCCGGTTTTACCCTTCCCGAAATTTCCCCGGGCCATTACAACTACGATTATACCATCATCGCCCTTTTGAAACAATACCTTCCTGCCGGCGTGCTTGGACTAGGCATCACCGCCCTGCTGGCATCGTTCATGTCGGGGATGGCCGGCAATGTCTCAGCCTTCAACACCGTCTGGACCTATGACATTTACCAGAGTTATATCAGGCCTGTTACCGGCGACGCTGCCGGCGACTCGCAGCATTACCTGAAGGTTGGCCGCATGGCCACCATTTTCGGCGTTATCGTCAGTATTGCCGCCGCCTACCTGGCCAGCCTCTTTGGGAATATCATGGATTTCCTCCAGACCATCTTCTCCATGATCAACGCACCGCTGTTTGCCGTGATCTTCCTGGGCATGTTCTGGAAGAGAACCACGGGTCACGCAGCCTTCACAGGCCTGCTGTCGGGATTTTTCATGGCTCTGCTGCATCATGGCCTCACGGTTCCCGAAGGCGTCGCCACCCTCGTTAAGGGTGGCTGGATCTGCAACCTGCATACCTATCCCGTTGAAATGGCCCAGAATTTCTGGACTGCCATCATCGCCTTCAGTACCAGCGCATTGGTCACCGTTGTACTCTCCCTGCTCACGAAACAGAAAAAATCGGATGATGATCTCAGAGGTCTTGTTTATGTGCTTACTCCGAAGCTGGGTGTGGAACAGGTGCCCTGGTACCAGCGCTCAACCACACTGGCAATCCTGGTACTGGCCATTGGAACGGTACTTACGATCTTGTTCTGGTAAATCACACATATAAAATTCAATCAAATAAAATTCAATCACCATTATGGGCATAGATATCAAGTTCCCGATCGGTCTGATGTTCTCACTCCTCGGGCTGTTACTGTCACTCTACGGATTGTTCACCAACGGTAATGTTGAATTGTACCGCCGTTCGCTGGGTGTGAATGTCAACCTCTGGTCAGGCTGCGGCATGCTGGTTTTCGGGCTCATCATGCTATTTTTTGCCTGGAGAAGTAAAAAAACCAAAACCCGGTGAGATGAGCCAGCTTCAGCGTACCTTTCTGAAATCGCCGATCGGTTATATCGACATCGAGGGCTCCGAAGCAGGGGTCCGCAGTCTCTATTTTCTCGATTTCAAGGTTAAGATAGGCCGCACGCCTTCGTGCCTGAAGGCTTGCGTTGACCAGCTGGAGGAGTATTTCTCCGGAACCCGCCATTCTTTCGACCTGCGTCTCGACCTGCAGGGCACGCCTTTCCAGCAAAAAATCTGGCAGGAATTGCTGGCGATTCCCTATGGAACCACCACTACCTATCTCGAACTTGCCAGGCGAACCGGGAATGTTCATGCTTTACGCGCCATCGGCGGGGCCAACGGGAAAAACCCGGTGTCGATCATCGTTCCCTGTCACCGCGTCATCGGGCAAAGCGGGAAACTGGTTGGCTACCGGGGGGGATTGCAGCGCAAAAAATGGCTCCTGGAACACGAACATGCCTTCGCCCAGCGCGACCTGTTCTACGGCAAACTTTGATTTCTCCTGTTGTGCCCTATTGTGCCTAATGTGGTAAAAAAAGTCTCTACAATCCCATCGGCCGACCATCCGCCAAAACCCCGATATCCGTGTCCTCAACACCCCGCCTGATCTTCCTTCTGCTCCTGATAACCATCCGATTATCAGCCCAGGATACCCTCCAAAATCTGGCATCAGATCCGCTGAACCCATTCTTCATCAGTGCCTTTAAAACCCGCGCCTCCCGGGAAATATCCCTTCCGGCTTCCCAACCGCTCTTTTCGATTGTTGCCGACAGTATTTTTTATCCCGGCTGCAGTCACCCAAGGCTTGTCAATGACACCCTTTTTTTCATCCTTGCCGACAGCATCTCAGGCTGGGCGGCTCCCGAAAGGAACTTTGCCCCCGGGCTAAAGTACCTTGTCCACTTTCTGAACACGGGTAAAAGGTCTCACAGGATTGAGAACCTGGTCCCGCTGGGAGAGGATGCCGGCAAGGTATACATCACCGCGGCCGGGTCAAGGGAGTGGCCGCAGTATCTTTGCCGCTCGCGGCTTTTCAGGCCCGGATACGGCCCCATAGGGGTGGTGCTGCCTGATAATGCATGGCATATGGGATTTGCCGATTACAGGGTCAGTGATGCCTTTTCGCTAACGGCAATTGCACGCCGGGGCCTGCGCGATAAAACCCTTACCGAAACCGACCGTTGGAGGGTGACGCTCAAGGCCGGAGGCTGGGCGGAATATGCCATTTACATTGATTGCCATGCCGGCGAATGGCATGACGGGTTGAAGATGATGTTCAGGGATAGATGGCTGTATGACCTCCCGTCTTTTAACAACAGCCTTTTTGAACGACAGGATCTGGGCTGGATGCGGAATACCTATATCATGCTGCTCCAGTTTGCGTGGGATAAAAAATATTACGACTACGCCCAAAAAAGGTATACCTGGTACGACCATTTCCATGAATACGACAGCCTGACCGGGGGGATCGACATCTTTACCCTGTGGCCGACCTGGCCACGCCTGGGGCTTGATCAGCGGAACCAGTGGGATATGTACCGCGACCTGCCCGGGGGACTGGCCGAACTGCGGCACCAGGTGGATTTCACCCATAAGGCCGGCAAAAAATACTTTATCTCCTTCAACCCCTGGGATGAGGGAACCCGGAAGGAGGACCACCTACAGGGAATGGAAGATCTGCTTCGCGCAACGGGCGCCGATGGGGTGGTGCTTGACACCAAGGGGGAATCGGACAGGGAACTCCAGGCCGCAGCCGACAGGGTGAAACCCGGGATCATCATGTACAGCGAAGGAATGGCCGTACCGAAAGACATGCCGGGAATTGTCAGCGGCCGGGTTCATGATGCCCTTGTGCTGCCGCCCCCGGTGAACCTGAATAAATTTATCAAACCCGACTTCGCCATTTTCAGGGTGCTGCAGCTGGCCGATGACAGGCTGCACCGCGAGCTGGCCATCTCTTTTTTCAACGGTTACGGCGTGGAGATCAATACCATGAGACCGGGCCGGCCGGATTGGATGGCCGGTGAATTTGCCTACCTGGGTAAAACCACCAAAATCCTGAGAGAAAACAATTCGGTTTTTCATAACGACCATTTTTTCCCGCTGATCCCCACCCTGACTGACTCGGTTTATGTGAACCGGTGGGAGGCCGGCGCGAAGGTGCTTTACACGGTATACAGCGCAAACCCGGCAGGATGCCGCGGCGGACTCTTCGAAACGGCGCCGGTTGGTTCAGGGCATCATATCGTCGACCTTTGGAATCACCGGGAGGTGACTCCTGTCATGCGGAATGGAAAAACCATAATTCCTGCCGTTGTCGATTCCTTTCCGCGTTCATGGCTTAACTCCCGCAGGGAGGGAAGTGCCGGCTGTATTGCCATCCTGCCGGAATTGTTACAAGTGCAGGTTTCTGACAAGGCCTTTTCCTTTGCCTGCTCTGCTGGAGATCATATTGTATTGACCATTGGCGATCCTGTTTACGGTTCAAAACAGGTTTCCTATGCTGCATCAAAACAACCGACAGTTAACCATGATATTTTGCAAAAAAATCTTGGGAAAATTGTAATCCAGTTATTTGAAAAATCAGAATTACTCGATGAACGCATCATCCTTACCGGTAAGGGAATGGCTCGGCAATTGCCGTCAACAGGATCGGCCGGGTCTGCTGAAACTGTCCTTCCCCGGCCTTTGCCAAAACTGATCACACCGGCCCACCGCACGGAGGGAGCCTCCGTGGCGCCGCCGGGCATGGCGGAGATTCCTGCCGGCAGCTTCAGGTTTTATACCAAACGTGACCCGAATACCCTTGAACCTTTTATCCCTCTCCCGAATTTTTCAGATACCATACGCCTGGAAATGCCCCGTTTTTTTATGGATATCACCCCTGTGACCAATGCCCAGTATAAAAAGTTCATCGTGCAATCATCTTTTAAACCGGCAGATACTGTTAATTACCTGAAGCATTGGTTGAATGGAAATCCCCCGCCGGGGCAAGAGAATATGCCGGTGGTTTATGTCAGTGAGGATGATGCCGCTGCTTATGCAAGGTGGGCCGGGAAGCGTCTTCCGACCGAACAGGAGTGGCAGTATGCCGCCCAGGGGAACGACCGCAGGAAATACCCGTGGGGAGACCATCCCGATTCAACAAGGTGTAATGCCAACCTTAATTTTGCTACGCCTGTTGACCAATACCCGGGTGGCGCCAGCCCTTTCGGGGTCATGGACATGACCGGTAATGTTTGGCAGCTTACCCGTGATATTTATGATAACGGGTGCTATTACTTTACCATTATCAGGGGAGGCAGTTTTTATCATCCGACCCAGAGCATCTGGTATGTTACAGGCGGGCCGCTGCCGGCCGATCACCCGGAGATGCTGCTGCTCATGGCGCCGGGGCTCGACCGCAATGCAACCGTGGGCTTCCGCTGTGTAAAGGACAGTAATTGAGACTCCTGTCACCAGTTCATGATTGGTTCAGGGCATCGAAGAGGACCTCGATCGGATGGAGCGCCTTTTTCCCAGTTCCATCCATGATCTGGTGGCGGCAAGAGGTGCCGGGAGCCGCAATGATCACCTCGGCGGCGGCCTTCCTGACTTCGGGGAAAAGCACCAGTTCACCGACTTTCATGGAGGTTTCATAGTGTTCCTTTTCATACCCGAAAGCGCCGGCCATACCACAGCAACCCGATTTTATCTCATCCACCCTGTAATTCACGGGGATGGAGAGCATTTTCAAGGTCGGAGCTGTCGAGGCAAGGGCCTTCTGGTGACAGTGCCCGTGCAGCCTTACAGTCTGTGAAACGGTGGTAAACAAACCAGCCAGTTCCCGGCTATCCGCAACGAGCCGCATGACAAACTCGTCGAACATCAGGGCGTTTTTTGAAATGCCAAGGGCAGAATCTTTCAGAGAGGGGTCAACCAGTTCGGGATATTCATCCCGGAATGTCAGGATGGCCGAGGGTTCAATACCCACCAGTGGCGTTTCGGCGGTGATCAGATCCTTTAACTTCAGAACATTTTCATTGGCCAGTTTCTTTGCCCTCCTGATCAATCCCTTTGAAAGGAAGGTGCGCCCGCTTTCGTTATGATCGGGGATGACGACCCGGTAGCCGAAAGCATTTAAGAGCTTGATGGCTTTGATGCCGATCTCAACGTCGTTATAATCTGAGAATTCGTCCGCAAAAAGATACACCATCCTGCCGGCTTTTCCTTCGTTCCTGCCACTGCCCTGGTGACGGGCAGCCCAGGAACGCAGGGTCGTTGTATATAGCAGGGGTATGTTTCGTTTCGGGGCAAAGCCCAGGAGGCTTTTGGTGATGCCCGACAGGAACGGGTTTTCCTGGAAAAAATTAAAGAGAGAAGGGAGGAGGCTGCCGAGTTTGTTGACGGAGGTGATGTGGGCGATAAGGCGCGAGCGCAGGGGAATCCCGTTTGCATCATAATAATGCTGCAGGAATTCGGCTTTGAGTTTGGCGATATCGACATTGGAGGGACATTCCGATTTACAGGCTTTACAGGAAAGGCAAAGGTCCATGACCTCGTAGATCTCATGGTGGTCAAACGGATTATCCTTAGGGGAATGGGTGAGGAATTCCCGCAGGATATTGGCACGGGCTCGGGTGGTAGTGGTTTCATCCTGTACGGCCATATAGGAGGGGCACATCCAGCGGCCTGTGATCACGGTGTTGCGGCAGTCGCCCGATCCGTTGCATTGTTCTGCCGCACGGAGGATCCCGTGACTGCCCGAAAAATCAAATACGGTGGGGATGTCGCGAACGGGCTTACCAGGTTCAAACCGCAGGCTGGAATTCATCCTGGGGGTATCGGTAATTTTATTGGGATTGAAGATCCCGCCCGGGTCCCATACCGCTTTAATCTCCTTCAGCAGGGCATAGTTTTGCTCTCCCAGCATCAGGGGGATAAATTCGCCCCGTAACCTGCCATCGCCATGTTCGCCGGAAAGGGAGCCATTGAATTTCTTTACCAGTTTCGCGGTCTCAAGGGCAACTGTATGAAACAACTCCACATCGGCGGGATCTTTGAGATTCAGCACCGGACGCAGATGCAGCTCTCCCGAGCCGGCATGCGCATAATAGACGCAGTTAAGCCCATGGCTGGCCAGCATGAGGTTGAATTCTTCGATGTATTCAGGAAGAACGGCAGGATTCACGGCTGTATCCTCCGTGACGGGAACCGGCTTGCGATCGCCGGGATAATTGGAAAGCACGCCCAGGCCTGCCTTCCGCAGGTCCCAGACCTTTTTGACATCTGGCGGGAATACGATGGGGAAATGGTAACCCAGTCCTGCCGAGCGCAATTCTGCTTCGAGTTCCCTGTAAATATCCAGGATCGCCTGCCTTGTCTCCCGGGCAAATTCGATGATCAGGATGGCGCCCGGATCTCCTTCTATAAAAAACCTGTTCTGACGCTGGGTGATGTTGTCACGGGTGCAATCCATAATGGCCTTGTCCATGAGTTCCACCGAACCCGGTTCATACTTCAGGGCGATCAGGTTGGCCTTGAGTGATTCGGCCACAGTGTGGCAGTGCACGCAAACCAGCGCCTTTTCTTTGGGGGGCAGGGGAACCAGGTTGAGTTTGATTTCGGTCATGAACATCAGCGTACCCTCGGAACCGGCGATCAGCTTGCAGAAGTTAAAGGGTGACTGCCGGTTTGCATCAGGAGAAGGAATAGCCGGTGCAAAGGGTTCCGATTCAAGCAGCAGGTCGAGCGCATAGCCTGTGTTCCTGCGGTGCATCGCCGGGTCGGGATATTCCTTCCGGATGTTTTGCCGGTTGACTGGATCCGACAGGATGTCGTTGATTTGCCTGTAAATCCTGCTCTCCAGCGTATCGCCGGCAAGCTTTGCCTGGAACTCATCCATGGCAAGGTCTTTGAATTCCACCTCGGAACCATCGCTCAGGAATCCTTTGACGGCGATCACATGGTCGCGGGTGCTGCCATACAGGATTGAGTGGGCGCCGCAGGAGTTATTGCCCACCATGCCTCCCATCATGCACCTGCTCGAGGTGCTGGTCTCCGGGCCGAAGAAAAGCCCGTGTCTCTCAGCAACCTTATTCAGTTCATCAAGAATGACGCCAGGTTCAACGCGAACCCAGTGCTCTTCAACATTGAGTTCCAGGATCCGCGTCATATGACGCGACACATCCACTACCAGTCCCTGACCCACCACCTGGCCTGCCAGCGAGGTCCCGGCCGTCCGCGGTATCAGCGGGAAATTCTCAGCACCTGCAAAACGGATCAGCTGCCGGATGGCAGCGCTGTTTTTAGGACGGGCGACTCCCAGCGGGATTTCCCGGTAGGCGGAAGCATCGGTGGCATAAAGTAGCCGCTGGGTTTCACTGGTAAATATTTCACCCTCAAAACCCGTGCGGAACGTGTTGATCTTTTCCTGAAATTGTTTATCATCCATGGATACAAGTGCCATATAACCAATAGTTAGAACCTGTTTAACAGGTTGTAGTTTTTCATAAGAATCATCTTCCCAAAGGCAATGAGTTTACTTAAACCACAAAGTTCACAATGGAATTCTTTGTGCCCATTGTGCCTCCTTTGTGTCATTGTGGTTAGCTTTTTTAAGGTTGAACTTAAAAACAGTCTCTTATTCAGGCAGTTTTATTTCATTGCATTCAGCATCTCATTCCACGAAGGCGAGCTTTTTAACGGCTGGAGTTCAGGTTGCTGCAGCAACCGCTGTTTCTCAGTAAAACCCTTTGAAATGGCAGTTTTAAGCTGGGACATGGCTGCAGCCGCATCACCGCTGTTCGCCAGCAGGATGGCCTGCATGTAGTTTGCCTCCGGGTTCGGGGGATCGGCGGTTTCATAGAGAGCTACAAACTTTTCAGCCTCCCGGTATCGCTGCTGGATAATGGCACCATTGGCATACGAATAACACACCAGGCTCAGGAATGCCTTCAGCCGCGCATTCATCAGCGTATCTTCAGGATTTTTCCCCTTCATATGCCTGCTGTCCATCAGGCTGATCCTGTTTTTCCACCATGCAAGATCCATGGTGCTGACCGATTTCCCCAGCACCTGTTGTTCGGCAGCTTCAGTTTTCAACAGGGCCGTGCGGTAGGAGAGCTGCTGCTTATACGCTGCAAACTGTTCAATTTCAGCCAGCCGTGATACAAAATGGTCAGAGGATGCCAATCCGCCTGCAAAGGCAGTTGCTTCGCGGCAAAGGACTGCTGCGGCAATCAGCTGGTTTTCCTTCACGGCATCTTCAACCCTTTTCCCAAACCCGTCCATGATCTTCCCGATCAAATCCTTGTCGGCAGGAATCCTCCCATCCCGCATGGCATTCAGCGTGATCCACTGGAAACCCTCCTCCATGATGTCAACCGGTGGCCAGGCATGCGGACCGGGAAAGGTGGTGATAAAATGCCGGATTCCCGCCCTGGTCATCGGTTCCTCCAGCTGAAGCATCTCATTCATGTTGAAATCGGCGGTTCCCACGATGCCGAAAAAGTCCGCCCTGAATCCTGCAGGGTCTGTATCCCCCGGCAATCCTGCCCCGCAGCCAATGACCCCCTTCACGAGGTGTGTCATAAGTGCGGCGGTACTTGCAACCCTTGAACCTCCCGAGAAACCAGCCATATAGATCCGGTTTGTATCGATAGGGTATATTGTGATGATCTCCCTGAACACGGGCCCAAGGATATCTCTGATGGCAGCCGTTGAAAGCCCGTTTTTGGAATTATTCGAACCGATCAGGATAAAACCGTACCGGTCGGCAAGTTCTTTGTATTTCCTTACGGGTAACACCCCAGAACCATGCGGATCAAATAACACCATCACCGGCATATGGGAACAAGAAGGCCCTGAGCCACTTTTCCTAACGGTTCCGGCGGCGGATGAGGTAAGGTTGATAACCGGAATATAAAGGGCGTAAGAGATTTCTTTTCCGGTAAAGCCCTCAATGGCCTCATGAATGACGCCTGCCCTGGGTAAAACAATGGTACCGGCCGCTTTTTTGTTCCCCCCCTGTGAACAGGCGACCACGACACACAAAAGGCAGTACAGCAGGGGAACCTTCGTAAACAATTTCATTTCTGGTAGAAATTTGTGGATTCGAAGATCCGGTCGGCCGATTTTGCAATAAAACCGCTGTACAACATGCCATTGGTATCGGGATAACGCTTTGCAAACTCATAGTAACACCCCGGAATCTCAAATTCACCCTCGGCAAAATTAAAACGTACCATTTCGGCCCGGATGCTCGATTGTTCGAGCAACTCGGCCGGCGTACCCTGGATCTCACCACCGGCATCGTTTAGCGAAAAACCATGTGATTTCAGGAAGATGTTGACCTTTTCAACCGTATCGAATTTGCCGAGCTGGTTCACGCTGACCGTAAAATGATTTGCACAAAAACCGTTGACATAGAGCCATGCAGCATATTCCGACTCCATGCGCAGTTTATCATATACAGGCCAGGAAGGGGTACCCGAAATATTGCCCGCAAAGATCAGGTCATCGGAACCATGCATGGATCGGGGGATGGCATCAATCCATTTATTTACGGTTTCACGCAGAAAAGGGCTGAATTCATCCACCAGCAGTTCGCTGATAAATACCCGGGGAGCTTCGCTGTCGGTGATATGTTCATAATGTTTGGCATAGAGCTTTTTTGTCTCAAAATGGTAGTCGCCCCGGTATTCATACCCGTTTTTCAGGAAAACTGCTGCAAGTTTATCAACGCCGATATTGGCATCCCTGAAGGTCCGGAAGGCGATATGGTCATTTTTAACAGTTTCACCTTCAGACCTGAAAAGATCATATATTCTGAGCGTGGAGGGATTCCGGTGCGTGTATTCCTTCCATAAACGGTTGAAAATATCGGAGTGGTTCATCTGGATTTGATTTGCGATCAAAATTACGGAAAAGATCATTATCTTCAAATTGCCTATATTTGCAAACAATTAAATAATCCGGTACCACAATATGTCGTTTTATCAGATCCGACTACCGGAAGATATATTCACCTATTAATTTGAAAAATGACGATAACCCCAATAACCCCCATATCCAATTATAATACAGACCAATCCGCCCCGGTTCCTTTTCATCTTTTCCTTGAAGATCTGAAAGGACAATTTCACAAAGTATTTCATCAGGACCAGGAACAGGATCCGGGTCACCTCACCCGGGGGGTACCTGAGGTGGTCATGACGGAAATTATGTCGAGGAATCCTTTATCGGTCAGTATTCCTGTAGCCTATGGCGGCAGGGGAGGCGACATTGCCGAAATTCTTTCGGTATTGTCTGCGGCATCCTATGAATCGCTTGCCCTGTCGTTGACGATCGGGATCAACTCGGCCCTTTTTATCCAGCCGGTTGCCAAGTTTGCAGGTCATGACCTGAAGGGAAAGATTTTCAACACATTTTTAAAAGAACAAAGCATGGGGGGGCTGATGATCACCGAGCCCGACTACGGCAGCAACGCCCTGCATATGCATACCTCCTTTACTGAAAGTGCAGACAGGTATCACATACGGGGGACCAAACATTGGGCCGGGCTTACCGGTTATGCTCGCTACTGGCTGCTTACCGCACGGGAACAGTCGAAAAGCGGGGAACTCAAAAGGGATGTTCAGTTCTTTATCTGCGATGTAAACCAGCCCGGGCAGCAGATTGTCGTGGAAGAAAAATTTGACAACCTTGGTTTATTCCAGATTCCTTACGGGCGCAACCGGATTGATGTGTCGGTGCCACGGAAGAATCAGCTGGAGCCTGAAACCACTGGTATCAACCTGCTGCTGGATCTCCTGCACCGGAGCCGTTTGCAGTTTCCGGGGATGGCCCTGGGATTTATTCAAAGAATGATGGATGAAGCCATCGGGCATTGCAGGCAACGACTGGTAGGCGGGAAGAGTCTTTTTAATTACGACCAGGTGCAGAAAAGGCTTGCGCAGATGCAGGCATCCTTCACGATCGCCTCCGCCATGTGCGCCTATAGTTGCGGAAAGGCCGGGCTTGAGAATGATTTGTCGGCAGGTGGCATGGTGGCCAACTCGTTTAAAAGCGTCGTTACCGACCTGATGCAGGCTGCCGCACAGTCGCTGGTCCAGCTGGTGGGGGCGAAGGCATACCGGTACAACCATATTGGCGGACGAGGAATCATCGACAGCCGTCCCTTCCAGATCTTTGAAGGTTCAAACGATATCCTTTATACGCAGATTTCTGAATATGTCGTCCGGCAGATGAAAAAGCTGAAGGAACATAACCTTTACCGGTTCCTCAAAACAAACGGGCCGACCGAAAACAGCGTCCAGACGATCAGGCATCTGCTTGATTTCGAACTTAACCTGCAACTGCCCCAGCGCAAACTGGTGGAGCTTGGACAGGTAATCGGGCGTATCGTCTCGATGGAGATGGTGATTAACCTGGGGCAGGAGGGTTTCAGGCAGGACCTGGTCCAGAATGCGCTTGAAATTTTGCGCAGTGAAATTTCGGGGCTGATGGGAAATTTCCAATCATGCGAATCAACCCTCGTGGTGGTGGACTATCAACAGGATAGTTCATGGCTGAGCCTGCGGCACTAATTCGCAGCCATCTGTCATGCAGTATCATTTTTTCGAATCGCCAGTGTTTACTGGTATTTCTGGATTTTTTTCATAAATCAACGACAATTTGTTAGAAAAATGTGTAAAATAATTAACAACGAGTTGGAAAATTATTTTATATTTGTTAAAAATTAGTAGCCCAGATATTTGAACAAATTCATGAATGGAAAATGGATTTAACATTATCTATTTCATTCATTTAGCAATGAATCAAGCATGGAAAAGATTCTGATTATCGATGACGAGCAGTTATACAGGACAATGCTGAAACATACCCTGGTTAAAGAGGGATATACGACGATTGAAGCTGAAAGCGGCGAATCGGGTTTGGCACTTGTTGCCAGTGAGCATCCTGATCTGGTTTTGACTGATTTTCGCATGCCGGGTATGGATGGCCTGGAGGTACTTTCAGAAATTCACAAAACAGATCCGCGGCTGCCTGTGGTTTTGTTCACTGCCTTTGGAGATGTTGCACTGACCATCAGGTCGATACAGGTTGGAGCATTCGATTTTCTCGAAAAGCCCTTCAATCCGCTTCAGCTGAAAATTACCGTTCATAATGCCTTGAATTCGGTGAGGTTGAGTAACAGTCTCAACGAAGTCCTCACCAATGGAGTTTCCGGTGAAACCATGCTGGAGGACAATATTCCGATGGGGAAGACGCTCCAGATGAAGGAGATCTTTAAAAACATCGGTCGTATCTCGCTGAACAAGGTGAATGTACTCATCCAGGGTGAAACGGGGACAGGGAAAGAACTCATCGCCAGGCTCATCCATTTTTCCGGGGTGACGCGGCAGAGCCCTTTTGTGATCCTTAACTGCAGCACCCTATCCGAGTCGATACTTGAAAGTGAACTCTTCGGGCAAGTAAAAGAATCCTTTACAGGTACTTTTATTGAAAAGAAGGGTAAACTGGAGCAGGCGGGGGATGGCACGATATTCTTAAGTGAAATTTCTGATATCTCGTTGAATACACAGGTTAAACTGTTACGGGTCATCCAGGATCTTGAGTTTGAAAAGGTAGACGGACAGGAGACGATTCCCCTGAAAGCCTGCATCATAGCCTCTACTACGCGCGACCTGGAAACCTTGGTCAAGGAGGGGAAATTCAGGGAGGACCTTTACTACCGTCTTAAAGTTTTCACCATTTCACTGCCGGCCCTGCGCGAACGCAAGGAGGATATGCGCGACCTGGTGATCCATTTCCTGCATAAACTCAACAAACGGATGAACAAAAACGTCATCAAAATCGGTGACGGCGTTATTGAGCTGCTGCAGGCCCATGAATGGTTTGGTAATCTCCGCGAACTCGAAAACGCAATCCTCCAGGCCATTGTCATGTCAAAAAGCGATGTGCTCGAAAAGGATAATATTACGCTCAACAAGCTTCAGACCTCGCATGCCGAACCCGATAATCTGCCGCAACTGCGCTCTCTTTCAGATGTCGAGAAATATCATATTGAGAGGATTCTCAATGAGGTGAAGTGGAACAAGGTGGAAGCATCCCGCATCCTTGAGATCACCAGGCCTACCCTGAATGCAAAAATTGAAAAATACGGGCTGGTCAGAAACTGATCTCCCCGTTTTAATCGGTAAAACCCCCCATTTCCCGGTCAAAAGTCATAATCTGCCATTTGCCTGTTAATCAGGCTGCCAGGCGGATTCGCCGACTGCTTTCAAACTGTGAAAGAATTGATTTTCTTCACGGCGCATGGCTTTTTATATTTGCTGAAACCTTCCGGGAGCGACGCTATGAAATCCGTCAGTTACTGTGTTCGACAAGCTATTCCTGATTTAATTTGGTTTTTGGTTCAGACAGGATTGCTTTTACCGAATGGCTTGAACAATACAGACAGAGGGCCCTTACCGCCGCTCCCCGCCAGGTTAACCGGGTTTTATTCGCGATGAAACCTGTCATGTGAGGCTGCCGGGCCTGGCAGCCTCCTTTTTCAACAATTCGGTTGACTGTCAAACCCTTAAATGTTTAAAAAGATGAAAAAGCTCCTCTTTTTTCTGACCGGGTTATGCATTTATTCGCTGGCCTACGCGCAACAAAAACCTGTTGTCCTCTCCGGTCGCATGCAAAACCTGATGATCCCGAAGCCAGCCAGCCCCGATGATCCGGGCCGGTTTGGGCAAACCGTCAACAACGCTGTTAACGCCAGGGCAGTGCTGGAGGAAATGATCGGTGGTTCAGAGGTCTATGACCAGCAGACCAATTCTTCAATGCCCGGTCGTTTATATCTCTGGCCCGATGGTGCGGTTTCCGCTACCTGGATGAAGAGCGATCTTACCGGGAATGCTGACCGCGGAACCGGCTATAATTACAGTAATGGCACAACCTGGGGGCCTTTACCCTCCTCACGTCTCGAAAGTGTCAAGGCGGGCTGGCCAACCATAAACCGTTGGATGGGGAATGGTGAACTGGTGATCTCCCACCGGACCACGGCTAATCTCGTGATGAACACCCGACCTGTTAGAGGGACCGGCGGCTGGACTGAAACGATGGCCCCGGTTTCACCCTCCTCCAACGCCATTGTGTGGCCTGCCGCGATCACCAGTGGTAACAATTTCCAAAATATTCACCTGCTTGCCATGACCAGGACGTTAGCGAACGGAGGTTCGCTTTACAAAGGACTCAACGGTGCTCTGCTCTATTACCGGTCGCTGGATGGCGGCGCAACCTGGGACAAACAGGGCATCCAGTTCCCGGGGCTGGACTCAACCCATTACCTGGGCTTTGCAGGGGATGATTATGCCTGGATCGAACCCCATGGCGATACCATCGCTTTCCTTTGCGGGGGCAACTGGGTTGATACCTTCCTGATGAGGTCTTATGACAACGGAAGTACCTGGTCCAAGATACCGATACTGCCTAACTATTATTGCAAAAGTCCGGAAAATCAAATAACACCGAGGTTTATCTGCAGTGATGGTTCATTTGCCGGTGTCATGGATAAAAATGGGGTTTTCCATGTTGCTTTCGGGCGCATGCGTGCCCTTGACGATGGTACGGGCCATAAGTACGCGCCAGGTACCGACGGGCTGGTTTACTGGAATTCGACCATGCCGGTGCTTGACACAGCCATTGTTACAGACCTGGATTCACTCATCAGCCATGGCCTTTGTATCGGTTACGTCGCCTCAGATGAGGCCGGCGATACCATCGTCGGATTCCCGTCGTACGGCGTTAGCCTGTCAAGCTTTCCCCAGATGACCGTTGACAAATACAACAATATCTATTGTTTGTGGTCGGGATTAACGGTCGGCAACCCTTCGCCTGACTCCTACAACTACCGTCATATATGGGGCAGCGCCCTGTTCAGCGGGAAAACGGCCTGGTCGCAGATGCAGGATTTTAACGCCGACGTACTCTATATCTTCCAGGAATATGTCTACCCTGCCATCGCGAAGGGTATCAAAAACAATAATATCCAGCTGATAACCCAAACTTCCTCGCAACCAGGTTCCAGTGTAAAGGATCCGGCGATCCCGGTTCATCCTGTACTGATCGATTACCGTGAAGTCCCAACCTCCGCCTTCATCCCGGCCGGGAATAACGCCGAAAGGGATCAAACGGGGATCGTGGTGAGCGGCAGTTTTCCAAACCCTGCGAGTGATAAAACCTTCTTCCTGGTTTCACTTGACAAACCCTCAACTGTTCAATTTGAAGTCACCAACCTGATGGGACAACTTTATATCAGCGCCGGCAAGGGGATGGTACAACCGGGTAAGCAACGGTATCAGATCGATTGCAGCCTGCTGCCACGGGGAGTTTATATCTGCAAGGTGACAGTCAGCGGCAAAACCTTCACACACAAACTGGTCGTGGAATAGGGGGGGGCCATTGCATTCGCAGGATTATCAAACCAGCCGGTTCATTTCGTTGAACCGGCTGGTTTAATTTTGTTTCTTATTCATCTCTTCCTGTATTTTATTTCGCCAATCATGAGATAGCAGCAGGCGAAAATCACAATAACTTCGTGAATATTAATACATAAATACGTTCCGGCTTTGGTCGGTAAATTATTTATTTCTATCTTTGCACCCCGTTTTTGTAGGGGAAAATGGATATCGTTCTTTATATAACACCCTGACAGCTAATTGAATGTTAAATCCGGCATGTGCCATCGCACTGCCACAAAGCAAAATTGAATGACTCCTGAAGAAACCAATGAGAACATGGAGCAGAATGCTGAACCCATTGTTGAACAAAATGTGAATGCTGAAATTGAATCTCCTGTTATTGAAGAGGTTACCATTGAAGCGATTGAAGAACCCGTAGCAGAAACCACAGCCGCGGTAGTTGCCGAACCTGTGGCCGAAGTTGTTGCAGAGCCTGTAGCCGAAGTTGTTGCAGAGCCTGTAGCCGAAGTTGTTGCAGAGCCTGTAGCCGAAGTTGTTGCAGCGCCTGTAGCCGAAGTTGCACCGCAGCCAGCCAGGACAAAGTATACAGCCCCTGTTGCCCCTGCCGAATTTGACTGGGATGCAATCGGAAAAAAACATGAAATTTATTCGAATGACGAACGCCGTCAGCTGGAAGAGGCATACGATCAGACCCTCCGCGCCATCCAGGATCATGAAGTGATTGAAGGCACGGTTGTTACGATGACAAACCGCGAAGTAATCGTCAACATCGGATTCAAAAGCGATGGTGTTATCCAGATCAACGAATTCCGCTACAATCCCGACCTGAAGATCGGTGATAAAGTGGAAGTCTATATCGAAAACCAGGAAGATACCAGCGGGCAATTACTTCTTTCACACAAAAAGGCACGTATCCTGAAATCATGGGAACGTATCAACGATGCTTACGAAAAGCAGGAAATTATCAAAGGTTATGTAAAATCACGCACCAAGGGCGGTCTTATTGTCGATATCTTCGGCATCGAAGCCTTCCTCCCGGGATCACAGATCGATGTGAAGCCGATCCGCGATTACGATATCTTTGTTGATAAAGTCATGGAATTCAAGGTGGTGAAGATCAACCACGAATACAAGAATGTGGTTGTTTCGCACAAGGCCCTTATTGAAGATGAACTCGAAGCCCAGAAAGCCGAGATTATCAAGAAACTTGAAAAAGGACAGATTCTCGAAGGCACGGTCAAGAATATCACCAGTTATGGCGTATTTGTCGACCTTGGCGGCGTAGACGGCCTGATCCATATCACCGACCTCAGCTGGGGCCGTATCAACCATCCTGAAGAGATCGTCAAACTCGATCAGAAAATCAAGGTGGTTATCCTCGATTTCGATGAAAACAAAAAACGTATTGCACTTGGTCTGAAACAATTAACGCCTCACCCATGGGATTCTCTCGACCAGAATCTGAAAATTGGTGATAAGGTCCAGGGTAAAGTTGTTGTGATTGCCGATTACGGTGCATTCGTTGAAATCACCACCGGTGTCGAAGGCCTGATCCACGTATCCGAAATGTCCTGGTCACAGCACCTACGTACCGCCCACGATTTCCTCAAGGTTGGCCAGATCGTTGAAGCCGTTATCCTCACACTCGATCGCGAAGAACGCAAAATGTCGATGGGCATCAAACAGCTGATCCCCGATCCATGGGCCAACATCCGTGAGAAATACCCGCTTAAATCGAAACATACCGCCACCGTCCGCAACTTTACCAACTTCGGTATTTTTGTGGAACTTGAAGAAGGTGTTGATGGATTGATCCACATTTCCGACCTCAGCTGGTCGAAAAAGATCAAGCATCCTGCCGAATTCACCAAGATCGGTGAAACCATCGAGGTGATGGTGCTCGACGTAGACGTTGAGAACCGCCGCCTGAGTCTCGGCCATAAACAGCTGGAAGAGAATCCCTGGGATGTTTTCGAAAACGTATTTGCCGTCGGTTCCGTACATCTTGGCACCATTGTCAGCCTGAGCGACAAGGGAGCCATTATTGCCCTGCCTTATGGTGTTGAAGGATTCGCTCCTCTCCGTCATCTTGGTAAGGAAGATAACTCCCTTGCAAAGGAGGAAGATGCACTCGACTTCAAGGTCATCGAATTCTCGAAAGAGAACAAGAAGATCATCCTTTCGCACAGCAAAATCTACCAGGATGTTGCCAATGCCGAAAAGAACAAAGAGGCTAAAACAGGTCTGAAGAAGGAAAGCGATACCAAAAAGGCTGTCAAAAAACTCAAGGATAACCTGGAGAAAACGACCCTTGGCGATATTGATGCCCTTGCCAACCTCAAAGCTGATATGGTGAAGGCCGAAAACCTGGCGCGTGATGCCAAACCGGCACAGCCTGAAGTAACCCCTGATGTTGAGCCAACCAGCGAAGAAACGGTGACCGAATAATTCATCATGACCTTTTCGTTGACGGTGCTGGGCAGCAATGCTGCGATCCCGGCAAACAACAGAAAATTAAGCGCTCATTTGCTCAATGCAAATGAGCGCTTCTTTTTGATAGATTGCGGCGAAGGAACCCAGTTCCAGCTAAGAACGTTCCATATCTCGATACAGCGGATCCGCCGCGTTTTTATCAGCCACCTTCATGGGGACCATTTTTTTGGTCTAATCGGCTTACTGAACTCCATGCACCTGCTCGGCCGCAAGGAGGAACTTCACCTGTATGCACCTGCAACGCTTAGGGACATCATTGATATCCAAATGGAGGCATCCGGTACCACCCTTCAGTTTCCCCTCATTTTTCACCCGCTGCGGTTTGATCAGCAGGACCTGCTGTTCGAAGACGGGCGAATCCTGATCCATAGCTTCCCGTTGAAACACAGCATTCCTACCTGCGGGTTTATCTTCAGGGAAAAGAACCCGCCACGCAAGGTCGGCATTTCCCGGTCGTACGCCTATTGCAGCGATACAGCCTATTCCGAAGAGATCATACCCTTTGTAAAGGAGGTTGGGTTGCTTTACCACGAGGCGACCTTTATGCAACAGCTTGCCACTGCAGCCGCAGATAAATTTCATTCAACAGCAATGGAGGCAGCCACCATTGCCTCCCTGGCCGGGGCGAAAAAACTGCTGATAGGACATTTCTCGGCCCGGTATGAAGATATCGGCCCGTTGGTGGCCGAAGCACGCACCATTTTCCAGGAAACATATCCGGCCGAAGAGGGAATTGTCATAAATATCTGAACTGTTTTAATAATTTGTATAATTTTGCCCTGAATTTGTTACTGGTTCGCCGATCCGTATCCAGGGAGAGGCGTGAAAAGGGAATCCGGTTTGATTCCGGAGCTGTTCCCGCAGCTGTAAGCTCATATTGAATTGCCGGCCTCTTTATGTCACTGTTCCGCCTTACCGGGATGGGAAGACCCCGGACAAACGAGCAAGCCAGAAGACCTGCCATTGACGATTTTTCGAAGCTTTCGGGAGAAAAAGCAAAGAATACAGACCTAAATAATAATTTTTACGTTCCATTCTAACAGTCCTTTCAACGGTGATCAGACAAGTGGTTTATCTCCCACATTTGGCGGTTCCGTTTTTTGACCTGTAAAAACAAAACCCATGAAAACAAACCTGACCTTTTTTGCTGCAATCCTGCTGTTTACAGGAATGATCTCATCCTGTAAAAAAACTGAAAACGCCACCTACACATCTTCCGGCCCGTTTGCCAATGGCGCCTTTATCTCAAATGAAGGAACCTACGGGCACGCAAATGCATCCGTCAGTTACTTTGACTTCGCGGCCGATTCCGTGCGAAATTCGATCTATTCCATCGTAAACAACCGCAGCCTCGGTCAGGTGTTGCAGTCAATCTATATCAGCAATGGCAAGGCCTACATGGTGCTGAACCTGTCGGATACCGTTGCCGTCACCACCGTTGATGATTTTAAATCCGCAGGTTTTATTACCGGGCTCAACTCCCCGCGGTACATGACATCATACAACAACAAGGGTTATATCACCCAGTGGGGCGACAGTGGTGTCGTCAAGGTGGTTGACTTAAACCTGCATACCATCCTGGGCACCATCAAAGTCGGTACGGGACCGGAGTTTGCACTTGTTACCGGCGGTAACGTACTGGTATGCAACGGGGGGGCCTATGATGTGGATTCTACCATTTCTGTGATCAACCCCGCAACTGACAAGGTGACCCAGACAATCCAGGTCGGCCATAATCCAAAGGAGATGGTTGTTGACAGGAACAACAATATCTGGGTGGTTTGTTACGGTTATATCAAATACGACAATAATTTTAACATCATCCTGGAAACCCCTTCAAAACTTGTGAAACTTTCCGGGCAGAATTACCAGAAACTCGGTGAATACATGATTTCCCAACACTCCCATCCGCAACATATCGACATCAGCATGGATAAATCCACCGTGTATTATGGCGGTGGATTCGGGTTTACCGGAATTTATGCCATGAATATCACCTCGGTTTCAGTGCCGGCTACGCCCCTGATCGGGACGAAGCAGTTTTATGGTTTCAACGTCAATCCCCGCAATGGCGATATTTATGCACTTGACGCCACCGATTATACCAGCCATGGCATCATGTTCCGGTATTCGTCGGACGGTACCCTTGAAAAACAATACAATACGGGCATTGCACCCAACGGAGTAGCCTTCAAATAATGGTTGATGAATCGCCGGGTCCTGCAATTACCTGAGAACCAGTTTCACGGCATCGGAGAAATTTTCACTGCTTAGATGCAGGATATAGATCCCGCGGGGGAGACTGCTTACATCATAATCCGTTTCCATGGCCGGGTTGGCCTGTCGGTCCAGCTGACCTGTCAGCACCTTATTTCCAAGCATATCCATCAGTTCAACGAATACATGGATTGCTGAATTCTTTACCTTGATCCTGAATTTGCTGAAGGCTGGATTCGGATAGACCGAAAAATCAGGGTTTTGTCCGTGTTCCCCGATCCCCATGCAATCGTTGAAGGAAAAGATGAGATGAATGGTTGCGCTGCTTTTACAGCCATTTACACTGGTAACTTCAACCGAATAGGTCTGGATGTCATAACCGATTCCAGTGGTTGCGGCGGTGATGGTGCGGCTGGTCACGCCCGTCGACCAAAGGTAGGTTGATCCGGGATTCCCCGCGTCGAGCCTGACTGTATCATAAATGCACACGGTAGAATCAGCCGGACCCAGGTAAATGATGGGTAACGGATAAACGACCACACTGGTGTTTCCGGTAACCTGGTTAAACCCGTCGTTTATCGTAAGGTGGTAGGTTGTGGTTTGCTGCGGAACAACGAACGGATCAGGCTGAGATGAGGTGAAGCCGGCTGGTTGTGAACTCCATGCATAGGTGTAATTGGCAGAACCACCCCCTGACAATGAAAACAGTTTCGCCGTATCGCCCAGGCAGACCGCATTGGGTTCAGAAACAGGATTTACCGAGAGCGGGCCACCGGCCACCGATACAATAACCTGGGAGGCCGGACTGACACAGCCGCTCACGACATCGGTGACTTTAAGCAGGTAGATGATGGTGTGGGTCATGTTCCCGGTGGAGGGAGATGCGAGGTTCGAAGTGAACCCGGGGGGATTGGAGCTCCACGCATAGGAATAATTACCATATCCCCCCCCGGCGAGGCCATGCAGGGTGGTACTCGTGCCATTCGGGATCGTAACGTTCGGCCCGGCATTGGCTACCGGGATCGGATGAACCGTCACCAGTGCGGTATCAAAAACCGAATGCTGGCAAAGATCGGTCACCTTGACACTGTAAGTGTTGTTCCCAACCGGAGGGGTAATGCTGACAATACTGTCGGATCCAGGTATGTTCCAATGATACACCAGGGGTAAAATTCCGCCTCCCGTGTTGGCCTTTAAAACAATACTGCCACCGTAGCACAGGGTCGTGTCGTGGTTTGGTAAGATGGTCAATGGCTTTGAATCTTCGATATAAACCGTATCCTTCTTGATGTTCCCGTCGCAGGAGATCTGGTTCAGGGTCAGGATAACGGTACGTTCTCCCTTAACCACGGGGTCATCGACCGGGTGGATGATGACATCCATGCTGTCAACCCCGGCAGGGAAGGTGATGTTATCGGCAATATGGGTGTAGTCAACACCGTTTACGGCGCTTCCCCCGATGGTATAATGAACCGTGTAGGGATAATCCAGCAGCGACATCAGCCTGAAATTGATGGCAATATCATTGCATCCCTCAACCGCCTTATTGCCCAGCGGGGGGATGGTACTGTTGTTGACCATGTTGATGCCCGGACTGCTGAAGCTGTTTTGTTCCAGGAAAACACCGGAATCGAGGATATGGTCAACGGCATCGCCGATGGCCAGTTTAATATGATAGCTGACACATGGCTGAACTGCATACCAGGATGAAAATACATGGGTGAGGCCGTCGTACTGGAAATAGGGGGCTCCTGTTGCATTGGTCCACCGGGAGGCAGTATTGGCACAGACATTGTTGATGGTAACATAGGAGCCAAGTTCCCCGGGCATCCGTGCAATATTGACACTGCTGTCGGAAAAGGTCCCTGCAATGCCGGGGCCGCTGAGGAAAAACCCGAAAGCGTCGTTGATCGAGTTGCAATATTCGAAGAACTCTTCAGAGGCAAATACATAGCGAAACCTGACGGTGTCAAACTGCGGGATAAAGTCAAACTCAATCACGGCCTTATCAAAGGTACTGCTTCCTGCGATCAGCGTCAGATCGGGGTCGCCGGAACCACCGCTGTTATAACCCGCCCCTGCTGAATTGTTGGGGCCAATCGCGATATTCGCCTTCCCGGTGGTCATCAGGATGCCTCCGGCTAACCCCAGCTGTCCGGTAGCCATCCCGGCAGTGGCAAAGGTTCCAACCTGGTCGGAGGTAATGGTTGACGAACTGCCGTTAAAGGTGGCATTACTGATGGTTATCCCGGCGCCCACCAGGTAATTCTGCACCAGTTGCTGTGGTGTCATGCCCATGGCTGATCCCTGTACCACTGTAAGCTGGGCATGCGAATGCAATGCCGTGAAGAGGATACCCGCCAAAAGCATCCATCCGATACTTACCTTCCTGATATAAATGCTCATGGAGCTGTGGTTTTTTCAGTCTTGTACAACCATGCATCTTTATAGGTTTTCTTGACCTCTTTTAGCTTAGTCATGACCTCAGGCTTTGAAGTGGATTCAAAGACCGAAACCCTGATTTTATCATCCCGGGTGATCACCTTTGCACCAGGATATTCCTGGACTTTCAGCGCACCGACCAGTTTGGTTGCCGCATCCATCGACAGGTTTGTTTTAACGATTATATAGTAGGTTTTGGCAACGGTATCGGTTTTACTTACCGGAGCGACAGCTTTCGGGGGGATGGTATCAGCCGGTCTTGTTGAGAGACTGTCAGTTTTAACTTTTTTAACTGCGGTGATCCTTGGTTTCTTAACAACAGCACCCGGTTTAATCGTGTCCTTTTTCTGAACAACCGGCATGTTGCCGCAAACATAAGCTGTTCCTTCAGGATCCGTTGATTCACCAAACCAGGCGCAGGCATAGTTTTCATAAATGGCGATTCCGATGGCATTCCAGGGCTTTTCCCTCCATTTACCCGTATTCAGCAGGAAACTGTTGAAATACTCCTCGGTTTTCCAGACCATAATAACCGTATCGGCTACAAGGGGGGAGTTCTCCCAGTAGACAATTTCATAAGCCTTTGCCGGGTAGGCCGTTAACTCGCGGGGCTTATCCCAGACCGAATTTTTCTTGTTTTCATCACGCGGATAACAAAATGGTTTCCAGAAGCTTTTATCAGACCACGAATGGGAATTACAGCCTCCCTGATCGGGATGATGGAGCATTAAATCTTTCGCATGCAGGGTCGCAACATAGCATAAGGATTTAGAGAGCTGAACAGGAGGGAGGTTGTTTTGCAGGCGGTAATCATTGATCCGGGAATAGAGATCCATCACCGTCTGACTGATACAGAAATTCACCGGGACAGGTTTTCCCTGCAGGACTGGGGTTTGGCCGAAGCTGCTCATCTGCATGGCAAATGCAAGGATGAACAATCCAACCATGTACAAATTAAAGGTAAATGCAGCTTTTTTCATCGTTTTTTTAAAGTACCATTATCCTCACTGGCGCTAACCACCAGCCTGTTTTCCCTGTCCAACAGCCTGGCATAAAAAGAATATGCTCCCAGGCAATTTTCAATTTTCAGCAGCAGCTGATTCCATCCCTTCTTCAACGGCAGCTGGATTTCTGCCTGGTCAGGTTCGGCCACCCGTTCACCCAGGAAGCGGTATACCTCTTTGTTGTTGATAAATACCTTGGAACCATCGTCGGATCCGAGGAAAAGGGTGACTTTGCGATCTTCCGGCGAATAGACATAGGTGACTGCATAGGTAACCACCATTTCCGATGGATTTATCCTTTCCACCAGGGAAATAAGTCCGTTCACTGGAGTTTGTACGTAATTCCAGTGAATAGGTTTCCTGCCTGCACCCAGATATTCCTTCCGGAGATCAATAATTTTTTCAGGAAGATAGACTGAATCAAGTCCGCGGCGACCCGATCCGGCCTTCCTGATGTTTGGAAACGGCCCTAAAATGTTCCATTCCGGAATATAAACCCGTTTCGGCTCCATGCTGATGCCATCAAGCCCTATGTTAAATCCCTTGGAAGATATATCCTTCCCGGTCACGACGAATTCGATATTCACGGCACCCGATAAGGTTTGCAATCCCTTCAGGGTTACAATGCCATCGGGCAGGGTGTGCGGCGAATAACCCCTGATGGTTCCTGCTTTTATCCTGTTCACAAAGATATCCGCATCACCATAATCGGGACCCTTGGAATAATAGAGGTTCATATCATACACCGATTCCCGCAGGCCGTTCAGATCAAGACCAAAGGAGGACTTGTCGCCGGCCTCAATCACAATTTGTTTGTTCCCGCTCCACTCGGGGCCAAAATCCGACATGTCCATCACCTTCGATTTCAACCCTTCCAGGCGGAATTTCAGGTTTTCAGCTTCGAACATGCGGGCGGGTTTAACAATGCGCAGCGGGATCCGCTGACCTGCAATGGGGAACGTCGGAAATGGGGTGTGGGGCTCCATCTGGTACCAATAGACCGTCGAACTGTAATCGGCAATATCCTGGTTCCCTTGCCCATGTTCAATCGTGACCTTGATATTCTTTTTAAAAGGGATCGGGTCTGTGATGTATTGCCGGTAAGCAGCGATCTGGCCAAGAGTGTCATTTTTATATATCAGGCCATTGTAGGGACCCGCAAATTCGCCATGGTTGAAATACCAGCCACCTGAAAAGTAATCTTCGGTGCCGGTACCGTGGATGGATGGTTTTTTCTCGCCATCAACATAGATCATCTCGTCGCCTTCGAGATAGGTCAGTTTTCCGTCGTAGGACTGCATATTGAGGTTCACCCCGACAATATGTCCCTTGCCTTCGGTGCGCAGCATCATGAAATTGGAATCGTAGTTGGTCCGGATGCTGCGGTTCCATTGTGCATGGAAATAGGCTACGTCCGACTCAAGTGCATCTTCAAATTTCTGGTAATCAACCTGGTATAAGAAACCGGAAATATCCTGCCTGGTCTCGTTAACGATTTCAATTTTTGCATGACTCTCGAATGGCATCGGGTAATAACAAACATACCCGCCGCTGGTCATACTGAGGTATTGCGAGCTGTAGGGTTTGTATTTAAAGCCACAACCAAAGAAATCCCCCAGCGGGACTTCCACCGAAGGCCTGGATTCATCATCCCAGAATATCCTTAACACGACCCTCCGAAGGAAATAGGGATCCCTCGAATCGATGGCAAACCATATCCTTACAATCATCCCTGGTCCGTCAATGTCGAAGATCGTCGCTTTTTTTCCCGGTTCAATGATGATCTTGTCGTTGTTGCCCCCGGAAGTATCGTAACTGGAAACCTGGATCAGCTTGCTGTTCTTGAGATATGGCAGTGCGGCAGGGGACAGCAGGTGCTGAATATCAGTACGATTCCCGGTATTGCAGGCCGAAAAGGCAAGCAGGGCCAGCAACAGCAGGAACCAGTTTTGAATGAATACAACTTTCATAAGAATAGTTTCAACCTGCAAAGGTACTACTTCTGATTTTCTTCGATCAATAATTTCGCAACGATGGCATCCCAAATGTAGTTTGGCGGACAATTGAGCGTTTCATTGTCGGGGCTGTAAGATTCCCAGTAGTTGTGATTCTTGGAAAGCTGGACGGTTACGCAGTTGACCATCTTGTCAGCGAGCTGATGCGCAAGGTCGTTGTAACCATATTTGCGCAGACCGTCGTAAACCATGTAATTCCATAGCATCCAGACCGGTCCGTTCCATTTGCAGCAATAATTCACAGAGGGGCTATACCATTGATCCTGGGCCGAAAGGGTCGGAACGCCATATTTTCGCCAGAATTTCGTGGTGTCGGTAAGGGTCTGGACCAGCCTTGCCGCACGGTCGCGGGGCGCCGCTTCAGCCCATAGAGCGAGGAACCCGATGATCTCCTGCCGTTTCAGGTCGCGGGTCATGAACTGAAATGAATGATCTTTCTTATTTACCGAGTAGTAAAAGCCGGTGGTTTCATCCCACATGCGTTCATTTACCAGTTTCGTGGTCTTTTCAGCCAGTTCACGCCACCGGGCCGCTTCCACGCTATTTCCCAGGATGGTGGCCATCGAGGCCAGGCTCCGTTCCTCTTTGATCACCATCAGGGTGAGATCCAGGCACTCGAGTTCATCGGAGATATCCTCCTTGTCAACATCCAGGTAACGCTCGGCAGATACCTGGAATACAGCATTATACCAGTCCCTTACATTTTCAATAATCCCATAGGGGCCCCATTCAAAGGTTCCATCCTGGTCGGTGTCACGGTTTTTGATGAGCCATTCCACATATTTCGACCCCGATGCATAGGCATCCGCCAGGAATTGTTTGTCTTTGCTTACCTTGTAAACCTCGAGGTTAATCCAGCTGAAAAAGGGAGCCGAGGTGGTCGGCATGTTTTTATGCGGGTAATCCTGCGCCCCCCTTGGTCCGTGCCGGTAGGCGATCAGCCCGTCGTCGCGTTGCTGCTCCATGTAAACCCGCTGCGATCCCTCGGCCGATTTCGGATCCAGGTAGGCGTAAGCCATCATGCTGAGCGATTCATGAAGTACCTGGTGCCCGTGCCCCCAGCCCCAGAGGGGATTTCTTGAAAATGCGTAGAAATTGTACTTCGTCTTGCCTGAAGGGGGATACATGCATCCGCGGGCAAGGTTGAAAGCGCCCAGGTAGGCAAGCTTCTCATAGGGCTTTTTAAATGCGATCCTCGGTATTTTTGCAAACAGGATCAGGTTATCCTCATAATAGGTTTTCAGCATGAAGTTTTTTACCGAATCGGCCATCCTGATCAGTTGTTGCGGATCCTCCTTCTGATCCTGGACCCCCCGCAGATACCTGAAGTTGACGGTCTCACCGGGCTTCAAACGCCTTTTGAGATGCAGGGCTATAAAATTCACCGGTCCGGAAGCCTTCATATTCAGCGAATCAACCCGCTTATCGGAATAAAAATCGGTCTTGACGGCATTGTAAAAATCATTCATGTCGCCATGGTAACCACCATGGGAGGAGGACTGGAAACTGCTGGTGAAAAAATCAGCCACGCGTACCGGATATCCATTTTCCGTTTTCAGGCTGCTGATCAGGCGGTAGGGACTTTCATAACGGTGCGTGAGATACCCGTCGGAAACTTGGTCATAACGAACCAGTTCCATGGAGTCATTGCCGATTTCAAGGATGGGATAGGCCGCAACTTCATGAACGACCTTGTCGGTATTTTTCACCTCCATATCGACCACGGCAAGGGATGAACTGTACACGAAAAACGTTTCCTTTACCCTGATCCCCCGGAATGGCTCGTAATCCAGGATGGCCATATCGGGAAAGGAAAAATGCACAACAGGTTTTACCAGGTATTCGCCAATGGAAGGAATGACTACCTCATCCACCTTCCAGATGCAAAACATTTTCCCGGCATGATCCGATTCATAGCTCACCGGCTGACCGTCGCTGTAGTAATCCATTTTATAACCCTTATCCCCGTATAGCCGCGACCTGGCCATTGCAGCCGTATAGGTCGTATAGAGGGGATCCCCCGCCTTTGCGCTCATGCGCACGTAGTCTTCAACGGGTTTAAACTGCTGGGCGGACAAACCAACCCCTGCAATGGCATACAGGAGAAAAAGCAATGTCCGTTTCATGGTCGATTTTTTCTGTCGGGGAGGAGCATACTTCATGTTTGTCACGATTTGTTCAAAATGATTCCGTTTACAATTACCGGATTTCAGCATATCCTGTTTAATGGATGAAAATAGGGAATAGTCAATTTTTTATGATTGAAAAACATTTATGTATTTTTACACCTGATTTTATCTGGTTTTCCAGGTCAGGTAATCCACTGTAAAAATACAAACCTAAAACTTAATAATATGCCATTACTTAATTTAGTTGAAAAAGAGGAGGCAACCGGAAAGGTGGCCGAAATTTACGAATCCATGATCAACACCATGGGTTTCATTCCCAATGCATTTAAGATTTTCAGCCCGAGTGCGTTTGTGCTGGAAAAGCAATTTGCCAACCTGGGATTTTACATGCGTCATAAAACCCTCAGCGGGAAGTTGCTTGCCTTTATCCGCCTGCTGGTTTCCGAACAGGAGCAATGTTCCTACTGCGTGGGTATGAACTCGGGTATCCTGCTTCAATACGGTGTTTTACCAGAAATGCTGGTAGGGATCAAGGCCGATCCTTCTACGGCACCGCTTGACGAAAAAGAGCTCCCCATGCTGCTGTTTGTGCTGAGCGTGATCAAAGATTCCAATGCCATCGTCCAGGCTGATGTCGACAAACTCAGGAACCTTGGCTGGAGCGATACCGAAATCCTGGAAGCAACCTACCATGGAAGCAGCCAGGTGAGCGGAGACAAGATCTTCAATGCCTTTAAAATATCGTCGGATATGTAATAAGTTGAATATTTCTGGGATGTTGCGGTTTTCATGATAAACCGGGAAACTTGTTCCTGGATAAAGGTCGCCGGAGAGTGTGGGATTTTTCCGTATCCATACTGGCCGGCGATTTTATTTAACTCTGCTTCCTGATTTTGACCTATTTAAATTCATAATTTTGCACTCTGACTCTTCCTGAACTCAAGCCTGACTGAAAGGAAAATGAAAATCGCTTTATCCCTTCTTTTCGCCTGTTTATTTTCATTATCAATCTTGGCCGGAACCCCCGGCGAAGAAACCTCCAGCATAGCCCTTTTCTGCAAGGTCTGGGGCTTCCTTAAATACTACCACCCTGCTGTCGCCAGCGGGAAAATCGACTGGGACAGGGAGTTCATCTCCCGGGTAAACGCTCTTCCCCCGTTGACTTCAAAACAGGAAACGAGTCGCTACTATTCATCCTGGATAAACAGTCTCGGTGAAGTCAGGAGATGCAAAACAGGCGAAAGAAACATTCCCGACAGCCTGAAACAGAACTGCGACCTTGCCTGGTTGCGTGATACGTCGGTATTCACAAAGGTTTTAACCACGCAGTTAAATTTCATCAAGGAAAACCGGAACCGGAGAAATAACTATTATGTGCAGGTAAACCGGCATCTTCGGAACACAAGCTATGAAAACGAAAAGCCTTACGCAGATTCGGTTTTCCCGTCAAAAAATCTCAGACTGCTCACACTTGCCAGGTATTGGAACATCATCAACTACTTTTATCCTTACAAATATGGCATCGGCGGGAACTGGGACACCGTCCTGACAGAAATGATACCGGCATTCCTGCATTCGGCGGATACGGTATCTTACCAGTTCGCTATCCTGGAAATGTTAGCAAAAATAAACGACAGCCATTCATTCGTGGTGGCCAAATATGCCGTCAGCCTCTTCGGTCTTAAATGGGCGCCGTTTACGTTTGGCATTATTGATCAGAAAGCCGTTGTGACAGGTTTCTACAACGATTCCTTATGCAGGCAAAATGATATCCGGCTGGGGGATGTCCTGCTTACTGCTGATGGTAAAACGATCGGCGACATTATCAGAGAACGATCGAAATATATTGCTGCCTCAAATGAACGGGGGCGACTGCGCAATTTTTACTTTGCCATTTTCAACGGGACTGCCGATTCGGTCACCATCACCTTTGAACGTAACGGGGTCGCTTCGAAGAAAACGATCAACCGCTATTTGTTTAAGGAGTTTCATTATACCTGGCCTTCAAGCAACAAAACGGAGACCTACGGGATCCTTGAAAACAATATCGGGTACATAAATCTGGGACTTCTGGTGCCACGGCAGGTTGCCGGGGTGATGAAAAAATTGTGGCATACAAAGGCAATTATTTTTGATCTAAGAAGTTATCCAAATGAAACCGGGCTGCTCCTTTCAAAATACCTGAACCCGGCTCCCAGGCCATTTGCCGTCTTCACGGAACCGGATATCACATACCCCGGAGTATTCCATAATACCAAACCATGCTATTGCGGAAAGCGGAACAGCAAGCCTTATGCAGGCAGGGTTGTCCTGCTTATGGATGAAAGGACGCAGAGCCAGGCTGAATATACCGTGATGGCCCTGAAAACTGCCCCGGGGGCCATCTCCATCGGCAGTCAGACAGCCGGTGCCGACGGGGATGTTTCATATATCACCCTGCCGGGAAACTACAAAACCTGCATGACCGGAAGAGGGGTGTTTTTTCCCAACGGCGGAATGACACAACGGGTGGGTTTGTGGCCGGACAGGATCGTTATGCCTTCCGTTAACGGGATCAAGGAGGGATGCGATGAGGTGATGGACAAAGCACTGGAATTTTTGAATAATTGAATTGACGTTACATATCTCGCAGGATATTCCCGACGATTCTATTTTTCCATAGAATTTTGCTGCTGCTTATCAGCATCAATCATAAATCTTACCGCGATGCCTGCCCAGATATAGGTCCGGTTCCAGCCGGCCTGCAGGTCGTCGGCACTGTAAAATTCCCAAAAGACGTGGTCATTCTTCAAATGATAGATCATATTCTCCAATACCTTTTTTGAAAGTTCATCCGCAACCCTGTTATAGCCGCAATCGCGCAGCCCGCGGTAAAGAAGGTAATCCCATTGCACCCAGACCGGGCCGTTCCAGTACCCGATCGGGCAATAGTAGCTGTTTGCTGCTGAAAGGGAGGGCACACCATAGGGACGCCAGAATTCGGCAGGGTCTGTCATTTTTTTTACCAGCCAATCAGCCTTTTCCTTATCTGCCACACCGGCCCAAAGCGGCAGGAAGCCGATGATCTCCTTTACCTTCAAATCGGAGGCTGATTTATTGGTAAAAGAATGGCTGTCCTTCTGCACATTGTAGTAAAACAGGGTTTCCGGATCCCATAATGTTTTATTGATCAGTGCCGAACGGCGTTCGGCCTGGTCCCTGAATGTCGCAGATTCCTTTGGCAATCCAAGCAAATCGGCCATCTTTGAAAGAGATTTCGCCTCCATCACCAGCATGGAATTGAGATCCGGCCCCTCGAAACCGGCTGGCCAGCCTACCTTGTCCCACACGGCCACACGGGCGTCGCGGACCGATTCAAGTTCGGCATGGGCACCCCATTCACACAACCCGTCATGGTCGGTATCACGGTTGGATATATAATACTGGTAGAATTTTTTCCCCGACTGGTAGGCCTCCCTTAGAAATGCCCTGTCGCGTGTGACTTTATAGATCTCCAGGTTTTCGAAATTATACCATGGCGCCGAACTGGTGAACTGGCCGTTGGTTTCGATGGTTTCATCCAGGTAGGGTCCCGTCCTGTAGTTGATGTAACCGTCGGGACGCTGGCGTTCCATGTAAACGCGCTGGGAGTTCATGGCGCCCGCAGGATCCATGTAAGCATAGGCCATCATGGCCAGGCTTTCATGGAATACCTGTCCGCCGTATCCCCAGCCCCATTTCGGTTCGCGCGAGAAAACATAATAATTGTGATGGCACGATCCCTGGGGAGGCATCATACATTGCCGCATCAGTGAAAAGGCGCTCCAGTACAACATCTCCTGGTCCCTGTCCCGAAACTTCAACTGTGGGATAAGGCTATAGGCCTGTTCATCCTCCTTCACCACCTGTTCCAAGTCAATTTTACTGCCAGGCTCCATCCCCGGTGCTGGTTGGCTGCCTCGTCGTTTTCCGCCCTGTCCGGCGGCGAGGCCATTTTCTCTGAGTGCCACCCTAATGTTGAATGTGCATTCCTGCTGAGGCACCAGGCTAATGACGGCCTGACCGATAATACCTTTGATAAACGGAGCTGACCGTTTTTGCTTCAGCAGGTAACGGGCAAGGGCAGGGCAGGGGCACCCGGAAGGCAGGTTTGACTGGCGGCCACCCGCAAAACACCACCCCGTGAGGGTATCGGGGCCTGACTGGGTAAACAATCCCGGGAGGGTGTCGGCAAGCGGGATATGGTGTTCAACCATCCAGCCATCCCTTTTTTTATAAACCGGAAATGAAAAGCCATCGGGAGCAGTTTGATGGTGAATATCGGCGAGACTGTCGGATGAGGGATAGTAAAGGTAGGGAACCAGGGTAAATGAAGCCGTGAAATGGTCTTCGTTGAGAATCCTTACATTCATAATGGCCTCCGATGAACTGTAGACCAGAAAGGTGACCTCCGCACGGATCCCCTGGATGGGGTAATAGTAATATTTCACCAGGTCGCTGTAGGATGTTGTGACCACCGGCTCCCGGAACAGTTCATCCAGCCTGTAAATCAGCCGCTCCCCGGTTTGGAAGGCTATGCCCAGGTTCGGCCCCTCTTTTGAGATAAATTCTACTCCCGACCCGGGATCATTCCACTGGAACTGGTAACCCTGGTCATTTTTGTACTCCGACCTCGCGGGTGCGGCCGCATAGGTCGTGAACAGTGCATCCGACCGGGTTGCACTCAGGTGGGAGAGGAACTGCCCGGAAACAGGAATGGCAACCTGGCTGAACAAGACCAGCACGATTAGCCGTATCATTCTTATAATCAATGTGAAATGAAATTAATGCTGATGGTTTTTACCGTATATTTTTTCTCAGATTGCTCGAAGTCAATTGCAAACCTGGAAATGGGACCATGCTGCTCTAAAAACCTGGCATTCCCTGCCTGGAAGATGGGCTGACCGGGGGAATAGATCTCCAATAACCCCGACGTGCCTCCTTTTCCTTCAACTTCAACCGCGTAGCGGTTTCCTGAAAGCCGGGTTGAAAGGATCCGCAACCCCTCGGCCGGGTCGCCGGGCCGTGGATCTGAAACTGCCGGCAGAACGGTGATCCCCGGCTCTGTTTCGACGAGGAGTCGCGCGGGTGACCGAAGTTCAAACGTTGCATATAGTGTCACCGACTGGGCTGTTTTAAAACAGGTAAAGGCAACCTGCTTACCGTCGAGGCTGACACTCTTTACTACGGTACCTGGGGCGTATGAGGGAATGAACTCCACCTTTACCGGGTTACCCGGACTTTTCGAAAAGTCGTAAGCCATGTTGACATTGGTTCCCTGGCCGGGACCGGTTTTTGTTTCGCGTGAAAAATGAAAGCCCAGGTTACGACTGTCAACCCGGATATTCTGAACGTTGAGCGAATCCCAATTATCCGGTATGCGGGGAGCAAGGGTCATCTTATTTTCGCGCGCGTTGATCTCAATCCCGAGCATCCCCTCAATGACCGGCTGCAATACCATGGTTTCCGACCAGCACTGGTGGGAACAAACTCCCGATGGCTTGTATTCTGCACCGTTAAGCACCTCTTCGGCAAATCCCAGCCCCCAGCATTTATAGATATTGAGGTTGTTCATCAGGTGCGAGTAACCCTGCAGGTAGTTCCCCGTGGCATATTCAGCCAGGGATGTCCATCCGGTAAAAAGGGGCCATACACTGCCATAATGGTATCCGGTGGGTTTGAACAGCCGGCTGTCGTCACGCAGGATCCTGACCCCCCAGGCAGTGGTAAATGCATTGCCGGCATATTGTTTCAGGCAGATGGAGCCCTTTATGGGATCGGTTGTCTTGAAATAGATGGGAACTGCAGGCAATACAGTCGGTTCCCAACGAAATTTGCCGTCAAGGTTCCTGCCATAGGAGAAAAACTGCTGCTGGTCGCCCCAGAACTCTTCGTTGATCACCTTTTTGACCTCGTCAGATTCCCAGCTATATTTTATCGCGTCGGGATCGCGCATAAAGTCGGCCATGTTGGCCGCTTCTGTCAAGGCTGCAGCCCAGGAACCTGCCATATAAATGGTTTCGTGTGATCCGTAAAGTTCGCCGCCTTCAACCCATCCATGCCCAACATTGGTATTTTCAATAAGGTGGTTATGGTCGGTATCGGTCGAATAACAGAAGGCGATGGCTTTTTTCACATTGGGCCAGGTTTTGCGAAGAAAAGCGGTGTCGTTCGTATGCCTGAAATATTTACCGGCCAGCACGATATATAAGGGTGTTGCGTCGGCCGCGTCGTAATGGACAATGCCCGAGGTACTAACCTCATGGAGGATTTTGCCGGATAGATCCTGGTACCTGTTGAAGAATTCAAGTTCGGATCTTACCTTTTCGAAGTCGCCGTAACCGAGCAAGGCAAAGCTGCTCCATTCACCGTCACGGCCAAAATACCAGCTATAACCAGGCCGTCCATTCACCTTATGTTCGCCGTCCCACCCGTGACGCGTAGTGGCGTAACCGGCCACCAGCGCTTTACCCATGCCGGGTGTATTGACAAAAAACCTGTCGGTTGCCAGTAACGCCCAGCGGTATCCGGTGTTGAAATTCACATCCGGTGTGGTTAGCATCAGGTTTTTTTGCAGGATCTCATGAGCATGACGGCCGGCTTCCCCGAAAATTTTTTCCGGTGCATAGAGACCATTGCCGAACCTTTCCCGTGTAACGGCAGTTCCTTCATTGGTTGCGGCATAAACGATGTCAAGGTTGTCGTTCATACCAAGGTCGTACCGGATCAAACAGGCAGCCTGGACCTTTTCAGTAGGGATCCCCTGGAAACTCTTTTCCTTACTGAGATAACGGAATCCGTCATACTGTCCTTCAAGGTGTAAGGCCGGTTTCCGGGTCCCGCCAATCCTGACACTCATGGTTCCTGACAGATCCTGCGCCGTAAATGCATCCAGGTCGGAATCCCAGGAATAACAGATGGATCCTGTGGTTTTCTCAGAATAGGGCCACATCAGGCGAAGGTTCGACTTAAACCGGATAATGAGTTGTGCCGGGTAAACGCCCCGGTATTCATAGTGGATTACCCCCTCAGGCTCCACAGGATCATTGACAACCAGTTCTTTGAGATAAGCCCTTGGAAATTTATACAGCCTTGAGAAAAACGAAGGATTTACTTCGATTTCGGGCCGCTCATCATTAAGCCAGTAGATGCTGTCCTTATATTCAAACATGATCCCCACCTCATAATCCCTGAATGCCATGAACGGATGTGCCCAAACCTCTTCAATACCGCCGTTTTCCGACCCCATGGTCACCAGGCGTTCGCCGGCTACATCCCAGAAGTTGTCCGATGCAAACCGGTTTTTCAGCGTAAGGCCGTCCGAACCGGCATCCCACTTCACAGAGGGCGGCACGGCTGCCAGTGGCCGGTCCAACGCAGGGCCTTCGGGACAGGGTTTCACCTCACCCGGTGCATAATCCCAGTAATGAACAGGCGGCCGCTGGCTTTGATCCAGCAGGTAACGGAGACAATTGGCGGTAAACAGCTTCAGGTGGGCACGGTTATAGTTTTCAGGACCATACAGGGTATAGCCCCCGATTGCCAGGACCCTGCCTTTGCCGGGCGAATATTCCAGGATGATTTTGGAGGATTCACGCAGAAAGATGTAGTCCCAGTCGACACCGACCACCTTTCCCTCGCGGGGAAGGCGGGTGCCGAAAAACCCGGAGATCCGGGTAGTGATATCGGTAACAGGCCGGTAGATATAGGCTCCGCCGTTGAGCTCCCTGAATACCGGGTGCTCCCTGAAGGCATGAAACCCGAGTTTGCGGCCGTTACCTTCATCAACGCACCGCTTGGTGCTGTCCTGCAGCATTGATGACTCAAAACCAAGCACATTGAGGTAGTGTATCGCCTGCAGGGTCAGCATCAGCCGCCCGCCGTTTTCAACAAATGTCTTGAGTGATTTCAGCAGGACAGGATGTGTTTCCGCCGCAGACAGGGCCGCCGTATCGATACGGTGGATCCATATCAGGCTGAACTTACTGATGGTGGCAGGCTTCTTTTCAAGTTCATGCAGGGTCATGAAAACAGTCTCATATTCGCCAAAAGATTTCAACTCATTATATGCCTGCAAGATTTCGGGCCCCGATTGGTCAACAGGCATGAGGGTAAGAAAACAAACCGACGGCCTGGCCGCGGGAACGGCCGGGTTCTGCGGGCTACCGCTGATCTTATGCATCCGCATATTCTGACCTTTTACCGGTTGCCCGGAAGCAGTGATAATTTTTATAGTAAAGAAAGCTAAAAAACAGATAAAAAGGTAGTTGCGGTATCTTACCATAATAATTCATTTAAGTCGGTTAAGGAAGCCATGATGGGCACGCCTAGTTGTTCAAGCCGCTCCTGGCTGTGATGTCCGTTGGCAATGAGGATGCAATCGACGCCGATTTCAGCAGCCACCTCGGCGTCGTGCCGCGTGTCGCCGAAGTATAACATCTTTTCTTTCGGAATGCCAAGGTCATGCACCAGTTTCAAACCGACCTCGGTTTTCCCGTGGGCATAGTGGTCGTCAAGTCCGTAGATCCTGTCAAAGAAGCCATGAATACCCAATGCCGTTGTTTCGGTGATCAGCTCCCTCTGTTCCCTGGCCGAAAGGATCGACTGGTCAAATCCCCCTGTATGGAAATTTTCCAGTACCCTGACTGCACCGGGATGCAGCCTGGTTTCGCCCTGCCTGGCATTGTAGCGGTTGATGAACTCCATGCCGACCCTGTCGAAGGGCTCCATGTCGAAGTCGTATCCAAGCTTCGCATAATAATCCTTAACGGGGAAATCGAAAAGTTCCATGTACTCTTCAATGGTTTTCAAGGGAAGGTTGCGTTCCTTCAGCATCCCGTTCATCACGTCAACGCACAGCCAGGCATCGTCGAGCAGCGTCCCGTTCCAGTCCCACAGGATGCAGGTGTATTTCTTCAGATCAATCATTAATTTTATTTAGTTTTGCAGCGGATTAACCATCCGGATTCTGCACTGGCGGGTGCCGTATGTTTGGTAAAACAGCAACAGTGGCAGCCACCTCCGGTTATCACCCCAAAAATAACTAAAAATATTACGCCGGGATGAATTATGATGCCTTTACCGGTCCGCTCCGGCAACTCGCCGATTGCGCCTTCTGCCCACGCAACTGTCATGCCGACAGGCTTGCATCGCCCTCAGGCGTGTGCAGGAGCGATGCATCCTTCAGTATTGCATCGATCTGCATACACCATGGGGAGGAGCCTGTCATCAGCGGGCAAAAGGGCATCTGCAACATCTTTTTTACAAACTGCAACCTGCAGTGTATCTATTGCCAGAATTTCCAGATCAGCGATAACAGGATAGGACATGGTTCGCAGAGGATGGAGTTGTCCGAGGTCATAGCGCAGGTCACCCGGATCCTTGACCAGGGGGTCAACAAGGTGGGATTTGTCTCACCATCCCATTTCATCCCGCAGGTACAGGTCATTATTGCAGTCATTGAATCGCTCGGATACAAACCGGTGTGGGTTTACAACACCAACGGGTACGACAAGCCTGAAACCCTGCTGCTGCTCGAGGGTGTGATTGACATCTACCTGCCCGATTTCAAGTACATGGATCCGGGCCTGGCGCATGAGTATTCAGGGGCCCGCGATTATCCCGAGTTTGCCATGAAGGCGTTAAAGGAGATGATGCGCCAGAAGGGTGCAGTGCTTTTCCTCGACGACGATGAAACGGCCGAATCAGGCATCATCATCCGCCACCTGGTGTTGCCCGGTCACGTAGAAAACAGCCTGAAGGTCATGCGGTTCCTGGCAGGGGAGATCTCCCCTAAAATACATATCTCGCTGATGGCCCAGTATTTTCCCACCCCCCGGGTGCAAAACCACAGGCAACTGGGGAGGAGTGTCACGGAACATGAATACCGGCAGGTTGTTGAAGAAATGGAGCATCTTGGCCTTTACAACGGGTGGATCCAGGAGTTTGAAAGCAACCGCTATTACAGGCCCGATTTCGATCAGGCCCACCCGTTTGAATGAACCTCTCCTGGCGCCTTCTTCTTCTGTTCATGATATTTTTTCTGATCCAAATCAGCCCCCCGGCCACATTCGTCGTCAAAATAGTGAAGGTCAAAGAAAAACCTTGTGATGTCAGGGTAATCTTTTTAAATTTGACGACAGTAAAAATGAAATTCTGCATTTTTCAAAAACAGACTACTAACTTCTGATCTTTAACTATCAAATTAACCACAACCTTATGAAGAACATCATTTCGCTGTTGCTGACCTGCCTGTTTCTGGCCACCATCTCTTCGGGATTTGCCCAGGATAAGGAAAAAGAAAAAAAAGCTGATTCCGGGTATGTTTTCACCATGGTAAAGAAGCTGCCGGCCACCTCCATAAAAAATCAATACCGGTCGGGCACCTGCTGGAGCTATTCAGCCATCTCCTTCCTGGAATCTGAACTGTTGCGCATGGGCAAGGACACATTCGATCTCTCTGAAATGTTTTGTGTCCGCAACTGCTACTCCGACAAAGCCTCCCTGTATGTCAGGTTCAATGGCAAGCATAACTTCGGCGGGGGTGGAGCCTCCCATGATGTAACCAGTGTACTCAGGAAATATGGCATGGTGCCCGATGAAGCCTATACCGGGATGACCATCAATGAACCCAACCCGGTTCACGGTGAGATGGATGCGGTACTCAGTGCCGATGTTGACGCCGTGATCAAGAATGCCAACAAGAAGCTTACACCCGTGTGGCACCAGGGATTCGACGGGTTACTGGATGCCTACCTGGGCAAGGTCCCAGAAAAATTCAACTATAAGGGAAAGGAATATACCCCGAAATCATTTGGCGACATGCTGGGTTTGAATCCCGACGATTATGTGGAGATCAGCTCCTATACGCATCATCCCTTCTATTCGAGGTTTGTGCTGGAGGTGCCCGATAACTGGGAAATGGGCGAGGTGTACAATCTTCCGCTCGACGACCTGATCAAGGTGATCGACAACTCTATCGACAACGGCTATACCGTGGTTTGGGGAGCCGATGTCAGCGAAAAGGGCTTTTCATGGAAAAACGGCGTTGCCGTGGTTCCGGATAAAAATGCCACTGAAGCAGCCGGGATGGAAAGCGCAAAATGGTCAAAATTGTCGGATACCGAAAAAGACAAGCTGCTGTATAAATTCGACAAACCGGTTCCTGAAAAAAAGATCACCCAGGAGATGCGTCAGACCGAATTTGACAACTACCAGACCACCGACGATCATGGGATGCACCTTACCGGCATTGCCAAAGACCAGAATGGCGTAAAGTATTACTACATCAAAAATTCATGGGGACTCGAAGGGAGCCCCTACAAGGGATATTTTTATGCATCCGAAGCCTATGTCAGGCTGAAGACCATGGACATCATGGTTCATAAAAATGCCATTCCAAAGGATATCAGGAAAAAGCTCGGGATCAACTAACCCGCTTTTATTCCCTGCAGGAGGCTGTTTCAGGAAGGTTTTTACCTCCGGGGCAGCCTCCTTCATTTTAATGCCAGGGCCCCTTTATGGTTGGCATCTTCATTGCCTCTTCAAGCAGGGCAAGATAATCCCTCCTGGGAACGGGTCTGGCGCCAAGGCTGATCATATGAGGCGTTGCAACCTGGCAATCGATAAAGGTGAACCCGAGTGTTCTGATCCTTTCTACGAGCCTGTAAAACGCCACTTTTGAGGCATTACTCCTGGTAAAAAACATACTTTCGCCAAAGAAGGCACTGCCAATGGAAACCCCGTATAGGCCGCCGACCAGCTGACCTTCAAAGTAGCTTTCAACCGAGTGGGCGAAACCAAGCTTGTAAAGCTCCGTATATCCCTCAATGAATTCATCGCTGATCCAGGTACCATCCTGCTCCGGCCGGCCTGCAGCAGCGCAGGAAAGGATTACCCGCTCAAAATCCGTATCAAACCTAACCTCGAACGGCGCCTTTTTAAGGATCCGCCGGAACGAACCGGGAACCTTGTACTCACCGGGGAACAACAGCAGCCTGGGGTCGGGTGAATACCAGTAAAATTCATCATATTCGACAAACCACGGGAAGATGCCCTGTGCATATGCCTGCAGCAGGCGGGGGGCCGACAGGTCGCCCCCGATGGCAATCAGTCCATCCGCTTCAGCCTCTTCCGCTGGCGGGAAAAAGGGCTCTTCGGGTAAAAGGTAAACGGTCATCAGTCAGTTGCCATAATGGAATCAAGCGAACCGAGCAGTTTGTCACAAGCCAGGTCAATCTCATCCGTGGTGATGGTCAGCGGTGGCGCAATCCTGAATGTCGCGGGTTTGAAAAGGTACCAGTCGATGATCAGGCCGCGGTCAAGGGCTGCCTGCATGAAGGGGGCTCTCAGGGCCGGGTTGGCGAGGTCCAGGCCAAGGGCAAGTCCCTTGCGCCGGATACCGGCAAGGGCCGGGTGTGAAGATAACTTTTCCTCGAACCGGGCACCCTTTTCCTCAGCCAAACCGATCAGCTGATCTGAAAGGAGCACCTCCAGCCCTGCCAGGGCAGCGGCACAGCTTACAGGGTGCCCGCCGAAGGTGGTGATATGGCCCAGTTCAGGGTTAAAAGCAAGGGTATCCATCATCTTCCTGCCGGCAATAAAAGCGCCCAGCGGCATGCCGGCGCCCAGCGCCTTGGCCAGGACCAGGATATCCGGTACAAAATCGTAGTGTTCGAAACTGAACATTTTGCCGGTGCGGCCCATCCCCATCTGGACATCATCCACGATGATCAGCGCGCCGTCGCGGGCACACCGTTTTTTCAACTGGTGAATGAAGTATTGTTCGGCGGCTATGATGCCGGCCTCTGCCTGGATCATCTCAATTACCACGCAGGCTGTCCGCTTTGAGATCTTCTCAAGCTGGCAGTAATTGTTGAACTCTATCAGCCTGGTATCGGGCAGGAGCGGGCGAAACGCATTTCTCAGGGGTTCGTTGCCAAGAATGCTCAGCGCCCCGTGTGTGCTGCCGTGGTACGAATCGGTGAAGGAGATGATCTCGGTCCGGCCGGTAAAACGTTTTGCAAGTTTTAAGGCACCCTCCAAGGCTTCACTGCCCGAATTGACAAAATAGACCGCGTCAAGCCTGCCGGGAAGCAGGCCTGTAAGACGTTCGGCAAGGTGCACTTGGGGTGCCTGGATGAATTCGCCATAAACATTGACATGGAGATACCTGTCAAGCTGTTCCCTGATCGCATCCAGCACCCTGGGATGCCGGTGCCCGACATTGCTGACCGAAATGCCGGCTACCAGGTCAATAAACTGGTTTCCCTGCCTGTCGTAAAGATAGATCCCTTCAGCCCTGACAATATCAAGGGCCACAGGGGAAAATGATGGCAATCCAAGGTAACGGTAAAACAGTTCGCGTTCGGTCATGATTCAATTTATTGTACGAAGATAATGACAAATTCCGGAAATGGGTGAGTCTGAAATATCTGGATTTGCATAGAATGCTTAATGAGGATAAAACCTGGTGATTCATCCCGAAACATAGACAAATTTAGCGTATCTGCTCAAGAATAAAGTGGCGTTGTTATAAAAAAACAAGATCGGTGTTGTTTTAAAATTGTAATATTTCTTTGGGATGCTATTTCCAAAATCAAAACGTTTAATATAACCACAAAGGTCACAATGATTTACACAATGTACACAATGTTCTTAATTTGAGTTCGTTGGGACTTCCATATGCCTGGCGGATAAATCCTGCATCGGGTTTTGATCGATAAACGGTCTCTTATTAATTCGTAATTTTGTCTTTTCCCGGGTTACGGGGAATTTCCAAATGGCGTTCATCATGAAAGACAAAGTAATCATCATTACAGGAGCCTCTTCAGGAATCGGGAAAGCCCTGGCCTTTGCATGTGCCCGCCGGGGTGCGAAGCTGGTGCTGGCATCCCGCACGGCAGTTCCAGATCCTGAAATACTGAAGATAACGGATGCGGTAATCGCTGTTCCAACTGACGTGACGCGGGAATCCGACTGTGAAAACCTGGTCCGGGTGGCAGTGGAAAAATTCGGCAGGATCGATATCCTTATCAACAATGCAGGCATCTCCATGAGGGCGCTATTCACCGAAGTCGACCTGGGGGTTATCAGGCAACTGATGGATACCAATTTCTGGGGAACTGTGTATTGTACCAAACACGCCTTGCCTTACCTGCTCGAATCCAAAGGGTCGTTGGTAGGTGTGTCGTCGGTTGCCGGGTATAAGGGACTTCCCGGCCGCACCGGTTATTCAGCCTCCAAATTTGCCATGCAGGGGTTTCTTGAAGTTGTCAGGATTGAAAACATGAAAAAGGGACTTCATGTCCTGATTGCCTGTCCCGGATTTACGGCCTCAAACATCCGGAACGTCGCCCTGTCGAAAAATGGTGCGGCACAGGGAGAAACCCCGCTGGATGAGAGTAAGCTCATGCCTGCAGAGGTGGTTGCTGCACATATCCTCAAGGCCATTGAAAAGAAAAAGGAGCGGCTGATCCTGACAACCATGGGAAAAATGACCGTTTTGCTGAACAAGTTCTTCCCGAAATTCATGGATAAAATGGTTTATAACCATATGGCCAAAGAGCCCAATTCACCCTTTAAATAGCAGTACCCCCTTATGGCCGCGCATCCCTTTCATTTATTTCTCGGATGAAACTGGATGATCGTGCTGCGAAGGTAATCGCGGTCAAGATGCGTATAGATCTCGGTCGTGGTGATCGATTCGTGGCCGAGCATCTCCTGGACGGCCCTTAAATCGGCCCCACCTTCAACCAGGTGCGTGGCAAACGAGTGACGGAAGGTATGCGGACTGATCCTTTTTTTGATACCGGCAAGCAGGGCAAGTCTTTTTACGATGGTGAACACCATGACGCGTGTCAGGCCTGATCCCCTGCGGCTGAGGAACAGGATGTCCTCCTGGCCTTTTTTGATGGCAATCGCAGTCCTGATTTCCGAAAGGTAATAGCTGATTTCCGCGCGGGCAACGCTGCCCACCGGAACCAGGCGTTCCTTGTCGCCCTTGCCGGTAACCCTGATAAATCCTGCTTCGAAAAACAGGCTGGAGAGCCGGAGACCGACCAGTTCCGACACCCGCAAACCGCAGCCATACAGCGTTTCAAGCATGGCCTTGTTCCGCTTGCCCTCCGGGGTGCTGAGGTCGATTTTCCCGATCAGCTGGTCGATTTCTGTCACATTGAGGGTGACCGGCAATTTCATCCCGATTTTGGGCAGGTCGATCAGCTCGGTAGGGTCCTTCGTCACCAGGTTTTCCAGTACCAGGTAGTGATAAAAGGCTCTCAGCCCGGAGATGACGCGTGCCTGCGTACGGGCGGACATGCCCAGCCCGGTGATCCATCTTAAAAACTCCTGGAGATGATGCAGCTCAAGCCCTTCCGGGCCGAAGGAATAACCCTGTACCTCCATGAACTGCGTGATTTTTGCCACATCGTGGAGATAGGCCTCAACAGAATTGGGGGACAACGATTTTTCCAGCTGAAGATAGGCGTTAAAACCTCCTATATACGATTTCCAGAGACTCATGAAATTTAGCTATATTTGCCGGTGACTGTAAAAGTATGAAAATGATCCATAGGAAAACCTCTAAACTGTTGTTTTCCAGGGTTGGAATAAAAGGTTGAAATTATTTTTGTTTTTCCCGGGAAAAGGTTTAATTTTGCAGTCCCGAAAAATAAAGAAGTCGTAAGATGGCAAAAAAGAGCAAAGACCAACGGATTCAGGTAATTCTGGAATGTACTGAACAGAGGGCCAGTGGTGTTCCCGGTATTTCAAGATACATTACCACCAAGAACAAAAAGAATACTCCTGAAAGAATTGAACTGAAGAAGTACAATTCCTATTTAAAGAAAAAAACAGTTCACAAAGAAATTAAATAACTCGAGATATGGCAAAGAAAGTAGTTGCTTCGTTTAAAGCTACCTCCGGGAAAGATTTTACTAAGGTGATCCGTATGGTTAAATCCCCGAAAACAGGTGCATTCGTGTTCAAAGAAACCATTGTTGCCAATGAAATGCTGAAAGACTTCATGGCAACCAAGGAAAACTAATATCAATTTGTTTTCACTGAAAAGCTTTTTTCCCCGGAAGAAAGCTTTTTTTATATATAAAAAGTAGTTTTATGGGGCTTTTTAACATTTTCTCCCGCGAGAAAAAAGAACGTCTGGACCAGGGACTACAAAAGACTAAATCCAGTATCTTCACCAGGATTTCAAAGGCAATCGTCGGGAAATCCACCGTTGATGACGAGGTGCTCGATACCCTTGAAGAGATCCTTGTCTCTTCGGATGTCGGTGTTGAAACTACCCTGCGGATCATCGACCGCATTCAGTCCCGTGTTTCCAAAGACAAATACCTGGGTACCGGTGAGTTGAATGCCTTGCTGAAGGAGGAAATTGCAGCCCTGCTGCAGGAAAACCAAAACCGCGATCTTACCGATTTCACCCTGCCTGAAGGGAAAAAACCCTATGTGATCATGGTGGTAGGCGTCAATGGCGTCGGGAAAACCACCACCATCGGGAAACTGGCCTACCAGTTCAAGAAATCGGGAAAATCGGTATTGCTGGGAGCAGCCGACACCTTCAGGGCAGCCGCCGTGGATCAGATCACCATCTGGGCCGAAAGGGTGGGGGTGCCGATCGTTACCCAGGGAATGGGGGCCGATCCTGCCTCTGTTGCCTTTGATACCGTGAAATCTGCCATCGCCCGCGATGTCGATGTGGTGATTATCGATACGGCCGGCCGGTTGCATAATAAGATCAACCTCATGAACGAACTTTCAAAAATCAGGAAGGTCATTCAAAAGATAATCCCCGATGCACCCCACGAAGTTTTGCTGATCCTGGATGCCTCCACCGGCCAGAACGCCTTCGAACAGGCCAAGCAGTTTACAGCCGCCACCGAGGTCAATGCGCTTGCCTTAACCAAACTCGACGGCACCGCCAAAGGCGGCGTGGTGATCGGCATCTCCGACCAGTTTAAAATTCCTGTTAAGTATATCGGCGTTGGCGAAGGAATTGAAGACCTGCAGGTCTTCAACCGGGTCGAATTTGTCGATAGCCTCTTCAACTAATAAGCAATCCTTGAAAACAAAATCTGGACCTCATAAAATCGGATTGGTCTCACTGGGCTGTGCCAAAAACCTTGTCGATTCGGAAATCCTGATGAAACAGCTGGAAGCAAACCGCTTCGAACTGGTGTTCGACCCATCCGATCATACCGGGATCGATACCGCCATCATCAATACCTGCGGGTTTATCAACGATGCCAAACAGGAATCCATCGATACCATTCTTCAATATGTCTCGGCTAAAAAGGCCAATCTCATTGAAAATGTTTATGTCATGGGATGCCTCTCGGAACGGTACCAGGATAAGCTGCGTGTAGAGATCCCCGAAGTGGATGCCTTCTTTGGCGTAAATGACCTGAAAAAAATTATCAGCCATATCGGGGGAAGTTATAAAAACAACCTGGTTGGCGACCGCAAAATAACCACCCCGTCGCATTATGCCTATGTGAAAATTTCAGAGGGCTGCGACCGGAAATGCTCCTTCTGTGCCATCCCGATGATCCGCGGCAAACACGTCAGCAGGCCGATCGAGGATATTGTCGGGGAAGTTTCCCATCTTGTTGCCGGTGGCATTAAGGAGGTTATCCTGATCGCACAGGATACCACCTATTATGGTCTCGACCTTTACAAAAAGCGGTTACTGCCCGAATTGCTCGATTCTCTTGCCAACATTCAAGGCCTGGAATGGATTCGTTTGCATTATACCTATCCCGATGGTTTCCCTTCTGAATTAATGGAGACCATTAACGCAATTCCCAAGATCTGCAAATACATCGATATTCCCCTTCAGCACATCAGCAACCGGATTCTTAAATCGATGCACCGTGGCCTGGATGGCGAGAAAACAAGGCAATTGGTTGAGACGATCCGGAAAAATATTCCCGGAGTGGCTATCAGGACAACTTTCATCGTCGGATACCCCGGCGAGACCAAAGCGGAATTCGCGGAACTATGCCGGTTTGTGGAGGAATTCAGGTTTGACAGGCTTGGCGTTTTTGCCTATTCGCATGAAGAGGATACCGCCGCCTTCAGCCACCGCGATAATGTTTCAGAAAAGGTAAAACAACAACGGGTCGAAGAGCTGATGGCCATCCAGGAGGGGATCTCCCTGTCGCTTAACAACGAAAAAGTCGGAAAATCAGCCAGGGTCATCATCGACCGTGAGGAGGGTGATTATTATATTGGCCGTACTGAGTACGATTCGCCTGAAGTGGATAATGAGGTCCTCATTCTGAAAGAGGGCAGGGAAATTATTCCGGGAACCTTTTGTAACGTTACCATTACAAGGGCTGAAAGTTTTGATATATTTGCAGAATTACAATAAATTTGTAAAAAAAAACTCATAAACCATGAAAACTATTTTAATTTGCCTTACAGCGTTATTCTTTGCATTTTCTTTCCAATCCAAAGCCCAGACCCAGTCGTCGGATGGCAAGCTGCCCGACACGGTAAACCGCACCGATTCATTTGGCAACAAGGTCGGCTACTGGATTGAAAAACAGGGTGAGATTTCCTATAAAGGGGAATATGTGGCAAATAAAAAGGTGAACAGCTGGGTTGGCTATTACCCCAGCCTGTTTATCTACAAAGTTGATGTTTACGTCAATGGCATAAAAGATGGCGTATCCATCCAGTTCGACCGCCATGGAAAAGCCACCCTTATTGAAAATTATAAAAACGGGGTTCTCAATGGTCAATCGATCAACTATGGATCTTATAATGAAACCCCCATGGCTGTGACTGAATTTTCCAATGGGAAAAGAAATGGCCAATACCGCCTTTATTACGATAATGCAAAAATCCAGGAAGAATCGACCTTCAAAAATGACCTGAAAGACGGCTTGTCGCGATGGAACAGCAAAAGCGGGAAAAAACTGGCTGAATACAATTACAAGATGGGCAATTTCGATGGGATCCAGAAGACATTCTATGAAAATGACACCTTGCAGTCGGAAACCAAGTATGTCGACAATAAACTGGCTGGTGAATCAAAGGAGTATTACCGCAATGGCAAGGTGAAAGAATCAGGCAATTATGTTAACGGACTGAAAGATGGCCCCTGGACAGAATACGATGAATTAGGTAAGGTTGTTAAGGTTACCAAGTACAAGGAAGGTGTCGACGTTAAGAAAAAATAGTCGTACCAGTCGCTTCTGACGGAATGAAGAAACTCCGCAATCCATTCACATCTCTTCAGGGTTATAACTGTTTTGGTTGCTCTCCCGACAACCCCCTGGGGCTGCATCTCGTCTTCACCGAGGAGGGGGATGAAATTGTAAGTCACTGGCAACCCGATAAAAATTTCCAGGGCTATTTTAATATCCTGCATGGGGGTATACAGGCCACCCTGATGGATGAAATTGCCAGCTGGACGGTCTATGTCAAGGTGAAAACTGCCGGTTTTACTTCAAATGCCGATATCCGCTACCTTAAAACGGTCGGGATGGACCAGGGACCGGTTACCCTGCGCGCCAGGGTCAAACAGATGCGAAGAAACCTGGCCGACATCGAAGTTTTGCTCTTCGATAAAAATGAAACCTTGTGCGCGAAGGCCCTGCTTACCTTTTTCACCTATCCGCTGGATGTTTCGAAACGCTCGATGTATTACCCCGACCATAGCAGGTTTTACGAGGAGACTGAATGAAGGGAGTGTGAAAAACGGTCAACCATATTCAGGGAGGGTCAATTATTTCGGACCTCAGATAACATATTTCACATCTCGCATCTAGGCAGAAAATGCGAAATCTGATATGTGAAATGTGAATTTCGCATATCAGATATCATATTTCACATCTCACATCTTGGCGAAAAATGCGAAATCTGAAACGTGAAATGTGATAACTGAAGTTCCGTTGAAATTCATCCTGGTCCGAAGAGCCCTGTTAAAGAGCGTGCAGCATTTCCTCGAACAGTTTCGCCCACACGATGCCTTTTGCATTCTTCCCGAACCTTACGATCACGGTCTTTTTGGAAGGAGAGACGTAAATGTATTGCCCGAGGATCCCTTTGGCGAAAAAATCTCCGCTTCGCGTAACGCGCCAGTGGTAGGCATACGGGTATCCCTGCGAATCGCGTGAATCATTTGAAATGGTTAACGATTCCCTGACCCATGCCGCAGGAACGACGGTATCGGCGCCTGCAAGCCCCCCATGAAGGTATAACTGGCCAAACCTGGCGAAATCAATTGCCCTGGCATTGATGCAGCAAAAAGCCTTTGCCTGGTTATCCCGTTTGCTGTCAACGCTCCACGATGCTCCGAATTCACTCCCCATCGGGCCCCAGATCTTCAATCCAAAATAATCAGGAAGTTTCATTCCCGTTGCCCGCTCGAGGGCCATGGCAAGCAATTGCGTGTTGGCGCTCTGGTAATTGTATTCAACCCCGGGCTGGGTTTGCGTGCGTAAACTCAAAGTATAGCGCCGCAGGTTGAGCCCGTAATAAAATTTCCCCATTTCTCCGAACGGATTTGAATATCCCTCGTTAAATCTTATCCCCGAACGCATCTCCAGGAGATCCTTCAGGGTTACTTTCCGAAACCCGGTGTCGGCAAGCTCGGGAATAAAATCGGTCACAGGCTGGTTGACCGACCTGATTTTACCCTCATGGATGGCAATCCCGATCATGGCCGACACAAACGATTTTGCAAGGGAAAAGGAGGGAAGCACCGATTCCCTCGAATAACCGTTAAAATAGCGTTCATATAAAAGAGAATCATTCCGGATTACCAGGAAGGCTACCGTCTTATGCTCTTCCAGGAAAGTCTCAAATGAAACAGGGTGGTTTGATTTATTAAAAGATTCAGGTAAAGTAATCTTAATATCTGATCCTGAATGTATAAAAGAATTTGAAATGGATGATTTTGATACCGGAACCGCGGGGAATTTTTCGTTATCATGAATATCGGCATAGTTCCACCATACATAACGGACAACATGACAGGAAGCGGTAAGAAACAGGAGGGAAATCAGGAAAAGATACGAAAGGATGGAAACTGAGCGGTTACCTTCTGCCATTGCGGATTACATAAGCTTTTCTGACAGGACGGGTCTTGAAACTGTACTTGGTGTTGTAGGAGCTTTTGTTTTTCTTCATCTTAAGGACCTTGTCCGGGCGGTTTGCATCACAGAGGGCCTTCCTCGATTTACAGGAAACCAGGGTGGAAAACATCAGGAAAATAACCAGCCACAGGCCGGGGGAAATCACTCGTTTTCGATTCATCAGAACTAAAATAGCGCCAGAAACCATTGGAGCAAATTTAAGAAATAAATTATTACAGTCTGTTTTTTTTCTACTTTTGTATGATACCGGGCGGTCGATATTGTGTTTTAAGCCAATACGACTGCCGTGATACCGGGAATTTGAAAATTTTGATTTTTGGCAATATGAATTCACTCCGGACCTTTTATATCGTTTTCGTTTTCCTTTATTCCTCCTTTGCTTTTTCCCAATACCCGCCTCCGGCCGGGGTTCCCGGAACCACTGCCATGTACAAGGATAGCTCCGCATTTATTGGCTGGGCCTCCTATTGTACGATCGACAGGGGATTTATCAATATCTCAGATACCAACGTAACCTATAACGGGGCAAACAGGACAACTTACGGAAGCTACCTCTATGCCAGCGGTCCGGCCGACGAACTTGTCGTTAGCCTGGGTGACCGCGGAAGCGCCCTGCTGACCTTTGATTCGCCGATCGTGAATGGCCCCGGCCCCGATTTTGCAGTATTTGAAAATGCATTTGGCGATGATTTCCTGGAACTTGCGTTTGTGGAAGTGAGCTCCGACGGACAACGGTTTGTCAGGTTTCCTGCTGTTTCATTGACCCAGGACACTGTACAGGTCAGTACGTTTGGTACGCTGGATGCCACGAAAATCAACAACCTGGCCGGAAAATACAGGCTTACCTATGGCACGCCTTTCGATCTTCAGGATATTAAGGATAGCTCAGGGATTGACCTTAACCACATCCTCTATGTCAGGGTTATTGATGTCGTCGGGTGCCTGACGGTGCCCTTTGCATCCTTTGATTCACAAGGTCATAAGGTCAATGATCCATGGCCGACCCCCTTCGACACCGGAGGCTTCGACCTGGATGCGGTTGGCGTGATCCATAATTTGGCGCAGGGTTTACCGGAGGAGGGCCAGTTGTCGGCCATCAGCCTCTTTCCGAACCCGGTAACCGACTATTTATCAATTATTTCCCCCGTCAGGGAACGGATTAATCTGAAAATATCTGACCCTGTCGGCCGGGTTGTGCTGACAGAACCGCTGACCGGATCAGCCAGGATCAACCTGTCAGCCCTCAATCCTGGGATGTATATCGTCAGTTTTACCACGGAAAACGGGCTCTCGGTGTCGAAGAAAATAATTAAAAATTAGTCCCCTGCGATTATCCCTGATATTGACCAACCTCAGCAAAAACATCCGCCTACTGTTGCTTGTCCTGTGGATCGCGGGACTGCCTGTTTCAGCATATACGCAAAAGCTGCAGGATACCCTCCAACTGAAGGAATTTGAAATAAAATCGCACTATGCGAACGACCCCGGCGGCTTTAAAAAAATAAAGATCGATTCCGGCATCCTGATCAACCACCTGAACGGCGACCTGTCAAGCCTGCTTTCACAATATTCCACCATCTTTATTAAATCATATGGCAACGGCAGCCTGGCAACTCCCTCGTTCCGCGGTACCACGGCCCAGCATACACAGGTTGAGTGGAACGGCATCAACCTTAATTCACCCATGCTCGGCCAGGTTGATCTTTCGCAGATCCCGGTAAGCCAGTTTGACGGCCTTGAAATCCTGTATGGCGCAGCCGGCATATCGCGGACCTCGGGCGCTTTTGGCGGGGTTATCAACCTGGTTACCAATCCCGACTGGAATAACCGGATTAACATCCTGGCCATGCAGTCGGCAGGCAGTTTCAGCACTTTTACCACCAATGTCAACGTTGCGGCCGGGAGCTCCTCCTTTCAGTCGCACACCAAATTCAATTATGCGGCCTCCGCAAACGATTTTCCCTATAACAACGATTTCCTGCAGCAACGGATAAGGCAGCAGGATGCAGCAATGGCTGTCTACGGTTTTTCAGAGGAGTTGTTCTGGAAACTTAAGGATCAGCACCTGTTCTCTTTGCGATTCCGGTTTAATCAAAATGACCAGGATCTGCCGCCTACCGACGCAACTGCCGGCAGTCATCATAATGAAAAACTCAATTCCAATAATATTTTCGCCGTTTTAGACTATAAGTTCGTCGAAAAAAAATACAACCTGATGGTAAGGTCGGCCCTGACAGATCAAAAAATGCATTACATGCTCGACAGTACCGTTGATGCTTCGCATCAGTATTACCAATGGATCAACAATATCAGGTTTTCATACAGCGGAATAAAAAACCTGGTTTTCAGACAGGGAATTGATTTTACATACGACCAGGTCGTTTCCGATGATTACGATGGCATGAAAACACGCAGTACCACAAGTTTCTGTTCTGAACTCAGCTATGCGATCGGCAGTAAAATCAGGACCTCCCTCGTTGTGCGCGAAGATTTCATCGATGGAAAGTTTCTCCCTGTGGTTCCAGCCCTGGGCGCGGAATTCATCCCCTGGAAGAACACCGATGTTGCCTTCTCGGTAAACTTTGCCCGCAATTACCGCTATCCGACACTCAACGACCTTTACTGGACACTATCGGGAAACCCGGGACTTAAACCTGAAACCAGCTATTCAGCTGAGATCGGGTCAACTATGAACTTTCATTCCGACAACCGGAAATTTTCCTGTGCGTTTAATGTAACAGGATATTATTCATGGATATACAATATGATTACCTGGTCGCCCGTAACCGGGAACAGCTCCCTGTGGAAACCTGAAAACATCGATGAAATATGGGCCAGGGGAGTGGAAACCGGCCTGAAGGTAACATGGAAAGTGATGAAATTTTTACTGGATCTGAATACTAATTACAACTTTTGCCATTCCACCTACCAGAAAGCGAGTTCGGCCTATGATGAGAAAATTGGCAAGCAGCTTATCTACATCCCGGTCCATTCGCTTAACAGTACCCTCTCCGCTGAGCGATGGAGGTTTTATATCAAATATAATTTTTGTTATGTAAGTGACAGATTCTCAGCAAAAGACAATTTGACGGTCATGCCGGGCTACCCCCTTTCAAATATTATTTTTGGCAAGAATATCGAAATTAAACATTTTATTTTATCTTTACAATTTGATATAAATAACCTGTTCAACCTCGACTACCAGTCAGTGAAAAGCCGGCCGATGCCCGGGATCAATTATGTAGGCTCACTCAGGCTGTCTTTTCCGGGGACAAACAGGCGTTAGATTGTTTAACAAAACACTCAATTGTGAAAGAAACAAGAATTTATATATATAATATCCTTAAGTTATTTACCTTCCTGGTGATCATCTTTTTGATCACCTCCTGTTCGAAATCGCCCATCCGAGAAAAAACTGTCGTTGCACCAGGTGATACGTCCCACGTTACAACCTATCAAAATGGCATTTTTGTGGTGAATGAAGGAAATTACAATTGGGGAAATGCCTCGGTGACCTTTATTGAGAACAAATCGAACACCCTGGTTCAGGATATTTTCAGGAAATCGAACAGCCGTGGCCTTGGAGATGTTGCCGAATCGATGAAAATTGATAATAACCTGGGCTACCTGCTGATCAACAATTCCAACAGGATCGAAGTTGTGTCGCTGAAAGATTTTAAATCAGTTAAAACGATCATGGGGCTTGATTCTCCGCGTTTCCTGGAAATTGTCGATTCTACCAAGGCCTATGTCACCAATCTCCAGAAAGATATTTCAATCATTGATCTTCAGAACAATACAGTTTCCGGTACCATTAAAACCAATGGCTGGACAGAAAACATGGTCCGGTATGATCATTTTATGCTGGTAACCTCCATTGGCACCTTCAGTGATCCGAGTTCGCAGAGAAGGGCTCAGGTTCTTGTCATTGACACCGACGTGGATGCCATCGTGGACAGTATCCAGACCGGAAAAGAACCGATCGGGATCGTGATCGATAAAAAACAGAAAGTATGGGTGCTTTGCACAGGGGGGTATGATAATTATGAGGCTCCTTCACTCCTCCGGATAAACCCTGAATTGCGGATGGTGGAGAAGACCTTTACCTTTTCAAACCCGGATGAAGTCCCCAGCAGGTTATGCATCAATACTGCCGGCGATACCATGTATTTCCTCAGGAATGGAGTATGCCAGATGCCGGTTGCCTCAGCCGCGCTTCCTGATTTGCCACTTATCGGTACCGAGGGACGTTTGTTCTATGGACTTGCCGTCCATCCAAACACAGGTCACATCTATGTCAGTGATGCAAAGGATTATGTCCAGAACGGTACGGTATATCAATACAATCCCTCGGGTACGCTTATCAGGCAGTATGTTGCCGGCAGGATCCCGGGTGCCTTCTGCTTCACCAAAACAAGCACCAAGTAATACTCCACTGTTATCCAAGACTTTCAGTTACCCGGAAGGTTTTTGAGAATATCACCAAGAACCGCGGTAAATTCACTCAGGATCATGGCCGTGGCGCCCCATATGGTGTTCTCACCGATACAATAGGCTGGTGCCGTGAGTTTCATGCCATTGCTGATCTTCATCTCCCTCAACTGTACATTCAAGGGATCCAGCAAATCGCCGAGTTCAACCTCGATGATCGCTGCAACCTCGCCGGGATCGGCTAGAAATTGTGGTTGGGAACGCTGGAAACCCACGACAGGCGTAACCATAAAATTGCTGGGCGGGATATACAAATCGGTAAGTTGCCCGATAATACGGATCTTTGCAGGGTCAATCCCGATCTCCTCCTGCGCCTCACGCAGGGCGGTATCCTGGAGGCTCAGGTCGCTTTCCTCAAGCTTTCCGCCCGGCAAACTGATCTGCCCGCTGTGAACACCGGGATATTCGGGCCGCAGCATGAGCACGAAGCAAATATTCCCGTTTAGAGGATACAGCAGGAGCAGTACGGCACTCCTGACGGCTGTTGTCGCCGGATCCTGTTTCATCAATTCCCGCACACGCGTGAGTGATGACATTCTCATCTGGGCTTCATTGCCCGGAAGCGGCAGTTGCAGCCTTTTTTCAAGCAAAATGACAAACTCGCCAAACTCCATAATCCACGCTATTACTTTTCAAAGGTAAAGGTTTGCGCTCAAATTTTATGTAATTTTGTCCCATAAACCATTCATCATGGTCAAACAAAAAGAACATCCCGAAAACATTCAACAGGTAGATCCTACCACCCTGAAGGAGCTGATCCTGTTCAATGACGATGTGAATACCTTTGACTTTGTCATTGAAACCCTTATGGAGGTCTGTGAACATGAACATGAACAGGCTGAACAATGTGCCATGATAGCCCACCTGAAGGGTAAGTGCATGGTCAAAACTGGCGATTATTTCGATTTGAAGCCGATATCCGTAGAGATGACCTTCAGGGGCCTGACGGTGGCCATCGAATAATACCTAAGTCCGATAATCCCGGTGTAATTCTGTATCAGATATCATATTTCGCATCTCACATTTACAGCAAATGTGAAATCTGAAATGTGAAATGTGGGTCTTTCGGGTATCAGATATCATATTTCGCATTTCACATTTAAAACAGATGTGAAATCTGAAATGTAAAAGGTGTGTCTTTCGGATACCTGATATCAGATTTCGCATTTCACATTTAAAACAGATGTGAAATCTGAAATGTGAAAGGTGGGTCTTTCAAATATCAGATATGACATTTCACATTTAAAAAGATGTGAAATCTGAAATGTGACATGTGTGTCTTTCGGGTATCAGATATCATATTTCGCATTTCACATTTAAAACAGATGTGAAATCTGTAATGTGAAATGTGGGTTTTTCCCGGAAATTCCTCCTGATCCGAAAAAATGACGACACGGGTTATTAACAATTGTTAATAACTTTGGTGCGAAAATTGTTCATATTAATGATGCGAAAAACTTGCTTTCGGTTACCGGGTTACAGTATATTTGATTCCTCAAGCGAGCGATAAAAGGTCCGCAGCAGTTACGGGAGGGTGAAAGCAGGGGTCGCAAGGTCTCGGGCACTCCCCGCCAGGTCGGAAGGTAAGAATTCGCAAGATTCGGTCCGGAAGATACAGTAGCTGAAGCGGGAACCAAAGCCTGAAGTAACAGCAACGTTGGGTCAGGTCAGGATCGGGAAGAAAAAAAGGGGGACACCCCGGTTGAGTAATCCAGCCATAATAACAGTAACTTGAACGCCCCGGTTGGCCACGGTCCGCCGGAAGACGGGATGGGAACCACTTCGGCAAGAAGAGGTTCCCATCGGTGTTTTAGGGAACCTATATAAAGAAGGGGAACAGGGCTTTGCGTTCAGGAGGGTAATCCTGGAATTTTTCCTGGTACCACTTGTGATGATGAAGCGCCCTGGGCAGCAGGTTTACCACGGTCCACACAAAAAAGGCAAGGGCGGGCAGGCTCCAGGCGATCAAAGCAAATCCAGACCATTCAACGATTTCACCAAAGTGATTCGGACACGATACGAACCTGAAAAATCCTTTCCTGGGAATGACATAACTTGTTTCACCTGGTTTGCGCAGGTGAATCAGAATATTGTCCGACTGCCAGTTGATGAACATCCCGGCAAAAAAGAGGATGATTCCCGCGATAAACCTGATATCCATCCAGTAGGCAAGGGGATACTGCTCCAGGGTGGCCAGGGTACCCAGGTAATATCCGTTGATAAATCCGTTAACAAGGTTAAAGCCAATGGCCATGAAGACAATGGCTACCGGCATCTTCTTCCCTGAAGTGCGAAGCCGGAAAGGGAATATCAGCGTACGGTTGACATAATGGAGCACCCAAAGGCTGAATAACACCCATGTCACCGATGGTTTGGGACCCGCACCGAACAGGTAAAATCCGGCAAATACAAGCAGCGCCGGCATCTCCATCAATATCCAGCCAACCCGGTTGTCGATCAGGGCGCCCCATTTTTTGGTGGTATGCCGGCCATAGGGGGCAACGATTTTAACCACAAGGGGGAAAATAAAGATCGCAATGGCGATCCAGCTGTATACCAATAAGGTAAAGGCAGATTCTTTCATTCAGCAGCGTATTTAGCGGATAACATTGTTTTCTTTCAGCCATTCGAGGAAGTCCCTGATCGTTTCAGAAAAAGGCCTCGGGTTAAAGACAAGCTCCGTTCTTGCCTTATTATTGCTGATCATCCGGTTACCTTCGGTAATGATGGTCAGTGATTCACGGGTATATAAAGGTTTTGTCCCTGACACTTTGCTGTACAGGGTGATAAAAGGTAATCCAATCCGGGCGATCCACATGGGCAGTACCGTATGGACGGTTTTGCGGCCGGAGTGCTGCTGAATAAATCCAGAAAATTCCTCAAGGCTGTGCCAGTGTCCTGCCAGCAAATATTTTTCACCGATGCGGCCATGATCAATCGCAGAAACAGCAGCTTCCACAATGTCCCGGACATCCACCCAGTCATAACCGCCCGGCACCAGCGACGGGATCTTGTGGTTGTAAATATCGATCACGGCACTGCCGATCAGCGATGGTTCGGGATCTGCGGGGCCGATAATGGCTGTCGGACTCAGGATCAGCGCGGGAAACCCGTTTTTGACGGCCTCCATAACGGCTCTTTCACCCGCAGCTTTTGACCTGTCGTAGGCAAAACCCTCGTGGTGGACCAGGGGGCGGGTTTCGTCGAGCGGCTGGCTCTGGGGTTGCTGCTGAAAAGCATGGATCGAACTGAAATGAATGAACCGCTTAACCTTGCAGGCGGCAGCAACTGCCAGCATGTTCATGGTTCCCTCGGTGTTGATCCTGGCAACCATCCCATCCGGATCACCGGTGATTGAAATACGGGCCGCCAGGTGGAATACAATGTCCACACCGGTAAGCAGGGATTTCAACGATTCCTGATCCAGCACATCTCCTTTGAAAAGGGTTACCGGGATATGTTCGAGCCCGTTGGTATGCCGGTGTGTGAGCGCCCTGACATCGTGTCCCTGCTCGAGGAGTGTCTTGCATAAATTCACGCCAACATGACCACTGGCGCCGGTTACAGCTATTTTCATCAGGAATTGTTTCTGTGAAAGGCAAAAGTACCATTTTTTTTATGACGAGTTATAGATAGATTTCTTTAGATTCATTTTACATAACAAATTTGAATATCTTTGAAACGACATTGCGTTCTTCCATTTTTTGAACACAATTGCAATTTTACTGACAAAGAACCATTTAAAAATATAAGCCATGAAAACATTTGTGAAAATTCTTTATTGGGTTTTTGGCATCATCATCGTGCTGGTAATCATTTCATTCCTCCTGCCGAAGACCTACAAAGTTGAAAGAAGTATCACCATCAAATCGGGACCTGAAATTATCTATGGCCTTACAGGCAATTTTGAAATGTGGCATCAATGGGTTCCGTGGACAAAGGAGCTGGATTCGACGGCAGTTTTTGAAATGAAGGGGCCTGCCCGACAGGTTGGCACCTCCTGGTCGTGGACTGGTAAAAAGCTGGGGGAGGGGGTGATGGTATCCACCGAACTTGTCCCCGGGCAATTGGTTGCCTATGACCTGGCATTTGACCACGGAAAATACAAATCAAAGGGCAGGATCGTGATTGAAAAGCTTGGCGATTCATGTAAAGCATCCTGGATTGATGAGGGGGACCTGGGCTATAACCCGATGGGCCGCTTTATGGGACTGTTTATGGGGAAAATGATGGGACCCGATTTTGAAAAGGGACTGGCCAAATTGAAGAAGGTTGCCGAAGCCCGTGCAGGATGGCCTAAAATCGAAGAGATCACTATCAACCAGCACCTTGCCCTGATGATCCGCGACTCTGCCGGCCCTAAAACATACGGTCAGGTGATGAGCAAAGCCTTCGGTGAACTTATGCAGTTTGTTAAAACCAATAAGCTGAACCCCATCGGCGCCCCGTTTGCCACCTACCTGAAATACGATACCGTGACCATGTTTTCGGTTATGGACCTTGGGATTTCGGTTGAAAAGGCCGGCAAGGGTAAAGGCAGGATCAGGGTTGAGACGATCCCGCTACAAAAAGCTGTTGTTGCCCACTATTTTGGCGCCTATGAAAAAACTGCCGGCACCTACCGCTTGTTAAACCAGTACATTAAAGAAAACGGGAAAGAGGTGGCAGGCGGTCCCAGCGAATATTATATTACCGAACCGATGACCGAAAAGGATACTGCAAAGTGGGAGACTTCCATTATTTTCCCGGTTAAATAAACAGCAGGATGTTCAGCATCCATTCAAAAGCCGGAGAAATCCGGCTTTTTTGCTTTGCAGGCAACCATCCGGCATTTCCCGGCAGCCTGATCGCAGGTTATTTGTACCTTTATGACCCCGGCCGGAATCGTGGGTTTACACCCTTTCCGTTCCAGGAAAATACCAGTTTTTCTGATAGTCCTTCAATATCGGATACTGCCGAATTTTTAACCAAGACAAAAAAGACCCGATTATCATGAATAAGGTTTTCGCCCCCGGATGCGCCCTGATGCTGTATAAACCCGAATCGGCCGATAAAATGCACGCCATGCTGAATGCGCACCTGGGAAAGATGGAAAGGTTCATGGTTTGTTGTCATCATGATCCGCAGTTGACCTTAAAAACGGAGATTATCAACATCTGTCCCGGCTGTGACAAGCGTTTTGGAAAGGATTACCCCATGACCACCACGGTTTCCCTGTGGGAAATACTGGCTGAAGGCGATTTTTTCCCCTTTCCCGATTACCAGGGAGCCCCGATGACCATGCTCGATGCCTGTCCGACCAGGGAGCAGGAGAAGATACACATTGCCATCAGGAAATTACTGGCCAGGATGAATATTACCCTGACCGAACCAAAAAACACAGGACGAAAAGGGACATGTTGCGGCGACAGCTTCTATGGCCTCATACCCGTTGAAAAGGTAAAGGAACAGATGGTAAAACGCACCCGCGAGATGCCGCTGGAGGATGTGGTCGTTTATTGCGTTTCATGCATCAAATCCATTCATATCGGCGGCAAGAGGCCGCGTTACCTGGTCGACCTGCTGCTTGGCGAAGAAACCGGCCCGCAAACCTTTGAACCCGATGCCTGACATAGGCAAATTGAGGATTACATGGCAATCCACTGAATAACATTTTGACCTTTTTGTTGGAATACACCCCGGTTTTTCGTATATTTATCCTCCGTTTTCAAAAGTCTTTTCATGGCTCGTCTCGTGCGAATTCACCCTCCCTGTGGTACATTATTTCATTCTACAGGACAGACCTTCAGCTACCTCTTCGCTAAGGCTCGTCCGGGACTCCTTTGAGTTAAAAGGTATAGCTCTTCAGGATATGAAACCTCCAGGACAGTGCGCGATTTCCGGGAACGAAAGAAACAGGTCCCAGTTTCGGTTTGAGGTGTAAGTTTATTATATTTGGTAATGAAATTAATGATGGATAATAATTATCAGGACAGGTATCTTCTGAAAACCAGCCTGCATTTTGCAGTTAATTATAAATCCCATGAAAACACTGATTTTCCTGATTTCTTTTATGATTTTCACGACATCTGCCTTTTCCCAATGGAACTGGCAAAACCCGGTGCCAACCGGTAATCCACTGAGTTCTCTCTGTTTCACCGACTCACTCACCGGTTTTGCTGCAGGGTCAGATGGGAACATCATTAAAACAACCGATGGCGGCAACAATTGGACGCTGTTACCACGAATTACCGCTAATTACCTTAATTCCATTTTTTTCCTTGATGCCAACACAGGCTATTCAGCTGGTGGGGGAGGTTCCTTACTGAAAACGACCAATGGGGGTGGCAGTTGGATAGCCCTGTCAACAGGCACAGTCCAGTGGCTGACTTCGGTTTGCTTTCCTGACGCCAACACGGGTTACGCCGTCGGGAGCAACGGAACCATCATCAAAACTACCAATGGCGGGGCCAGCTGGACTGTGCAGGTAAGCGGCACCTATGACGATCTGGTTTCAGTCAGTTTTGCCGACGCCAATACCGGTCTGGCAGCCGGCAATGATTATTCAAATAAGGGCTGCATCCTAAAAACAACAAATGGCGGCCTGACCTGGAGTATCATCACCAGTGTGACGAATCAGACATACTCAGGCGTCTGTATGATCAATGCCAATACCTGTTTTGTGGCAGGCAACAATTACGACGCCTTGACGACAACCAACCAGGGGGTCATTTTAAAGTCTGTAACCGGTGGAGGAAACTGGTCCACCTTTTTCTGCCCGGGTTTTTATGCCTTTAATGCGATTCACTTTATAAATGCCTTAACCGGATGTGTGGTGGGCGATGGGGGAATTATCTTTTCCACGGGCGATGGCGGTACCACCTGGACCCAGGCATCAGCCGGCACCTCCGGTAACCTGATCTCTGTTTCGTTTTCCGATGTAAACCATTGCTATGCATTGGGAGACCCGCGATCCATCATCAAGATCGTCAGCGGCGCCATCTCCTGGAAGACGATCACGAAAGGGGTCACCAATGGTTTGAATTCGGTTTTCTTTTCCAATACCAATACCGGTTATGCCGCAGGAGACAGGGGAATCATAATGAAAACCAGTAACGGCGGGAGTACCTGGGATTCGCTGTCAACCGGTTCAACGCAAACCTTAAATTCAGTGTACTTTACAGGCAATGATACCGGATATGCGGTCGGGACTGCCGGGGCTATCCTGAAAACCACCAACGGGGGCGCCGGGTGGTCGGTACTGCCCGGTGGCATTACCTCAACCCTGAATGCTGTTTGTTTCCCTTCACCCGGCATCGGCTATGCAGCAGGAAATTCGGGAGTCATCCTGAAAACCGGCAACGGTTCCACCTGGACCGCTCAAACCAGCGGGACCTACAATGACTTGCGCTCCATTTGTTTTATCGCTGCCGATACGGGTTTTGCTGCCGGTGCCAATGGAACCATCCTGAAAACGACCAATGGCGGCACGACGTGGTTTTCCATATCTCCGGGCACGCCGGATCCGCTGTTTTCAGTGTTTTTCATCAATGCCAGCACCGGCTTTGCGGCAGGCGGGGGTGGCAATGTCTTTAAAACAGTCAATGGCGGGGCATCCTGGGTCGAAATTTATATCGGGATGAATGCCGTATTCAAGTCTATTTTCTTTACCGATATCAACACAGGCTACATGGCTTCGGCCCCGGGCACCATAACCGATGGGATCATCCTGAAGAGCACCAATGGCGGGTTAAACTGGTCCCAGTCGGGGAGCGGCACTACCAACCAGTTAACCTCACTGTTTTTTACCGATGCAAACACAGGATATGTCGTGGGAAAAGGGGGGACGATCCTGAAAACCACGAATGGAGGACTTGTTGACGCGGAAGAGGCCGGGCAGCCAGAACCGGTCTTTACCATTTTTCCCAATCCTGCCAGTACAAAGATCACAATTTCAGGGAAAGGCAAGATGGCCGGAAAATTCGAAGTCACACTTTACACCCTTGAGGGTAATCTTATACTCCAGCATCGGTTCATGGATGAAACGAAGGCAGAACTGGATGTTGCCAGGATCCCGCGAGGAATGTACCTGTTAAAGATCTTCTCCCGGTGCGGTACTGAGACAAAAAAGCTGGTGATCCTATAAAACTTGTTATTGTGCATCTTTCACAATTAACAAACTGATTGAGCGCAATTGTACCTTATAATCTTGGAACAGCGCAGGCTAAGCAGGATGGCCGCCTCATGAAAGTCACGTTAAAAAATCAAGGAATGAGCGTAAAACCGCGGACTGTCTGAGGAGCAAAGCGTCGAGTTTCTGCTGTTTAGCGAATGACGAATATGTTTAGTGAGCGTCATGCAGCGGTGACTTTTCTTTGGTACTTTCTTTTTTGGTAGAAAAAGAAAGTAGAAGTAGTAATAAAAGAGGATGTTGATTACCTTTGAGACAGTACTTTTGAAGGCAATGGAGGGCTAAAGTCTTGTTACTGTGACAATTGTGCTTGATCAAAATTAAAATCAAAATCCGGATACTGAAGTAATGTTAGCTTTAATACCAGGAAAACCGGGATCAGGTTTTTTTTTGATTCTCAAACCACTACTTTATGAAGATACGAATGGCATTTGCCCTTTTACTGTTATTTTCATTGTCGCCTACTGGTCAGGCGCAATGGAGCTGGCGAAACCCGCTGCCCCAGGGAAACGGCTTGTTTGCATCGTGGTTTATCAACAGCAACCTGGGTTATCTGGTGGGCGACCAGCGAACCGTGATGAAGACGACCGATGGCGGGGCCACCTGGACGACGCGGCTGCCGCAAGTCATGGATGTGACCTACAGGCTTAACGGCGTCTGTTTCCCGGATCTAAACACCGGGTATATCATCAACCTGTATAAGGAGATCTATAAGAGCGATGATGCCGGCGAAACCTGGCAGCTTATCCATTCAGAACCTGGTTACGATCTCTTTGGAGTCTATTTCACCGACCCGCTTCACGGATGTGTGGTTTGCTCGGAGGGCAGGATACTCCGCACTTCCGACGGAGGGGCCACATGGATAAAGTATGATTATAACACGACGGAAGATCTAACGGCAGTCTGGTTTCCCGACTCACAGACGGGTTTTGTGGCGGGAGGCGGCGGACTTATCCTGAGAACCACCGACGGGGGGAATACATGGTCGTCGCAGGTTACGGGTACCGGGTACAAACTTACTTCAATCAATTTCACCTCCCCGGATAAAGGAATTGTCTGCGGCGTTGCAGGTACCCTGCTGATAACTGTTGATGGAGGGAACAACTGGACCCTGAAAAATATGGGAGATACTGTCGATCTATATTCGGTAAGTATGATGAACGCCGATACGGTGTTCCTCACCGGCAATGCCTATTGGGGTGGCAGTATGGCGCCACCTGTGCCATATGTGATGCGTACGGTTGACGGGGGCAACTCATGGAGTAAAACTGTCCTCGATAATTATCGGACTTGTATATTCTCACTGCATGATGGCAATGCCTACTTGGCGGGTTACCTTGGTTATATGGCCAAAACAACTGATGCCGGCGCCTCCTGGAATATTCTTTCCTCCTGCCTCACCTCGAACTGGATCAGCGCCATCGACTTCCCGACTGCTGATATTGGTTATGCGGTTACATCTTATTTTGAATATGGTTCGGAGGCGATCCTCAAGACTGTGAACGGGGGTGATACCTGGTCGCGGCTGCCATACAGTGATAATACCATATTTCAAACCGTGGCTTTTGTCACTGCTGATTATGGATGCGTCGCAGGTGCGGATATTTACAACACGCTGGATGGAGGGGCTACCTGGTTAAAACGGTATACCGGGAGGTGGGACCTGATGATCAGGTCGGTCTGTTTTTCAAATACGGCCAATGCCACCGCCGTGGGCGACAGCGGGATCATCCTGAGCACCACCAATATCGGGCAAAGCTGGACCAGGCTTACCTCCCCGACGACCAATACCCTTCGGGTTGTTTGTTTCCCGGATGAAAACACCGGTTATATTGGCGGGAATAAGGCATTGCTGAAGAGTGTCGACGGTGGGGTCACCTGGGCTGAAAAGCCGATGCCATACGATATACGCGCGATGTACTTTACCAGCCCCATGGTCGGGATTGCCACGGGTGCCGCCATGATCATCAGGACAACGGATGGCGGTAACACCTGGAGTCCGGTAACGCCCAATAACCTGGATGCCTGGCTCTATTCGGTACATTTTTACGATGCCGACACCGGCTATGCTGCTGGAGGCATTTACCCTAACGGGAGTGGCGGTTGTGTATTGAAAACGGTGAATGGCGGCCTTACATGGATGAAAACAGAATTACCGCTTAATGGTGCCTTCTATGCCATTCATGTGACGCCTGCCTATAAAGCCTATGTCGGCGGGGATGCCGGGTTTCTGTTTGGCACCTCCAATGGCGGTATTACAGGGATCAGAGAACCGGCTGTGGTACTCAGTAAACTTGTCCTGAATACCTTTCCCAATCCCTCCCCGGGCCGGGTAATGATTTCATATGAATTGCCGGAGTGTTCGGAGGTGAACCTTCAACTGCTTGATGTTATGGGCAGGAGGATAAGGATGAATTCCGAACCCAATCAGCAGAAGGGAATCCACAAAATTGAACTGGATACTTCGGCCTTAAAACCAGGAGTGTACTTGGTGTGGCTAAAGGCTGCCAGCAGGGTGGAGGCGAGGAAGGTGGTGGTCCTGTAACCGGGTGTTAGCATCAGTTTATTCTGAACCAATGAACCCAGGCTTTGTGGAATGATGTGTTTCTTATTAAAATAGGCTATCCATCCACATGACATTCTTACTTTCGTCCAATTTTACATTTCTTGCAGCCTCAAATAAAAATTTCATTATATTTATTGATATGCTGGGAAACCTTGTCAGTTCATCAAGTCCGGGAAAAGTAAACCAATACAAGCTGGATTTAACCTCCTTTCCCCGGGGTTAATATACACGGGTCGTCAGGATTGCCTGAAATGACAGGCTAATGAAGATTGTTGTGGATTGACGGAATCAGAAAAAGCGGAATACGCAGTTGAATATCCTTTATGCAATGCGGTGGATGGGAAAATTTTCATTTCCACTTCGTGGATCACAGAGGGGTAGGGTGGTCTTAATTGACTACTTTTGCCACTGATTTCCGAAGTTTATCCTCTTTTCATGCTGCCTAGTTACTTCGTAATAATAGGAACGCTGACAGGCGCTGCGGGCTCTGTTGCCTATGTGACAGAAACTGTCAGAGGTAAAGTCAAGCCTAACAGGGTTACATTTTTATTATGGTCGATCGTTCCATTTATCGCTTTTTTTGCTCAAATCAAACAGGGAGTAGGGCTTGAAGCCTTAATGACATTCAGTACCGGCTTGATGCCATTGGCCGTCTTTATAGCCTCTTTTGTAAATAAGCAGGCAGAGTGGAAGGTAACAACGTTTGATTTGATCTGTGGCGTTCTTTCCCTTCTGGGATTGATGTTGTGGATGATCACAAAAGTGGGTAACATAGCAATATTTTTCAGCATCGTTGCCGATGGACTTGCAGCCGTTCCGACCATCCTGAAAGCTTACCGGTATCCGGGTACTGAGATTGCATGGCCATGGATTGCCACCGTATTTGGGGTGATCATAACACTGCTGACCATTTCGGATTTCACCTTTGCAAACAGCGGGTTTATCCTTTACATACTTGTCGTAAACACCCTGATATTTAACCTCGTACAGTTCCGGTTGGGTGAGAAAACTGCAACTTAAACCCGAAAATCAGGATTTACCATTGTAATTTCATATTATTGAGTATTATTGCATTTAATACACATTTAATAAAAATATCTATCTAAATATCAAATATTTAGTAAATTATATTTGCCTAATAATTAATTCCGGATGTACAAATAACTCTTTCCATACAAAATTTATGGTGTTTTGCAATTTGCTGAAAATCTGGATTTTTTTAACTCACATGGAGGATGATGCGATTTAAGTTAGGTCAGATTCCTGCAATCATGCGCACTTTTGCACAAATTTGAGATAATCCATTAGATTTCAAATAATTGTGTCGAAACTTGTAACAAAGGATTACAAGGAACAAACAAAGCTGCAACAAGAAATGAATATATCCTAAGATTATCATTCAATAATTAAAACTCAATAGATTTTGTTTCATCAAGTAACTGAGCGTCATATTTTAGGGTAGGGAACTTTGCAGGAATATTGCTGAAGGATTTGTCTTCAATACGTCTTGGCTAAAGATTTTTAGTATTATCTTTGAGATTGGGATAACCCTCTGAAAAACATTTCAGGATTTCGAATTCCAGTTAACTTTTCAATTCAGAAGTTGATGCCAGAATAGGATATAATTTATTAAATGGGTCTGTTGACTCATTCTGCACCATGTTTCAAAAATGTATGTAAGTGTTAAATAGATGAAGTCAGAATTAATCATATACCAGACCGAGGATGGTCGGACAAAAATTGAAAATCATTTTGAAAATGAAACAGTTTGGCTTACGCAATCGCAGATAAGTGAGTTGTTTCAGAAGGAAAGGAGTGTGATTACCAAGCATATAAACAATGTTTTTTCAGAAGGGGAATTGGACGAACAAAGCAATGTGCAAAATTTGCACATTAGTGGTTCAGACAGACCAGTCAAATTCTATAATCTGGATGTGATCATTTCTGTAGGATATCGGGTAAAATCGCACCGGGGAATTCAGTTCAGAAAATGGGCTACGGGAGTTATCAAAGATTATCTTATCAAGGGATTCACCATGAACGATGAGCTACTTAAGGAAGCTGGTGGCGGAAATTACTTTGATGAATTGTTGGCAAGGATCAGGGATATCCGGTCTTCAGAAAAGGTATTCTGGCGTAAGGTGTTGGATATTTATGCAACAAGTATTGACTACGATCCAAAAGCTGAAATGTCAGTTGAAATCTTTAGTACCATACAGAACAAAATGCACTGGGCTGCACATGGTCATACGGCGGCAGAGATAATCTATCAACGGACAAACGCACATGTGGTTAATATGGGTTTAACCAACTTTAAAGGAAGTAAACCTGCCAAAAAAGACACAGAGATTGCGAAAAACTACCTTAATGAACAGGAATTGAATGTGCTCAACCGGAAAGTTACAGCCTATCTCGAAGTTGCTGAATTGCAGGCACTAAACCGAAAGCCAATGTATATGTCGGATTGGATTGACAGATTGAATGGTTTTCTCACTATGACTGGGAATGACATTCTGAAACATGCCGGAAATATCAGCCAGAAGGTGCATTGGAAAGAGCACATAATGAGTATGATGAGTATAAAAAATTGACCGGGAATGACTTGTCAAATTTTGAAAAGGACTATTTCAGGCTGATTAATGCAACAGCAAAAAAGGTTAAAAAAAAATAGTATGAAGAGGTTGTACTTTTTTTTATTTCTAAATTCTTTATTCATTTCAATCTCCGCTCAAACCTGGGAATGGTCAAATCCAAAACCATGCGGAAATGTCATGGAAGGAATATATTTTACTGATCCATCTACCGGGTACATCGTCGGAACTGGCGGAATAATCATGAAAACCTATGATGGAGGAGATACATGGAATATTCTTAATTCAGGCACGTTGTATGACCTGTATGATCTATCCTTTCCCAATGTGAATACCGGATATGCCGTCGGTGCAAATGGAATCATTCTAAAAACCACGGATGCAGGCAACAACTGGATAAATAAATCAAATTCAAATGATCCTTTTTACGCTGTGAATTTTCCTACTGTGGTTACCGGATATACCTGTAAAACAGTCATAGACGGGTGGGGAAATTATGGTGAAGAAATGCACAAGACAACTGACGGCGGGAATACATGGAATAAACTTTCAATATCGGGCAATCCGCTCAAAGTATACTTCATGACCTCCGATACCGGGTTTTATACTGGTCAGGGTATGACTGCAGGTGCATATAGCATAATTAGAAGAACAACTGACGGCGGAATTACATGGAATACCGTCTGGTCATCCTCCACTATACAATATACTCAAGGAATTTCGTTTATTGACCACCTGACAGGGTTTGTTGTGGGTGCCGATGGAACCATTCTGAAAACAACAGATGGTGGTGCTACATGGCAGCCGATGATGTCCGGAACAACAAATAATCTCTTTTCTGTCTTTTTTATCAATCCCCTTACCGGATTCGCTTCCGGTGATAGTGGAATTGTATTGAAAACAACCAATGGCGGGGTTACCTGGACCACCAGAACGGTGATAACAGATGGCAGATTTTATTCAGTTGGTGGGTCAGATGTGAATCGCCTCTTTTTTCTCGGTCAGAAGGCATTACCTTATAAGTATGAAAGCAGGATGTATAAAAGCGTGGATGGAGGCAACATTTACTCGAACATGCTGACCGGGACGCTGCATGACCTGAAAGATGTCTGTTTTTCTGCCTCCAATACCGGAATCGCAGTCGGAGATTCAGGAACGATTGTAAGGACAGTGGATGGCGGAAGTTCCTGGTCCGTCATCAATACGGGGAATGCAACTGGTCTGAACGCAGTTGATTTTCCTTCCCCGGGAACAGGATATGCGGCAGGAAGATCGGGACGGATCCTGAAAACAAACGATGGCGGGATCTCATGGAGTGTACTGACCACCTGCACCAACCAGCAAATCCATGGTGTTGATTTTATTGACGATTTTACAGGTTTCGCGGTAGGGGATTCAGGAACAATTATAAAAACAGAAAACGGAGGAAATTCCTGGACGTCACAAGTTTCCGGGACCCTTCACAACCTTTACGGAGTCAGTGCAGCCGGTCCTTCCACCGCATATATTGCGGCCAGAGACGCGATCCTTAAGACAGCAGATGGAGGCGTGACCTGGTCGACAATAAAGACCTGCTCGACCTTTAGTTTCTATTATTCCATCGATTTTGTTGACCAGAATATTGGCTATGCAGCTGGCAGGGAGATAATTAAAACAACAGATGGTGGTGTTACATGGAGTGAGTATTCTTTCGGCGGGAATGATATTTTCTACTCTGTCCGTTTCAGGGATGCCATGACTGGCTACGCTGTGGGTATGCTGGACAGTCTGCTCTTCTGGCCCGGAATAGGAATCATTCAGCAGACCACCGATGGAGGGGCAACATGGACTGATCGTTCCATGGGGAATAACCGTGCGCTGCATGCTGTATGTATTACGCCTGATAATGCAGGATTTGCATGCGGAGAATTCGGAACTATTTTAAAAACCACAGGTGGAGCTGTAGGCATTTCAGGTAACCCGGTCAGCCATTCAATCAAATTATTTCCAAATCCAGCCTCAGACTTTTTGACAATAGATTGTCAAAGCGCAATGAAGGGTGAAATAGCCATCTATAATATTTATGGAAGAAAGATCTGCACAAGTCCTGTTACCGGTAAAAAGACAGTGAAGTTCGACATCCGTGATTTGCTACCGGGTGTTTATTGTGTAACGATCACTGATAATCAACAGATAAGGGTTGTAGAGAAGTTTATTAAAGAATGATCATTTATCGACAGATATTTGAGGAGATTGTCCGGAGTAGTCTTGCTTTTCTAAGTTATAATTAATTGATAATCATATTTTTGGCAAAATACATTTGTCCTATAATTAATACTGGAAGTGCAATTACCTGTTTCTACAACAAAACTAATTGTGCTTTGTAATGTATTGAAAATCCGGTTTTTTCTAATTAAATCTAGGATAATGCGATTTAAGTTACGTCAGATTCCTGCAATCATGCGCACGTTTGCATAAATTCGAGATAATCTATTAACTTTCAAATAATTGTGCCGAAATTTGTAACAAAGGATTACAAGGAATAAACAAAGCTACAACAAGAAATGATCAAATCCTAAGGTTATAATCCAACGATATTCATGCACCAATTGCATGAATTATTCAAATATTTGCATGTATAATATGTTGTTATTATCTTTGGATTGGATAGTATGGACCGTTTGAAACATCACATCAAACCTGGCGAAGTATACCGCCGTTCCGACCTGGAGTATTATTCCAGCGCGGTTATCGTCATTTGAGCCTTTTGACAACGGATGGCACGCTGCTGAAGCTGGGGCAGGGGCTTTACTATGCACCGAGAAAATTAAAATTCGGGATAGTTCCGCCAAATGAGAAAGACCTTGTAGAACGTTTCCTCAAAGACAAATCCTTTTTGCTTGTTTCACCCAATGCTTACAATTCCCTTGGACTTGGATTAACGCAGTTATATAATACCACCTGGGTGTATAACCATAAACGACATGGGGAATTCACATTGAATGGTAAAAACTTCCTGTTTAAGCTGAAATCAGCATTCCCGGCCACCCTTAGCACGGAGTTCCTTATTATTGATTTACTGAACAACCTTGATGAACAGGCAGAGGACCATGATCAGGTGATAACGAATATTCAAAAAAATCTTGACCGTTTTGAATCCCGGGAACTGATGAAGATGGCACAACAGTATGGATCGGGCGCAACAAAAAAATTATTGAAACCGGTATTACGTAAATCCGGATTGATGCATGGATGATTTTCTTCATTTTGATGTAACTTTGTAAAAAACACTGCCATGCCGAAAATATTTGAATACCTTGGTATTCTGATTTTCTTTTACTCCAATGAGCATGAGCCTATCCATGTTCATGGAAAATTTGATGGTTTTGAAAGTAAAGCCGAAATCTTCATCGTTGAAGGGAAGATCGTTGAGATCAGAATAAAAGATGTGAAGGGTTCCAGGCCACTGGCTGGCCGAAAACTGGCAGAATTTAAAGATTTTCTGGAAGTTTATGCCAACAAGATCGTTGAAAAATGGATAGACTACTTTGTATTCCATAAATCTGTTGAATTTGAAAAAATAAATACACGGGTGAAATGAAAATAACAGAAGATTATAGATCTGACAATCAGAAAGTGATTGACGTTACCGAGGCATTGTATGTCGGGGATCATGCCATTCATATCTTTTTTTCAGATGGTTATAACAGGATTGTGGATTTTAAACCTTTCCTGGAAAAATCCATGCATCCACAGATCCATGGCTATATGGATGAGGTGAAATTCAAGACCTTTAAAATCGTGGATGGGAATATAAACTGGAATGATTACGAGTTGATTTTTTCTATTGAGGACCTTTATGATGGGATCCTGTAATATTTGCACAAAGGATTTGAAGGAGTGTTATGAAAGCAAACAAGTGTCTCACAAGTCTTAGTCAGTTCGTTGATCAGGATTATGGCGTGAAAGGAACTGAGAAAAGAAACAAATTTGAATCTGAATACGAAATCTTCAAAGAGAAGATTTTAATTCAACGTGCCGTTCAGGAAAAGGAGATAGACCCGGTAGGAGATTGAAAATTCCAATTTTGTAACTGCCTGACAAATTTAAGAAATCACCTGTTAAATAGGATTCATTTGATTATCAGGTAAATACGTTTTTTGCCAAATTATGTCATTTTGCAACCAATTGATAATCAATTATAAAAATATAAATAATTGTCTTATAATTAATAGTATGCTGATGTTTAATTAATTACAAATAATTACATGAAGTGTTTGTAGAAGAATTATTATCAGCTTTTTAACAGGTTA